>ERZ1034992.6-NODE-6-length-186594-cov-29.178676_pt1 | contig 186594 bp, 154 predicted proteins | sample MGYA00520695_ERZ1034992 | MGnify/ENA primary metagenome ERZ1034992 (study PRJEB33766, sample SAMN09781778) | gut metagenome | biome: gut microbiome | host: Homo sapiens | place: Madagascar | study: EMG produced TPA metagenomics assembly of the PRJNA485056 data set...
CTCGTAGCCTAAGAACCCCTACTATTAAACTGTCTAACTTTCAGGGGACAGTTCAGTATGGTTCCGCCCTTCGATATCTTTGAAGGGGTACAGACTTCGAATAGGGTGACCGCAACAGGTCGAGTCGTCAGTTTTCGCCTCGTGATGCCTTCTTAATCCGATTCGTCAGTTCAGTGACGTCGTTATAGACCTCGCGACGCTGTTTCATTTGTTCCAAGATCTTCTTATTCGCATGCATGACCGTCGAATGGTCACGGTCAAATGATTGACCGATCTTTGGCAAAGATAATTCGGTGAGCTCGCGACAGAGATACATGGCGATCTGACGTGCTTCGACAATCGCGCGACTGCGATCAGTTGAACAAAGCTGGTCGATAGTGACGTTGAAATACTTTGCACACTGACCCATGATCAGCGGAATAGTGATTTCAGTGTCGTCTGGGTCAGAGATATAGTCCTTCAAGGTCATCTCTGCCAACGCTAGGTCAATCTTCTCGTGGTAGAGGTTCGCATACGCGACTACGCGAAGGATTGCGCCTTCGAGCTCACGAATATTCGACGAAATACGTTCAGCAATGTACGTGAAGATTTCAGGGTCAATATCCAGATTTTCATCCGAGGTCTTCTTCTGCAAGATCGCAATACGCGTTTCCAGATCTGGTGGCTGAATGTCAACCAGCAGACCTGATCCGAAGCGCGACCTCAAACGTTCCTCAATGCCTTCGAGGTGTTTGGGCTGAACGTCCGAGGTAATGACGATCTGCTTATTGGCCTGATAGAGGGCATTAAACGTATGGAAGAAACCTTCCATCGTCTGTTCCTTCTTAGAAAGGAATTGAATGTCGTCGATCAACAGTAGGTCGAGTTCACGGTATCGACGGTGGAATTCTTCAACGGCAGAGTTATCGGGGTTGTTGACGCGAATTGCGTTGATGAATTCGTTGGTGAATTCCTCGGATGATACGTAGCGGACCTTCTGGTTTGGGTAGAGCGACAGAGTGTAGTGGCCGATTGCTTGCAGAAGGTGTGTTTTTCCCAGTCCGGATTCGCCGTAGATAAACAGCGGGTTGAAGTCAGTTCCCGGAGATTCCGAAACGGCAACTGCTGCCGCGTGAGCGAAGCGGTTCGACGGACCAATAACGAAGGTATCGAATGTGTGTTTCGGGTTCAGCCTGGCTGACGAGGTATCGAGTTCGCGACCGGTTGATTGAGGTGCAACGTATGAGAATCGCTTGGGATCGGGCTCTTCAAACGAAGAATCTGGGAAGTCATTGATGGCTTCAACACCTTCGAGCTGCCGAAGTCGTTCTTCTGCCGACGGGTACGAAAAGCTCTGTGCATAGGTGGGTGTATCGCCGGCGTGGTGGTGCCCCGCGCTGAGTACCTCATTGGTAGTTGGTTGATTATCTTCGGTTGACGAGGCCGCCCCCACATTCTTCGCCTGGTGCTCTGTTTCGTTGGTGGTTTCTGGCAGTTCCATGTCCGGATCAACGGTGATGGCGATCCTGATGCGTTTTCCAAAGGTCTGAGATAGAGCGTCCGTGACGCTCGACGATGAGCGTTCAATCCAGTTCTTCGTGAAGTCATTGGGAACGGACAGAAGGATTGTGCCTTCGATATTGCCCAAAGGACGTGTGGATTGAAGAAATCCCATGCCTGCTGGACCAAGATCTGTCTTGGCAAGTAACTCCAATGCTTGTGTCCAAGCAGCATTCAACGATGGAGTTTCCACAATCGATCCTTTAAATAGTGCGAAGTTGCGTGAGGTCTATCACCGAATTATGCCCCTCATTGAGCAGTGGCGACGTCGCTACTCTACTTGTCTTGTGGATGATTCACAGCCTGTGGATGAAGTTGTGGATAAAAACCTTTAAATCACATATATGTAGTTACAAAAGTGTCAGCGCGTAGTTCTGCCAAAGAATCGACGTTCACGCTAACGAAAAGAAATTCGTGTGATTTTCATTTGTGGAAAAGTTATCCCCAAGGTATTCCACAGTTGTGGATACGGGGACTTCGTCACAGACAGCGCCCTCACATTGACTGATACAACCCGAACTTCTAATCTGAATATCTGTCTGTGCCCACGCAAATGGGCGCGCAAGAGGTTCCTGCGCACAACGGGTGCGGTGGAATCTGAATCAATACAACCGATAAGGTGAGTGCCAGCGGTGCTGGTGCTCGCCGCCAAGGAGAACAGCTGTGACCACCAAGCGGACTTTCCAGCCCAATAACCGCCGTCGTGCCAAGACGCACGGTTTCCGTCTGCGCATGAGCACCCGCGCCGGCCGCGCCATTCTGGCATCGCGTCGCCGCAAGGGTCGCGCAAAGCTGTCTGCCTGAGACTGCACTGGTGTTGCCTCGCGCACACCGGATGGTCGATCCAGACGATTTCCGCTTAACCTTTCGACAGGGTAAACGGGCCGGAGATCGAGTCCTGATTGTCCACGCTCGAACCGACGAGGGTCAGTTGAATTCCCTCGTCGGTTTCGTCGTACCCAAAAAGGAAATCAAACTGGCCACGGGACGCAACCGTGTGAAACGACAGCTCCGGCACCTCATGCGCGATCGGCTCGACACTCTGCCCGACGGTTCACGCATCGTCGTTCGAGCAAGCTCCCAGGCCCTCGGCTGTACATCAGACGAGCTCGCTACACACTTAGACTCGGCTCTTCACCGCGCCTGGAAGAAGTGGGACGCTCGATGAGTGCGTGGCCTCGTGAACTAGTAAAGCGAATCTTCACCTACCCGATTCGTTTCTACCAGCGGTACATTTCACTCAGAATCGCACCACGATGTCGATATGCACCCACCTGCTCGGCGTATGCGCTCCAAGCCATCGAAATCCACGGAGTTGTCAAAGGCATCATCCTTGGCACCTGGCGACTCCTTCGATGCAACCCTTGGAGCCACGGCGGAGTCGACCACGTCCCCGAAGTTGGACGCTGGAAACCAGAGCCATGGGTACCACCAGACGATTGGGCCGGTAACGCAACCGACATCGTGCGACCCGCCCCCATGGGCATGAGCGACGAATATGCTTCGTTCACCACCCCCCAGAATTTCCCGGCATCCGCCGGACGACCGAAGGACGCTTCCAGCGTCCGCACTTCTTGAAGGAGCGCGCATGTTTGACAAGATCCTTCACCCCTTCGCCGTAGCGGTGGCGTGGGTATGGGTGAAGATCCACGATTTCCTCGAGCTGATCGGATTCTCATCCGGTTCGGGCGTAGCCTGGGTGATTTCAATCGTCCTGCTGACCCTGATCGTTCGTATCATGATCGTGCCGCTGTTCCTCAAGCAGATTAAGAGCTCGCGCGCCATGCAGGCTGTCCAGCCTGAAATGCAGCGCATCCAAGCCAAGTACAAGGGCAAGACCGACCAGCTGTCACGTCAGAAGCAGGCCGAAGAAACTCAGGCTCTCTACAAGAAGTACAAGGTCAGCCCCTTTGCTTCCTGTCTGCCACTGCTGGTCCAGATGCCGATCCTGTTCGCCATGTACCGCGCCATCTACGCGGTTAAGGACCTAGCAGCAGGCACCTACAAGTACGCCGGCATCGAAACCGATCATCTCGGTCCGATCACCCAGGCAGTCGCATCCGACATCAACGGCTCGACTGTTTTCGGTGTCCCGCTGTCGCACACCATTACTTCCGGTGATGGCACTGTTGCCGTCGCCGTCTTCGTCATCGCGATTATCGTGATGGTTGGCCTGCAGTTCTACTCCATGCGCATGTCTATGGTTCGCAATATGCCACCGGCAATGGATCCGAACAACCCGATGGTTCAGTCTCAGAAGTCCATGCTCTACGTCATGCCACTGATGTTCGTGTTCTCCGGCGCCTTCTTCCAGATGGGCGTTCTGGTCTACATGCTGACCGGTTCTTTCTGGGCACTCGGTCAGTCCTTCTGGACGATCAAGGTCATGCCGACCCCCGGCTCGCCGGCCTATAAGGAGCTCGTCGCACACCGCGAAGCTCGCTACGCCGAATGGGCAAAGCCCTTCTTCGCTTCCTACGACGAAGCCCGCTCTGCCCTGCCCGCAACTGCTGACAACGCCGAGGTTATCGCTCTGAACGAGAAGACCTTCGCTGAAGCAGCCTCGAAGGCCAAGGCTCAGAAGGTCGCCACCGACTTCCCTGAAACCATGAGCGCCGGCGAAAAGGTCTCTGTCCTGCGCAACCTGTCCATGCAGGAATGGACCACGCTTCCCGACGAAATGTGGATGCGTGGCGTCAAGGATGCAACCGCGAAGGCTGATGAACGTCGCGCCCAGCAGAAAAAACGCGAGCAGGCTAAGAAGATGTCCCGCGAACAGCGCAAGGCACAGTCCGAACGCGATCGTGCTCGCGAAGATCGCAAAGCCGCTGTCTTAGACACTTCCGGCCTGTCAGCCGATGAGCTCGAGCGCCGTCGTCAAGAGCGTCGCAAGGCCCGCCGCCAGTCCAATAAGAAGAAGCGCTAAGGGATACGAAGCTCGGCCCGTTTGCAGATACCCAGTTTTGTCCGGGTGGCCGACCTCGTGAATAGCGCATCGCACCCAAGCTGAAAATAAAGGGAGAACCACATGAGTGAGAAGACCAAGTCCACGATTGAGCGCCTCGAAGAAGAGGGCGAACTCGCAGCCGACTACCTGGAAGAGCTGCTGGATATCGCTGACTTCGATGGCGACATTGAGATCGACGTTGAAAATGATCGCGCAAGCGTCGAGATTATCTCCGAAGAGTCCGGTACACTCGAACGCCTGGTCGGTGAAGACGGCGAGGTCCTCGACGCACTTCAGGAACTGACCCGTCTGGCAGTTCAGACCGAAACCGGTGAACGTTCGCGCCTGATGCTCGACATTGCTGGCTTCCGCGCCAACCGCAAGGCTGAACTGCAGGATGTCACGATGGAAGCAATCGCACGCCTGCGCGCCACCGGCAAGGCTCAGAAGCTCGACCCGATGAACCCCTTCGAGCGCAAGGTCTGCCACGACGTTGTCGCCACCGAGGGCCTGCATTCCGAGTCCGAGGGTTCCGAACCCCACCGTTGCGTTGTCATCCTTCCCGCCGATGAATCCGACGAGGGTGAAGAGAGCGACGCCGAGTGAGCAAACTTGATATTTCAGCTGGTCAGGGCGAGTTTCTTGACCCGCTGAAGCGCAAGGTTGGCGATCCGTTTATCCCGGAACAGCCCACCGATGAGGTACGCGAATTCTTCGGACCGGCTTTTTCGGACGTCGAAGAATACGTCCACATGCTCGAAGAAGAAGGCGAAATTCGAGGACTTGTTGGTCCGCGTGAAATGCCTCGACTGTGGTCGCGTCACGCTGTCAATGCAGCAGCCGTTCTCGATTTCCTTCCCCGCACGGGGCAGATTCTTGACATCGGTTCGGGCGCGGGACTTCCCGGTATCATCATCGCGATCTGCCGTCCTGAATTGGATGTCCACCTTGCTGAACCCATGCAGCGTCGTTGCGAGTGGTTGAGCGATGTCATTGACCACCTAGCATTGGACAATGTCACTCTGCATCAGGTGCGCGCCGAAGAACTGCGTGGCAAAGGACAGGCTGACGCGATTACCGCACGCGCGGTCGCCAATATGTCGAAACTGATCCGCATGACAACGAAGCTCATTGCTCCGGGCGGATCACTGGTCGCTTTGAAGGGGCGCCGTGCACCCATCGAAGTTGATGAGGCAGCCAAGGAATTGAAGAGCCATCATTTGTGCGCTCAAATCCACGAGGTTCCTTCCATCATGGAAGAAGAATCTACGTACGTGGTTGTCTGTAAGCGCCAGAAGTAGGCTCTGGGTGTGCCACCGTTGTTAACGCTGTGAGGCTTTGCCCCTCGACACGTGGGCTATGGTGCCTAGCGTCTGTCGTTCAATTTACCTATGGTCGCCCGTAGACTTTCATAGGGTGTTCGTCTAGAACTCGTTCTAGGGCGCGCATTCGTCGATAGCAGTTTCAAGAGAGGATCTCAGATGAGTTCAGGTAAGCGGAGTGATACTCCCCTGCTTTCTCAGATCGAACAGAATATGCGCGATCGTAAGATCCTGGATGCTGCTACCTTCGGTCGCCCCTCGAAGACTCGCGTCATCGCTGTCGCTAATCAAAAGGGTGGCGTTGGAAAGACAACATCTGCCGTTAACATTGCTGCCGGTCTTGCATTGGGTGGCCTGTCGGTTGTCCTCATCGATGCCGATGCTCAGGGCAATGCATCAAGTGCGCTCGGCATTGAACACCCCGCGGGAACACCGTCTACGTACGATGTTCTGATTGGTGGCACTCCCTTGGCCGAGGTCCTTCAGCCATGCCCCGATATTGAAGGGCTTTTAGTGTGCCCGGCGACGATTGATTTGTCAGGCGCAGAGATCGAATTGGTTGATTTACCGTCCCGCGAATTTCGCCTGGCCGACGCGGTCAAGCATTTCCTTGCAACGGCGCGCGATGTTGATGTCGTCTTGATCGACTGTCCCCCATCGCTCGGTCTTGTCACCCTGAATGTCATGGTTGCCGCCCACGAGGTCATGATTCCGATTCAGACCGAGTACTACGCTCTTGAAGGACTCTCACAACTCTGGAGCACTATTGACCGCATTGCCTCTGACCTGAATCCGAAGCTCCACGTTTCCACGATGCTTCTGACAATGGTGGATAAGCGAACGCGACTCAGCGAAGAGGTTGAAGCCGAGGTTCGTACCCACTTCCCCGCTTTGACGTTGCAGACGGTCATTCCCCGCTCCGTTCGTATTTCCGAGGCTCCTTCATACGGTCAGACCGTCGTTACCTACGACCCGCGTAACACCGGTGCACTTGCGTATCGCAAGGCCGCTTTGGAGCTCAGTTTGCGTCTTGCTCAGCAGAGCTAACCAGGGGTTTTTCGGGGTAGTTTTTGTTCGCCTGCTCCGCTTCGGCGTTGTCAAATAGTCTTTGACCTGCGATAATAATAGTTATTTTATGTGTGGCGAGTGTTGGCCTTAGAGATTGTTTCACGTGAAACAATCACGTTGTAGCGTGTATCGTTGTGCGCTTCTGGATGCTTCTGCTTCCAATGTTTCACGTGAAACATTGACGATGATTACCTGTTCTCTGCTTGTATGAAGAACGCTATTCATATGTACCAATTGCTCACTGCACCTTTCTGCAACCCCGTGTCACGAGATATGCACGTTGATGTTTCACGTGAAACAATGAAGTCTAAACTCGTCACGGAGGTTAATGATGGCAGATAAGAAGTCGACCGCAGGTGGTCGTCACTCAGCATTGGGTAAAGGGCTCGGTGCTCTGATTCCAAATCAGATTGATACTCAATCGACTGAGTCGTCATCCCCCAGTGTTCCATCAAATCCTCTCGATGTGTTCTTCCCCGCTCGTCCGGCTGGCCAAGCTCCTTCAGTGGCACGTACACGCGGAGGTTCAGCAGCGTCTCTTCTGAATCCGAAGACAACAAAGTCCGCTCCAAAGACGACGAAAAAAGCATCTTCACGGGCTAAAAAGGGTGAGGTGTCCACGTCTGTTTCGCCAGCAGAAAGCCTTGAGGAAAACGTAAAAACGCGTTTGAGTGCCACGAAAGCGCGTTCAGCTCAGTCGAAATCGGAGCCACGTAGTCTGTCCCCCATTGCTGATGCTTTCGATAAACACAGTGCTCAGGAATCGAATCAGCAGCTGGCTCAGCATGACGTGTCGTCTGATGAAGTGAATGTTTCACGTGAAACATTGGACAACCTCGTTCCGGTTCCAGGTGCAACATTCGCCGAAATTCCGCACGATCTAATCGTTCCGAATACCAGGCAACCTCGTGAAGTTTTCGATGAAGATGATCTTGCCGAACTTCGCGACTCGATTCGTGAGGTCGGTGTTCTTCAGCCGATCGTTGTGCGTCCGATTAACTTTGACGCTCCGATGAGTGAACGAATGCAGGAGTTTCTTGCAGAGAAGCCGAATGCTCGTTTCGAACTCATTATGGGTGAAAGGCGTCTTCGTGCATCCGAGCTAGCTGGTCTTGAGGCAGTTCCGGCAATTATTCGCCAGACGGAAGACTCCGATCTTCTGCGCGATGCGCTCTTGGAAAACCTTCATCGTGCGCAGTTGAATCCGCTGGAAGAAGCATCTGCATACCAGCAGCTGATGGCCGACTTCGGCACAACTCAAGAAGAGCTTTCGAAGAGAATCGCACGGTCTCGCCCGCAAATTGCGAACACAATGCGACTGTTGAAACTACCACCATCGGTTCAAAGCAAGGTTGCCGCGCAGACTATTTCTGCTGGTCATGCGCGTGCATTGCTCGCATTGAATAGCCCTGAAGAGATGGAATCTCTTGCGCAACGTATTATTGCTGAAGGCCTTTCGGTACGCACAACTGAAGAACTGATTCGCTTGGGACGGGTGAAAGCTCAGACGGGTCCTACGTGTAGGCGCGAAAAAATTGTGTCTGCTCTTGGACAGGCGGTGATTAGGTCTTTGTCAGATCTCTATGAAACTCGGGTGACGATCACGGAAGGTGCCCGCAAAGGCAAGATCGTGATTGAGTTTGCTGGCGAAGAAGATCTCCAACGTATTGCGAACCTGATCGCGGAACAGAAGCGGTAACGTTTCCGGTGTTGTCCTGCTTGGAATACGTTGGCCTCGGGTCGTCGTTGTCTGGATCGGTAGTGCGCACCAAGTCCGTAAAGAATGCATAATCGGCTCCTCTGAAAACCCTATAAAGCCGTGTTTTCGCTTGAATTGCGCGGTTTCTGACGGGTGTTCACTATGTGGCGTGTCTTTCGACACGAAAGTGGTTAAACGGAAGTCAATCGGAAACAATAGAGACACCATCACAAGCACTAGGGGGCCACATGTCGCAACAGCAGACACCACATGTCGCCCTATTTGACGTTGGTGGAGTACTGGTCGAATCTCATCCTGAGCCTCAGCGTGTGGCCGAGATCCTCGGACAGACCGACGATGCTTTCGTTTCCCTTGTTGACCAAGCAATGTGGGCACACCGTGCCAGCTATGACGAGGGGTGTTCGGATCGTGAATTCTGGGATCGCGTAGCAGGCGACTGCGGTGCACCACGGATTACCGATGATCAGATTGCTCAGTTGGTTGCGTACGACTCGATTCGAATGCACGACGCTACCGAACAGGCCGTTCAGATTATTCGTGAACTGGAAGAAAACGGCATCGTCCTAGGCATTCTTTCAAACGCCCCTTTCGCTATTGCTGAAGAAATACGTGTCACCGCCTGGGCACGGCACTTTGATGACTTCGTATTCTCTTGCGAGGTTGGTTCCGCGAAGCCTCATCGCTCGATCTACCGTGAAGCTATCGAACGTTTTGACGTGGACGCTGAAGATGCTGTTTTCATCGATGACCGCAAGAAGAATGTTCGTGCCGCAGAGCTTCTGGGAATGAAGGGCCTGCTCTGGGAAAATGCATCCCAGGCGCGTGCTGATCTTCATGCTCTGGGGATGCTGAAGTAATCTTTAATGTGTTGCGGGATTCCAACGCTTAGCGTCGGTTCATTCGATCTCTTCCCAATTCTTCACGAGCATTTCTGTTGATAAGCTCGTCATTGTTTCACGTGAAACATCGTCAAATACACCAGTGGCCGGACCGCACATTGCGATGCGCAATCCGGCCACTGATTGAAGTGAAACCCTATTCGGTCTGGCCGGCCTCGTCGTCATAGGAAGCGGAAGGGTCGACCTTGTCTTCGATGCCCCGAACGTGACGGTCAGCGGCAACGAACTCAACGATGCGCGTGCACAGTTCAGCGAAGGAACCGTCAGCGTCGGCGGCCTGGGGGAGTAACGACGTATCCGTCATACCCGGCGTGACATTAGCATCGATGAACCAGCAGGTGCCTTCGTCATCGACAACGAAGTCGATACGCGACAGGTCGCGCAGACCGAGGATCGTGTGTGCCTCGACGGCTGCCTGGCGTAGAACATCGAGCTGTTCCTCGGTGAAGCGGGCGGGCACAAAGTACTCGGTTTCGTCCGTTGTGTAACGCGCTGCGTAGTCGTAGCGACCACCGTCGGTCGAAATTTCAACCGGAGGGAGAGCCACAGGACCGTCTTCTAGATCGACAACGGAAACTGCGATGTCACGGCCCTTGATGAGTTCCTCGACCATGATGTGCTCACCGTAGGCGAAGGCATCGACCATCGCGCTACGGAGTTCGCCAGGGTCATGAACTGCGGAGAGGCCAAGAGCAGAACCACCGTCGGTCGGCTTGATGATGACGGGGAACTGAGTCTGTGACTCGATAGCATTGAGAACCTGGGAGGCACCGATTTGGCGGAAGAGGATCTGGGGGAGTGAAACCCAGCCGGGTGTTACCAAGCCAGCCGAACCGAGCAAGGACTTAGCTGTCGGCTTATTCGACGCGAGCATCGCCTGCACGGATGAGGAGCCGACGAAGGGGATGCCGATTGCCTCGAGCAAAGTCTGTAAAGAACCGTCTTCGCCGATGGAGCCGTGGACGACGGGCCAGATGACGTCGGGTGCGAACTCGTCAATAACGCTGGTCAGTTGGTGATCAACGTCGGCAACGCGCACGGTATAGCCGGCTTGGGTGAGGATGTTTGCGACTCGGCGTCCGGAGCGGACTGAGACGTCGCGCTCGTGTGTGAGGCCGCCAGCAATGATGAGGACCTTTAATGCCACGGGATTACTCCTTAGTAATAGTGGTATGCCGATGTGTGGGTGCGCGACGATGCGCCGAAGTATTTATGCGGGTCAGAGTGCGTTTGGTGCGGGTGCTACGCCCGGGCCAACTTCATCGATGTTCTGACGGTGGAAGCCGGCACCGAACATGTCGACCAGTTCCTTCTCTGCGTTCACGACGGTGGCAAGTCGCCTGACGCCCTCGCGAATACGCTCGGGAGTCGGGTAGCAGAAGGAGAGGCGCATGTGGTCGGCGCCTTCGCCGTTGTAGTAGAACGCGGTGCCTGACACGTAGGCAACCTGGGCGCGAACTGCGCGAGGGAGCATGGACTTAGCGTCGAGGCCCTCGGGGAGTGTGACCCATGTGTAGAAGCCGCCGTCGGGATGGGTCCACTCGCAGTCGGGCATGAATTCCTCGAGAGCGTCCATCATGGCCTGGCAACGTTCGGCGTACATGGCGCGGAATGTCTTGACCTGCGAATACCAGTCATAGCTGGACAGGTAGTCGGCGATTGCCATCTGGCCGATCATCGAGGGGGAGAGGATTGCGGATTCGGATGCGAGAACCAGCTTGTCGCGGATGGCGTGTGGCGCGTAGGCCCACCCGATGCGGAAGCCCGGGGCGAACATTTTCGAGAAGGAGCCGAGGTAGACGACGCCTTCGGGGGAGAAGCTCTTCAGTGCCGGCATGGGGTCGGAGTGGAAGCCGAGCAGACCGTAGGGGTTGTCTTCCATGATGAGGACGCCTTCGCACATGCAGATTTCGGTGATCTGCGGGCGACGTTCCAGCGACAGGGTGACACCCATCGGGTTGTGGTAGTTCGGGATGGTGTAGAGCATCTTGATGGTGCGCCCCGATGCGCGGACCTCCCGGATGACGCGTTCCAGTTCGGCTGGGATGATGCCCTTGTCGTCCATGGGGACGTGCGCAATATCGGCCTGACGGGCACGGAACACGCCAAGTGCGCCCACGTAAGATGGTGCTTCACACAAAATGACGTCGCCCGGATCGATGAAGAGTTCGGTCATCAGGTCGAGAGCCTGTTGCGACCCGGTGGTGATGACAACGTCGTCGGGATCAGCGCCGACGATTCCGTCGTAGCTCATGACTTCGGTGATGCGCTCGCGCAGAACTTCCCAGCCTTGGCCCGAGCCGTACTGCATGGCCTGGGCACCGTGCGTTGAGATCAGGCGCTTCGCTGATTCAGCGAGCTGGTCGAGGGGGAGGTCCTTCAGGTTCGGCATTCCACCGGCAAGGGAGACAACTTCAGGTCGTGAGACGACGGAGAACAGTGCACGAATCTCGGAAGCTCGCAGGTTGTGAGCTCGCTCTGCGTAGGCGTTAAACCACGGGTCGAGTCGGTTTCCCTGCTGATTGCTGTCCGGATTCTGCGTTTGCGTGCTCACTGGACCTTCCTTCTCTTGGTTTGGTGGCTCACCGCGTGGATGCGGTGTGCCAGCGTTGTATGGTCGTGACCGAGGCAACACTTGTTCTTAGTCTGCCACTATTTAGTGCCACATAGTGAATAGGGTGGGCGGTTATGGACAAACGGAGAGTGGAGCGTCGCTGAGAAGCTAAGCGCCACGAGTACCAAGGATGATCATCAAGGATGAGGGGTACGAGGCCGCGCCCACCAATGAGGCGCACAGCTTCAGCAGGCGCGGGCAGCCTCGTTCTTCTTTCTGCTGAAGGTGAGCACGCCGAAACGGATTTCATAACGAAATGATTCCGACGGAGAAAAACATGATAAGTGGATGACAGAACGCAAACGTTTGCGCTAGCATCATTTCATCCGGCGTTAAACGTGAGCATCGTCGCCCATAAATACGCTCTTAACCCCTCAACCTCTTTACCAAGGTGATTCCATGAGCATCGCAGTCATCGGTTCGAACAACACTGATCTGATCACGTACATCACCCGCATGCCCGTCGAAGGCGAAACCATCGAAGCGCTCGACTTCGAGATCGGATTCGGCGGAAAAGGATCAAACCAAGCAATCGCAGCCGCAAAACTCGGCACCAAAGTCACGATGGTGACCTGCGTTGGTGACGATGCATTCGGTGAGACCTACCTGCAGAACTACCGAAACAACGGCATCGACACCTCGTTCGTGAAGCAGGTTCACGGAACATCCGGCGTCGCCCCGATCTTCGTTGATCAGGATTCACATAACTCCATCATCATCGTCAAGGGTGCGAACAAAAGCCTGACCCCAAAGGACCTTGAAGAGGCCACCGACGCGATCAGCGAATGCTCACTGATTGTTCTTCAGCTGGAAATCGCGTTCGAAACCGTGAAGGCCGCAATCGCTTTGGGTAACCGTCTTGGTATTCCGGTTCTTCTTAACCCTGCGCCCGCAACGAAGGAACTCGACTTGGCGCTCGCAGCGAAATGCCAGTACGTCATGCCCAACGAGACGGAGCTCGAGCTACTGACCGGACTGCCGACGTCCACCGACGATGAGGTTCGTGTTGCAGCGCAAGTCCTTTTGGATGCCGGATGCACAAACGTCATCGTCACGCTCGGGTCTCGAGGAGTCTGGTGGCTCTCCGCTGACGGGGGAGACGTTCGTTTGGAGCAATTCCCGGCGAAGGCGATTGACACAACCGGAGCGGGCGATGCCTTCATTGGGTGTTTCTCGCACTGCCTGTCTGAGGGGCTCAACGAAACCGAAGCCCTGGAACTGGCAAACGCATACGCGGCACTGTCGGTGACGGGTCGCGGTGCTCAGAAGTCCTACCGTGACGCGCAAGAATTCTCTGCCTGGCTTTCTGAGGCCGGGTCGGACCTGGCAACATCGCGGGTATTTAGGCTTTGATAACGATTGCACAACATCACGTGAAGAAGCTTGCTCCGCGTGTGCTGTGCAACATACCATCTAGCATGTTCGTACGAACGATCAGATGGATAGCTGTCTATTTGGTCGATCATTCGCGCATGTCATACCGCTAATGGTGGCGGTGTGATGCAACGAAACGATCCACGCACCTCGTGTGCAACGATCCTCATCAATGTGGATGTGAATCTCAAGGAGTCAACATGAAGTCTCGTATTGTAGCCGCTAGTGCAATCGTTCTCACTTCAGCACTTGCACTTGCAGCGTGCTCTGGTGGTGCGGGTGACACTGCAGCCTCTGGCGCAGCAAGCGGATCGGGTGACGGCGACTACACGATCGCCATCGTTCCTAAGGACGCCACCAACCCGTGGTTCGTCCGTATGGAGGCCGGCGTTCAGAAGTACGCAGCCGACACAGGCATGAACGTGTTCCAGAAGGGCCCATCGGAAACTGACGCCACCATGCAGGCGCAGGTTATCCAGGACCTCATTGCGCAGGGCGTTGACGCAATCGGCGTCGTTCCGGTTGATCCGGGCGCAATTGAGCCCGCCCTCAAGGAAGCAAGGGATGCAGGCATCGTTGTTGTGACACACGAAGGTGCGTCGCAGGAAAACACGATGTACGACATTGAAGCCTTCAACAATGCCAAGTACGGCGCATTCATCATGGACAACCTCGCAGAAGCCATGGGTGAAGAAGGCATCTACACCACGATGGTCGGCCACGTGACGAACGCTTCCCACAACGAATGGGCTGACGGTGCAGTTGCACGTCAGAAGGAGGCCTACCCGAACATGACCCTGCTCGAGGCAGAACCTCGTGTTGAGTCTCAAGACAATGGCGAAACCGCCTACCAGGTCGCCAAGGAAGTTCTCAAGAAGTACCCCGAGGTTAAGGGCATCCTGGGCACCTCCTCGTTTGACGCTCCCGGCGTTGCACGCGCAATTGACGAACTTGGCCTGAAGGACAAGGTCTTCACCGCAGGTACCGGTATGCCGGCAGCCAATAAGGAAATCCTCGATAAGGGCCTCGTTGCAGCGCTGACCCTGTGGGATCCGGCAGATGCTGGCTACGCAATGGCGGCACTCGCCACCAAGATCCTGAACGGTGAAGAGATCACTGACGGTGTCAACCTGGGCGTCAAGGGCTACGAAGAGATGCACTTCTCCGAGGGCTCCGACAAGGTCCTGGAAGGCAACGGCTGGATCCAGATCACCAAGGACAACGTCGATAGCTTCGGCTTCTGATAGCTCCTCGGCATCGGTGCTGGGCAAAGATGCCCAGCACCGATGCTGTTGAAGCACTGAAATCGCGATCGCGTATCTCTATGCGCTAAATGCGGGCTGGAAGGAATCGATTTATGACAACGCCGCTTATTTCAGTGAAGAACATCAACAAGTCTTTTGCTGGTGTGCATGCTCTTCACGACATCAATCTAGACATCGCTCCCGGTGAAATCCACTGTCTTGCCGGCGAGAATGGCTGCGGAAAATCAACGCTTATTAAAGTTATTTCTGGTGTCCACGAGCCAGACTCGGGAACCATCGAAATTAACGGAAAAACTTGGACCAAGATGACGCCACTCGAAGCGATCGACGCGGGTGTCCAGGTCATCTATCAGGACTTCTCCGTCTTCCCGAACCTGTCGGTTATGGAAAACCTTGCTATGACGACGGAGGTCGCAGCCGGACGAAAGCTCGTCAATTGGAAGCGATTGAGGAAGATCGCCGAAGAAGCAGTTGCCAAGATCGGTTTCAATGTCGACCTTGATGCGCGCGTTGGTGATCTTTCGGTTGCTGACAAGCAGCTGGTCGCCATCTGCCGTGCACTCATGTCAGACGCCAAGCTCATTATCATGGACGAGCCCACAACGGCACTGACGAAGAACGAGGTCAACGCCCTCTTCAAGATCATCTCCGATCTGAAAGCACGCGGTATTGCGATCCTCTTCGTTTCGCACAAGCTCGAAGAAGTTTTCGAAATCTCCGAACGCTTCACGATCCTGCGCTCCGGCGAAAAGGTCATCACCTGCGACTCATCCGAACTCGACCGTCACAAGTTCGCTAAGTACATGACGGGCAAGGAATTCGACGAAACTCGCTTCGAAGCGTCAACCTTGACTGAAAACCCCGTCCTTGAGGTCAAGGATCTAGGCTCAGAAGGGGCTTTCGAAGGCGTGAATTTTTCGCTCCACGGTGGCGAAATTCTGGGTATTACGGGTCTGCTCGGGTCTGGCCGTACCGAACTCGCTCTTGCACTGTTCGGCGCCCTGCCCACGAACGCCGGATCGATCGCCATCAACGGCAAGACCGTCACCCTGAAGTCCATCCAAGACGCGATCGATGCCGGTATCGCACTGGTCCCCGAAGACCGACTGACAGAAGGTCTCTTCCTGTCACGCTCCATCGGCGAAAACATCGTCATCTCAGAAATGGACGAATTCGCTGGTGCACTCGGTGTTCTCGATAAGAAGCGCATTGCCGAAGAAGAGAAGCGTTGGGTCAAGGACCTCGAGGTCGCAACCCCCGATCCTGACAACGCGGTCTCCACTCTCTCCGGCGGTAATCAGCAGAAGGTCGTTCTTGCCAAGTGGCTTGCAACAAAACCGGATGTCCTGATCCTCAACGGTCCGACGGTCGGCGTTGATATCGGTTCCAAGTACACGATTCACTCCATCCTTCAACGTCTCGCACGCGAAGGAATGGCCATCGTCATCATCTCTGATGACATCGCGGAAGTTTTGACGAACTGCTCGAAGGTCCTCATCATGCGTGCTGGCCGAATCCGTGAATCCATCGACCCCGCCCAGACATCCGAAGCCGAACTCGGCGAACTGATGTCGCGTGACGTTGCTACCCAAGGAGCGTGATGAACATGACGTCTCTTAAAACAAAGATCCTGCGAGCCAACGAATTCTGGGTTTTCCTGGTTATCGTTGCCCTCGCACTCGTCATCCAGGCACGAAGCGGCCAGTTCTTCACGGCAAACAACCTTGTTGACCTGGCAAACGCAATGGTTGTCCCCGGACTCTTCGCCGTCGCCGCCCACCTTGTTCTGGTTTCCGGTGGCATCGACGTGTCCTTCCCGGCCCTCGCATCGCTTGCCGTTTACGCAACCACGCGCTTCCTTGTCGATCAGGGATTCAACGGACCGGTCATCGTCCCCTTCCTGATGGCAATGCTCCTTGGTGCACTGCTTGGTGCCTTCAACGGTATCTTCACCTCATGGCTGACCGTTCCCACACTGATCATCACGCTCGGCACCTCGAACGTCTTCTCCGGTGTCATGCAGGGCGCACTGAACTCTGTGCAGATCCCGAACATCCCCGAATCCATGAAGAACTTCGGCGCCAGCTCACTGTTCACGGTGACGAACACGCAATCCGGACTCCAGTCCGCGATGCCGACCAGCTTCCTCATCTTCGTGGTTGTCCTGGCCATCGCCTACTTCATCACCCGATACACGATGTTCGGTCGTGGAATCTTCGCCATCGGTGGCGATGAATCCGCCGCAGAACGAGCAGGCTTCAAGGTCCGTCGCACCAAGTTCTGGCTCTACGTCATCGTCGGTGTCATCGCCGCACTCGCGGGCATGGTTCGTACGACCTCCATGGGGCAGATGCACCCGACCAACCTGCTTGGTATGGAAATGATGGTCATTGCGGCCGTCGTCCTTGGTGGAACCGCCATTACCGGTGGTACCGGCTCCCTGACCGGCGTCGTGCTTGGCACCCTGCTGATCGTCATCGTTCAGAACTCCATGATTCTGACCGGTATTCCCACCTTCTGGCAGGGCTTCGCGCTCGGCCTGCTGATCATCGTTGGTACCGGCGTTTCAGCAATCCAGGTTGCTCGTAGCCGCAAGCAACGAGCCTCGATTCTGTGAAAGGAGAGCGTGAAATGACTACTGAATCCGTAAAGAAGCGTTCTTTCGCACTCCCGTCCTTCATGACGAAGGATGCCTACATGACGAGGCTCGTCATCGTCTTCGCTCTGCTACTTATCTTCTTCGCCGTGATTCGCCCGGGCCCCTTCTTCGCCCTGCGTACCTGGCAGTCGATGGCAATCCAGTTCCCTGAATTCGGTCTGATGGCTCTGGGCGTCATGCTGACCATGTTCACCGCAGGCATCGACCTCTCGGTCGTGGCAATCGCAAACGTGACATCAATTAGCGCAGCCCTTGTCCTGCGAGCAATGCTCACCGGCGACGGTGGCGGCCAAGCAGGTCTCGCTGTCGTGATCGCACTGGTCATCGCACTGCTTGTTGGCACAATTTGCGGTGCCATCAACGGCATTCTCATCTCCATGCTGAAGATTCCGCCAATCCTCGCAACACTGGGCACACTCGAACTCTTCGGTGGCGTCGCCATCATCTTGACTGAAGGCAAGCCCGTTTCAGGCGTGCCCGACGCATTCGGTTCGGTATTCGCAGCCCGTCTGGGCGGCCTTGTCCCCATGCCGCTTGTCATCTTCATCATCTGCTGCGTCATCGTCGGCCTGATCCTCACCCTGACCGGCTTTGGCACCAAGATCCTGATGATCGGTACGAACGAAACCGCGGCACGTTTTGCCGGTCTGAAGATCACCAGCCTGCTGATGCGCACCTACATCCTGTCGGGCATCATGGCAGCCGTCGCAGGCATCGTCATGCTGGCGAACTACAACTCCGCGAAGGCTGACTACGGCGCAAGCTACACACTGCTGACCGTTCTGATCGTCGTCCTCGGTGGCGTGAACCCCAACGGTGGCCGTGGTCGAATTGCCGGCGTCGTCATGGCGATCCTCGTGCTGCAGGTCCTGTCTTCGGGTCTCAACATGTTCCCGAATATCTCCAATTTCTACCGACCCCTCATCTGGGGCGGCGTCCTGCTGTTCGTTATCAGCATGAATGAACTCAACGGCAAGAACCCCTTTAAGGGCCTCCTTGCGGGAAGGAAGAAGTAATGAAGACCGTACGAAGCAAGCACGTTGTCGTCGGCGCCGACTTCGCTGGTTTTCCTCTGAAAGAGGCCGTGAAGAAGCACCTTCAGCATCGTGGGTGGACCGTCACCGACATTACGCCGGACCTTGATAAGACTCCCATGTATCACCGAGTCGGTTTTGCTCTGGGTGCGAAGATCGCCGAAGGTGAATTCGAGCGAGCACTGGCATTCTGTGGCACCGGCATGGGTATCCACATCGCAGCCTCAAAGGTTCCTCACGTTCACGCAGCCGTCTGCGAATCCGTTGCGTCAGCTCGTCGCGCAGCTGCTGCGAACAGCGCAAACCTGCTGGCCATGGGCGCTTTCTACGTCGCTGAACGTAAGGGTATGGCCATGGCGGATGCATTCCTTGAGGCGGAGCTGGGCACTGGCTATGAAGATTGGGAAGGCTTCTACGCCTACCACCGCATCGGCTTTGACGAGTGCGAGAACTTCGATTACGAGGCCTACAAGGCAAACGGTTTCGAGGTTGTTAACCCGCAGTCGGCAGTGCTGGCAGACGAACCGAAGGGTCTTGCGTACTGAAGATACGCAGATCCTGACGGTTTGAACAACATCTGAACTGAAATCGGCGGGTCCATCATGACAGTGGTGGGCCCGCCGATTGCTGTATAGGTCAAGGTGCTACGGTGTCGCGAGGCCGGTACGAGTATGCGGATAAGGTCGCGGACGAGAGTGCTCAGAAAGTGGTGGTCTAAAACTCTGGGCTTTTTAACCCTTGGGCCTTTTCAGCCTCGGGATTGTGTACAGCTGCGGACCGTTTAAAATTCTGGGATCGTCGACTGCCGGATGACCAGCTCACCTTTAACCAAGGTGCGCTTGGGCAACTCAGAGTCCGACTCGTCAAGGAGAAGCTCTACACCTTGGCGTGCAATCTCCGGAAGAGGCTGGCGTAGCGTGGTCACTGATGGGCGCATCAGTTCGGCGAACTGAATATCGTCAAAGCCGGTGACCATGATGTCCTCGGGAATACCAAAGCCACGATGACGGAGTTCTGTAATTGCACCGATGGCAAGAAGATCGTTCAGACACACGATCGCGTCCCAGCGATTTCCTCCGTTGATCAGGGTTGAAACTGCACTGCGTGCTGATTCGACGGAATGGTTGCATTCAAGGACATCGCTGTCTGCAAGTTCCATCCCGAACTCGGGAGCAGCCCGGCGCGCTTCGGTCACACGTTTAACGGACGATAGGTCAGAGCCCGTATTCGACAGCATTGCGATGCGACGCGCTCCGCGTTCCTTCAGGTGTCCCAGAACCTCGCGAACACCGTGCGCGTCGTCAACGCCAACGAATGGGATGTGAGGCAAAGAGACTGCCCTGTCGAGCTGGACGGTTGGCACCAAGGCTGCCGTGCGCTCAAGGGAGGGCGTTGAGAAAGATTCGTGACAGGGCACGATGATCAGACCGTCTACCGAACCCCCTTCGAATGAGCGAAGCTTCAAGTCTTCCGTAGTGACAGACATTTCCGCATCGGAAATGAGCAATGAGAGCCCGCGCTGGGATAAGTGGTGCTCGACTTGAACAACGAGGTCCGTGTAGAACGGGTTGGAGATCGAAGGGACGAGCATGCCGATCTGCTTCGTTTTGGCAAGGCGAAGAGATCTGGCGACGGGGTTCACTCGGTAGCCAAGTTTGCGTGCGATCTCTCGAACGTGGTCGCGCGTTTGCGCACCGATGAGCTCGGAACCGCGTCCCAGAGCACGTGAAGCTGTGGAAACTGAAACGCCTGCCACTTGAGCGACGTCAACAAGGCGTGGGCGGGGTTTCTCATCTCCGATCATGGATACAGATTAACCCGCACATTGGGTGAAATTGTGTCGGCACCCTGAATGAAAACCGTGATGTTCCGCGGAGATTGTCATGCTGTCCATGCCATGGGGTCATCGACCAAGCGCTGCAGAATTCGATATGCCGCTCCGCGCGAGTCAAGACCTTGGGAATCTCGGATTACTTCGAGTTTTGGCTGGGACCAGGCGTATTGAAGAACGCGGGTTTCGATTTCCTTTTCAGCTGCGGGCACAAGCCATTTGCTCAGTTCAGCGACAATTCCGCCGAGCAGAACCAGTGGGATGTCCGCAGAGTTGATGACGGCTGAAAGCGCTCGACCAAGGGCTGCGCCGCCTTCTTCGAGGGCTTCACGTGCTTGCTTCGAACCGTTTTCGGCTGCTTTGCGAATGTCTTCAACGGTTGCGTGGCGATCAAGTCCGGAGCGCTCAGCGAGGGCGCGCAGACCGAGGTATGCCTCGAGGCAACCGGTAGCCCCGCACGAGCAGAGGGGACCGGAGGGGTCTGTGCAGATGTGGCCGATTTCGCCGGACCACCCGCGTGCTCCGCTGAACGGACGATGGTCGACAATAATGCCGGCGCCGATGCCAACTTCGCCCGATATGTAGACGAATGACGCGGGCCCCGAGGGAACGCCGGGAAGCGGGTGTGCGACAGCGAAGGCGGCCAGGTCGGCTTCGTTGGCAACGATTGCGGGGTAGAGGTCCGATAGGGGAGCGAGTAGCGTCTCTAGGGGAATATCGCGCCATCCCAAGTTGGGTGCGAGTGCCAGTCGGTCGGGGGATACGAGGCCTGGAAGAGCCAACCCACTGCCGAGGTAAAATGCTCCATCGGGAAGATGTTCCTCGACGAGAGCGTGTGCCATGTCGGCCAGTGAGGTCATCACTTCGACGTGATCGGAGTTCGCAAAGTCGCCTTCGATGCGATTTCGTGCAATTTCGTCGCCACTAAGATCGATGATGACAGCGTCAAGGGCGGAAATATTGACTTCGAGCCCTAGTGCGACCGCCCTTCCTGGGGCTGGTGTGAGTCGATTGGCTGGGCGGCCTCGTCCGCCGATGGATGGTTCAAGTTCGAGAACGAGGCCCGCGTTGATGAGCTCATCGACGAGGCGCGAGATGGTGGCACGCGTAATGCCTGTCGCTTGAGAAATGCCTGATCGGGAGATCTCTCCGGGTGCGGCAAGGATGTGTCGCAGGGCGAGGGAGAGGTTCATTGCACGCAGGCTTTCAGCCTTCACGCCCGCCATTGCGCGCTCCGATGGGCGCTGGGGTGCTCGCTGGGAAACCGACGTGTGTCGACGAATTGCTGCTGCCATGCTCTTGACTCTAGTACATAGCACAAACTATGTTTTGTTATGTAACAAAAGCGATCGCAATCGATCTCTGAATCTCTGAGAGGCAACCATGTCTGAGAATCTCTGGAACATCGACAAGATCCCTTTCGTCGGAACATCGTCGCTCCGTCAGGGTCTTGGCTTCCGCTACTACGACGCCGAACGAGTGGTCGCCGGCAAGACCATGCGCGAATGGCTGCGCTTTGGTGTTGCCTACTGGCACTCTTTCCAGGCCGAACTCGTCGACCCCTTCGGTGAGGGCACTGCACAGCGCCCCTTCGATGGCAAGTACTCCAAGCCGCTCGATCTGGCACTCGCCAAGGTCGACTACGCCTTCGACTTCTACAAGGCGCTGGGCGTTGACTACTTCTGCTTCCATGACCGCGACATCGCTCCCGAAGGCGACACCCTGCGCGAAACCAACGCAAACCTCGACAAGGTTGTCGACGCGATCGAAGCAAAGCAGAAGGAAACCGGCGTCAAGCTACTGTGGAACACCTCTTCACTGTTCACCAACCGTCGCTTTGTTTCCGGCGCAGCAACCTCGCCGTTCTCGGAGATCTACTCCTACGCCGGCGCACAGCTGAAGCATTCCCTGGAAATCGCCAAGCGCCTGGGCGCAGAGAACTACGTGTTCTGGGGCGGTCGCGAAGGTTACGAGAACCTGTGGAACACTGACCTCAAGCGCGAGCAGGACCACATCGCAACAATGTTCCAGATGTGCGTTGACTACGCCAAAGAAATCGGTCTCGAAGCTCAGTTCATGCTCGAGCCGAAGCCGAAGGAGCCGACGAGCCACCAGTACGATTTCGACGCAGCAACCACCATCGCCTTCCTCCAGACCTACGGCCTGCAGGATCACTTCAAGCTAAACCTCGAAGGAAACCACGCCAACCTCGCTGGCCACACCTACCAGCACGAAATCCGCGTGGCACGCGAAGCTGGCATGCTCGGTTCTCTCGATGCCAACCAGGGCGACAAGCTCATCGGTTGGGACATCGACGAATTCCCGTCAGACCTCTACGAGACCACCGCAGTCATGTGGGAGGTCCTCGCAGAAGGCCAGATCGGCCCGCACGGTGGCCTGAACTTCGACGCCAAGCCGCGCCGTACCTCGTTCACCGCTGAGGACCTGTTCCGCGCCCACGTTGTTGGCATGGACTCCTACGCAGCCGGCCTGTTGGTCGCAGCCCGCATGCACGAAGAAGGACTTATCGAAGACCTCGTCTCCGAGCGCTACTCGTCCTTCGATTCGGGCATCGGTGCGACGGTCGAAGATGGCACAGCCTCCCTCGCCTCGCTGGAAGCACACTCACTCGACATTCCGCAGGCTGACCTGGTTGCAGCCACAAAGTCGGACCACCTCGAGTCTGTGAAGGCTACGATTAACAACTACATTGTCGATACTTTGGGCCGCGCCTGATCGACACTATCCTTACGGGCGGTCGCCAGCTTTTGGTGACCGCCCGTTTGGGTACTTTCGCTTCCTTCGCTTGGAAAAGTGGCATCGGTGCCACTTCGAAAAGCCCTTACTTTTGGAGCAATATGAGCACTCTTCGCCCCTACGTTGCCGGTGTTGATACGTCGACCCAGTCCTGCAAGGTTGTCATCTACGACCCCGCTACGTCTGCCATCGTTCGCCAAGGCAAGGCCTCGCACCCGGATGGCACCGAAGTTGATCCCGAAAAATGGTGGGATGCCTTTGAGGAGGCACTTGAACGTGCAGGCGGTCTGGACGATGTGGCTGCCCTGTCCGTCGGCGGTCAGCAACACGGCATGGTCTGCCTGGATAAGGACGGCAACGTCATCCGTCCCGCTCTGCTGTGGAATGACACGCGTTCGGCTGGTGCTGCGCGCGACCTTATTCGCGAACGTGGCACCGATGACCGCGACGATGCCAGCTCCGAGGGCGCCGCATGGTGGGCCGAGGCCACGGGTTCCGTTCCCGTCGCATCGTTGACCGTCACCAAGTTGCGTTGGCTCGCCGATAACGAGCCCGAGAACGTCGCCAAGATCGCCGCAATCTGCCTTCCGCACGATTATCTGACCTGGCGCATCATGGGCAAGCCCGCGTTGGACCAGCTGGCAACCGATCGCTCCGACGCGTCGGGCACCGGCTACATGGCTCGCGAGACCCCGACGTACCGTCGCGATATTCTCGCCTCTGCGCTTCGTATCGACGAGGCCACGGCTGCCTCTATCATTCTCCCGACCATTGCTGGTCCGTGGGACGTGGTCGGTTACGGTGACCCTGAGCGTGGCTGGGGAGACATTGTCCTTGGCCCTGGTGCTGGCGATAACGCTGCCTCTGCGCTGGGCGTCAACCTGGAGCCGGGCAGTGCCCTGCTGTCTCTCGGCACCTCTGGTGTGGTTGCAGCAGTGTCGGCAACATCCGTTGCTGATCCGTCCGGTCTGGTGACGGGATTCTCCGATGCATCGGGTAACTGGCTACCGTTGGCGTGCACCCTCAATGCGTCGCGCATTATCGACGCGATGATGAAGGTGACCGGCCTGGACTATAAGGAGTTCGACGAGTACGCCCTCTCTGTCCCGGATGCCGGAGGCCTCGAGCTGATCCCCTACTTCGAAGGCGAACGCACCCCGAACCTGCCCGATGCGACGGCGGAGCTCCGTGGCATGACGTTGGCTAACTCCGACCGCGCGCACGTTGCTCGCGCCACGGTCGAAGGTCTGCTCAACCTCATGCGCTACGCGCTCGATGCCATGCGCGCGCTTGGCGTGCCGTTGAACAAGGTGCTTATTGTCGGTGGTGGCGTGAAGTCGACGGCCGTTCAGGCCTTGGCAGCAGACATGCTGGATGCCGTTGTGGAACTGCCTGAGCCCGGCGAATACGTCGCCCTCGGTATGGCGAAGCAGGCGGCCCGGGTGCTCGCCGAGACCGAGTGAATCGTCAAGGAGTCGAATGACCTCGAGTGAAGGAGGGGGGCTGCACGCATACGCGGCCCTCCTCCGCCGTCCGCATGTCGCCCCCTTCCTCCTCGGCGGGGTCATCATCCAGTTCCCCTACGCGATGGTGAACATGGCCCTCCTCATCGGAGCGCGCGACGTCTACGGCTCCTACTCGAGCGCCGGCGTCGCCGCCGCGGTGATGTCGGTCGCCGGCGCCATCATCGGGCCCACTATCGGCCGCCTCATCGACCGGCACGGACAGTCGCGCATCGCCTCGCTCGTCGGCGCCTTCTGGATCACCTCGATCCTCATCGGCCTGCGCATGCTCGCCGATCGGACCTTCCAGCCCGAGCCCCTCCGCGCCGCCTCGCGTTCGCGCCCGCTTCCCCTCGACGAGGCTGCGCCACCCTCGGCCGAGGAGGCGGACAGCGCCCCCCACGGTGACCCCGGCGCCGTCGGTGCCCGGGAGGGGGCGCGGCGGGCGAAGGCGCCTGAGGAGACCCTGTGGACGGGAACCTTCGTCGTCCTCCTCGCCGTCCTCGTCTTCTACGGGGCCTTCCAGTCGACGACCGGGATCGCGATCGTCGCCTTCGCGCAGGAGCGCGGCATGCAGGCCTGGGCGGGCTCGGTGAGCGCCTGCTTTTCCGCGGGCTCGATGATCGGCGCGCTCGTCTACGGGATGCGCCGCTGGCCGGGTGCGCTGTGGGCGCGCGGCGAGGCCGGGGTCCCCTACTCCCTCGCCGACGCCTGTCAGGATCACCTCCTCGGTCTCGCGATCGAGGAATCCGCGCGCACCGGCCGCGAGGTCGTCACCGAGATCGAGGCCTGGGCGACGGGGGTCTGAGCTCCCGTCAGATGGCGCCGACCCGCCTCGCATGGCCATCGAGAAGGGCGGTCTGCGCGGCCCAGTCGAAGCCCTTTTCGAGAGCGGCGAGCTGTGCGCGGTAGAGAGCGCGATCCTCGCTCTCATCGGCGTCGCCGAAAAGAGCATCCTCGATGTGGGCGCGGGCCCTTTCGTCGGACCATTCGGATTCTGCGGCGAGCCGGGCGGTGCCGACGGCCGCTGCCAATGAGAGGTAGGAGTGAGGGGATCCCTGTTCGGCCGCGAGGCGATAGGCGCCGAGGATGCGATCCTCGGGGGCGAGCTTGCGGATCGGGTCTCGGCCGACGCGCTCGACGGTATCGCCGAGCGCCCGATTGCCGAAGCGGGCGATGAGGTCATCGATGTGGCGGGCGAGCGCCGCCGGGTCGGCTCCGTAGCGCGAGGCGAGGGCGAGCGCGGACTGCGTCATCGCCGCGCGGACGAGGGCGCGGATCTCCGGGTCGTCGATCGCGTGCCAGATGTACTCGTAGCCGCGGCGCTCTCCGAGGTAGGCGCACATGCAGTGCCCCATGTTGTGGAGGAACAGCTTGCGGTCGGAGTAGAAGGCGAAGGGGACGTCCCGCACAGGGAAGAGTCCCTCGACTTGGGGCTCGGGGCCTTTAAGGGCGTTCGCGTCATAGGGGAGAACCCGATAGGGCTCGACGCGAATGAGGGTTGCGGGCTGTCCGGGTTCGGGGGGCGCGGCGGGGATCATGCGGCCGATCGAGGTCTCCGCGAGCCCAAGACGCTCGTCGAGCCTGGCGGCGTCGACCGTCGTCCTCGCCGTCGCCAGCCTCACCGCCTGCTCCTCGCAGCGCGCCAGTTCCAGCTCCTCCGCGACCGAGTCGGGCGCCTCCGGCACGTCCGCCAGCGCCTCGGATACTCTCGTCGGCATCGCGATGCCGACGAAGTCTCTCGAGCGCTGGAACCGTGACGGAGCGCACCTCGAGGAGGTGCTGAAGAAGGCGGGATACCAGACGACCCTCCAGTACGCCGACAACAAGGTCGACCAGCAGATCACCCAGCTGGAGAACATGATCACGCAGGGCGCGAAGGTCCTCGTCGTCGGCTCGATTGACGGCACCGCCCTCGGCCCGGTTCTCGACAAGGCGCATGCGGCCGGCATCAAGGTCATCGCCTACGACCGTCTCCTCAACGACACCGACTCCGTCGACTACTACGTCACCTTCGACAACTACAAGGTCGGCCAGCTCCAGGGCTAGTTCATCAAGGACCAGATCGCGAACATGAAGACGCCGGTCACCCTTGAGCCCTTCGCTGGATCGCCCGACGACAACAACGCGAAGTACTTCTTCTCGGGAGCCTGGGACATCCTCCTCCCGATGATCCAGGACGGCACCATCACGGTCCCGTCCGGCAAGGATCCGAAGAGCGATGACGAGTGGCAGTCGATCGGCATCCTCGGCTGGGGCTCCGATAAGGCCCAGGCTGAGATGGAAAACCGCCTCAACTCCTTCTACTCCGACGGTTCGAAGGTCGGCATCGTCCTCTCCCCGAACGACTCGCTCGCCCTCGGCATCGCCCAGGCTCTCGAGGGTGCGGGCTACACGCCCGGCGATGAGTACCCGCTTCTCACCGGCCAGGGCTGCGACGCCGCCAACGTGAAGAACCTCGTCGCCGGCAAGCAGTCGATGGACATCTTCAAGAACACCGAGAAGCTCGGCGATGAGACCGCGAAGATGGTCGACGAGATCCTCTCCGGCAAGGAGGTCGAGGTCAACGACACCAAGACCTATGACAACGGCAAGAAGGTCGTTCCCACCTACCTCCTCACCCCGGAGATCGTGACGAAGGACAACGCCAAGGAGATCCTCGTCGACTCGGGCTACTACAAGGCTTCGGACATCGGTCTCTGATCGATCCGGCCTGACATGGGGGTTTCGGGGCGCCCGTCTGCGGGTGCCCCGAAACCCCTCAACCTGAAATCGGAAAGGGGTGCCGGATGGCACAAACACCCGAACGCAGGGTGATCCTCGAGATGGACAACATCACGAAGACCTTCCCCGGCGTCAAGGCCCTCTCGGACGTCACCTTCGACGTCAGGGAGCACGAGATCCACGCCATCTGCGGTGAGAACGGTGCGGGCAAGTCGACCCTCATGAAGGTCCTTTCGGGAGTGCATCCGCACGGCTCATACAGCGGGCGGATCGTCGTCGAGGGGAAGGAGGCGTCGTACAAGAACGTCAAGGACTCCGAGAAGGACGGCATCGTCGTCATCCAGCAGGAGCTTGCGCTCAGCCCCCATCTCTCCATTGCGGAGAACATCTTCCTCGGCAATGAGCGCTCTAATCACGGCGTCATCGACTGGGATCGCACGAAGGCGGAGGCCAAGGCCCTCATGACGAAGGTCGGCCTCAACGAGAAGCCCGAGACGATCGTCTCCAACATCGGCGTCGGCAAGCAGCAGCTCGTCGAGATCGCGAAGGCGCTCGGCAAGGACGTCAAGGTGCTGATCCTCGACGAGCCGACCGCCGCACTCAACGACGACTCCCAGAAGCTCCTCGATCTCATCGTCGGGCTCAAGGAGTCCGGCATCTCGTGCGTGATCATCAGCCACAAGCTCTCCGAGATCCGGCAGGTCGCCGACCGCGTGACGGTCATCCGCGACGGCCAGACGATCACGACCCACGACATGCACGGCGACGTGGAGGTCACCGAGGGCCTCCTCATCCGCGACATGGTCGGCCGGTCGATGGACAACCGCTTCCCCGACCACGTCTCGAAGATCGGCGAGGAGGTCATGCGCGTCGAGAACTGGGCAGTGACCAGCCCGATCACCGGCCGTCGAGCCCTCCACGACGTGAGCTTCAACGTCCGCGCTGGGGAGATCGTCGGCATCGCCGGCCTCATGGGCGCCGGTCGCACCGAGCTTGCCATGAGCCTCTTCGGCAAGTCATGGGGCATCTACGAGCACGGCGACCTCTACCTTCACGACAAGAAGGTGGCGCTCAACTCCGTGCGCCAGGCCATCAACGCCGGTATCGCCTACGCCTCCGAGGACCGCAAGCGCTACGGCCTCAACCTCATCGGCGCGTGGCAGGGCTTCTGGGTAGTCTTCGTCGGCATCCCAGGCTTCATCGTCACCCTCGCAGGTATGCTCCTCTTCCGCGGTCTAGCGATCGTCATGGTCCCGCAGACGATCGCCCCGCTCCCCAGCGGATTCGTGAAGATCGCGAACGGAGGGATCCTCGGCTGGTTCGGCTTCGCGGGAGTCCTCGACGTCTTCACCCTCGTCGTTGGCGTCCTGCTGGCGGCCATGTTCGTCTTCTCGCAGCTCCGTCGCCGCGCTTCGCTCATCAAGCACGGCCTCGAACCTGAGCCGATGTGGCTCGCCATCACGAAGATGGTCGTCATCGTAGCGTTCATCCTCGTGTTCACGTACATCCTCGCGGGTGCGGCGATCGGCTTCCCCTTCGTCCTCGTGATTTGTGGCGTCCTCGTCGTCGTTTACACCTTCGTCCTCAACAAGACGACCTTTGGTCGCTACATCTATGCGGTCGGCGGCAACCGCGAGGCCGCCCGCCTCTCGGGTATCTCCGTCGAGTCCGTCAACTTCTGGATGTTCGTCAACATGGGATTCCTCGCCGCGATTGGCGCGATTGTCACGACGTCCCGCGCAGGCGCCGCAGTTTCCGCGGCTGGCCAGAACTACGAGATGGACGTCATCGCCGCCTGCTTCATCGGCGGCGCGGCGGTCTGGGGCGGCATCGGCCGCATCTCCGGAACGATCATCGGCGCGCTCTTCATGGGAGTCCTCAACATGGGCCTCTCGATCATGTCGGTCGACTCGGCCTGGCAGCAGGCGATCAAGGGCCTCGTCCTCCTCGGCGCGGTCGCCTTCGATCAGCTCAATAAGTCGCGCGCGGCTCGAACGGTCTAGTTTTACTTCCCCGTGAGGTTGTGAACGCGTTGTGCGGGGGTTTGGCCTTTGATGCCGGTGTGGGGTCGGTGGTGATTGTAGGTGTGGAGCCAGTGCGTGTAGGCGGCTTCGCGTTCGGTTTCGCTGGTGTAGGGGCGCGCGTAGGCCCATTCGGCGAGCAGGGTCCGGTTGAAGCGTTCGACCTTCCCGTTCGTTTGGGGGCGGTAGGGCCTGGTGTACCGGTGTTTCACCGCGTCTGTGAGCGCCCTGTTGAACACGTGCGACCGGTAGTAGGACCCGTTGTCGGTGAGCACTTCGCGCACACTGATCCCCGCTTCGGAGAAGAAAGCAGCCGCCCGCTTCCAAAAGCCCGCGGCCGTCGCCTTGGTCTCATCGTCGAGGATCTCGGAGTAGACCAGACGCGAGTAATCGTCGACCGCGTGGTGCAGGTACCGGTAGCCGCGCGCCCCTGAGGCTCCTGTCCTCGCGGCCCTGTCGCGGGCCGCACCCGCGGCGCGGTCCTGGGCCGATCCGCGACCGTGAACACGCCAGCCCCCGCCGTCGGGGATGCGGCCGAGCTTCTTGATGTCCACATGGACCAGATCACCCGGACGGGGCCTCTCGTAGCGCACCGGTCGGGGTTTGCGCACCGCGAGCCCTGTGGCCCGGTCGACGTGCGCGAGGAGCGGCATGTGGTAGCGGTTCAGGACCCGCCCGACCGTGGAGCGGGCCAAATGCAGGTGGTAGGCGATGCAGGCCCCAGTGGCGAGTGAAACGCAAGGCGATGATGCGCCGCTCGACGCGCTTGGGCAGGCGGGTGGGGCAGTGATTGGGGCGGGAGGACCGGTCGGAAAGGGGCGCGCCCGCCCGATACCGGTCCACCCACCGCTTGACCGTTGCCGGCGAGCATCCGAACCGTTCGGCGGCCCGGCGCATCGGCCACCCCTCATCAACCACCAAGGATGCCAGGCGGCGCCTTCCCTCCGGCGTCAACGGTGCATTAGCGTGTGTCACGAAGGCCTCCTTGTACAGGTTGCGAGTGTGGTAACCCACATCCTGCCAAGGAGGCCTTCACCTATCCACGCCGTTCACAACCTCCCGAGGAAGTACAGCTAGCCGGACCTGATCTTTACCGGCTCGTACTCTCGGCGTGGCTCGGCGGGCACGAGGGGTGTCGAGTGTGCGTTCCGGAGCGTGGGCGCGCGCGGATCGGCGGGGAGCTCCCACGGCCGCTCAGATTCTTGACGCGGGCTCAGGCGAATTCCGCTCCAAGATATCGAGGGCGACTTCATCTGTCGTGATGAGCGCGGAGATCACCCCGGATCGAGCGATCGACTCGATGGCTCGCGCCTTCCCGGGCAGGGGAAGAGCTCACCTGCTTTCTATTTCCGTTTCGAGTTGGGAAAAGGTTGAAGCGCAGCCGACACGGGACGCGTCGTTTCGGCCCAGTGCTGATACATTGCTCAGTTTCGTTGGTACGCGGTCTTCGTGATGGGATCCATGTCCAGGAGTGCTTCAGCGACCTCCGTTGTCGTCACAAGGTGGGTCGCCAAGCCCGATGAACACACGGAATGGATCGCGTGGACCTTCTCGATCTGTCCGGCGACAGCGACCACCATCGGAGTGGCGAGAAGCTGTTCGACGCTGACGGAGAGTCTGCATTCGTTGATCGGGGTATCCACATAGCGGCCCTTCGTGTCGAAGAAGAGACCGCCGAAGTCTGCGCAGGCGCCTTTGGAATCAAGGTCGAGCTGATCGGCAGTGCTGATGTGCTGAGCCAGTTGAGTCACGCGCGGACGCCATGACCCCACCGACAGGAAGGCCATATCGAGCTTCTCGTAGAGTGCGAGAACCTCGGTGACGGCCGGTTCTTGACGCAGGGCATGAACCACTGTTGCCGATGCGGAGAACAGGGGAGCAATTAGCGCTTTCGCGGTGGATCCGGAGCGACGGCTGATCGCTCCGATGATTTCGATCGGGGACTTCGATGGATCGTTGCCGACGACGCCGGTGAGTTGCACGAACTCCGTCGAGGGGAGCTCTCCCAGGTAGTCGGCGATCGGTAGCAGTGTTCGTCCCCAGGAGAATCCCACCCGTTGACCCATGCGCAAATGGGTCGTGAGGATCTCTGCGGCTGTCGCGCCGAGTGCCTGACGTTCTTTGACGATGTCGGACGAGGGGGGGACGAGTCGAACATGGGAGATGCCGAGATGCCCTTCGAGAGCGCTCGTGAGATCGGTCCTTTGTTCGTTGGGCGTGCGAATCGTGATGCGGACGATTCCTCGTTCGCAGGCCTCTTGAAGATGGCGAGCCACCTTGAAGCGCGAGATTCCGTAGTGGGCGGCGATCTCCACCTTGCTCATGTTGTCGAGGTAGAAGCTGCGTGCGATTCGAGCGAGGAGACCTTCGCGGTCGGGCTCTGTCGAGGGGGATACGTCGTCATAGGTCTCCATTGTCGCCGGCCCCTCTCCATAGATGCTCATATGAGCATATAAGAGAAGTGTTGCATTCACAAGTGAGTGGAGCTATCTTTAGTTCATCTGAGCGTAATGTAGCGCTCAAATGAGCAACTCTCGGAGGTGTGGCGATGTCGCGCATTGGCTGCGGAGTCGATTTCGGAACGGAGTCTGCCCGGGCTCTCCTGCTCGATCTCGAGACCGGAGACGAGATCGGAAGCGCCGTGTCCATGTACACCCACGGCGTCATGGATCGCGAACTGTGGGTCACAGGTGAGCCTCTCCCCCCTCAATGGGCGCTTCAGGACCCGGATGACTGGATGGATGCCCTCGCTGATTCGATTCAGGGCGCGGTTCGCGAGGCAGGCGTCGACGGCTCGGACATCGTTTCTTTGGGCATCGACACCACCGCGTGCACCGTCGTGCCCGCAAGGCGTGATCTGACCCCGCTTTCTCGTCTCGATGACCTACGAAAGAACCCCTGGGCCTGGGCGAGGCTGTGGAAGGATCATGCCTCCCAGGATTGCGCAGAGGACCTCAATAGGCGCTTCGCCGATACCCCGGATTTCCTTGAAGACTACGGAGGAGCGCTATCCCCCGAATGGATGCTGCCGAAGGCTCTGCTCATCCTGCGGTGTGCACCTGAAGTCTGGGATCGCGCGGAGCTTCTCATCGAACAGGAGGACTGGATCGTTTCACAGCTCGTCGGGCATGAAGTCCGAGGTCGGCACGTTGCTGGATACAAAGGGTCTTATCGCGTCGAAAGCGGGGGATACCCGGAAGCGACGGTCCTCGACGATGTCGAAGCAGGATTCTCAGGAGTCCTGGGGAGGCTCGGGCGTGACTTCCTCGATCCCGGCGACTTCGCGGGCGGACTCACGGGTGAATGGGCGGAACGCCTCGGTCTGCGAACCGGCCTCCCCATCGCCATCGGCAATATGGATGCCCATGTCGCGCTGCTCGGCGTCGGTTGCACGAAACCCGGAACGCTCGTCGCAGTCATGGGAACCAGCGTGTGCGACCTCGTCATGCACGAGCGTCACGAAAGAGTCGCAGGAATCCAAGGTGTTGTTCGTGACGGCATCATTCCGGGTCACTGGGCGTATGAGGCGGGGCAGGCGGGCGTGGGCGACGCTTTCAGCTGGTTCGTCGACGTGCTGCGTTTGGCGCAGGTCGGCGGCGAGCCCGTTTCCCGTTCATCCCTATTCGCCCACCTGGAAGCCGAAGCGGAGAAGCTGGCGCCGGCCTCGACAGGCGTCGTCGCCCTTGACTGGTTGAACGGCAATCGGTCCGTCCTCATCAATGCGGATCTGTCCGGTGTCTTCGCGGGAATCACATTGACGACAAGCGTCGTCGATCTGTATCGCGCCCTCCTCGAGGGAGTGGCTTTCGGTCAACAGGTGATACTCGAAGCCTTCGAGGAATGCGGCATTGCGATCGAGCGGATCATCGCGTGCGGAGGACTGTCGAAGAAGAGCCCCCTCCTCATGCAGATCCTCGCAGATGTCACAGGGCGCGAGATCGAAGTCAGCGCATCCGCCAATACGCCGGCGCTCGGAGCGGCCCTCCACGGGGCCCTCGCCGCAGGTCTGATCGAGGACTGGGATCGAGCTGCGGCACTCGTCAGCGCTCCGTCTCGGATCTACACGCCCGATACCGAAGCGGTCGCGGCGTATGAACGGCTGCGCCAGAGCTGGCGCAGCGTGCATGACTGGTTCGGGGTCGAACACCCCGAACTCATGAAGGAGTGGAGGACTCTCCATCGTCAAGGGCGCGAGTGACAGTCGCTTCCACACAACACAGGTGAAAGGATAACCATGACTACGAAGAGGAAAGGCGCCGTCGCCTTCGTCTCCTTGGCGGCACTCGTCGCCTTGTCAGCATGCTCGACCACGGGCGCCCGTACCGCCGATTCAGGTGCGGAGTCCGGGGCGCCCGCCGCTTCGAGCGGGGACCGGAACATCGTCAACGTCGTGAAGCTGTCCGGCGGAGACTGGTTCAACCGAATGCAGGTCGGTAACGAAGAATACGCGGAAGAGCACGGCATCAGCGTCACTCAGACCGCCGGTGATGACGCCTCCGAGGAGAAGCAGATCGCGATCATCAACGATCTCATCGCCCAGAAGCCGTCCGCGATGACGATCGTCCCGAACTCCCCCGAATCCCTCGAGAACGTTATTCAGCGCGCGAAGCAGGCGGGGATCGTCATCGTCACGGGCGAAGCCGCCGGCATGAACGGCGTCGACGCCGACGTCGAGGCATTCGTCAACCAGGACTACGGCGCCCATCAGCTTGATCAGCTCGCCACCTGCATGGGCGATGCCGGTGGGCAATACGCACACTTCGTCGGCTCGCTCACCGTCAAGTCGCACAACGAATGGGCCGATGGAGCCACCGAGCACCTCAAGGACTACCCGAACATCACGAGCATCGGGGAGAGGGTCTCTTCGGATGAATCCCAGGAGACCGCCTATCAGCGGACCAAGGAGATTCTGGCGCGCTATCCCGACATCAAGGGCTTCATCGGTTCGGCGTCCACCGATGTCGCTGGTATCGGTCGTGCCATTCAGGAAGCTGGGAAGCAGGATCAGACTTGCGTCGTCGGCACCTCGACTCCGGCGATCGTCGGCTCCCTCATTGATGACGGTTCGGTCGATGTGATCACCGGATGGGATCCCGCCCTCCAGGGCAAGGCGATGCTCGCAGCCGCCGAGATCATTCTCGATGGAGGATCAATCGTGGACGGCGCCGATCTGGGGGTTCCGGGCTACGAGAAGGTCACGCAGGACAAGGAGTCACCGACGACCTTCTACGGCAACGCCTGGATCGACATCACCAAGGAAACGACCAAGGACTACCCGTTCTGACGGGTGTCCTTGAGCGGGGTCGGGGCAGTGCCAGCACTGCCCCGACCCTCGATGAAGGGGGGGGTAGGCATGTCTCAAGCCGTTCTCGAGGCCAAGGGCATCACGAAGAGATACGGGGGTGTCACTGCACTCGACGACGTATCGATCGCGATTCGCAGGGGGGAGGTCCTCTGCCTCGCCGGAACCAACGGATGCGGGAAGTCGACGCTCATCAAGATACTGTCAGGAGTTGAGCATCCGAGCGAAGGGCGCGTTCTCCTGGACGGCGCGGATGTCACCGGCCTTGGCGCGCTCGACGCGATACGCCTCGGAATCCAAGTGATTTTCCAAGACATGTCGGTCTTTCCCAACCTCACCGTCGCCGAGAACATTTGCTTCGGCGAACGGGTTGCGGAGGGGAGACGCACTCGCCAGCCTCGGATCGATCACGAGACGGCGAAGAGGGTTCTGAACGAACTCGGTGTCGAGATGGATCTGGATGCTGAGCTCAAGGACCTCACTGTTGCCGACCGGCAGATCGTCGCGATCGCTCGCGCTCTCGCCCGCGACGTCAAGGTCCTCTTCATGGATGAGCCGACGACTGCCCTGACCTGGAAAGAGGTTCAGGTCCTCTTCGGCATCGTCGCCAAACTGCGTGACCAGGGAGTCGCCATCGTCTTCGTCTCTCATAAGACTGATGAGGTGCTTTCCGTTTCGGATCGGATCGTCGTGATGCGCAACGGAAAAGTCGTGGCGGACAGTCCGAGCGATCGATTCACGCCCGACCTGCTCGCAGAGTCGCTTCTCGGTTATGTCGCGACTGAGGAACGCCGCGTCAGCGCGTTGGCTCCCGACGAACCGGAAGTCTTGAGTGTCGATTCGTTGAGTGCCCATCGTCTCTTTGAAGACGTCTCCTTCCACGTCAAGAAGGGGGAGATCGTCGGTATCACCGGTCTGCTCGGCTCAGGTCGTTCCGAAATCGCTGAAGCTGTCGTCGGCAAGATTCGTACGGATCGAGGAAGCGTGAGCGTAGGAGGGGAGGTAGTCCGATTCCGAGGCTCAGCCGCAGCTCTCGATGCAGGGATCGCCTACGTTCCGCCGGATCGTTTGACCCAAGGAGTCTTCCTGAAGCAGTCGATCCTCAATAATGTCATCGCCTCGACTCTTGCGTCGCTCTCCTCCGCACTGGGTTGGATCCGCTGGAACCGTGCGCGCGAGCTCGTGGACCAACAGATCGAGGAGCTCGGTATCAAAGTCGGATCGCCGAAGGACCCCGTCTCGTCCCTCTCCGGAGGGAATCAGCAGAAGGTCGTTCTCGCGAAGTGCTTCGCGACGAACCCGAGGGTCCTCATTCTCAACGGTCCGACAGTCGGAGTCGACATCGGCGCCAAAGCCACAATCATGGACATTCTCCGGGAACGCGCGGCTTCGGGAATGGGCGTCCTACTCATATCGGATGACATCCCCGAGCTCGTTTCGGTCTGTCACCGTGTTCTCGTCATGCGACGCGGACGGCTCGTTGATGAACTCGCCGGAGATGAGGTCACGACGGACCGCGTCGAGGAGGTGTTTCAAGCAGAATGAAGTCAGGCTTCAGCATTCGTTCCCTGCGGGGCAGGAACAACGAGGGGATTCTTCTTCTCGTCATTATCGTGATCCTCGTCGGCATGGCGGTGATCTCACCCGGACAGATGAGTCTCTCTTTCGCAGGGGACATCATCAGGTCGGGAATCGTCACGATGGCCCTCGCCCTGGGGCTCCTCCCCGTCATCATCTCGGGTGGAATGGACGTCTCCTTCACGGCGATCGCCGTCTTCTCCGGTTACACGGTGGTCACCGTGATGAATTCCAGCGGAGTGGACGGCCGAGTCTGGCCGTTCCTCGCCGCTGCAGGTCTGGGCGGAGTGCTCGGTCTCCTCAATGCGCTTCTCGTCGCTCGTTATCGCATTGAGACGCTCGTCGCGACTCTCGGCACTCAGGTCATTATCCGAGGAGCGCTCCTCGCCTTCATCGGATCCACTTACCTGGCGACATTACCGACACTGCTCGATTCCGTCGGAGCCACGAGTGTGCTGAGCCTAGGGGGATCCCCTATCAACGTCACCGTTCTCGTCGTGCTCGGCGTCGCGGCGCTCGTCGCCCTCCTCTTGAGTCGAACGACATTCGGGCGCTCGATCTACGCCATCGGCGGGGATCGGGAAGCGGCACGCAGGATCGGCATCCAAGTCGCACGCGTACAAGTGGGGATCTACGTTCTTGCGGGCGTGCTGGCAGGCCTCGGCGGCATGGTCCACATGGTCGTGTCGCGCCACGCATCGCCGTTCGAACTTGTTGGAACGGAGATGAACGTCATCGCCGCCGTCGTGATCGGTGGTGCTCTTGATTCCGGGGGCCGCGGGTCCGTATGGGGAACCTTCCTGGGTGTTCTCCTCATCTCCTTGACGCAGAACTCGCTCGTACGTCTCGGGGTATCGAGCTACTGGCAGAGCTTCGTCATTGGCTTCGTCATTCTCCTGGGCGTAGCGGTTCAGGCGCGGTCTGCGCTTCTTGCCGTTCGTCGCCCGCAGATCCTCGAGGAGGCAGGTGCGTAATGCTCACCTCTCAAGTTCTTCACCGCATGCCGCGTTTCGGCTACTCCGCCGGGCTCCTGGGAGTGGCCGGGGTTCTCGCGATCGCATTTTCATTGGCGGCTCCGGCGGCCTTCTTTTCGTCGCTGAATCTCGCTTCCATCGCCTACGCGGTGCCGGAGATCGCATTGATGGCTCTCGCGATCTCAGTGGCGATGACTACTGCAGGGATCGACCTGTCGACGGTGACCGTCGCGAATCTATCGGCTCTGCTCGTCCTCTTCCTGTCTGATGCGCTGGTCGATGCGGAATTCCCATCGATTGTTGCGACTCTGATCGCCGTCGGTGCGGCGCTCGTCGTCGGGGTAGTCGCAGGAGCGATCAATGGTCTCTTGGTTGCGAAAGTGAGAATCGCTCCGATTCTCGCCACATTGGCAACCCAGCAGATCTTCCTCGGTCTCGCCATCGCTTTGACGAAGGGAAAGCCCCTTTACGGGGGCACCCCTGAACTCGATGTTCTCGGAATAGGAACTCTGGCGGGCATTCCCTTCCTGTTCTGGGCATTCCTCGTCGTCGTCGTCTTCGTTGCCCTGCTCATGGGGCGCACCTCCTTCGGCGTACGGGCAGTGATGCTCGGCGAGAATCCCGTAGCCACTGACTATTCGGGAATCTCCAGGGTAGGTGTGACCGTGCAGACCTATGTCCTGTGCGGGGTCCTTTCGTCGCTCGCAGGAGTGTTCATGGCCGCTAGAACAGCTTCAGCCTCTGCGGGCTACGGCGGCTCCTATCTCATGCTTGCGATCACTATCGCCGTTCTCGGCGGCGTTAATCCCTTCGGCGGACGAGTGGCGATTCCCGGTGCCGCTATCGCCGCCGTCATCCTCCAGATGATCTCCTCCGGGCTCAATGCACTCGGCTATTCGGCGTACATCTATCAGATCGTCCAAGGCCTGATTCTCGTGTCCGTCTTCGTCGTCCAGTGGGAGGTGAAGCACCGAGCTGAACGTGTTTCGCGGGACAAGGGACGACACGAGGTCCCGCGCAATCGAGTCGCCGCTCTTGCATGAAGGAGTGAACGACAGCTGAGAGTCGGGCCGTATCAATCGCACGGCCTCTACTCAGGTCGGGCATGAGCCCGACCAATCGTGTTCTGGCCGTGATGGGTCGGGGAAAGGAGTCGGACATGAGTGCCGATAAGGAACTACTTGAAGCGTGCCGATCGTTGATCATGCGAGAAGCCGAAGATGTTGCGCACACGGCGGCGAGCCTCGATGAGGACTTCGTCGCAGTGGCAGAGGCGATTCTTTCAACGGAGGGGAAAGTGGTGTGCACGGGATCGGGCACTTCAGGCACGATCGCTCGGCGCATGGCTCATCTCTTCAATGTCACCGGCACGCCTGCGCTGTACCAGAATCCCGCAGACGGTCTCCACGGCAGTCTGGGGGTCGTAACAGGGAGAGACCTCGTCATCGCGATCTCCAAGGGCGGAGAATCCGACGAGCTATCGGAATTCGTCGATCGCTCGAAGCATCGGGGCGCGAAGATCGTTGTTCTCACGTGCTACCCGGAGTCGACCCTGGAGCGAATGGCTGATCTCGTGTGCGTTACCCCGTTCATGTCGGGGGATCCGGAAGGCGTGCTCGCCATGGGGTCGACTCTGTCCAACTGTGCATGGGGGGATGCGATGGCGATGTACGTTCGCGGGCGTCGCGGCTTCGGTTGGGAGGAAGTGCTCTACCTGCACCCCAGCGGCAAGGTCGGCAAGGATACCGAGGAGACGCTTGCGCGCCTGTCTCAACAGGAGTGAGTGCTGACCGGAAAATACTCAGCGATGGGGGCGGTCCGCGTCGGCGGACCGCCCCCATCAATATTCGAATTGCCCTCAATGAATCGATGAGAATCCTGATGTTGAACCTGACTCGTGCAACTTAAGTGACCCATATCTATGGTGTGAAGTCGATGTGGAGGCTGGTGAGAATTCTTTGGGCGGTGTTGTTGTGGTGCAGGCTGTGGGGCATGCGTTTGGTTCATGGTGAAGCGCCCCGGGTTTTGTTCCTCGGTTGTTGTGAGAGGATTTCGCATGCCAAGGAACTATCCGAGAGAGTTTCAGGATCGGGCTGTACGCCTTGTTGAGGATCGGCTTCGGGATGATCCTGGAGTGTCTGAGACAAGCGTGATTGCTGATACGGCGATGAAGTTGGGAACGTCGAGGGAGTCACTTCGACGGTGGGTAATGCGGGCGCGCGTGGATGCGGGAGTTCGTCCTGGGGTTTCCACTGAGGAAAGCGTCGAACTCAAGCGCTTGCGTCGGGAGAACGCAGAGCTACGGCGGACGAACGAGATTTTGAAGTTGGCGTCGGCTTTTTTCGCGTCCGAACTCGACCCCCAACGTCGGAAATGATTGCCTTCATTGACGCATATCGTGATCGTTTCAGTGTTGAGTTCATCTGTCAGACGTTGAACCGTGAGCGCGCGGGCGGTTTTCTGTCCTCGCGGGGCTACCGAGCCGCAAATACGCGAGCCCCATCCGCGCGATCGTTCAATGACGCCGTCCTTACAGGCGAGATCGCCGCGATTTTCGAGGCGAACTATCGGGTGTATGGGGTGCGCAAGATGTGGCATGCCCTCAAGCGTGCTGGTTGGACTGTGGGGCGTGAGCAGGTCGCACGCCTCATGCGGACAGCGCAAATCCGTGGTGTGCGCAGGGGCCGGGCCCCGATCACTACCCGCAAGGGTAGACAGGCAGACACGCGCGCGGATCTGGTCAACCGCCAGTTCACAGCTGATCGGCCGAATCGTCTGTGGGTCGCGGACATGACGTACGTGCGAACGAAGGTCGGGTTTGTGTACACCGCGTTCGTGACCGATGTGTTTTCCCGCAAGATCGTGGGCTGGTCCACGCGCTCGTCCATGAAGACCGAAGCTTTGCCGCTCGAAGCCCCAGAGTCAACTCACTCAATAGAATTCGTCCAACTCACGCAACGAAAGCCGTCCAACTCACGCAATCACTTACACTGTTCCTCAAGATTCAGGGAAAGGTAAGTAGATGGCGGACTACATTCCTCGCTTCGTCGATCAACAGCTTCGTCGATCGCTAGAAACCAGCGGAGCCGTCCTCATCGCCGGACCCAAGTGGTGTGGTAAGACCTCGACCGCTCGGGAAGCCGCCGCATCGGTCGTCTACTTGCAGGATCCCGACACCTCGAGCTCTTACCGGCAGCTGGCGGAGGTGAAGCCATCCGCGCTCCTCGAGGGGCCTATTCCTCGGCTGATCGACGAATGGCAGATGGCCCCTCAACTCTGGGACGCGGTGCGCTTTTGCGTCGACCGTCGCGGTGAAGCGGGCCAGTTCATCCTCACGGGGTCTTCGACGCCCTCGATCGTGGGAGCCCACTCGGGAGTCGGCAGAATCGAGCGGTTCGTCATGCGTACGATGAGTCTGGCGGAGGCTGGCGACTCGAGTGGGGAGATCTCCCTGAGGGCTCTATTCGATGGCGAGGGCGACGTCGCGGCCATCGCCCCGCTCGACGTCGAAAGGATTGTCGAACTTCTGTGTAGGGGAGGGTGGCCTCAGGCAGTCACTGCGGCGACTGCTGATGTCGGGCGGCGTGCACGCACCTATGTCGAGGGGCTCATCGGTTCGGATGCTGCGCGCATGGATGGCGTGAACCGCAATGCGACTCGAATGCGCGCCCTTATGAGGGCGTATGCTCGGCGTGTCTCGACCGAGGCGGCGCAGACGACGATCGCGGCCGACCTCGCGGTCAATGATGAGGCGATGTCGCCGAACACCGTGAGTGACTATCTCGATGCTCTCACTCGCGCGTATGTGATCGAGGACCTCGCCGCATGGAATCCAGCGCTACGCTCGAAAACCGCCGTGCGTACGAGTCCGACCCGTCACTTCTCGGATCCGTCGATCGGAGTGGCGCTCATGCGCGCGACTCCCGCGGCGCTGCTGAAGGACATGGAGACCTTCGGCCTCCAGTTCGAATCCCTGTGCGTTCACGACCTTCGGGTGTACGCGGAATACAACGACGGCGAAGTATTCCACTATCGCGATAAAACGGGACTTGAAGCCGATGCGGTGATCGTCCTTGCCGATGGGCGTTGGGCCCCGATCGAAGTGAAGCTCGGCGGTTCGCAAATCGATGAGGCGGCGAAGCATCTGTCCGCCCTACGCGATCGCGTTGACACGCAGCGGATGGGCGAGCCGTCATTCCTCGCCGTGCTTACCGCAGGTCGAACCGCATATCGAAGGGACGACGGTGTCCTCGTCGTCCCTCTCGCGTGCCTGACTGCATGACTGTTGCATCCTTCCGTTGCGTGTTCGATGCCGGAAGACCCGGGGTATGAAGCGTCTCAGCCGATCCGCTCGGCCGCGATCCGGTGCCGGACCTCGTAGGTCCGCCCGGCCTCGAAGTCGACGGCGGTCGAGTATCCGGCCTTCGCCAGTGGGTTGTCGCCGGCAGAGACGCCCTGCCCAAAGTCGAAGGCCGAGGTGATTGGCTCGACCCCGAGGCAGAGGTTCGTCCCGCCCCAGGGCAGCCCCTTGCGCCCGCGGTTGGACATCCACAGCATCGCGCTCTTGAGATACGTCGGATCCCATTCGACGCCGACGCGGTACCCCTCCGCCTCGTTGACGAGGACGACCCGAGGCTCCTTCGGCCCGGCGATGAGGACGATCTCGTCGACCTCGACGCCGAGCGGGACCCGAGTGAGGTCGATGGTCGATCCGTCGGAGCGGGGAGCGGCGGCGAGATCCTCGAAGACAGCGCCGACCTCGAGGACGGAGGTGCCCGAATCGATGGGGAGCGCCCAGTAGGCGTCGCACTCCGGGGCCTCGATGCGCGCCGCGGATGCCGACGTGCAGGCCACGGACGCCGTGAAGCTCACGACCGCTGACGGATCCTTCCGGATCCCGCGCTCCGGCGGTGAAGTCGACGGCCGTTCAGGCCCTGGCAGCAGACATGCTGGATGCCGTTGTGGAACTGCCTGAGCCCGGCGAATACGTTGCTCTCGGTGCAGCGAAGCAGGCGGCGAAGGTTCTGGCGCCCCACTTGCTGGACTCAATGCATTGAGGTTTTTCTATGGGAGGTTTTGCAGGTCTTGATTCTGCGTACTTTCTGCGCGTCTATGTCGCGTTTCTGTTTCCCGTTTGGGCAACGCAGGCACGACATGTTGCTGTGATGCTAATGAGGACAGCGTCAGCTCTCAGTATTGATTGCTTACAAACTGTCAAGTTCTTGAAGAGTGGGACATTAGACCTAATTTTACGCAAGTAAAGGATTGGTCAAAAACTTGTTTTTCCTGATGGCGCAGTTTTTGTTATCAAGTTGTAGCTTGAAAATGTTTGCAGGGTGTTGTGTTTGTCTCTTTATCCAAGTATGTTTTCTTTTGTAACAAAACAAGTGCTTTGTGATCCTTGATCACGAAATGCGCTAGCCCAAGGTCGCAAAGTAGCGACGATTCGCGATCTGACGTGAAGCAACGTGGAATTGAGAACGGGGGAGACAGTGAAGTTCACCAACGGATACTGGCTGAAGAAGGATGGATGGAACGTTCAGCATCCTCGTGAGATCCAAAGCATCGTCCCTGTCGGTAATGGAGTTCGTGTCTTCGCGCCGACGCGTCATATTGCATTTAAAGGTGCGGAACTAGACGGAAGTCAGCTGACAATTACTCTTGAGCCAGCGGGTGAGGGAATTCTTCGTGTCCGTTTAGAGCACTTCCGTGGTTATTGCGAGTTGGCTCCGAATTTTGCCCTTGCTCCTCTCGAAGGTGATGGAACCGTCGCCATTGATTCAGCGAAGAAGAGTGCTGTTGTTACGTCTGGCTTACTGCGTGCAGAAATTGGCGGTGAAGACCATTTCGAGCTCCGGTTCTATGATGGAGATCGTGAGATTACATCATCGATCCTGAAGTCGATGGGAATTGCTATATCCCCCGAGGGTGAGAAGTTCATTCATGAACAGTTAGTCATCCAACCAGGCGAATCAATTTTTGGTCTTGGTGAACATTTTGGACCTGTCGTAAAAAATGGGCAGGTTGTTGATATGTGGAATGCGGACGGTGGAACCGCTTCCGAACAGGCCTATAAGAATGTACCTTTCTATTTTTCTGATCGTGGCTATGGTGTTTTTGTTAACCACCCCGAAAAGGTCTCTTACGAAATTGGATCCGAAGTTAACACGCGTGTTCAGTTCTCTGTCCCAGGTAACGTGCTTGAGTACTTTGTTATTGCTGGACCGACGCCGAAGGATGTTCTTCGTCGATACACATCGATGACGGGACGTGCTCCACAGGTCCCTGCATGGAGCTACGGACTTTGGCTTTCGACGTCCTTCAAGACAGACTATTCGGAAGAAACAGTTAACGGCTTGCTGGATCAGATGGAAGAACGTGGCATCCCGATGAGCGTTCTTCACTTTGACTGCTATTGGATGCGTCCCAGTCATTGGTGTGATTTCGTCTGGGATCCCGAACTTTTCACTCATCCTGAAGAGATGCTTACGCGTTACCACAACCGTGGTATCAAAATTTGCGTTTGGATTAACCCATACATCGCACAGCAGTCTCACCTCTTTGAAGAGGGGAAAGAACATGGTTATCTTCTTCATGCGCTTGACGGTTCTGTAAGGCAGTGGGACCACTGGCAATCTGGAATGGGATGGGTTGACTTTACAAACCCTGAAGCGACCATCTGGTACAAGAATGAGCTGAAGAAGCTACTGCGTCAGGGCGTTGATTGCTTTAAGACGGATTTTGGTGAACGGGTACCTACTGACGTCATCTGGTTTGACGGCTCGGATCCGCAACGGATGCACAATTACTACACGTACCTTTACAACCAGGCGGTGTATGAAGCAATTGCTGAAGAACGTGGCGAAGAAGAGGCAATCGTTTTTGCCCGGAGTGGAACCGCAGGATCGCAGTCATTCCCAGTTCATTGGGGTGGCGATTCTGAGCCGACATTTGTGTCGATGGGTGAAACTCTGAGAGGTGGCTTGTCTCTCGGAATGTCTGGTTTCGGATACTGGAGTCACGATATGGGTGGTTTCGAAGGCAAGCCGGATCCGAAAGTATTCATCCGATGGTTCCCGTTTGGAATGTTGTCTTCGCATTCACGATTGCATGGTTCAGATTCGTACCGGACACCGTGGATCTATGGCGATGAAGCAGTTAGAACGGCGCAACGTTTCGTCGCTCTAAAGAATCGCTTGATGCCCTATGTGCTTCAGGTTGCTCGCGAAGTTACCTCTGACGGAATTCCTGTCATGAGGCACATGATTCTTGAACATCCGAAGGACCGTACGTCAGCCCATGTGGATACCCAATATTATTTCGGATCCAAGATGATTGTTGCACCCGTTTTTTCTCAATCAGACGAGGTTGAATACTATCTGCCGACGGATGGTTGGACGAACCTTCTCGACGGTTCACGTCGTGAGCGTGCCGGATGGTACTCAGAAACACACGCATTGGATTCGCTTCCGATCATGATTCCTGACGGGACGGTACTTCCGCTGGGTGAGCACTCAGAACAGACCGTCTACAACTGGGCAGATAACGTATGTCTGTATTTGTTCGGGCTGGTTCCAGGCGAACAAACGGTAACTGTTCCATCGTTAGAGAGCGATGTTACGTTCAACGTCACTGTTACAGAATCGAAGGTCACTATTACTTCTGATTCCGGTTTTCCTTGGTCTGTTCAGGTAGTTGCGCCACTCAAGAGTATTGAGATCGCAACTGGCTCTCAGGAACCTATGAATTTCACTGACCTTGCGTCGGGAGAACGCATCATCGCCGATGCGAACGCTGTTGAGTTCACCTATTCGTTGATCGCGGCGAAGTGAATTGATCAGAAACCACAACACACAGAGATGAGATTTCAAAGGAGAGACGACATGTCGATGTCACGTAACATGCGAAAGAATGTAGCCGTTGTCAGCGCGCTGACTTTGGCGGGAGCACTTGCAGCATGTTCAACAGGTTCGGGAGATTCCGCCACAAGTGGTTCGAGCGATGCCAGCGGTGATCGGGTTACGATCGAAGTCTGGGACTACGAGGGTCAGGGCGTATCCAATGACGCAATGAACGCTGCGGTTGCAGCATTCGAAGCAGCAAATCCGGGCATTAAGGTCAATCGCACCTCGTTCGCATTTGGCGACCTGTCAAAGTCAATTGTCCAAGGTGGCGTTGGTGGCGAGGTCCCAGATGTCGCGATTATCGATACCGTTGACAATCAGAATTTTGCTTCCCTTGGTCTGCTTGCGGACATCACTGATGCCACTGCAGATATGAAGGACGAATTCTATGAGGGTCCTTGGAGTTCCACCCAGCTTGATGGCAAGACTTATGGTCTGCCAATGAATTCGAATAACCTTGCTCTCTTCTACAACAAGACGATGTTTGAAGCTGCAGGAATCACTGCTGCTCCGACCACATGGGATGAACTGGCGACTACAGCTAAGGCTCTGGCTACCGACGGCAAGGCTGGCCTTGCAATTTCTGGTGTGAAGAACGAACAGGGAACCTTCCAAGTTCTTCCGTTCGTTTGGCAGACCGGTGGTGACGTTGAGAACTATGACGTTGCTGGCGCCGAGGCGTTGACCTATCTGAAGGGTCTGATTGACTCTGGTGCAGTGAGCTCGGCAGTTGCTAACTACACGCAGGAAGATGCACGTACCCAATTCACTACCAGCCAAACTGCAATGATGGTGAATGGTCCGTGGGAAATATCCAACCTTGCTGACGTTGACTTCGAGTGGGATGTTGCTCCTCTGCCGGTTGGTAAGGAAGCAGCAACTGGTATGGGTGGTGAAAACATCGTCCTATTCCAAGAAGCAAAGAACGCTGAAGCTGGTCTGAAGTTCGTTGAGTTCATGGCTTCTCATGATGGTGTTCAGACCTTCTGTGACGTTTCGGGTCAGCTTTCTCCGCGCCCCGACCTTGATGGAAAGCTCAAGCTTTCATCCGATCCGAAGATGCAGGTCTTCGAGAAGCAGATGGAGATCACCCACGCGCGTGCCTACGGTGCTCAGTACGCAAAAATCTCTGAGGCGATCCAGCTGTCCATTCAGGAAGCTTTGACGGGTGCTAAGACTCCGGATGCTGCGGCAAAGGATGCATTCGCTACGATCCAGCCACTGTTGCCGACTGAGTGAAATCATGACAGCAACGCTCAGCTCTGATGTTGAGCAGCATGAGAAGCCGAGGCGACGCAAGCGTTCTCAGAACGAGATTCGCACTCGCCGTCTCGGCCTTCTCTTGGCTGCTCCAGCAATCGTTTATGTACTGGTTTTCCTCGCGTTTCCGCTGCTCTATAACTTGTTCTTGAGTGTTACGGACGCCAACGGGGCGAACCTGATTTCTCAGACGTTCTCTTTTAACAATTTTGAGAATTACTCTGTCGTTATCAATGACCCGGCTTTTTGGAATGCGCTGAAACTGTCCGTCATCTTCACGGTGTCGTGTCTCTTCTTCCAGTACACGATCGGTTTCGCTTTGGCGTTGTTCTTCCGCCGTCCGTTCCCGGGCAATGGAATTATCCGTGCTCTTCTGCTTGTGGGATGGATTTTGCCCCCTGTTGTTACAGGCACCATTTTCAAGTGGATTTTTGACTCGGATTACGGTGTCCTCAACTACTTCTTGTTATCCATGGGGATCATCGATGAACCAGTGAAATGGTTGACTGTCGGGTCAACTGCGATGTTCGCTGTTGTTGTTGCCAACCTATGGATCGGCATCCCGTTCAATCTGCTTCTGCTTCTTTCGGGATTGCATACCATCGACGATGGTCTGTACGAAGCTGCTGCGGTGGATGGTGCCAGCAAGTGGCGTCAGTTTGTTTCAATTACCTTCCCCTTGATGCAACCAGTTTCAATCTCTGTTTTGTTGCTTGGCGTGATTAACACATACAAGGTCTTTGACCTTATCTACACCATGACAAAGGGTGGTCCTGTTGATTCAACGACGACGTTGCCGATTTACTCTTACCTCGAGACATTCAAGGTCTTTGAATTTGGAAACGGTGCGGCTGCTTCTGCGTTGACGTTGCTTCTTCCACTGGCTTTGTCCTGGTTCTATGTGAAGAGCTTGAACGAGGAGGATCTCAAGTGAGTTTAGTGAATAAGAAGTTTCGGCGCACCCAAGTCTTGAAGTCAGTATGCGGTTGGCTGATTGCGATTGTCTATCTTTTCCCGGTGTATTGGATGATCAATACAGCATTGAAGACTGGGCAAGAGATGTTCCAGAATCCGCCGACGATGTATCCCCACAATCTGTATCTTGGTTCGTTTCAGTCCGTGTTTTCTGGTCAGTACGGCATCGGAACAGCATTTGTTAACTCACTGATAATTTCAGTGTCTGTGTTGGCTCTGACGTTGCTGATTGCAGTTCCTGTTTCTTACGCAGTGGCTCGAATGCGCGGTGTGATTACAACCTCGATGATGGTCATGCTGACGGTGGTTCAGTTGCTTCCTGCCATTGCAATCTCGATTCCGATGTTCGTGATGTTCCGTCAGGTTGGACTGAATAACACGTTCTACTCGATTGTGCTTGCTGACATTTCTGTGACGCTACCGTTTGCAGTGATCTTGTTGCGCCCTTACTTTAAGCAGTTCCCGTATGAGGTTGAAGAGGCAGCCAAGCTTGACGGTCTGAGCACTATCCAGACGATCGTCCGGATTATCATTCCTACGATTCGACCGGGCATCATCATGATTTCGTCTTTCGCTTTTCTTATGGCGTGGGGTGAATTCACATTTGCCTTGACACTCTCGACGAAGCAGGAGATCCAGCCGTTGACGGTTGCATTGAATCGAATCATTGGTCAATATGGTACGAACTGGAATGATCTGATGGCAGTAGCTACAATCATTGCTTTACCTGTTCTGATCCTGTTCATTCTGTTGCAACGCTACATTGTTGCGGGTCTTGCAGGTGGTGCAACCAAGGGCTGACAGAGCGCGAGGTGTAACTCTCGATTGTCCATACGGCGCGAGGCTTCAAGTGAGAGCTTGAAGCCTCGCCCTTTTGCTTGTGTTGAGTCAAATGCAGGTCGGATATCTGCTAAACAGGTGTGAGGAATCGTTTCCCCCCATTGTCGATGTTTGCCAAAGACGGTGCACCACGGGGGATTGCACACGCAGGAGTACACATGTCGACCTTCTTCGACCTTGACCGGGACCAGTTGGAAACCTATCGCCCCGATAGTTTCGAGCCCGAAGACTTCGATGAATTTTGGGCGGTGACTCTTGAAGAGAATCCTTTCGACCCGCGTTCCGTTCAGCTCGAAGAGGTCACCGATCTGGTGGTGAAGACTCACCGCGTCTTCGACGTGACCTTCGGCGGGTACGCGGGCGATCCGATCAAGGCGTGGCTGACAGTTCCCGCAACGGCTCAGCCCGGCGAAGAATTGCCCACCATTGTCGAGTTCCGCGGATACGGCGGTGGACGAGGCCTCCCGTACGAGCACCTCGGCTGGGCGGGCGCGGGCTTTGCGCACCTAGTTATGGACAATCGTGGCCAAGGTGGAAACTGGGGGACAGGGGCGGACACTGTCGATCCGCATCCCCTGGGCGTTGGCCAGTTCGGATTCATGACACGCGGAATCGAAGACCCTCATGACTACTACTTCCGTCGGATCTATATCGACGCGCACCACGCGGTTGAGGCTGCTGCGCACCTTCCGCACTGCGACGAGAAGCGGATCATTGTCACCGGGCAAAGTCAGGGTGGCACGCTGTCCGTTGTGGCCGGCGTTCTGAACCCGCGTGTTTTGGCTACGATGCCCGACGTTGCGTGGATGGCCGACTTCCGCCGTGCGGTCGGATTAAGCGAACACACGCCCTATCAGGAAGTCGTCCGCTACCTGTCCGTGTTCCGTGGCCGTGACGAGATGGTGTTTGAGACCCTCGCCTACTTCGACATTGTGTCGCTGGGGAAGCGTGCGACGATTCCCGCGTTGTTCTCGACTGGGCTCATGGATATCTGTTGCCCGCCGTCGACGGTGTATGCCGCGAAGAACTGGTGGGGTGAAAAGCTGGTTGAGACTGGCGGACAGCGACCGAGTGCCCAGATTGATGCACACGCATTCAACGAGCATGAGGGTGGTGGCCTGTATCAGTGGCACCGTCAGGTGTTGTGGGTGAAAGACTTCTTGGGGGAATTCTGAGTGACGTTAAGGCGCAACCGCGCTGAGAAAACAACGGTGCCCCTACTACTAGGCCTCAGATGCGTTCGGCACTGATGCGGTGAGTAATCGTGTAGGTCTGACCTGCCTTCAAATCGATCGCGGTAGCATATCCGGCTTCCGTGAGAGGGCTGGTCGATGCCGAAACCCCTTCACCGAAGTCGAATGCCGAGGTAATCGGTTCGACGCCCAGACAGAGGTTGGTTCCTCCCCACGGAGCACCTTTACGACCGTGGTTGGAGATCCAGAACATGACGTTATTCAACAGGGTGCGATCCCATTCAAGGGTGGCCTTGTATCCTTCAGCATCGTTGACCACGGTGACTCGCCCGTCCTTGGGACCCGCGGTCAGAACGATTTCGTCAACCTCTTCGGTTAGGGGAAGGCGAGTCAGATCGATCGTGCCACCGTCGGCTCGAGGTGCCTTAGCAAGGTTGCTGAAACGCGCACCACGTTCAAGAACCGTCGTTCCCGAGTCGGCTGGGAAAGCCCAGAACCCATCGGCTTCGCCGAGCTCGATGTGAGCATCTCCCGGGTTCTCAGGAAGACGGAAGATAGGATGCAGACCAAGTGGCAGGCGAGCATCGGCGCGCATGATGATCGAGTCTTCGAATTCAACAGCACCTTCAACGCAGGTCACGCGACGTTCCACGCGCTTCACCGGGTCGTCGTCGGCGTAGTCCAGGCTGAGTACGGCAGAGTCGGCTTCCAGCGCCTCGACATTCCAACGCAGGTTTGCGGAGGGGCCGTGAATCCAGGGGCTGGCACCGTTGTGACCATTACGCCATCCCTCGGGTAGTTCTTCAGCAGTTTCGGGTGCGGCGCCGAAAGGGACGCAGAGGAAGTCGCCACGAAGCTTGTCCAAAATCGGGGCCTCGGGGAAACCTTCCCACGTGGCAACGTATGAGGGAGTGAACTCTTTATCCGTTCCTGCCTCAAAAAGTGCGGTCGTCATCGCGCCCTGAATTTGGATAGTTGCGCGAACCTTACCGGTGCCAATCGAAACGCTCATCTGGACTCCTTTGTCAGTTTTCTTTAGGACAGTTCCTGTTCTCAGCCTAGTCAATTCCGCTCTCACAACAGGCAATACACGTTATTGTTAGTTGTTAACAGTAATGATGCTGTTTGTCCGTACTACCCCAGTGCTGGCACCTGCTCACCCAAGGAAACGCCGTGAAATTCGTCCTCGCACCCGACTCTTTCAAAGAGAACATGACTGCATTGGAAGCAGTAACGGCAATGGAAACGGGAATCCATGACGTGTACCCCGATGCCGGTTGCGTGCGCGTCCCCATGTCCGACGGCGGTGAAGGCTTCATTGAAGCCGTTGCAACCGCGTGGGGAGCTCGCCGAATCACGGTCGTCAACATGGATGCCTTGGGCAGGCCGATTCAATCCGAATACGCGCTCGCGGACGGGCGAGCCGTCCTTGATGTTGCGTCGTGTGCGGGAATTGAACTGGTCGCTCCCCACGAACGCAATGTCGCCAAATCCAATACTGCTGGCCTCGGCATGATTATTCGCGATGCCCTGTCGCGTGGCGCACGCGAACTGTTGATCGGAATCGGTGGGTCTGCCACAAATGACGCTGGCATTGGAATGCTTGTTGAGCTCGGAGCACGTCTTCTCGATGCGGATGGTGCAGAGCTTGCCCCGAAGCTAGAAAACCTCGACCAAGTTGCGAGCGTTGACACGTCTGCCTTGGACGCGTTGCTGGACGGACTGAGCGTCAAGGTCGCTTGCGACGTGACCAACCCGCTGAACGGGCCTGAAGGCGCTACCGCAGTCTTTGGTCCACAAAAGGGAGTCCAGCCTGAACAGGTCGAATACTTCGATTCCCTCCATCTGCATTTCGCCACCGCCAGTGGTCATGGAGACGACGCGCTTCTGCCGGGCTCGGGCGCCGCGGGTGGCCTTGGTTTTGCGCTACGTGCCTTCCTCCATGCGGAGTTGACGCCCGGAATTAACCTCGTCGCCGACGCGGTCGGATTAGCCGATGCGGTGCAGGGAGCCGACTGGGTGTTCACAGGCGAAGGCTCGGTCGACTCTCAGACGATCAACGGCAAGACCCCCGCTGGCGTCACAGCGGTCGCGCGCGCCGCCGGTGTCCCCGTTATGATCTTCGCCGGCCGAATTAAAGAAGGTGCTGAAATCCTGCTTGAGCACGGCGTTTCCAAGATTGTGAAGGTCGGCGATCCGGCTGAGTCGCTCGAAGAAGCGCTGAAGAACGGTCAAAAAAACCTGCGCGCCGCGGTTGTGAGTGCGCTGAAGGCTCAGCACATCGGACTACGCGGAAGATAGGGGCTCAGTGCCCGTGTTCGAGCGCGAATTCTTGCTCGAACTCTTCCAGTGAAACACCCTTCGTTTCGGGCACGATGTAAATGTAGAAGAGCAGGGAAAGCACGTTGATGGCACCGAAGACGGCGTAGGTTTTCGCAGCTCCCAAATGGGCGATCATCATCGGGAACACCCAGGTAACGACCGCGTTCATCAGCCAGCCACACCCGACCGCGAAGCCTTGGGCGACGCCGCGGATGCGGGCGGGGAAGATCTCCGAGACGAGGACCCAGTTCACCGTGCCCGACTGCTTCGCGAAGACGAAGAGGGACACGAGGACGACGACGAGCCACGGGAGGAACGCCGGGATGTCCGCCGAGATCGTGCCGTCGGCGAGCGTGTAGGGCGCGATCCCGAACGCGAAGACGAGGGCGAGGCTGAAGAGGAAGAAGGTGACGCCCGATTCCTGGTAGATGCCGACGTGGCGGCGCTGGAGCCGCCCGACGAGCCAGAGGCCGAAGGCCGCGCCGACGGTGGCGACCCCGCCGGTGATGACGTTGAGGGAGATCGAGTCCGTCGTCGAGAAGCCGGCGGCGTGGAGGATCTTCGGCAGGTAGTACATCGCCGTGTTGATGCCGGTCAGCTGGTCGAAACACGCCAGCCCAATACCGATGAACACCAAGCGACGCGTCCACTTCACCTTGAAGGTGCGACGCAGGGACCACTTGCCCTCGTTCTCCTGCCGCTCGTGGAGGTCGATCATCTCGCGGACCTCGCCGGCGATGTCGTCGAGCTTCGGGTTACGGATGCGCTTCAGTGAGCCGATGGCTTCGGCGTAGTGGAGGTTCGCGGCGTACCAGCGTCCAGATTCGGGCATCATGCGCATACCGATCCAGAGGGCGATCGCCGGGATCGTAGCCAGGACAAGCATCCAGCGCCAGGCCGAGCCGTTGCCGTCCGAAACGGCGAGGTTCGCGACCTGAGATGCCTGATCCCACGAGTACCAGGAGCCGGCATTGAGCGTGCCTGTTGCATCCGACGCGACCTGCACCTGCGGGCCACCGTGAGCGCGCGAGAGCATTGCGTTCATCGAGTAGGCGAGCAGTTGACCAAAAACGATCATGAACTGGTCAAGCGCAACCAGCTGACCTCGTACGCGCGTGGGCGCAGATTCGGACAGGTAAATCGGGACGGTTGCCGAGGCCCCGCCAACCGCCCAGCCGAGGATGAAGCGGAAGAAATACAGGATCCAAACGTTCGGTGACAGAGTGCAACCGAGTGTGCCGATCACGAAGATGGCGGCGAGGATCAGAATGTTGTGGCGGCGTCCGTAGCGGTCAGAGAGACGACCGCCGATGATTGCGCCGAAGGCCGCACCGATTGCGAGGAATGCGCCGACTAGGCCTTCTTCGAACTCGTTGATTGCAAGACCACCCGCGTCGGTGGGCATGTACATGTAGGGCAGGGCGCCGGCGATGACGCCGGTGTCGTAGCCGAAGAGTAGGGATCCAAAAGTGGCGATTGTCGCCAGTAGCGCGATTTTGCGCGGTTTACCGGATGCTGGCGTGTTCTCAACCAGCGTGCGGAGTTCAGCTTCGGAAAGACGAGCGTTCTTTCCGTGAGGAGCGCTTGAAGTCATACCCCTATCTTGCACGAATGAACACGCTAAATCACCTGACCTGCGCATACTTCCGGGAAAGTATGGGGTAGCCACGCGTTGTTGTCTGAGAAGTGGCAACTAGTGGAAGAGGAGTGGAAAACAATGACTGTTAGCCGATGACAAGCGGTGACGTGGCGGTATGGATCGCAGTGTTATACCTGCTCAGGCACCATTGAGATCGCGCCACATGGGCACTCTTCAGCACATACACCGCAACCCTTGCAGTAGTCGTACTTGAACTCGTACGTGCCGGGCTTGATCTTCGTGATCGCATTGTCCGGGCAGACACCGAAGCAGTTGTCACATCCGAAGCAGTTGCCACACGACATGCAACGACGTGCCTCAAAGACGGCTGATTCTTCATCCAGACCCTGAACGACCTCGTCGAACGTGGAGGCGCGACGAGGCCCTTCAAGCCTTTCGCGCACCTGGTGCGGCGCGTCCGAGTAGTACCACGTGGTCATGCGGCTCAACGATGCATCGCCGGGCTTTTCGGCCGGCGTGTATGTGGCACCTCGTAGATAGGCGTCAATGTAGCGCGATGCCTTCTTGCCGTGGCCGATCGCGACCGTGACCGTGCGCTCGGAAGGAACCATGTCGCCACCAGCGAAAACCCCCTGGATGCCGGTCATCATCTGATCGTTAACGGTGACGACACCATCCTTGATTTCGATGTCGGCCGCATTTTCAATCAGCGACAGATCTGCCTCCTGGCCCAGAGCCATGATCAGCGAATCGGCGCCGAGTTCCTCGAACTCGCCGGTCGGTTGCGGGAAGCCACTTTCGTCCAGCTCCATCTTTTCGATCGTCAGCTTCTCGCCGTCAACATGTTTCACGGTCGAGAGCCAGCGCATCATGATGCCCTCTTCCTCGGCCTCGGCAACTTCCAAGTCGTGAGCGGGCATGCGGTCGCGGGTACGGCGGTAGACGATGATTGCCTCGCTGGCACCCAGGCGCTTCGCCGTGCGGGCAACGTCGACAGCCGTGTTGCCGCCACCGTAGACCACGACTCGACGGCCGAGCATCGGCTTCTCACCGGTTTCAACGTCTTCAAGAACCGAAACGGCGTCCATGATCTTCGCCGATTCACCAGCGGGAATGTAGGCGCGCTTACCGATGTGAGCGCCGACAGCCAAGAAGATCGCGTCCCAGTTGCCGACCTCATCGTCGATGTTCTCCACCTTCGCATTGAACTCGAAAGTGACGCCCATGTCTTTGATGCGCTTGATTTCCGCTTCGAGGATATGACGAGGCAACCGGTAGGACGGGATACCAAAACGCATCATGCCACCGGCCATCGGGCCCGCTTCCTTGATATGCACGCGGTGGCCAGCCATGCGCAGATGGTAGGCAGCCGACAAACCGGAGGGGCCGGCGCCAACGATCAGCACGGACTTCCCCGAATCGGGAGCGGTCACTGGAACCGTCCACCCTTCAGCGATTGCCTTGTCGCCAAGGAAGCGCTCGATCGCGTTAATACCAACGGCCTCGTCAACCTGTACGCGGTTACATGCGGTCTGACACGGGTGGTAGCAGACGCGCCCCATCGTTGCGGGTAGCGGGTTGTTGACCATGATTTCGCGCCATGCGCCCTCGTAGTCGCCTTCTTCAGCGTGGTAGAGCCACTGCTGAATGTTCTCGCCAGCGGGGCATGCGACGTTACACGGAGGAAGAAGGTTAACGTACATGGGGCGTTCAGTACGCCATGAACCGGTTTCGTTTGCCAGCGACGACCCCACATTCAGTGTGATCGCGAAGGGCTGAGTTTCCATCGTCATTGTCTGGTCCTTTTCCTTACTTGGCGGTCTCGTCGTCTGTGAAGCGACCCTCGGGATCTTCGGGTGCGCGCAGGACGCGGTCGAGAACGTCTTCGTCCAGCTGATCTGCGTCGATCAAGCCGTAGCGACGGATATTTCGGTCAGCAATCGCCTGCAGGCGTGCCAGAGTTTCAGGATCGCCCCCGCCCTTGAACAGGTGGGCAAAGCGACGTTGCGGGCGCAGGTACTCTTCGACGGGAGTGGGACGGCGGATCTTTGTCACTGACGTGATTTCGCCACCCTCTGCTTCGAAGACGGGGAAGAGTCCCGTTTGCGTTGCCAGTCGTGCGAGTTTCACGGTGATATTCGAGGCCGCGCCCCAGCCGAGTGGGCAGGGGACGAGGACATGAATGTAGCGGGCACCGTGGTAGCTCATCGCCTTGTTGACCTTGTATTCCAGGTCGCGAAGGTCAGCGACCGTGGCCGTGGCAACGTAGGGAATCTCGTGTGCCATGGCGATGCGAGCCATGTCTTTGCCCTGACCGAAACGGTTGCCGGGGTTTTCGCCAACAGGCTGAGTCGTCGCGGTGCGAGCGGTTGGAGGCGTTGCGCCGGAACGCTGAACGCCCGTGTTCATGTACGCCTCGTTGTCGTAGCAGATGTAGAGGACGTCGTCGTTACGTTCGAACATGCCCGACAGGCAACCCATGCCGATATCGACCGTGCCACCGTCACCGCCCTGAGCGATGACTCGAGTCTGCTTGCCCTTGGCTCGCAAGCCAGCGACAGCGCCTGCCGCAACGGCAGGAGCATTACCGAACAGGGAGTGCAGCCACGGCAGGGTCCAGGCCGACTCGGGGTAGGGGGTCGAGAAAACCTCGAGGCACCCGGTTGCGTTCACCGTGACAAGGTCACCGTGAGCTGCAGCCGCCGCCGTATCAAGCGCGTAGCGAGCACCCAGTGCCTCGCCACACCCCTGACAGGCGCGATGGCCAGACGTCAGCGTATTGAGACGATTCGGATCGGACTGAACCGAACGGTAGTCCTCATCAGCAAGTCGGTTGCCCACCGCGTAGGACCCAACCTGATAAAACTTCACGTGCTCGCGAGCAGGGATCTGCGTCGCGCCAACACCGGGAATGCCAAGTTCAACAGCCATCAGTTATCCCTCTCAATTCCCTAGAGCCGCATCGGTGCGGGCCTTCGAATCACGCATGATGTTCTCTGCGGTCGGGCCACTTCGGCGCGTGGCGTTTTCGCGTGCGAGCTCGGCGTCCACCAGCTCGTGATCCAGATCCAAGAACGTCTGCGCGGGTAGCGTGCCCGCTTCCAAGTCGTCCAGCATCGAGTCGAGTGATGCCTTCGTGATCGGGCGACCACCCAGGCCAGCGATGACCTCGTAGTTGTCGATGCCCATCCCGCGCACGGCTGAACGGCAGTGCGACGACACTATGCCACCGATACCAACGGAGAAGGCTTTCTCGATGTTCACGAAACGCTTGGCGTTCTTCAGGGCCTCGCGCACCGCGTCGACCGGGAACGGGCGGAAACTTGTGATGCCCAGAACGCCGATCTTTTCGCCGCGCTCGCGGCGTTCGTCGACGACGTCCTTGATGGTGCCCAGCACGGAGCCCATTGACACGATGATCGTCTCGGCGTCATCCAAACGGTAGGGACGAACCAGACCGCCCGAATCGCGTCCGAAGATTTCGGCGAATTCCTTTTGAACCTGCGGGATGAGTTCCAGTGCCTGCATCTGGCGATGGTGAGCGAGGTAGCGAACCTCGGTGTAGGCCTCGGGACCGACCATTGCACCGATCGATACCGGATGTGCCGGATCGAGAACCTGACGCGGTTCATAGTCGGGCAGGAACTTCTTGACTTGCTCCGCTTCGGGAACGTCCACGATCTCCATCGCGTGGGTCAGGATAAAGCCATCCATGCAGACCATGACCGGGATGGAGAGCTCTTTGGCGATACGGAACGCCTGAACGTGCAGGTCAGCGGCCTCTTGGTTCGTCTCGGCATAGAGCTGTAGCCAACCGGAATCGCGCTGGCTCATCGCGTCCGTGTGGTCGTTCCAAATGTTGATCGGAGCGCCGATTGCGCGGTTTGCGACGGTCATGACGATTGGCAGGCCAAGGCCGGCAGCGTTGTACACCGCTTCGACCATGAACAGCAGGCCCTGCGATGCGGTTGCCGTGTAGGTGCGCGCGCCAACGGCGGAAGCGCCGATGCAGGCGCTCATTGCACCGAACTCGGATTCAACGTTCAGGTACTCGCATCCCGTCAGGTCGCCCTTCTTCACCAGCGCGGAGAGGGCCTCGACGATGTGCGTTTGTGGACTGATCGGGTAGGCAGCGATCACTTCGGGCGAGCAAGCTGCGACAGCCTTTGCGATCGCCTGCGATCCTTCGATTTGTTCACGCATCAGCGCCCTCCTTCGTGTTTGCGCGCTCAGCGTTCACCTGGTCGTATGCGGCGGTCGCGGCGTTAACGTTTGCTTCGCCAACCTTGCCAGGGAACCGCTTGCGGATTGCGTCGGTGACGGAATCCAGGGCGATCAAGCCGGTCAGTGCCGCGACTCCGCCGAGCATGACCGCGTTCGGAAGCGGCCTGCCCACGTGCTCGCGGGCGATGTCGAATGCGGGGATCGTGATCGCATGCCCCTGGGGTAAAGAATTCACGAGGTCCATCAGACCGAGCTCTTCGAATGATTTTGTTGAGTTTAAAAGCACGTAGCCTTCAGGCTTCAAGCCGGCGAACACGTCCATCACCGACAACAGCGTCGGATCCTGAACGACGATGACGTCAGGTTCGAGCACCGGCTCGCGCGTACGAATCTCCTTGTCGGTGATCCTGCAGAAGGACACAACGGGTGCGCCAGTACGTTCTGAACCGAAGGACGGGAAAGCTTGCGTGTGGTGTCCGTCTGTAAAAGCAGCCATTGCTAACAGGTCGGATGCCGTGACGACTCCCTGTCCTCCTCGACCGTGGATTCTCACTTCAACCATGTCTTCGACCGTAGGTTGATTGTCAACAATTTGTGTGAGCCCCGAAAAAGTCGCGTAATAGCGCGGTTTATACGTGTCGAAAGGTGAGATTGTTAGTGACGGGCGACATAAAAACGTGCAACCGAAGTGTCGTAAAACGATGAGTGGTGCCACATCACATCAATTGGCCCTAATGCCTATGTGAACCCTATGTCCTCCACGGCGTGCCGACCTTGTCGTTTCATTCCTTGGAGTGAACATTGGTGTCTTCGCAGTGACGATCGTCCTCGCGCGGTCGCGGACGATGGCAAAGACGCCTAACGTAGAAGGTAATCGGCGCTGCTCGATACTAAGGAGCGGGCAGGCGCCTGCGACGAATATGATCAGCGAAAACTGAAAGGACAGTCATGAGCCTGCCATCTGAAAAACTTGCCGAACTTGGCCTGGAACTTCCGCCCGTCGCAACTCCTGTTGCCGCATATGTGCCGGCCGTCCTCGACCGCGGTGTTATCCGGACCTCGGGTCAGATCCCCGTTGTTAACGGTGAACCCGTTTGCATCGGCGCAGTCGGTGAGGATGCAGTTGACCTCGAAGATGCCAAGGATGCCGCGCGCGTCTGCGCGCTCAACGCGCTCGCGGCAGCCGCAGCGTTGGCGGGTGGAGTCGACAACCTAGCAGGTGTCGTCAAGGTTGTTGGCTTCGTGTCGTCGCGCCCTGACTTCTACGGCCAGGCCGGTGTCATCAATGGCGCGTCTGAACTGTTTGCTGAAATCTTCGGCACCGCACACGCGCGTTCTGCAGTCGGTGTTGCGGCCCTGCCGTTAAACGTATCCGTCGAGGTCGAAGCAGAATTCGCGCTCCGCGAAGACTGATCTGCTCGCGCTGAAATGGCGCGGAACTCCTATACTGAACGGGTACCCCCATAGGGTATATTTCGAGTGAATGACTCAAGCTTTTGGAGGAAAAATGGCCGACATCCTGCCCGAGGTAGCGCCCTCGAAGAACCATCAGACATTCAAGCTCGTTGACGCGCGAACCGGCACCGAAGACGCGAAGTCCGAAGGTGGCTGTGGTTGTGGCGGTCATGGAAACGGTGGGGGATGTGGTTGTGGTGGCAAGGGTCGCGACCACGAGGCCCCCGTTGAAGAAACCACGTCCGGTTGTGGCTGCGGTGGACACGGTCATAAGGCTGAAGAGGCAAAGCCGGAAGACGGTTGTGGTTGCGGTGGTAAGGGACGAGGCCGCGGAGGTCATGGACGCGGTCATCACGGTCACGGTGCAGGCGTTGAAGAACTCGTTCTTCACTCGATCCCGAAGGTCGTTCGTCGCGCAGCCTTGTTCGCGGCAATGGATTCTCTGCCGGTAGGCGAAAACATCCAGATCCGCGCTCCGCATCAGCCTGACCCGCTGTTTGCTCACCTGCAGGAGTCCGAGTCTCACTACCGTGTCGAGACCATCGAAGCGGGCCCGGAAAACTGGCGCTACCGCGTCACGCGTATTTCCTGATCATTCACTCACTTTGGGGTGCATCGCGGATCGCGACGCACCCCAAAGTCATATTCGCGTTCATCTAGTGATGCGGGCAGATTCCGGTTACCGTTGAGGTATGAACTTCTTCGATGATGATGAGAACACTCCGGAAGAGGACTTCGACCGCGTCGAAGTTGACCGTGGAATTGCCGCCTCTGTTGAAGATGTGTGGGCAGTTGTTAGCGAACCTGGCTGGTGGGTTAATGATGGTCCGGTCGACGACCACGAGGTCACCCTTGATGACGAGGGCATCTACCACGTGACTGACCCTGAAGCGGGCGAGTGGCTGGTCGAAAAAGCAGACGAGGATCCGATGGATGTCGTCGCTTTCCGCTGGTATCCAATCGCATCCGATGAGCTCCCCGACGAATACGCGACTCGCGTCGAAATCTCCCTCTCTGAAGAGGGTGACTCGGTGAGCGTTCACATCGAAGAGTCCGGCCTCTCGTCAGTCAGCGACGATGAAGACGAGGCCCGCCAAATGTGGGATGACGAAGCGGGAATGTGGGCTGAAGCGCTTGATGCGATCAAAGCTCACCTCGAAGCCTGAACCTTTCTTCAGACCGCCCATACTGCAAGCCCTGGTGCTTTGTGGTGTGGGCGGCCTCGTGATTGAGGAAGAGAAAACGCGAAGGTGCAAGATCGTGTAAATCGACACATCTGCGCAGGTGGGGCGCGGTTGAGTGAATGTGAAGTGACTCGTTTGCCATGTGTCGCGCATGAAAAGGTAACGCGAAGGTGAAGTATCGTAAACGGTTATTGGGGCACTGTGAGCGAATGACGGACCTTGCAGGCAGCAGTGCTCGGCTTACCCGTAGTGCCGGCGTCATCACCGCCGACACGCACACGCTCGGCGATATCGCCGACGCGGAAGGAGTCTGATGAGTAGTCACGGCATGAGCGCGACCGGAACACCTGCGCCTACCGCAGGAACCGACACCGGCGAAAGTGACCACCTGCAACGCAACCTGCAAAATCGCCACGTCCAGCTCATCGCAATCGGTGGCGCAATTGGCACCGGCCTGTTCATGGGCTCCGGCAAGACGATCGCCACAGCAGGCCCCTCGATCCTGCTGGTCTACATCATTATCGGCGCGGTTCTATTCCTGTTCATGCGCGCGATGGGTGAGTTACTTCTGTCGGACTCGCGCTATCACACGTTCGCTGACATCGCCCGCGACCTCATCGGTCCCTGGGCTGGGTTCGTCACCGGCTGGACGTACTGGATGTGCTGGGTCGTCACCGGCGTCGCCGACGTGATCGCCATCACCGGATACGTCAGATTCTGGTGGCCACACACGCCCGCGTGGATCCCGATTGTCATCATGTCAGTCCTGCTGTTCTCCCTGAACGCGATGACCGTGAAAGCGTTCGGTGAAACAGAATTCTGGTTCGCCCTGGTCAAGATCATTGCGATTCTTGCGCTGGTCGTCGTTGGTTTCATCATGGTCGCCATGCACACCACCTCGGAAGCTGGCACGACCGCTGCGGTATCAAACCTCTGGTTGCACGGCGGTGTTTTCCCGAAGGGCTTCACCGGATTCTTGGGTGGTTTCCAGATCGCTCTCTTTGCATTCGTCGGCATCGAACTGGTCGGTACGACGACCGCGGAGACCGCCGACCCGGAAAAGACCTTGCCCAAGGCGATTAACTCTATCCCCGTGCGCATCATGCTGTTTTACGTCGCAGCTCTCGCCGCGATTATGATGGTGACCCCGTGGGACCAGGTTGATCCCGAGCGTTCGCCGTTCGTCACCATGTTCTCCATGACCGGCCTAGTGGCGGCTGCGACGATCGTGAACATTGTCGTTCTGACCTCTGCCGCATCGTCGGCGAACTCCGGCATCTACTCAACGTCGCGTATGCTGTTCGGCCTGGCGTCGCGCGGAGATGCCCCCAAGATCTTTGCCCGTCTGTCTCGCCATCACGTCCCGAAGAACGCTCTGTTCCTGTCGTGTGTCTGCCTGCTGTCTGGCATTATCGTCATGGCGTCCGGCGGGTCGATCTCCGCGGCGTTCACGCTGGTCACATCCATGTCGGCAACCCTGTTCATGGGCGTGTGGGTCGTCATCATCGTCTCGTACCTGATTTACCTGCGTCGCTACCCTGAGCGCCACGAAGCCTCCGTCTTCAAGGCTCCGTGGGGCGCAGCATCCGCGTGGATTGTCTTCATCTTCATGCTGGCGATGGTCGCCGTGCTCACCCTGTTTGAGGACACGCGTCAGGGTTTGTTCACGTCCCTCGTGTGGATCGTCTTCATCGTCGGTGCTGCGCTTATCAACCGCCATCGCATGCTGAAGTGCGCAGAGGAAGGCACCCTCGATCACGAGGTCGCTGGTGTTTGACGCATAGGCGCGGTTTCTCGCCCCTGTTGTTGGCACATCCGGCATCTCCGTCTCGCACGTCCTTTCACTTTCTGAAATATCGACCGCCCGGATTCGCAATCTTTGTATCCGCTGATTAGGCTTTATTTCAGTGCCACGGGAACCCGCACGCGTGCTGGGTTGAGAGGAAGGCAAAGTGCCTTCGACCGTCGAACCTGAACCGGGTAATGCCGGCGTAGGGAGGCTTCCTACTCGTGAGCACCATGCTGTACACGAGAGGAGTTCCTCAGCATGAGTGACAACGTTGCATCCGCACCCCGCCTGAATTGGCGCGTCGTTGACATGGTGACCACCGCGATTCTTGGTGTTGCATGTGGTCTGCTGTTCCTGATCTGGAATCAGATTGGTGGCTTGGGCTATGACGTTCTGGATGCGGTGACCCCCGGTTTCGGTGGTCTGATTACCGGTATTTGGCTGATCGGTGGCCCGATTGGTGGATTGATCGTCCGCAAGCCGGGTGCTGCAATCCTGGTTGAAGTCATTGCTGCTTCGGTTTCCGCTGCGCTGGGTTCACAGTGGGGTATTTCGACGCTGTACTCGGGTCTTGCTCAGGGTCTGGGCGCCGAGATCATCTTCGCTCTCTTCGTTTACCGTCGCTTCAGCCTGACGGTTGCCGCCTTTTCGGGTGCCGGCGCCGGTGTGGGCGCGTGGATCCTTGAGTTCCTGGCGTTCGGCAACATGGCGAAGTCCTTCGGCTTCAACATCACCTACTTGATCACGCTGATTATTTCGGGTGCGATTGCGGGCCTGCTGGCATGGCTACTGGTTCGCGGTCTTGCGCAGACTGGCGCGCTGGATCGTTTCGCGGCCGGTCGCGAGGTTCGGACTCGCGTCTGATGAATTGACGAGGTCTGGACCCACTGGCGACGGCATAAGCCACCGCCAGCGGGTCCAGGCTTTATCGGTCTCTACTCTTTCTGGGGCGTTGCACTATGAGCACTAATCTGCCTGATCCCGGTGTCCCTGCTTCTCACTCTGACTCGTTACGTGGGGAGGATGCCAAGGCGCCTCGTACCCCCGCGTCGGTAGCGATCGAAGACTGGGGTTGGCGTCATGGCGGTCGTCTGAAGTGGACGCTCGATGGGGTGAATCTGCAGATTAACCCGGGTGAGCGCGTTCTGGTTTTGGGCCCGAGTGGCTCAGGTAAGTCGACGTTGATGGCGGGCTTGGCTGGCCTGCTCGGTGGGGAAGATGAGGGTGAAGCGCGAGGCTCCCTATTGGTCGAGGGCGAGAAGCCGGAGAATCTTCGCGGTCGCATCGGCTTGATGATGCAGGATCCTGAGGCTCAGGTTGTGCTTGCGCGCGTCGGTGATGACGTGGCGTTCGGCATGGAGAACCTCGGGGTTCCGCGCGAAGAGATGTGGCCGCGCGTTGATGCCGCTGTGGAAGCGGTTGGCCTGAATGTCAGCCGTGATCGCAATACGTCGATGCTGTCGGGCGGTCAGAAACAGCGCCTCGCACTCGCGTCGATTTTGGCGATGCAACCCGGTCTTCTGCTTCTTGATGAGCCGACCGCGAACCTTGATCCGGAAGGCGTTGCGGGGGTTCGCGACGCGGTTGAGCGTGTCCTTGCTGTGAGTGGCGCAACGATGGTCGTTATTGAGCATCGCGTGGATGTGTGGGCGTCGCTCGTTGATCGTGTGATCGTGATCCTCGATGGCGTCGTTGCAGCTGACGGTCCGATTGGTCAGGTACTCGCCGAGCAGGGCGAAATGCTGAAACAGCGTGGAATCTGGCTTCCCGGCGACGATGTGGTTGCCGCGCTCGGAGCGAGCGAAGTAGAGAATCAGGCTCTCGATAACGGAGGGCAGACAGACTCCACTCCCATCCTGTCAGTTCGTGGCCTGACGATTGGCTACTCACCGGAGCATCCTGTCCGCACCGGTATCAGCCTCGATATTCCGCGAGGCCAATCGACCTGCCTCGTTGGCGCGAACGGTGCGGGTAAGACGACTCTCGCCCTGACGCTCGCCGGCCTATTACCGCAGATTGAAGGCACAATCAGCGCCGTCCCGAAGGATGGTCTTCCCAGTGAATCCGCTGACCCGCACGAGTGGCGTTCAAAGGACCTCCTTGGCCGAATCTCCATGGTCTTCCAGGAACCCGAGTATCAGTTCGTCTCTACAACTGTGCGCGGTGAGCTTGAGATCGGCCCTCGTCAAGAGGGAATCGATGGAGACGTGTTGGCTGACCTCGTTGATGAGCACCTGGCCGCACTGGGCCTAACCGCACTTGCTGGCGCGAACCCGATGACTCTGTCGGGTGGCGAAAAGCGCCGACTTTCTGTTGCGAGCGCGCTGATCAGCGCACCCGAACTGCTGATTCTCGACGAACCGACGTTCGGCCAGGATCGCACAACGTGGCTTGAATTGGTCAGATTGCTTCGCCGTGCGCAGGCTCTCGGAACGACGCTCGTCTCGATTACGCATGACCCCGCCTTCGTCGAAGCGATGGGGCAGAACGTCATCGACCTCGGTAGCGTCGGCGTTGCGCCAGCGGGTGCGAATTCGTCGCTCGCGCCCCAGATCCCAACGGATGAGGCCGGCCATGCTTCATCGGACGCCACCTTGGAAGAGAAGGCCGAGCACTCCGCCACAGAGCCGACGCGCCCCAAGCGTTTTATCGAATTGGTGAATCCGGTGACGCAGGTGCTGTCCCTGATTCTGATGACGACGCCGTTAATCCTGTCGATCGACGTCATATCCGCCGGCATCGCGCTGGTACTGGAACTTTTGCTTCTGCCGGTGACGCATATTCGTGCCCGGACGATCGCGTTCCGCATGATCCCACTGTTCCTCGCAGCGCCTTTGGCTGCCCTGTCGATGTTGCTGTACGCGAATCCCGCGGGCGAAATCTTCTGGTCATTCGGTCCTGCAATCATCTCGGAGCGCTCCGTGTGGATGGCAGCCGGAATCTTTCTGCGCGTCCTGGCAATTGGCATGCCGGCAATCGTGTTGCTGTCGCGGATTGATCCGACCGACATGGCGGACGGTCTGGCGCAGATCCTGCACGTTCCCGCCCGTCCCGTGCTGGCAACCTTAGCGGCGGCCCGCATGACCGGGCTGATGACCGCTGACTGGAAGGGTTTGGAGCAGGCGCGTCGGATCCGAGGAATCGGGGACGCTCACAAGGTCGTGTCACTGGCGCGCGGTTCGTTCTCACTGCTCGTGTTCGCTTTGCGCCGTAGCGCGAAACTGTCTTTGACGATGGAAGCACGAGGCTTCGGCGCAACCGGACCTCGCACGTGGGCGCGCCAGTCCTCCATGGGCGTTCGAGACATTATCATGCTGATCGTTTCGATTCTGGTGCCGATCATCGCGTTGAGTGCTGCCGTCTATTTCGGTTACTTTGCCTTGATTGGGCGCTGATGGTGACGAACAAACAGGCTGAACAACGCCGGTTCTCCTGGGCTCTAGGTCAGCCGTTACCCGCCGAGATTGTCAAAGTGACACTGACCCACGCGCACGCCTCAGCCAGTAAAACCCCGATCATTCTGGTTGACGGGCTGTCGGGCGCAGGCAAATCCACGTTTGCGCTCGCTCTTCGTGATGCCTTGAATGGCATGGCTGGCGGATACACGTGGCGAATCATTGGCCCCGACGAGTGGTATCGCGGTTGGCAGGGTCTCGCCGGCGCACAATCCATCACCGAAACGGTGATGGCCGACCTTCGTGCGGGTCGCATTGCCACCTATCGCCCCTGGGATTGGGAAGCATCCACTGAACGTGACCCAAAGCAGGTTCTTCCCGGTGTTCCCACGATCGTCGAAGGGTGTGGGGCGCTGACTGAGCGCAGTTGTGCGCTCGCGGACTACGTCATCTGGATCGAAGCTGAGGGTGGCGAACCCGTCCGCTACGACCGCGCGATTGCCCGCGATGGAGACACATATCGGCCCCATTGGCGCACCTGGGCCGAGCAAGACGATGCTCGCCTTCTGGTCGATCAACCACAAGAGCTCGCTGACGCGATCGTTCTGACCTGACATTGCGCGAGCCTATTGCCTACCCAACGCATTCGTCTGTCCCATCCTCGCCTGAGCGTTCGCAGTGACTAGACTTCTCGCTGATGAATCCTTTCGACATTGCCTCTCCCGAGTACGCCTCGGTGCGTCCGGCATACCCAGCTTCGGTCGTTGACCAGCTTGTCGAAGTGACGAGGCGGGGCTTGGCAGATCATTGCGCTAGCAAGAGTGATCCCGCTGGTGAGCAGGGCCCGCGCATTGCCGATATTGGTGCTGGAACAGGAAAAATGAGCGCGCTTATTGCCGAGCGTGGCATATGCGTGGAGGCTGTTGAACCGTCAGAAGCAATGCGCCAGCAGATGAGTGAAGCACTCGAAGAGCGCTCACCGCGCTGGCGTCACCTCATCGCGATTCACAATGGAACCGCAGAAGATACCGGTTTGCCGACCGGCAGTGTCGACCTCGTTGTCTATGCGCAATCGTGGCACTGGGTCGACGAAGAGCTCGCGAGCTACGAAGCAAGCCGAATCTTGAAGGATCGCGGTGGGATTGGAGTGGTGTGGAACCAAATGGATGTTTCCATCCCCTGGGTTCATCGCCTGACCAGAATTATGAGGTCCGGTGACGTGCACCGACCCGACAAGCCTCCGAGCTTTTCCAGCCAATTCACTGAGCCGGTGCTCGGCCTCGTGAACTTCGAAGAGCGCATCACCCCTGAGGACATTCTTCGCTTGGGCACAACGCGATCGTCCTACCTGCGCCAAAACGAAGGCGGACGGGCGCGGATGCAGGACAATCTGCGCTGGTACCTCTACGAACACCTCGCCTATGAGCCTGAAAAACCGGTGATTATTCCGTATACGACGCTCGTGTGGACGGCGCATAAGCGCTGAAACACACTGAAAGAAGCGACCCCGCTTTCCCAAAGAGGAAAACGGGGCCATTCAAACGTGTGAAGTCAGGAAAGCTGACGCTCACTTCTCCCACGGGTAAACGATGTTCGTCTGAGCGCGCATCTCGTCCAGAAGTTCCATCACGCGCAGGGTCGCTGACCTGGGCATCGTGTCGGATTCTTTCTTGCCGGCGGTCAAGCAACGAGCGACCTCGGCCGCCTGGTACTGGAAGCCACCGGGGACGATGCCCGACCATTCAACGGTCTTACCATTTTCGCGCTTGCCTTCACCGAAAGTGCGCAGGCGCAGAGTCGAGGGACGGTAGAACTGCTCTTCCATCTCAACAGCGCCGCGTTCGAAAACAACTTCGCCGTAGGTTGCGGATCGGCCATTGAAGTTCGAGGCCGCCATTGCCACCGCGGTGTCGGTCTTCAATAGGGCGGCGGACTGGACGTCGACCCCCAGATCGGTGAGGTTTGCGGTTGCTCCCACAAGCTTCACGTCCGGAAGAATCTGGTGGACGAAAGACATCGAGTAGACGCCAAGATCCATCAGAGCGCCACCACCGAGCTCGGGATCCCACATGCGACGAATATGCTCCAGCTTTTGGCCGTGATCAGCGTGAACGGTCGAAACCGCACCGAGACCACCATTGGCGACAATCTGGCTGAGTACCTTCTGGTGTGGCAGGTGACGCGTCCACATGGCTTCCATGCAGAACAGGTTCTTTTCCTTCGCCAGATCCAGGACACGCTTCGCGGAAACGGCATCCATGGTGAAACACTTTTCCACCAAGACCGGCTTGCCGGCGTTGAGCGCGAGGGTCGCTAGTTTCTCGTGGTGCGGGTGGACGGTGGCGACGTAGACGGCGTCAATATCATCGGCTGCAACGAGGTCCTCGTACGAGTCGTAGGCCTTTTCGACGTTGTAGGTTGCGGCGAACTCTTGAGCGCGCTTCGGATCGCGAGCTGCGATACCTGCCATCACGCCGGACGAGTAGGCGGCGACGTCATGAGCAAAAACTGCTGCAATTCCGCCAGCACCGAGGATGCCCCAGCGAATTGCGGGCGCTTCCATCGGATCAAGGAGTTCCACGCCTGCGGCCAGTTCGGCCAGGGGAGCGGGTAGAGGGGCAAGGGCTGTATGAGGATTCGACTGCGTTGTCATACCCCTATTGTTTCATAGCGAATGAAAATCGTCGCGTGGTCGAACAAGAGTACTCACGCACTGAGAATCAGAGCAGGTCCTTGCGCTCCATGTACTTCATCGCCAGCCAACCGAAGGGGATACGACCGTAGAACGTTACCAGACGGTAGAGGACCGCGGTGGGCAGGCCGATTGATAGGGGAACGCCGGCAACCTGAAGACCGGCGGTGAGGGTAGCTTCGACAGGACCAATACCGCCGGGCGAGGGGATGACAGAACCCAGAGAGTTCGAAGCCAAGTAGGTCAAAGCCAGTGACAGGAGGTTCATGGAGCCACCCATCGCGGCAAGGGCCGCCCAGAAAGCTCCGATGAAACCGACGTTCATCAGAACATTTCCGCCAAGAATGGCAAGCAAACGTTGAGGCTGTCCAACAATCCAGATCAGACGGGGGTGCACCTGAGTCCATGTCGGCTCGATCTTCGACCACACCCACTTTCTGAACTGCGGAATCGACAAGAGAGCTGCAATCACTGCAATGACAACGACAACGACCGCAAGGATCGTGCCATACGGCAACTGGACGGAGAAAGAACTGCCGTTGAGTACCATCGCGATCAGCAGGAACAACAGGATGAACGCCAACTGGATCAACTGTTGCAAAGTGACCGTGGTGGCAGCGACAACCGTGCCAACCTTCTTCTTTTTCAATAGTCGCAGGTTGACGACTGCGGGACCGACGCCGGCGGGGGCAACGATCGTCGCGATCGATGCGCCGATCTGTGCGGTGACAGCCTCCCAGAAGCGCAGTTTCACGGGGCTGAGTGCCATCAGTGGGATCGCGCCACCAACCCATGTCAAGCATGCGAGTCCAAACGAGAGCGCCATCCACCACGGGTTCGCCTGCGTCACCGCTGCCGTAATGTCTTCGAAGTTCATCGAGCCCAAAACAACGACGAGCGCCGTGAAAAGAACCGCCACCATGATTACGGTGCGCGGGCGGAAACGCTGAAGATCCGTCAGCTCCACTTCATCGTCAGATTCAACGCCCATCAACTGCGCTCGCAGATTTTCCACCAGGTCAGTTCGGCGCACGTTTTGTCGGACGCTCATCGGCAACACCGGTCCCTGTAACACGGCTGCACACGAGGTCAAGACTTCGGGCGCCACCGTTCTGCGGGCCGATTCCAAAGCTCGCTCACTGCCGACGGCAAGCGAGAGCAAGACAAGCATCTGGGCAATGTCGATACGGCGGTTGAGCTCAGTGGTTGCGACCTCGCCCTTTTGCCAATCGACAATCCACAGTTCCCCCCTATCGTCTAATAGCACGGCATCCTGGGAAAGATCCCGGTGGCTAATACCGCTTCGATGGGCGGCACGAAGCTGCGTCCACGCCTCATCGAGCATCGCGTCATTGATCTGGTCAGCCTCGAATGACGTGAGCGGAGCCGTCGGTGGAAGCGCCTGCGATACGGAAATAAACGACTCGCCAGCCTGAGCGATTCCAGCAACGTCGGGGGTGTGAACACCAGCTTTACGGGCTGCAAGGGAAGTCAGCGTAGCGCGTTCCGTTGTTGCCTTCAGAGACGGGGAAATCCATCGCGAAATTCCGCGCAAGCGCACGTTGTTCCACACGTCAACAAGCGTTCCGACAATCTCGCGACCGGGATCCAACGCCACCACTTCATACAGCTGATCATCAACGGTCCACACCTGATAATGACGATTTTCGTCAACGTCAGGCCGACGATTCACCGTGTATTCGACCGTCTGCACGTCACGACTTTGAATGTGGAGCCGGCCTCGGGAATCTTCGATAATCGACCAAGCCGAAAGTGGTTCGCTTGATGTATCCAAATCGGTACGCACCACGCGAACTGGCACCAGACCCAAGTCCAAAAGAGCGGAAACGATATCCGTACCCGAGGCGCGACGATCTTCGAAGCCGAAAAACCACCGTGCAATTGAACCAACGATCCGGCCGATGAACACGGAAATGAACGCGCTCGGAAGAGTCATCGACGAACGCATCACGCCAAGGAAAACAATCACCCACAGGCCGATCCACGCCCAACGGACGGTTCGCATATTCTGCATCTCGCCCGCGACAGTGAACATTGCGCAGAGCGTGATTACGATCAGATTGATTCCCAGCGCCGTTGACGTCGTATCACCCAACAGTGCGACAGCCTTCGCCACGCGAAGAGGAGCCGTGATGTCATCAGGTAGCAGTGAAGTCGCCCAGAGGAGCGCCCACCCCACCAGTACCGCGACGATCGCCGTGCCTACAGAATGAGCGATCGCGGAAATACGCCGACGTAAGGCCAGCGCAACCACAATCGCAATCGGAGCGATCAGGACAACGCTGCCCTCGATCAACGTGATCGGAAGAAGCAGAATTTCACGAATGAAACGAAAACGAAGGACATCCTCTGTCACACCCTGCGTAGTCGCGTTCGCAAAAACGCCGATTGCCCACGTGGCAGCGATTCCGAAAACACAGAAAAGTGCTTGAAACAAGTCCTCGCGACGTCGCCTGCGCGGAGTCTGCCTATCCGCATAGTGAACGGGGACGGGCAGACGGCCAGGTGTGTGGGGTTTCGCTTCATCATCCACGCCGTCGTCAACCACGTCAGATTCGGTATCCGCGGTGTCAGCCAGCGCTTCAGATTCCGCATAATTCTGCGGGTCTTCAGTGGTCTCGTGGTCTGCGAGGGCAGAATCAGTCTGAGAGGAAACGTCACCGGAACCTGCGGGTGTGACGTCATCCTCTGTGTACTCCATGCTCTCAATCCTAACTGCGAGCGCTTGACGGGTAGGGTGTGAAGCGCGGGAATATGCCGAGCGCTACGTCCCGCCAACGCGCGAGAAAAGCTCGCACGAGTATCAAGGAGACTGAGTGAACTTATCGACCCTCGCCACCGACCTTCTGCCGGCGCTTTCGCCTACCCTGTCGCCGATGGCCGATTCAAGCTGGCTGAGCACGTTCATCGGCTGGTTCCATGATCCGGAGGGCTTGCTTCTAGCAATGGGCCCGTGGGTTTTGTGGGGCACACTTGCGATCGTGCTGATCGAGTCGGGTGTCTTGTTCCCGGTTCTTCCCGGCGACTCCTTGCTGTTCACAGCGGGTCTTCTGCACGACCGTCTGGGTTTGCACCTGCCAACTCTGGTCATCCTGACCTTCATCGCCGCATTCATCGGTGCGCAGATCGGCTATTGGCTGGGTGCGCGCTATGGTCGTCGCCTGTTCTCTGACGATGCGCGCTTCTTGAAGACCGAGCATCTGCACAAAGCGGAGAGCTACTTCCTGAACTACGGCGGTCGCGCGCTGGTGATTGGTCGATTCATCCCCTTCGTGCGTACTTTCATTCCGCTTGCTGCAGGCATTGCACGCTACCCCTACCCGAAGTTCTTGGCGTTTAACTCGCTTGGCTCGTTGCTCTGGGGCGCAGGCATCACCTACCTAGGTTCGGTCTTGGGTGGCGTCGACTTCGTGCACGATCACCTGTCGATCATTATTTTGGCGATCGTGTTCGTCTCCCTGATCCCGATGATCGTTGAGTTCATCCTTCACCGTTCGCACAAGGACCAGGCCGAACCTGCTGTAGACGCTTTAGACGCGGGCACGCTTCCGCAGGAGTAAAACGTGCTTGGACAATGGTGGGCTGCCGGACCGATCTTGGTGGAGATGGCGATTGCGCTGATTCTGCCGGGAGTCTTCTGGGTGCGATCCTGGGTGCGCTCTTCCGTTATTGCGGTTGGCATTGCTCCCGCGATCACGCTTGGCTTCCTGACAATCCTGTCCGTTGTTTTTGATCGTGGCGATGTCACGTGGTCTCGTGAAAAAGTATTTCCCCTGCTCGGGATTGCTTTCGTTTTGGGATGCGTGAACTGGTTGTTTGCTACCGCTCGCCGTGCTGGTGGAGGGCGCCTCCAGCCGGGAAGTTTGCTGTCACACATTGGACCACGTCAGCCTCTGGGTGCTGAGCAGGTTCGAGTGCGAGCCTCAATGTGGGTGATGATCGCCGTCGGTACGTTCGTAGCAGCCCTTCCGATGCTGTTGCACGCAAGCCCAAGAAATCCCGTCCAGCAGTGGGATTCAACATTCCATTTGAATGGCGTATGGACGATCGTGCAAACCGGGAACGCTTCACCCTTCGGTGGTCTTTCTGACCTCTACGGTGGCCGAGACGTTTTCTATCCGACCACGTGGCACGCTTTCACTGCCCTGTTCGCAACTCCGAAGACAGTTGTTCTGACCGCGAATGTGACATCGCTGGTTCTGATGCTGGTCTGGGTTATTGGTGCGACCGCTATGACCAGCGTCATTACGCGTAAACGCGGAGCGATTCTTGCATCCCCCGTTCTGGCAGGCGCTCTGTTGGATATGCCTGCGGACAACCTGACGATGTACAACCAGTGGCCATTGGCGACCGGTCTTGCTCTGATCCCAGGCGTCGTCGCGCTCGCGGTGATCGTCGGTCGGCGCTTGCTGGATGCGCGTCGGGTGGGTGTGGGCGCGCTTGCTCATCAGATCCCGTTGACGATCCTGCTACTGGCAGGAATGTTTGGCGCGTCGGTTGCTCACCCGAGTTCTGCGTTCACGATCTACGTCATGCTGATCGCCGCGTTCCTTTCGGGTGTCGGTGGGGGCGCGATTCGCGCCTACCGTCGTGGCGCTCGATCCCTTGCTTTCGTCGGGGGACTTGTCTGCGTGGCGAGCCTCGTCACCCCCTTCTTGCTTTTGACGACGGGCAAAATTCGCGCGATGGGCAACTATCCGCGAGCCGGAATCTCGTGGGAGTACGCGTTTAGCCACACGTTCACGCCCGCGCCACCGTTCTCGCAAACGACTGCGATGACAATGCTGATCGCCGTCCAAGTTGTCCTACTGCTGGTCGGCATTGCGGTGAGCGTTGACGCCTTCAGCGTTTTCCGCATCGACGAGGCCGGGCCTGCCCAACATGCCGACACCCCCGATTGGGAGCTCGGTGCGATTTGGCCGATCGTCTCTTACCTACTGTTCTGCTTCCTGACTTTCTTGGCGTACGCGCCGATCGGGGAGCTCCGCACATTCCTTTTGGCCCCCTGGTACTTGGATCCGCGACGGATCATGGGACCGCATGGGCTGACAATGGTGCCCTTGATGGCGATCGGTTTCGAGCGGATTTCCTTCCTTGTTTTTGAGTGGGTAGCCCGCGTTTCGCAGGGTGTGACCGCGCAGCTCACCCATGAAGACGACGGCGGGACCGAAGAGGTAGCGCACGTCTTGAGAACCGAAGAAGTGGCGCAACCCGGCGGAGCTCAAGAGGGAGTGCAAGCCGGTGAAGCCGAAGAACCAGAATTCTTCGGAGCCAGGCAAACCGACGAACTGGTGGGCGCCAACATGGGCGAAGAGAGCCTGCCCGCACTATTCCCACGCTGGTTGATCGACGTTGTTATCGGCGTCCTGCTTCTGCTACTCACCGGCGGAGGTGCCTTGGATGCGCGCCTTCGCGCCACCGACTACGTCTACGACCCAGAAAACCTGGGGAAGCCGGGCATGGCTGACACCGCTGAGCTCGCAATGATTCGTCGAATGCAACTGCTGATTCCCGGAGATTCGCTTGTCCTGGGTGATCCGATTGCGGGCGCGGCGTACACGGAAGTTCTTGGACAGCATGACGCGGTTTTCCCTCAGCTGTCGACCACCAATAACGAGGAACGCTGGCAACAGGTTCTGGTGAAGCACTTCAACGAGATCCACGACAATCCCGAAGTGTGCGAGGTCGTCAATCAGATGGGGATCACGCACTACTACGCCGATGAAGACGGAAAGTATTACAACTTCCTGCGTTCGTCTCGATTCCCGGGCCTGTACAACGTTGATACCTCGTATGGCTTTGAATTAGTGGATCAAGGCGGAACCGCGAAGCTCTACAGGATCACGGCATGCGGCACCGTATCTGAGAACGCCGACTCTGCGTCTGCGGAAAACAAATAACGAAGGACATCAATGTCATTGCGAATCGCATTCCTTGGACCGTTCGGAACGTTCACCGAGCAGGCCGTGCGCCAAGTCGCGCCAGTTGACGCGACACTGATGCCGATGACCAGTGCACCGCAGGCTCTGGCCGCTGTTCGCCAGGGCAAAGCCGACCGCGCGGTTGTGCCGATCGAGAATTCAATTGAGGGTGGCGTGAACGCGACTCTTGATTCACTCTCCCGAGGTGAGCCACTGGTGATCGTTGCTGAAATGGTTGTCCAAGTGGTGTTCCAGCTGGCTGTTCGTCCGGGAACCCAGCCCGAAGATGTTCGTCGCATTGGTACGCACCCGCACGCGTGGGCTCAGTGTCGTGGATGGGTTGAAGCCACTTTCCCGGGCGCTGTTCACGTGCCTGCCACTTCCACGGCAGCCGGGGCAGAAATCCTTTCCGGTGGTGACGCCCCGTTTGATGCGGCTCTCTGCAACGAGGTTTCGGTTCAGACCTATGGTCTTGAAGCGATTTACAAGGACGTCGCTGATAATCCGGGTGCCGTGACGCGTTTCGTCCTGGTGTCGAAGCCGGGTCAGATCCCCGCGCCAACGGGTGCGGATAAGACGACGATCCAGGTTGCTCTTCCGGTGAACGAGTCCGGTGCATTGCTGACCCTGTTGGAGCAGTTTGCTGTCCGCGGTGTCGACCTTTCGCGTATTGAGTCTCGCCCAAGCGGTGACGGTTTGGGTGATTACACGTTCAGCATCGACATTGTTGGACACATTTCCGAAGAACGTGTTCAAGCCGCTCTTGTTGGTCTGCATCGCTATTCGCCCGAGGTTCGTTTTATGGGTTCGTACCCGCGCGTTGACGGAATGAAAGCACATGTTCTGCGTGGAACCAGCGATGAGGATTTCCACGCGGGTCGCGCATGGGTGGCGTCAATTCTTCAGGGTGGAAATGGCGTTGACGTTCCGGATTACCCGGTTGTGCCGTCGTGGCCGTTGAACGGCTGACTGCTTATTTCCCGGTTTCAGTTTTCGAGGCCGGGAACCGCAATATCTAGAGCCTGTGGATCAAGCCGGACGTGAACGGTTCGCGCAGTTCCGATCGCGTCACCATCAACCTGAATCACCTGGGGTGATTGAGCGGCGACGGATGCGCCCTCTGCCTGCCTGAACTGAATCTTGCCGGTGGAAACCGGAAGATTCATGGTCTTCACACCCAGTCCCTGTCCCATGATCTTCAAGGATAGGTCCGCCCAGCCCAGCACGCCAGCTTCCGTGTTGACGGCAATGACATCAATCAGCCCGTCATCGACGCGAGCACCCGGTGCCAAGGTGATGAATGGAAGTTCCCCGCAGTTCGCAAACATGACAGTGCGCGAATGAACCCACGTGAGAACTGATTCGGGCTGATCAGGGACGCTGACCCCGCTGATCGTTGCGGATTCGTCAACGACGCGAGAGTGCTCATCATCTCCGGGAGCATCCCCGACAGGATCATCGATCGGTTTCGGGTTGCGGAGCATCAAGCGCAGTTTTGTTCCTTCCTTCGCGATTGCTCCGAGGGCTGCTACCACATAGGCAACCCATCCAACCTTCTTCTTCAGTTCTGAATCGGTCGCAGCCATCGTTTCGCCGTCGAAGCCAAGACCGGCGATGACGACAAACGAATACTCGTCCGTTCCGGGCAGATTCTGAGCGCGGTGCGCCAGTGAGGAGTCCGCCTGATCGAGTGATGGCGGAGTATCTGTGTCAACTCTGTTCTTCGTCAGAGCCGCCCGCACCAGCATTCCCTCCGCGGGAATCTCGGAAGGCGTGTCGACGTTGTCGACGCGCAACCACCCGCAGTCAAGCGCCTGGTGGTTTTCTCCCAGAGCAATGCGCATCGCTTGAGCTGAATCGTCGATCGGAATTCCTAGGTTACGGGCCAGAATGTTGCCGGTGCCGGCGGGAATAATGCCCATACGTACACCCGATCCAGCAACGCCTGCGGCCACAGCGCGCACCGTGCCGTCACCACCGGAAGCAATGATGACGGATGCCCCCTGCGCCAAAGCGTCAATTGCTTGACCGGTGCCGGGGTCTTCCGCGGTTGTTTCACGCCAATGCACGTGGTCAATGCCCATCTGATGCGCAGCCTGATTGACTTCGGCTTTGAAAGCATCCACATCATCATGCTTGACCGGATTCACGATCACCCACGGACGCGGGCGACCGCGCTCGGGATCGAAAGCGGAACTGGGGGTGAGCATCGCATCTTTGCGCAGTTGCAAGCGTGCTTGACGCCTCTGATACCAACGCCAGAGCCACAGGCCACCAAAGAGAACGAACGCAAGAGCAAGAATGCCCACCACAATCCAGATCGTCATGCATCAAGACTATCCATCGAACGCTTTTCACGCCCCGCCAGAAAACAAAATTGTGGATAAGTCAAATCCACAATCCATCGCTGTGGAAACGCCTTTCCACATCCGGAGCCTGTTCACTTGCGTTATCCACACAAGCGCTGGTCGTGAATAACGCCAGGCCGAACCCTGCCCTAAGATTGGAAGCATGATTGATATTCGCGCACTTCGTGAAAACCCTGAGCCCGCCCGTGCCTCCCAGCGCGCACGCGGTGGCGATGTTGAACTCGTCGACCGTATCCTTGAAACTGATGCACTACGTCGCACCAGCCTGCAGGATTTCGAATCCCTTCGATCTACCCAGAAGGAAGTTTCCAAGTCGGTCGGTAAGGCATCCAAGGAAGAGCGCCCTGCGATTCTCGCTCAGGCGAAGGAACTTGCCGAACAGGTGAAGGCTCTCGAAGCCAAGGCGAACGAAGCAGACGCAGACGCTGACCGTCTTGCACGCCTGTTGCCGAACCTCGTCCTCGATGGTGTTCCGGTTGGTGGTGAAGAAGACTTCGTCGTCCTGCGCCACGAAGGCCCCAAGCCACGTGACTTCGCAGCCGAAGGCTTCGAACCCGCAGACCACCTGGCCATTGGCGAAGGCCTCGACGCGATCGACACCAAGCGTGGCGCAAAAGTCTCCGGCGCACGCTTCTACTACCTCAAGGGCATCGGCGCTCGCCTTGAACTCGCCATGATGACAATGGCACTCGACCAGGCCGTCAAGGCTGGTTTCGTCCCGATGATGACCCCGACCCTCGTGACCCCCGCAGTCATGGGCGGTACCGGCTTCCTCAACGAGCACTCGGACGAGATCTACTACCTGCCCGCCGACGACCTGTACCTGACCGGTACGTCCGAAGTGGCGCTCGCGGGCTACCACGCCGACGAGATCCTCGATCTGTCCGACGGTCCGAAGCGTTATCTAGGGTGGTCCACCTGCTACCGTCGCGAAGCCGGTTCTGCAGGCAAGGACACACGTGGCATCATCCGCGTCCACCAGTTCAACAAGGCTGAAATGTTCTCCTACTGCCGCCCCGAGCAGGCTGAAGAAGAGCACCAGCGCTTCCTGGCATGGGAAGAAGAAATGCTCCGCAAGGTTGAGCTTCCCTACCGCGTCATTGACACGGCTGCCGGCGACCTCGGCACCTCGGCTGCACGCAAGTTCGACTGCGAAGCATGGCTGCCGACCCAGGAACGCTACATGGAGGTCACGTCGACCTCGAACTGCACCACTTTCCAGGCACGTCGCCTGGGCATTCGTGAGCGCCGCGAAGATGGCATGGCCCCAGTGGCAACGCTGAACGGCACTCTTGCCACCACTCGCTGGCTGGTTTCGATCCTCGAAAATCACCAGCAGGCAGACGGCTCGGTCTACGTTCCCGAAGCAATGCGCCCGTACCTAGGTGGTCTGGAAGTGCTCGAGCCTGTCAAGTGACATCACATGGCTGAAACTTCCAACGCACCCATCGTTAACCTTGTGTCCCCGCCCCCATCGGGTGAGGCACCGATCCAGTTTGAATCACTGGTCGAATCGGCATTTCAGGCGTTGCCCGAATCGATGCCGACGGATCCGAAGAAGATCCTAATCGGTCTTGACCTTGATGGAACGGTGCTCTTACCGACGGGGGCGTCGGCGCGTGTGCGCGCAGCAATCGGCGCTGCTGAAGATGCGGGGATGAACGTCGTTATTGCGACGGGGCGTTCGTTGGAAGCGACGCAGCCGGTGCTTGAGCAACTGGGGGATCCTCGTACGTGGGCGCTCTGCTCGAACGGTGCTATCCGCGTTCACTTTTCTGACGAATATGCTTCTGGCGCATTGTCTGCTGACATTTCCACTTTTGATCCGTCAACCTTGGTTGACCAGGTTGGTCAGGGGATGCCGAATGCTCTGATCGGTGTGGAAATTCCTGGAATGATCCTCATCTCCGGCGTTTTTCCACCCGGGGAACTGATCGAAGAATTCGCCGTGAAACCGATTGAAGACCTCAAGGTAGCTGACGCGATCAAGGTTGTCATTCGTGAACCATCGATGAACCGTGAAGAGTTTGAAACTGCTTTGACCAATGCGGGAGTTATTGGGAACTGGGAATGCTCGATCGGTTGGACCAGTTGGGCTGACGTTCTTCCCCTGGGAGTAACGAAAGCCAGCGGGCTTGAAACGCTGAGCGCCGACTTGGGTGTTCCCTTTGAAGGCACTGTCGCGATCGGTGATGGCACGAATGATGTTCCCATGATTGAGTGGGCAAACTTCGGCGTTGTCATGGGTGGCGCCGATGATAATGTGAAAAAATCCGGTGATTTTGTCACGGGAGCCGTCGAAAACGATGGTGCTGCGGCCATCATCTGTGCACTTCTTCGTCATTGTGGGCAAACCCTTACGGACATTTGAGTCAGTGATAGCGTGGCATCGATAACGCGTGAAACAATTTCGACACGTCAACGATGACAAGTGGAGGACTAAACGCATGAGCGCTGCAGTTCAAGAGCTGATTGAAAACGGCCAGACCGCGCTGGGCATCGAGCTCGGCTCCACCCGAATTAAGGCCGTTCTTATTGGCCCCGACCACGAGGTTCTGGCGACGGGTGGTCATTCGTGGGAGAACCAGATTGTCGACGGCCTCTGGTCATACAGTCTTTCCGCCGTCAAAGAAGGCTTGTGTGATGCCTATGCGACGCTGGTTGCGCAGGTGAAGGAACGCTACGGTGTTGTTCCTACGACCTACGGTTCGCTGGGTATTTCGGCGATGATGCATGGCTACCTTGCGTTTGATGCCGATGGCAAGCAGCTTGCTCCGTTTAGGACATGGCGTAACACGAACACGGGTCGCGCCGCGGCCGAGCTGATCGATACGTTCCACTTCAACATTCCGCTTCGCTGGTCGATTGCTCATCTTCATCAGGCGGTCATTGATGAAGAGACGCACGTTCCTCAGATTGCGTCGATCAATACTCTGTCCGGTTGGGTGCATGAGCAACTGACTGGTCGCCATGTTCTGGGTATTGGTGACGCGTCGGGTATGTTCCCGATTGATTCGGTTGCCGGCGATTTTGATGCGTCGATGGTTGCTTCCTACGACGAGTTGGTTGCTCCGCGACATCTGCCGTGGCGGTTGTCCGACCTGCTTCCGACGGTTTTGAGTGCTGGCGAAGATGCGGGTGTCCTGACCAAAGAAGGCGCGCTGTTGCTTGACCCGACGGGCACACTCCGCCCGGGTATTGCGATGTGTCCGCCTGAAGGTGACGCCGGTACGGGCATGGTGGCGACGAATTCGGTGGCTCAGCGTACGGGTAACATTTCGTGTGGCACCTCCGTGTTCCTCATGATCGTGCTGGAGAAGGCGTTGAAGCGCCTGCACACTGAGGTCGATATGGTGACGACTCCCGACGGTTCGCCCGTGGCGATGGTTCACTCGAACAACGGTTCGTCCGAGTTGGATGAGTGGGTCGGCATGTTCGTCGAGTTTGCGAAGCTTGCGGGCATGGATATGAAGGTTTCTGACGTGTATGACCTTCTGTACTTCAACGCGCTGAAGGGTGATGCCGATGGTGCGGGACTGCTGGCGTACAACACGCTGTCCGCAGAGCCGATCATGGGCTTGGAAGGCGGTCGCCCGCTGTTCACTCACACCCCGGATGCCACGTTCACCTTGGCGAATGCGTTCCGCGTTCAGCTGATGAGCGTCTTCGCGGCCGTCCGTATTGGACTCGACATTCTTGCCGATGAAGGGGTCGGGCTGGACAAGGTTTTCGCTCACGGTGGTCTGTTCAAGACGCCGGGTGTGGCGCAGAAGATCCTCGCGGATTCGCTGGGGATTGCGGCGTCCGTTGGTGAAACCGCTGGCGAGGGTGGCGCGTGGGGTATCGCGGTGCTCGCTCAGTTCATGAAGTCGCGCGGTGAAGGTGAGACTCTTCCCGAATATCTTGATTCCAAGGTGTTCGCGAACGCCCAGGCTACCGTCATCGACGCGGATCCCGATGATGCTAAGGCGTACGAGAACTTCTTGGAACGCTTCAAGGCTGCTCTTCCGGCTGTTCAGGCTGCCGCGGATAATAGCTGAGTTTTCCGGGCACTTCCAGGTGCCAGTTTCGCTTGCGGCCCCGGCCTCGTGAATAATAATGACGAGGCCGGGATCATCTGCATTGTCGCACCGCGCTTGATTGTGCCCGATTGGACTAGCGCCGAACCGGACGCGGAATAACGCCGGTGGGCGTGCTACCGCTACGATTTGGACTATGGGTAAAGCAAGCCGCCGCAAGAAGGTAACAAATCCTGCCGCTCGTCCGGCATTCCGCGCTCCGATTCCGTTCGTTGCCCGCCCTTACGAGGGTCTCAAGGGTGAGGTTGAACTGGTCGCCATGCGCGAGATCCTCCCGTGCGCCATCATGAGCGCACGCACTAACGCTGAGCATGGCGCGGTCGAATTCGATTTCGTCACTCTGCTCCCGGACGGTCATCCCGCGATGGTGCGTGGCGATGGTCGAATTCTGGTTGCAGCTCAGACTCGTTTCAACTCGGCCGACCTGTCACACGACGCTGGCGCTGCAATTCTCGCAGCGATTGCAGCCAAGGCCGACGGTGTCGAGGGCGTTATTGACATTGATGTGCGCGAACCTTCCGATCGTCTCCAGGACATCCTAGATCCGGAAGGCTTCGGCGAAATGAGCCTCGAAGAAAACTTCCACTTCTGGTTGAACCCGGAAGAGGAAATGGACGAGCAGACCGCTCGTGCGCTTGAAGAAAACCGCGACGAGGTCATCCCAACCGTCGCAGTTCCCGGTGTTACAGGCATGTTCTGGTGCGAGATGAACCGTAACTTCGTGCGCTACGTGACCGACGTGGAAGAGTCCGCGCTGTTCACCGGATTGGCTCGCCTGCAGGCAGCTGGCAAGGCTCGCATGGGCGAGGGCTCGCGCTTCGTGGGGGCGTTCCGTGCATGTGGCATCGCAATCCCGGTCTTCGAACTTGCCGAGGGTGCGACCGCTGATGACATCGCCGAAGACGCAGCAACCCTGGCAACCGAGCTTGAAAATGCTCTTGCCGTGAAGGAGCCACTGACCGCTGATGAGCGTCGTGCTCGCCAGGGCATGGTCTCGCGTCAGGTGACGATCCGCTGATTGATGGTGTGAGTCGCTGACAAGCGTATGGTGCCCTGCTTGGGATCCTCCCAAGCAGGGCACCCAAGTTTTACGGTTGAAATCCTTGAACGGCTAGGCGTCAGTGACTTCCCGATCACGCGCAACGCATGGGTAGGGGATTCCAACACCCTGGCGAGCATTCGCATACAGGTGCGGGTGACGGTGGCGCGCTTTTGCGCGACCGAATACTGTGCGAATTGAAGCGATCGTCGTATCGGTGAAGCGCGTACGCGGGTTCAAATCGCCGAATGATTTATCGGCACCTGTGCGTTCGAAACTGCAGGGAATCTCAATGATCGACAAGCCCGCGTTGAGCACATCAATCGTCATCGCAATTTCCAAGCCGTACCCGTTCATAAAGGGCATAGCTGCCGTGATTCCCTCGCGTGTCACGCAACGCACGGACGCAAGCGGGTAAGCGGGTTCCCAGCCGGTTGCGCGTCGAATAACGCGACGCGCCAACTGCGCAGCCCGTCCCAATTTCGACGTGAGGCTCATTCCTACGGGAATAGAACAAGCGCAGTCGGCTTCACCGTTCATCACGGACTCAACAAGCGCAGTAGCCTCAACCGCCGAATCGCCCAAGTCAGCGTTCAGAACAAGAAGAAGACGCGCAGGCCAATCCGCCCGATCGCGCATCGCGGCCACTTTGACGCCAGTCTCGATGGCGGACGCGCGGCCTCGTTCCACAGAATGGCGGACGACGACTGCACCGGCGGCGCGGGCGGAAGCTCCCGTGTTGTCATCGGACCCATCGTCGACGACGATCAGCAGATCGACGCCAGGGATGGCGCGGCATGCGCGCACAGTACCGGCAACATCGTGGCCAACATTGTGGGCTGGGATGATGGCTGCCACTCGTTGAGGAGCGACGTTTGACCGCGCTGGCAGACTGGGAGGATTCACTCTTACAGTGTAAAACACTGGCAAAGTCTGTTAGGGCAGTTGTTCACGTGGTGACCCGCTATTGTGCTGAACGCAAACGCAACGAATTCAACACAACGAACACGGATGAGAACGCCATCGCAGCCGACGCAAGCATGGGGTTCAGCAGGCCGGCGATTGCCAGCGGAATCATCGCAACGTTGTAGGCAAATGCCCAGAACAGATTGCCCTTAATGATGCGCAGGGTACGGCGCGAAATGCGGATGGCAGTGGCTGCGCTGGTCAAGTCGGAATTGACCAACGTAATGTCGGCGACCTCGATCGCAACATCGGTCCCTGATCCCATAGCGATCCCCAGGCCATGGGCGCCCGCCTGAGCAAGTGCCGCAGCGTCGTTTACGCCGTCGCCAACCATGGCGACAACGTGTCCCTCATCCTGCAATCCCTTGATGACGTCGAACTTCTTTTCCGGCATGACCTGCGAAATAACGCGCGAAATACCAACTTGCTGAGCAACATGTTGAGCGGCTGCCTCGTTGTCTCCGGTCAGCAGGATCGGCTCAATCCCCAATCCCTTGAACTGCTCGATTGCGGTCTTAGACGTGTCCTTCACGGTGTCGCGAACAACCAGAACACCGTACGCGTAGCCTTCAATATGCTCCGGCAGGATCCTCTGAGCGGAGGTCGCCTTCTCTTCGGTGTTCGCTGACATCGCCGTCTCTGACGCAGATACATCGGTTCGCGCAAGCACGGTTCCTTGATATCCCGCGTTGTTGACGATGGTTTCGAGTTCTTCATCCGTGTGCGGTTCGGTCAGCGTGATCGTCGCAGACTCGGTCGCAAGGTTCACCGAGGCACTGACACCGTCGAGTGTGCCGAGCTTCCTCTCGACCCTGCGCACACACGACGCGCACGTCATGCCCTGAACGTTCATCGTGATCGTGGCCAGGGGAGCGAGCGCGGTCAAGCCGGGGACGCCAATCGAAGTTTCTGCCGACTCGGAGGTGGAAGAGTTGGCCACCGATTCTACTGAGGTGGCTGGGTGAGCGTGGCCGGCCTCGTTGGAATCACTCCACTGGCCCGTCCGGGCGATCACGATTGCGGTCGCGCCACTTGCTTCGGCGGTGGCAATTGCAGACTCGACCTCATACGGAATAGTGACGCCCAGAGAATCCAGCCATGACGCGCGTCCAACCAACACCAGCGAATCACCACCGGAAGGGGTGTCTACCAGCGCAGATACACCACGTCCTGCGTGGTTCGAGAATCCGCGAATCGACGAGGCCGCGACTCCCCGCGCGCCCGCACCGGCGACAATGGCGCGAGCAATAGGGTGCTCGGACGCGGACTCAACCGCGGCAGCAAGGCCGAGGATTGTGTCTTCCGATAGTCGGTCGCTGTTCGACTCCGGTAGAGTAACGATGCTTTCCAGCGACATCTTGCCGGTGGTGACGGTGCCGGTCTTATCCAGAACGATTGTGTCGATCGTTCGCGTCTGCTCCAGCGTTTCAGCAGATTTGATGACGATACCCAGCTGGGATGCGCGACCGGATCCCACCAGAAGGGCGGTCGGAGTCGCCAAGCCGAGTGCGCATGGGCAGGCGACAACCAGCACGGCGACGCCGGCGGTAAAGGCTTTCTGTAGAGATGCTCCAGCGATCAGCCAGCCGATCAAGGTCAGCAGTGCGATGCCGATGACGATTGGAACGAAGACTCCGGAAAGACGGTCGGCAAGTCGCTGAACAGGGGCTTTACTGGCCTGCGCTTGGCTCACCATCGCGCCGATGCGAGCAAAAGTAGTGTCGGCTCCGACTCGGGTTGCCTTGACCGTGAGGGTGCCCCACGTGTTGATTGTCGCGCCGGTGACCTCGTCGCCCACGCTGACGTCTTCGGGCACCGATTCGCCGGTCAGTAGGGAAGTGTCGAGTGTGGACTGGCCTTCAACAACGATGCCGTCTGTGGCTACCTTCTCGCCGGGGCGAACGATGAACATGTCGCCGACCTGTAAAGATGCTGCCGGAACAACCATTTCGTGACGCTCGCCGGTGGCGGGATCAACTTCGATCTTCGTCGCTTCCTTTGCGCCGAGTTCAAGCAGTGCTCGCAGTGCGTTGCCGGCGCGGTATCGTCCGCGCGCTTCCATCCACCGTCCGCTCAGAAGGAACACGGTGATCGTGCAGGCGCCCTCGAAATAGATTTCCGCGTGATGTGTGGCCGTGGCTGTGCGTGGAAAGAGACTCATCGACATGCGCATGCCGAGTTCGCCTGCACCACCGAAGAGGAGAGCCCACCAGCTCCACAGGGAGGACGCAATGACGCCCAGTGACACCAGGGTGTCCATCGTTGTTGATCCGTGGCGCCCAGCCACAAAGGCTGCCTTGTGGAAGGTCCATGCACCCCAAGTGGTGACGGGGATCGACGCAATGGCGACAACCCACTGCCAGCCGACGAACTGCCAGGCGGGCACCATCGACAAAAGCATGGCGATCAGCCAGAAGGGGATACAGATGATCAGTCGGCGCTTGAGGTCCTGCGCATGAACTTTGACGCCTTCGCCGATGTGGGTTGTGCCCTCGGAATTATAGGAGTCGGAAACGGGGGCGACGGAGTGAAGAGTGGAGGATATGGACACGGTTGTCTTTCCTTGTCCGCTTGCCGGGACGTGTCACGAAGGCTGAGTGTGTGGGCATGCCGACTGGTGGTGTGCCCGCGGGCGGTCGTGGGTGTCCGGGCGCGGAAGGGAGGTGGTCGAGGACGTGGCGCGTTATGTTGGGCCAGGTGCCGGCCAGTTTTCAGGAACGAGGTCGGGCGCGGGCATCGCCCGCGCCCGAGGGTCTCAGAAGTCGCGGGTGATGCTGACCAGCTCGAAGCCTGCTTCGGACACGGCTTCACGCAGGACATCATCGTCAAGGGCAACGTCGGATACGAGGGTGACCTTGGAGGTGGCACCGGAGTTGAGGATGACGTCAACGTTCTTCACGCCGGCAACTTCGGATAGTTCCTCGGTGACGGACTGGACGCAATGTCCGCAGGTCAGGCCATTAACGGCGAGTTCAACGGTGCGATCGATTTCCATGGTCATGGCGTTCTCCTTGTTGTTGTGGCTGGATCGTGCACAGTAGTTGGTTCAGGACTTGATGAGCCGGGCGATTGCCTTGGTGGCCTCTTCAATCTTTTCGTGCGCGGCTTCGTCGGATTCTTTGGCGGCGTGGACGACGCAGTGGTTCATATGGTCTTCCAGCAGGCCGATGGCAACGGAATTGAGCGCTGATTGGACGGCGGACATCTGCGTAATGATGTCGATGCAGTACCCGTTTTCGCTGACCATGCGCTGGAGTCCGCGAACCTGTCCTTCAATACGGCGGAGTCTGGCCAGATAACGGTCAGTGGAGGCTGAATATCCGTATGCCATGGGTCGCCTTTCCTGCTTGTCCTTCTAAAATGAAGATACCCCTAGGGGGTATGAGTGTCAATGGTTGAAGTTTGCCACGGTACGTGTGGAATTCAGGGAACAAGCAAATAAACAGGGGTTGTCCCCGATTGCGCCTTTTGCTGACCGCACTACGCTTGAAAGATAAGGAACCGCGGGGAAAGGAGAAGCCATGGCGCATCGTCGTACACCACGCATCTATGCGCCTCGCCGTGTTCCCCAGTCGTTTTCTCCCGCTTACACCGCCATGCGCCTGATTCCTTTGGTGCCAGCACTCCTTGCCTCCGGAGCATTAGGTCTTGTATCAGAACTACCCGCCCTCTCTGAAGAGATGCGACAAAAAGCTCGCCACGCCTCTCAATCGATGGGCGACGATTCATCTGAGCGCTCGCAACGCCTTTTCTTCGACGAACCCGGTCTTGATACGCTCTTCGTCCGCTTCCTCGCCGGTAGTGCGCAGGCCGTTTCCCACGTGGCAAAGACGGTAATGCGTGCTCGTATCGCCCTTGAACCCGACAGTCCAATGGGGAAACGAGCAGCTCAAGCACTTCCCCTTGTTCCCAAACGCGCATACGACACATTGATGACCGGAATGCTGTCGATCGGAACGGCCGTGGGCTACATTCATTCCGGCCCTGTTCACGCCCAAGTGATCGCAGATTCAGCCGAAGCCTCGTCCATTGATCCCCCAGCCGGACACGCCACAGCTGCACTTCGTCGCTGGGAAGCCCCCCAGAGTCTGGGCGATCTATGCGCCGATATTGACGACATGTACTGGTCGATGACCGACGGGCACACGGTGAAAATAACCCGCGTCGGCGAAGGGGAAGCCCGCAGATGGCTGGTATCCCTGCCCGGAACGGCGCATATGGACTTCGAATCGAACGCGAATCCCGCGGATATGGAATCAAACATCCGCGAAATGATCGGTATCGAATCGAATATGCGCAGTGGGCTTGTCATGGCGATCCACGATGCAATGAAACGCGATGGGCTTAACCCGGGAGAGTATGCAACGGAACCGGTGTTGATCTGCGGTCATTCGCAAGGGGGATTGATTGCGACCGTGTTGGCGTCGATGAATCCCAAGACGGCCGGCCTCGACGTGCAAGCAATCCTGGCGACGGGAGCACCGGCGCGCAGGTATCGGATTCGCCCGGATGTCACCATGGTGTCGCTGGCTCACGACCAGGACGTTATCCCGTCGATGGATGGGACTCCGGCGCGTCAGGCCGATCACCGAGTCACGATCGGTCGCAAGTTGGTGCGGCCGCGCCGCCAGCCTCTCTATTACGCCCATTCGTCGGCAACGTACACCGAAACAGCGCGTCAGTTGGAGCGCATGGTGAAGGTCAATCCGTGGGGTCGAACCGCGTCCGCCGTTGCCGCACTACAGGATTTTCTTCCTCAAGATGACGAGGTCACGCGCGTCATGTTTTACGAAATCTGGCAGGACGTCACAACGCCGACCTCTTTTGAGACATTCGACCCGGTGGTAACGCTTGCAAAAGACGATTCCGTCACTCCCGTGGAATTCGATGTCTCTTGGCCACCCTCCTCATCGCGCGCCACCGTCTCAGTTGCATCCACTGACTCCGATGAAGAGGCGCTACCCACATCGACTGTGAATGACTTCCCCTCCCTGGAAAGGACACCCAATGACGAGTGAATCCACAGGCTCAGAATTGTCCAAAATCGGACGGAGAATGCGGATGGCTGCCATGTCGTACCAGAGCATACCTTCAGCCGGCAACGGCAAGAAATCTCAGATTCCGCAGATCGGAAGCCCTCTGCTGATCGGGGTCTTGGGCGTTGGCGCGTTGGGTGCAGGTATCGCCTTTCGCGCAATGAAGCCGACACGTCGACGAGGCCGATCAGACCGTTTTGAAACTTTGATCGAAGCGGGGATCGATGATGTTCTCACTGAAAAATGCGGGAAAGACATTCACTTCGATGTGTCGGTGAACGTGGGGGAAGGCTTCGGGAAACCGGCGCTGGTGACCTTCGATATCACGATTGATACCGACGGAGCTGAGTGCCAAGAAGATGACTTGAGAGAGATCCTTGATGGGGCGACCCACGCTGTCTGGGACAACGGTGAATTAGCTCCACTCGCTATCCGCGGTCGTATTATGGCGCAGGTTCTAGCCGATGCCGACTGTGACACAGCGGGGCAGACAGACCAGAACTCTATATCCGCAGATGCTCTGGACATGAGCGAAACGGGTGCGGCCTCGTCGATAGTGATGGCGGATATGACGCTACTGGGATTCGACGACGGAACCGCTCGACCCACCGACCTGTTCGAGCGATACGGTGCTCCCGCATCGGATCGGAACTGGCGCCCGTAACAACGCAATTCGGTTTCTCCATGGTCTGATGGACAATAGTGGAGTGTGCGGAGCGCAACGGACTATCAGATCGGGGATTGGAATGACTGCTCACCAGGAACACAATGGGGCGTGGTGGCGCGGCGCGGTCGCATATCAGGTCTATGTCCGCTCATTTCGTGACTCGAACGGCGATGGGATTGGTGACCTGCCGGGCGTGACGCAGTCGCTGGACGATCTGGCGAAGTTGGGCGTTAACGCGATTTGGCTGAACCCCTGCTATCCATCTCCGCAACACGACCACGGCTACGACATCGCGGATTATCGTCAGATCTTGCCCGACTACGGAACTCTGGCCGATTTCGATCAGCTGGTCGTGCACGCTCACGCGCGGGATATTCGCGTGCTGATGGATATCGTCCCCAACCACTGTTCCAGCGAACACCAGTGGTTCATCGACGCTATTTCCGCAGGTCCCGGGTCACCCGAACGCGATCGTTTTATCTTTGCCGACGGGGAAGGTGACGGGAGTCAGCCACCGAACGACTGGCCGTCGATTTTCGGTGGCTCAGCCTGGGATCGCTTAGACGATGGGACCGAAAACCCTCAGTGGTATCTGCATCTCTTTGACTCCACGCAACCTGATTTCAACTGGCATAACCAGGATGTTCGCGCCGAATTCCTCGATATTCTGCGATTCTGGTTTGACCGTGGAGTCGACGGGTTCCGTATCGATGTTGCGCACGGCATGGTGAAGTCGCTTCCGATTCCGCGCGGTACGCACGCGGACCGGTCGGGCTTGTGGGCTCAGCCGGAGCTCTTCGAAATCTATAGTCAGTGGCGTCAGCTTGCCGAATCCTACGATCCGCCGAAGTATTTTGTCGGCGAAGCGTGGGTCAATGATCCCGAGCTTTTCACTCGTTTTACGGCTCCCGGGCATCTTCAGCAGTCATTCGCGTTTGACCTGCTGGTTCAGCCTTGGTTTGCGTATAGGTTGCGTCGCTCGATTGAGCAATCCTACGCGGTTGCCGGGCAAGAAGATGGGCCCGCGTGGGCGTTGGCGAACCATGATGTTCACCGCCTGGTTACCCGCTTGGGTCAGGAACGCATCGACAAAGATCCCGATCCTTTCGACATGCTGGCCGATGCCCGTCGAGATACTCCCGTGAATACTGCGCTGGGCAAGCGTCGTGCGCGGGCAGCAACCGCGTTGCTTTTCGCTCTGCCGGGAACGGCCTACGTGTATCAGGGTGAAGAACTCGGACTTCCAGAAGTACTCGATCTGCCCGATTGGGCCAGGCAAGACCCGATGTGGATTCGCACGAATGGTCAGCAACGAGGCCGCGATGGCTGTCGTGTCCCCCTGCCGTGGAAGAAGCGCGGATCGTCAATGGGTTTTGGGCCCGATGGTGCTTCTGCTCCGTGGCTACCTCAACCTGAAGAATTCCGAGCGTTGGCACGTGACGAACAGGGTGAGGATCCAACATCGATGCTGTCTTTGTACATGCGATTGGGTGGACTCCGACGCCAACTTGTTGGGTCAGCGCACCGTGTGCACTGGGCTGATCAGGTTCCCGAAGAAGTTTTGGCATTCAGCGCGGGAAGACTGTTCTGCGCGACGAATACAGGTGGAGAAGATGTTGAGGTCCAGGTGCCTCAAGGTGCCCAGATTCTCCTGAATACTGCGGTTGCCGACTGTGACGTGCGCCTGTTGGATAACGGAATGTCACTGGCTGGTGGCACTGATTCCCGCACGTGGCGTTTGCCCGCCGATTCAACATCCTGGTGGTCACTGAATGGTGCTGCTGACAATGAGTGAACAGAGAACAAGGTCGCGCTGGCCTTCTCATGCGAAATACATTCCCAACCTGTACTTCCTGAGGCAACCGTCTTTTGTTGCCGTCGATTTCGAAACCGCTAATCGCGGTGGCGGAGTCTCTGCCTGCCAGGTGGCATTGGTGAAAATGAAAGACGGGCAGGTGATTGACGAATTCTCAACCTTCATTCAGCCCCCGCAGGGTTATAACCGGTTCGAATTTACATGGCTTCACGGAATCGGCCCGCGTCAAGTAGCGACGGCTCCAATGTGGGATCAGATCGCTGACCAGATTGCACGCTTCGTTGGCGATCTCCCCGTCTACGCTCATAACGCGATGTTCGACGCTCGAGTCTGGAAAGACTTGGACGACTACTTTGAGACGCTTTCTTTGCCCCAGCATTTTTTCTGCTCGTATTTGACGGCACGACGAATGCTTCCGGGCCTCGAAAACTATAAGTTGCCGACTGTTCTTCACGAATGTGACCCGACATTTAGTCTGAATCACCACGAAGCGGGTTCCGATGCTCACGCTTGTGCGCGAATCGTCAAGCACCTTGCGTCACGCGATGATCTGCACGGCACTCTTGCCCCCTGAAAACAGCCTTCAGCCAGCGAATTCTTAGATGGGGCACCTACTCAATGTGTCTTTTACCGTGCTCTTCGAACCGACCCAGACGGCAATGCGATGATCGATCGACTCCAGCAACTTGAAGGCATCATGCATGCGCGCGTAAATGTCGTCATCTAACAGGAACTCCATGTGCGCAACGCGGTTACGCAGATTGTGTAGGCGTGCCACCCTTCCGTAGGCGATTGACCCGTCGGGGTCCTTCTCATTTGGAAAAGCGTGAATCAGACACTGTTTCCACAATGTGCGACGATGCTTCTCTGCCTCCATGCCGGCCAAATCTGACGGCGTGGTTGTCCCATGATGCGGAAGAAGATCCGCCCACATTCCAAACATGACGCAGGACAGGACGTCATCATGCGATGGCTGGTCTTTGCGAGAGTGAGCCTTCGGTTTTTGTTTAGATTCCTTATTCGCCCAGTTCAACGCTTGGCTTCGCTTCGAAGCAGAGAGCTTATCGAGCGGGGGAGCTGGATCCTCAAGAAGCCAACTGGTCGCTTCAGAGTCCTGTTTGCGGTTCCACGCCTGAAGTTGCCGATCCATCGCGTTGCGAACAAAAACCTCGGTCATCCCCAGTACGAAATGAACATCGGACGCTAGTTCGGCGTGCCAACAGTACAGCTCCAGGCTTGTGGGAATGTCCCCTCCCGTGCGCTTCAAATACGGCTTGAGCCTGGCCATGGAAATGTGGCTCACTAGGAGTTCTTGCTGCGACACTGTCATAAATTGATGGTGTCAATCCGTGCAACGCCTGGCAAGTGGTTTTGTCGCAGTGTTGTGTTTCGATACCGAACTTTCAAGTGGACGTGTGCGCGCCGGTGCAAGCGCCTGGTTTAGGCTGGCGTGATGAAGACCCGAGTTGATGCCATTCCGATGCTGGCCCTGATGTGTGTGACCGCGATCTGGGGCTCGACGTTCTTCATCATCAAGGGGATCCTGACGTCGATTCCGACGCTGGACTTCCTGGGCGTCCGCTTCTTCATTGCAGGGTTGGTAATTATTGTTTTACGAGGCCGCAAACTCCTGCGAGCTTCTGTCACCACGTGGAAGCGCGGATTGATGGCGGGCGTGGTCTTCGCCGTGGCGCAAATCGTGCAGACGATTGGCCTGGAGACGGCGGATGCGTCGGTGTCCGGTTTTATTACGGGCATGTACGTGATCCTGACGCCACTGTTGCTTTTCATCGCGTTCCGGACACCGATTTCAAAACCCGTCGCGTTTGCGCTGGTCTTGGCGTTTACTGGGCTGTCGATTTTGTCTCTGAACGGTTTTAGCGTTGGGCGTGGTGAGGGACTGACCTTCATTTCGGCTGTGTTGTTTGCCGTTCATATTGTGCTTCTTGATCAGTGGGCTGGTCAGGAATCCGGTCTTGATTTGGTAGCCATTCAGCTGATTGCTCTTGGCGTGATCTGTGGTGTTTCAGCTTTGCCAGGCGGAGTGGTCCTTCCGTCGGGGATCAACGGCTGGGCGGTCATGATCTATATGGCGCTCATTGCCGGCATCGTAACTGTGGGACTTCAAACATGGGCGCAGTCAAGAATTCCTGCGACTAGCGCCGCGGTCATTATGACGACGGAGCCCGTGTTCGCAGCGATCTTCGCGATCCTTTTTGGTGGCGAGCATGTGACGTGGCGACTGTTTGCAGGTGGTTCGCTGGTGGTGGGCGCGATGCTCTTGGCAGAGCTTGCTCCACGGAAGTCCTTGACCGCAGATGGGGGAGTGGCGGTCTGGGAAGATTCGGATTCCGTGTCCTGATTGTTTCGATCGCGCCCAGTCGCTAGCGCATCGATTCAAAGGTCAAGACGTACAAGAATCGGGAGTGAGCAGGTTGTTCACTCCCGAAACCTATGCGATCAGTTGGATCAGCGTTCGTCGTTCACCCAGTGTGCTATTTCGGTCGACAGGCCGATGTAGGTTGCGGGTGTGAGAGCGCAAAGGCGAGCTTCTTCTTCTGCGGGCAATCCAAGACCGGCGATGAACTCACGCATTTCGCTGGCTCCGACCTCGTGGCCACGGGTCAGCTCCTTCAGGCGCTCGTACGGGTTCGCCATTCCGGTCGCGCCGGCGATTGACGCGGTGCGCATGACCTGTTGAACCGCTTCGCCGAGAACTGCCCAGTTCGCATCTAGGTCGGCAGCCATACGGTTAACGTCAATGTCAACGCCGTCAAGGCCACGAACCAGGTTGAAGAACGCGAGGATCGAGTGCCCGAGGGCAACACCAATATTGCGCTGGGTCGTCGAGTCGGTCAGGTCACGCTGCATACGCGAGGTGACCAGCGTCGATGCCAAGGAATCGAGCAGTGCGCACGAGACTTCCAGGTTCGCTTCGGCATTTTCGAAGCGAATCGGGTTCACCTTGTGGGGCATAGTCGACGAACCGGTGGAGCCCTGCGCTGCGAGGTTCTGGTGGAAGTAGCCCATCGAAATGTAGGTCCAGCAGTCGGTTGCCAGGTTGTGTGCGATACGTCCTGCGCGCGCAACGTCGGAGTAGAGCTCTGCCTGCCAGTCGTGAGATTCGATCTGCGTGGTCAGCGGATTCCAGGTCAGGCCCAAGCCTTCGACGAAGTTGCGAGCGATGACCGGCCAATCAGCGTTCGGGACGGAAACGACGTGCGCTGCCCAAGTTCCCGTGGCGCCGTTGATCTTGCCCAAGTATTCGGTGTTTTCGATGCGTGCCAGCTGACGAGCGAAACGGTGTGCAAACACGGCCATTTCCTTGCCCATGGTGACGGGCGTTGCGGGCTGACCGTGCGTGTGTGCCAGCATCGGAGCATCTGCGCCGGCCTCAGCAAGGCGCAACAGTCGAGCCTGCAGTTCGCGGGCGGCAGGTAGCCACACCTGCTCAACGCCAGCCTTGATGGTGAGCGCGTAAGCGAGGTTGTTGATGTCTTCCGAGGTGCAGAAAATGTGGACAACCTCGCGGAGGTTCGGCAGGCTGGAGTCTTCACCGAGCACACCGGACGCGGCTTCAAGGTATTCGCCGATGAGGTATTCGACAGCTTTCACGTCGTGGCGCGTAACAGCTTCGAATTCGCCGAGGCGCTTGATGTGGTCGGCGGAAAAATCGCGGGGCAGTGCGCGCAGGTAGTCGCGCTCAGTGTCGGTCAGGATCGGCGCGCCCGGAAGGACGCCGTTGTCGAGCAGGTGGATCAGCCACTCAATTTCGACGTGCACGCGCGCACGATTCAAGCCGGCTTCGGACAGGTGATTCGCAAGAGGTGCAACGGCTGCGCGGTAGCGACCGTCAAGCGGAGACAAAGGTTCACCAGATGCTGCGAGATCGGCGTAACCATGATCGGTAGAGAAAAGGGAAGTCCAGTTTGCGCTCATAGTGTCATCTTTTCACGTTGGCGCGCGACTAAGAACCGGTGTTCAGCAACTAAGGTGATGATGCCGGACACGTTCGGGTGCGCGTGAAAAGACAGCGGGCAGTGTATCCGCAGGTCAATAGGGGACGAGGCTGCTCAACGTCAGAGCGTATGGCCTTTTGAGGTGCGTCACCCGATGGGGTGTCCCGATGGTGGATACTCTAAAATCTTGGGCGTGACGAAAACCCATACTCCGAGCCCGAGTGCTTTTGAATCCTCCGGTCAATCCGGTGTTGGTTCTCAGTCCGCGCACTCGGACAACGAAGGGGATTCGTCAGCAGGCGCGGCCTCGTCCACCCCATCGGAACCGACGCCAACCCTGACAACTCGACGACGCTTGCAGGGACTCGATGGTATTCGTGCCATCGCAGCGATGTTCGTTCTGGTCTACCACCTGCTCCCGCAGTATGCGAAAGCCGGGTTCGCGGGCGTCGACATTTTCTTCGTCCTGTCGGGCTTCCTCATCACCTTGCTGCTGATCGACCGATTGGATTCAACCGGTTCACTTGGGATCGATCATTTCTGGATTCGACGTTTCAGGCGTCTTGTCCCGGCGGCGGTCACGACGTGTATTGGTGCGGGAATCCTTGCTCTGCTCAGCGGGACGGATGCGCTCGTTGCGCTCCCTCGCCAAGTCGTCGGCGTGCTCACCGGCACGTGCAACTGGATTGAAATCATCTCCGGCGCCTCCTACTTCGAACAACAGTCGCCACTACTCCTGACCAACGCATGGTCATTCGCCGTTGAACAACAGTTCTACGTCATCTGGCCACTGATCCTCCTTCTTCTGGTTCGGCTACCGAAACACCTCAGAATCTGGATCGCTCTTGGAATCGGCGGAGCATCGACCGCATGGCACGCTGTCCTAGTCGGCCACGACCTTTCGCGTGCATACATGGGAACAGACACTCACCTGTGGGGTCTGATGATCGGCGCGGCCCTCGCATTCGCCGTTCCTAACGCCATGCGAATGGTCGACGAACGCGTCAAACATGCCGGATATATCGGCTTCTTCGGCGTCATCTCATTCTTTGCCACGATGTTCCTGATGACTGTGTTGCCTGAGTCATTCATGTACCCGTGGGGCATGGTCATCGTGTCTTTGACGACGGCGTTCACAATCCGTGGCTTGCTTCCCGACGTGTCCTACGCCGGGAGTGCCCGTCTGCTTCGCAAGTTGCTTGAACTGCGTCCCCTGGTGTGGCTGGGTGAACGATCCTACGGAATCTACCTGTGGCATTGGCCGTTGTGGGTGCTCGTTTTCTACTTGGCTCCCCAGATGAGTCTGCCAATGTCGGCAACGATCGTGTCAGTGGTATCGGTTCTTTTCGCCACGCTGTCGTACAGGTTTATTGAGACGCCAATTCGTCGCGTCGGCTTCCTCAAGTGGTGCCGTATCGTGTGGTCAGGTTTTCTGACATTCACTGGAAAAGTCCGCATCGTCCTCGCTGTGATTGTGCTGATGATTGCCTCCCTGTTTGCGGTTGCACTCACCTTCTCGCCGAATCAGTCGAGCGCTCAAACCGCCATTGAACAGGGAGCAATGTCGGCTCTTGCCAGCGATGCGGAGGCGTCCGGCTCGCAGTCCTCGGATACGGATACGGCGTCGTCGGGCGACCAGTCGCAGAGCGAGACCCAAAGCGACGCACAGTCTGGCGCACAAAGTGGCGAACCAGTGTTCATCCGCCGCTACGACTACACGCCGCCACAGGTCGCCGGCGAAGAAATCACGATTATTGGTGACTCGGTCACCCTGGGTTCTTCGGCTGCGCTCAGCGAAGCATTCCCGGGTGTCTACGTTGACGCCGAGGTCTCGCGTTCTGTTCTTGTTGCTGGTTCCATCATCGATTCTTTGAACGCGCAGGGCTTGCTTCGCGAATACGTCGTCATCTCACTGGCAACGAATAATGCCGTGACAGACGATCAGATTGACGCTCTTGTTGCCCAGATCGGGCCAGAGAGAAAGCTCATCCTGGTCACTGCATTCGGTCCTGCTCGTACAACGTGGATCCCACCGTCGAATGACACGATTTGGCGTGCAGCAACGCGCTACCGGAACGTGTTCGTGGCCGATTGGGCGAACCCCATTTCCCGTCACCCCGAGGATCTGGCCGGAGACTCCGTGCACCCGGCAACGGATCAGGGTCATCAGATTTACGTTGAAGCAATCCGGAGTGCTCTGAACGAGGCCCTTCAGATCTCCCTGCGTGACAGTGAAGGGAGTGCCGAAACGGATTCTCAATTCGGAGCACAATCGGCGTACTGATTCAGCACACGGCAAGTGGAGCGCTCGCCCCGGCGGGACTCCCGCCTGTTGTGCTAGCCGTATTTCTTCACTATCTGCATCACATCTGACCGGTAGGACGCGCCAAAAAGATAGGCGTGAATGATCAGAATATGAAGACTGTGAAGCCCGATGCGTTCGCGCCAGCCGTCCTGAAGAGGTGATGCTTCGGCGTAGGCATCGCGGATTGTTTCCAGATGAGGGCAACCAAAAACACCGAGCATCGCCAAGTCTTCTTCGCCGTGACCCCCTTGGGCTGCTGGATCGATAAGAGTGACACCATCGGGTGTCCACATGACGTTTCCGCTCCACAGATCTCCATGAAGTCGAGACACTTCCCCGGAGCGGACAAGAGCGGGTTGGTCATGGTCAAACGCCCCAGAAGCGAGTTTTTCAGCGAATTGATGCAGGCGCTCGCGGTCTATCTGGCTAAAAGCTGGGCAGTCAATATAGGGCTCAACCCGGTATTCGGCGTAGTACTGTCCCCAAGATGCACTGCCCCCATCGGCTAAGAGAGGCAATGGAGCTTCACCCATCCACCCGTCGGTTGTATGCCCGGGCGGTGGAGCGCCCAAATGAGGTGCGCCCGCTGCGTGCGTATACGCTAGGGCTCGTCCGAATTCCTCAGCCATCCGCGGGGTTGCTTGGACGCGAGACAGGACTGGCTCTTCGAGCCAGGTCTTCCCATAATCGAGCACGGGAACAATCCGCGTTGCCTGATCGCCCGCATCTGCGAGCCATAAGAGCGATGTGACTTCATGGGAGATCTTCGAAGGCCGATGGTCACTTTTCCGGAACGTCTCCACGGTGTTACTCCTTAGGGGCTGCAATTGTTACGAGGATATCCACAGGTGCTCGTCCCTGTAATTGGTTATTCACAATTTCGCTTCCCTCGACTTTCCTCGTTTTCGCTGTCCTTCTAGCGTGAGGAGCGGAAGGAGGATCCGTGGATGAAGTAGGCAATATGCAGGTCGCTCGCGAATCAATGTGGAGCGTATGCACAGTGCTTGAAGACGTACACGGCGACATTGCACGTGAGCGCTTCGAAGACTGGCAGGGTGGAGCTGCTAACGCAGCTCGAGATGACCTCTTGGTGCTTTTAGGACAGCTCGGAGTGGTCATGGACTCGGCAGATGATGCGCTTTTAGCGCTCGACACGGCGATTGCTGAGTGTCAGCTAGCCAGCGTTGTTCTGATGCCCGGACAAACAACAAATCCGTTATCGCTGGGCGCGTATACGCCTGCCTCTTTTGCTTCACATACCTTCTCTGAGTCATCGGGTGCGTTCTGATATGAACAGAATTGTTGTGACAAGCGGGCCAACGCACGTTGATACGGATGCGTTAATCATGGCATGTACCCGGCTTCGCGAGAGTGAAGAGTCGCTATCCGCATTGATCGCTTCCACTCGGTCGGCTCAGGATCATGCACGCCTAGGCATCGGGCTCAGCCCCACCGCATACACGGCCGTTAGTGCGATAGAAGAAGTGGCCTCGTTGATGACGTATCTTCGCGCCAAACTGTCCGCATTCGCCGACTCGATCGCCTACTGTGCAGCCATCTATTCGGGCGCGGACTCGCGGGCGGTTGCGCTTTTGTCATCAACCCACAATGACAGTCCCATCTTCAACCTGAATCTGTCGCAGTCGAACCTCAAAGAGCCTGCGCCGGGCTTTCCGATGATTGCTCAGTGGCTAAGGGAAAACACATGGGATGTGCGCTCGCGGAATCTTGATGTCCTATCAGCGATCCTGGCGTTCATGTTCGGGCGCTCAGATGGTTTAACGGCACTTCGTTTTGAACGCGACCTTGATGCGTTCTCCTTCGGCGTTCTGCATCCTTTCGGCGCTTGGCGCGGTGTGCCTGGAAGCTCAACGAAGCAGGTCGCCGGGTACGCTGCATCGTGGTCGTCCGGAATTGGTGCGCTGTTCTTCGGAAATGTCACGGGCGTGGAAATTCAGACAGGCTCCTCGTCGGGAGCTGGCAGAGGACATCGGATTATCAAAGCAGTGAAAGAAGGATTCGCTCCCATATTGGCGGCGAGTCCGCATACGCCTTTCGCGCTCTCCGTTCTGTCGATCGTCGGTGGAGTGGGACAGGGGGTTGGTGCGATCCGTTTGCATCCGACTCAGCGCGTGGTCACCCCTTCTGCCTCCGATATTCGACCTGCAATGAGCGCCCCTACTCCTATTTCCACGGTTGATACTCCGCTCAAACCATCACAACTGTTGGAGTCACTTTCAGGACTGAAATCAGGAGGCGAAGAAGGGCAAATCAAGATCATCCAACACAGCACTCCGATCCCCTCCGATGCGTCATCGCCAGGTGGATCACGAACACGTTCGTCCTGGTCAGTCGTCATTCGAGGTACTCAGAAGTGGAGCGTTGGGGGAAGTAACCCGCAGGATATGCTCACCAATTTTGAGGGGGTAGCAGGGCGCGAATCCGACCAATCACGCGCGGTCCTAGAGGCGATGAAAATGGCTGGAATCAAAGCAGATGAACCCGTCGAGTTCGTTGGTCATTCGCAAGGAGGCATTATTGCTGCTCAACTGGCGACCAGTAGTGACGTGAATCAGAAGTACCACGTCGTATCAGCTCTGACAGCGGGGTCCCCGATTGGTGGATCGCAGGCTCCTTCGCAAGTCCACGTCCTCGCATTAGAGAACACCAGAGACCTGGTGCCAGCACTCGACGGGGGAGCGACTTCCCAAGGAGTGACAACCGTTCACTTTGACGGGCAAACGTACATCCCGGCCGAAAAACAGGGGCAGAATCTGGTTGCGCACGACATTGAAACCTACCGCAACCTGTTAGGAGATATTGAGGGTCGCCAAAATGAGCCGGGGCTTACCAAAGTTAAAGAATGGGAAGAACATCGGACCGAATCGCTCGGTTTGACCGAGCAGACAACCTCTCAGGCATATGTCTTCGACACTAGGCGCATCCACGACTAGGGCTGAACAATCGGATAAACGCCGGTGGACAGATGTAGACGACCGCTCTGAAACCGCCTCCGACCTGCTAACGTGATGGCGTGACACGGGGTGCTACAGGCTGAGAAAAACCCGTTGAACCTGTCGAGATAATTCTGACGAAGGGAATGTCAATGATGGATCGTGCCATCGTATCTTCGGCTCTTGAAGCTGTCCGAGAAACAAGCCCATTGGTTTCGTGCATTACCAATTCAGTGGTCACAAACTTTACGGCAAACGTCCTTTTGGCCATCGGCGCCGCCCCTGCAATGGTCGACATTGTTGGCGAAGCGGGACCGTTTGCGTCGATCGCGTCCGGTCTGCTGATTAACTTGGGAACGCCGACCCCCGAACAGCGTGAAGCTGCTCGTGAAGCCGCGTCAGCTGCGGTCGCAGCGGACGTTCCGTGGGTATTGGATCCGGTTGCGGTTGGTGCCTTGGTGCATCGCACCGATCTTGCGCGTGAGCTGGTGACAATGGGGCCGACTGTTGTTCGAGGTAACGCCTCGGAAATCATCGCGCTTGCGGGTGAGGGAGCTGGTGGTCGTGGCGTCGATGCCTCCGACGAGGTTGAATCAGCGTTCGAAGCAGCCCAGCTCATTGCGCGCAACTACGGCAGTGTTGTTGCAATCTCCGGCGCAACCGACGCAATCGTCAGCGCAGATCAGATTATTCGTGTTGGTGGTGGCGCAGAAATGCTGACTCGCGTCACCGGTGGTGGCTGTGCGCTGGGTGCGTTCCTCGCTGCTTTCGTCGGTGCGACGAAGACGCTTGCGGTGACGCCACTGGAAGCGGTTGCTGCCGGTCACGCCGTCTACTCTGCTGCGGGTGAGATCGCTCAAGAGAAAGCGTCGGGCCCGGGTACGTTCCAGATGCACTTCCTTGATTCGCTCTACTCGGTCTCGACAGACGACCTTGACAGGATTCCGCTGTCATGAGGAATGCTCCTGACCTGCGGGTCTATTTGGTGACGGATGCTGAGCAGTGCGAATCGATGGGGCGGAGTGTTCTTGAAACGGTTGAAGCCGCCGTCGAAGGTGGAGCAACGTGCGTCCAGCTTCGTGCGAAGAATTCCGATGGCGGTCCCTTCCTTGATGAGGTCTGCGAAGTAGCGAATGCGGTCGGCGACCAGGTTCCCGTGATCGTCAATGACCGGGTGGATGTGTTCCTCGCAGCTCGCGCACTGGGTGTCCCAGTTGCGGGTGTGCACGTTGGTCAAGCGGATCTTCCCGCGAAGGTTGTGCGTGAAATGATCGGCGAGGTCGCGTTCCTTGGATTGTCTGTTGGGACTGATGAAGAGGCGCGGATTGCGGCAAGCGAAGGCGCTGCAGATCACGTTGGCCTCTCGGTTCTGCGCACCACGGCAACGAAGACTGATACGCCCGATGTCCTTGGCTATGACGGGTGTGAACGGCTTGCGCGTCTTGCTGTTATGCCAAGTGTCGCCATTGGTGGTGTTGGTATCGATGACATGGCACCTTTGAAAGCGCGTGGTGTGAATGGTGCTGCCGTGGTTTCGGCGATCTGTTGCGCAGAGGATCCGAAGCAGGCTGCTCGCGATCTTCTGAATGCGTGGAGTAGCGCTCCCGGCGCTGGTCGCCAGGAAGCGACGGGGGTGAGTGATCGATGATTCCTACAGTGACCGCTTTGACGATTGCTGGGTCTGATCCCTCGGGTGGAGCAGGTATTCAGGCTGATATGAAAGCGATGAGTGCCAATGGCGCGTACGCGATGAGCGTCATTACCGCTCTGACCGCACAATCAACGAAGGGCGTGGCCGGAGTCCACGCGGTTCCCGTTGATTTCGTCAAACTCCAGTTGGACACGGTTCTTGACGATATTGCTCCCGATGCAACGAAGATCGGGATGCTGGCAACTGCAGACTTGGCACGCCTTGTTGGCGAATATCTTCCGCGGTTGCCTTACACGGTGCTTGATCCGGTGATGGTGGCAACCTCGGGTGATCCGCTATTGGGTAACGAAGCTATCGCCACTGTTCGTCAGCTGTGCACTGTCGCAGATTTGATTACACCGAATCTTGCTGAGGCAGCGGTTCTTCTTGAATCCGATTGGGCAACCAACGTCGATGAGATGACGGAGCAAGCGTTCGCCTTGCGTGAGCTAGGCGTGAAGAATGCGCTGGTGAAGGGTGGTCACCTGGATGAGAAAGCGTGCGATGTCTTCCTCGGCGAAGATAACTCAGAACCGCATATTCTTTCCGCTCACCGTATTCACACGAAGAACACGCACGGAACAGGATGCACGCTCTCATCATCGATTGCGGCTCTTCGCCCGCGTTGTGACTCGTGGCTCGAAGCTGTCACGCGCGCGAAGGCGTACCTGACGGGCGCGATCGAACAGGCTGATGAGCTTGGAGTCGGAAACGGGCACGGTCCCGTCCACCACTTCTACGCGCTGTGGAATGACGACATGATGAAGGACAATGATGTTCACTGACGAACTGTGGGAAGAGATCGCCCCCATTAAGAAAGCGATCGGCCAAGGGCAATTCGTTCGAGGTCTCGGCGACGGGAGCCTCAGCCAAGACAAGTTCAACTACTACATGGTCCAAGACGCCCTGTATTTAGCTGCATACGCGAAGGTTCTTGCTGGTCTCGCCACTTTTGCGCACGATCCGGATGACCTGGTGTTCTGGGCCGAAGCATCGGCGAATTCGATCAAGGTTGAGCGAGAGCTCCACGCGTCGCACGTCGACGTGATGGCAGCGGCAACGCCTTCGCCAACGTGTCGTGCCTACTCTGACTTCTTGGCTGCCCAGCTTGCCAGCGGTGAATACGGGATTGTTGCCGCAGCGGTTCTGCCCTGCTTCTGGATCTACCAAGTGGTGGGGACTGAGCTCCTCGACACTGCCGGTGACCTTGAAAAACACCCCTACGGTGACTGGATTGGAATGTACGCAAACCCCGTGTTTGCGGAAGAAACCAAGATCGTCCGCGGGATCGTTGACCGCGCGGCCGAAGGCGTTTTAGAACTCCAGCGCCAGCGCATGAGGGACGCGTTCGTTCAGGCCAGCCGATACGAATGGATGTTCTGGGACGCGGCATGGCGAATGGAGACGTGGCCAATCTGAAAGGGTATCGGTCAACGCCTGCATCGGCCTGAGATGCGAAGCGTCTAGCAATACGAAGGGGCGGGGTGTTCTGGATCCAGAACACCCCGCCCCCTAATCTCAGAGGTTCACATTGTCACCTGCCCGAACGCGGACTACTTGTCCTTCTTTGCGCCAATCAAGCCGGCAACAAGGGACGAGACGATTGCGGTGATGACAGCACCAAAGAAGCTTGCCCAGAAGCCACCTGTTTCAAAGGGAATGCCAACGGATGTTGAAAGTGCACCGGTCAGCATGAACAGCAGGGCGTCGGTAACGATGGCGAACAAACCGAAGGTCAGGATGTACAGGGGGAAGGCCAGAACCTTCACCAGAGGTTTGATCAGGGAGTTCACCAGAGTGAACACCAATGCGATCACCGCAAGGGCGATCAGAGTGGAGGCTAGTGACGTTCCGTCGGTGAAATTGATCGACGGCACAATCAGGGTCGCTACCCAGATACCAGCCATGGTTGCAATGAGTCGAAGTATAAATTCCATACTTCCAGTCTGCCTGTGTTCCAGCTTTTTCGCATCCGCAGGCGGTTTTTCGCGGGCGACATTCCGACTCTCCACGCCTGCCGACCCGCGCCACGAGTAAATCGAAAAGCTCTGAAGGCGAGCGCGGCCTCGTGAATTCCTAGGTACTCCCTGGGCGAATGCCACGACGAAGACGCGATTCTGCTCGCCTGCTGGCATTGAACTGACCTACGCCACCCAAGTGGGGTAGGACTAGAAGCATGAACGCACCACGTGACAACGCTGCTTTGACCGTCCCGATTCGTTGCGCCGTTGAAGACCTACCGCGATACAAGCCGGGCAAGAGTGCGCCCGGTGCGGTGAAGATGTCATCGAACGAGATGCCGGATGGGCCGTCGACGAAGGTGGTTCAGGCGATGACAAAAGCGCTCGAAAGGGTGAATCGCTATCCGGATCTGACAGCGACACCGGTTCGCCAGGCGGTTGCCGAGCGTTTTGATGTGGCACCGGAGCAGGTGTGCGTAGGAACGGGCTCGTCAGCGTTACTTGTTGCTGCGCTCAATGTCGTGTGTGAGCCGGGCACGCGCGTCGTCTACCCGTGGCGTTCATTTGAGTCCTATCCGATCGCGATCCCCAGCGTTCACGGGGTGGGGGTGCCGATCCCGCTGTTAGCTGATGGGGCGCACGACCTTGAGGCGCTGGTGGCGTCTGCGAATGAAGACAATGTGGGTGCTCTGATTCTTTGCTCGCCGAACAATCCGACGGGGCCGGCGCTCACGTTCGAACAGGTTCACGACGTTGTGGAGCGCGTGAATCCGCATGTGCTGATCCTGGTGGACGAGGCTTACATTGATTTCGTGACGGATCCGTGTGTGAGCACCGCAATTCCGCTGATCAGCGAGCATTCGAACGTGCTGGTGATGCGCACCTTCTCGAAAGTGCATGCGCTGGCGGGTATTCGCATTGGATACGCGATCGGGCATGAGGACCTGATCGGTGCAATCCAAGCGGTGTCGATTCCTTTTGGTGTTTCGACTGTTGCGCAGGCTGGAGCGCTCGCGTCTCTGGCTGAAGCTGAGGAAATCCATGCGCAGGCGAAAAGAATCGCTGCGGAGCGTGATCGCATGATTGCCGAGTTACGTGACGCTGGTTTTGAGGTTCCTGATTCGCAGGCGAACTTCTTCTTCCTTCCCGGTGCGGGGAATGAAGTGGTCGATGCGTGTGCAGCAGCGGGGTTGATTGTCCGCCCCTTCGCAGACGGTGTGCGCGTGTCGGTAGCTACGCCCGATATGAATGATGAGTTTTTGAAGGTGACGAGGCCGCTCGCTGGGTGTTGACGTCCTTCTTGTGTGAGGCGGAGTGAGCTTTACTTTCCTTTCTTCACGCATACCTTTACCTATGGGGGATTCCGGGACCATAAGTAAAGGTATGCCTGTGGTGGGAGGCAAGTAGAGACTGGAGGTGTCTTGTGGGAACCTACTACTACGACGGTCTGATCGAAAAGGTGATCGAGGTGGGGATTAATCGCACCCAGCTGGAAAAACCTCGGTATTTCTTCTCGCAGAATCGCAAAGATAGGTCGCGGTGAGCCAATTGCTACGCACGTCTTACGTCGGGTAGTCGACTATCTCGAGTGCTCGCTAGACTCGCTCTACTCCGAGCACCCTTCGCATTGTTGAAGCGCGCAATCATTTCTGGGCCATCGACTATGTTCGACCATCGCCGGGCTTCGGAACGATTGAGGTCCGCTCGTTCGATTCGGCGATGAATATGACGGAATTACGGGCTTTGTCCGCGCTTGTTCACGCTTTGGTTGAGACGGTGTCGCGTGATCTTAATCGTGGGGTCGCACCTGAGGTGTTGCCTCGCGAATTGCTGGAATTGAATAAGTGGCGTGCTTCCCGATTCGGTACGGACGCTGACTTGGTGGTCAATAGTGCGGGGGACGTGGCCCCGTTCGCTCAGGGGTTAAGTGATCTGCTTGAGTGGGTACGCCCGGCTGGAGTCGATCTGGGGTGCGCAGAGGATCTGTCGGTGTGCGCGCAGATGGTGGGCGCAGGCTCGCAGGTTTCCCGGCTTCGTGTAGCGTTCAGCTCTGCCAGCGATTTACGAGGCCCGGTCCGCCACGCAGTTGCGGAGCTTTGTGCGGGAGGACCGCTTTGGGTCGACTGATTCGGGGTGTTTGTAAGTTATGACCGAAAGTCTCTGTCAAACGAGTGACATACTTGCTACTCTCGAAGAATGACTGAGGATTTCCTGGCTCTTGCACTCAACGCTGAACGTCACTCTCACGCCCGCGAAGACGCGGACTACCCCCAATTTCACGTCGCCCCGCCAGTCGGGCGACTCAATGATCCGAACGGCCTGATCAAAGTCGGCGACACCTACCACGCCTTCTTCCAGTACACCCCGGAGCATCCGAAGAAGCTTGTTTATTGGGGTCATGCGACGTCGAAGAACCTCGTGAACTGGGAATACTTGGAACCCGCGATCTTGCCCGACAGTCACCAGGACGCAAACGGCGCCTACTCCGGTACTGCGATCGCGACCGAAGAAGGAGTGGAACTCTGGTACACGGGCAACTACAAGGATCCGCAGACCGGTGAGCGCGAAGCGACCCAGTGCGTCGTCGTCACGCCCGACATGAAGTCGTATACCAAGCTTGTTCCGCCGATTATCGGACATCAACCCGACGGCTACACCGCTCACTTCCGTGACCCGCAGGTCTGGGGCGATCCCGAAGTGCCGGGTAGCTACCGCATGCTCCTCGGCGTGCAGCGCGAAAACGAAACCGGCGCCACCCTTCTCTACCGTTCGAGCGACCTGCGCACCTGGGAATGTGAAGGAGAAATGACCTTCCCCGATGCGAACGGCGCATTCGACGCCTTCGGCTACATGTGGGAATGTCCGAACCTTGTTCGCCTGAGCGATGAGGCCACCGGCGAAGTCCGCGACGTCCTCATCTTCTGCCCCCAGGGCATCGCCCCCGACGTCGAAGGCTACGAAAACATCTTCCCCTGCATCTACATCGTCGGAAAACTGGTCGGCACCCAGTTTACCGAATGTGACGGCTCATTTACCGAGCTCGACCGTGGTTTCGAGTTCTACGCTCCCCAGGTCTACGCGCGCACCGACACCGCGTGGGGTGCGTGGAGCGACGAGAAACCCGCGCTTCTTGTCGGCTGGGCAGGCAACGCCAGCGAAGATGACCAGCCCTCGATCGAAACCGGTGGTTGGGTGCACTGCTTGACCTCTCCGCGACAGCTGGTGTTGGTTGACGGCGTGCTTGTTCAGCGTCCCTACTTGCCCGGCTTGCCGCTGTTGTTCGACTCCGAAGTGGAGACTCTTGCGGGTTCACGTTCGTGGAGGTTTTCCGCTGACGTCGAGTTTAACGCACCTTCCGCTTCTTCATCCGACGAGGCCGCCTCCGTTACTTTCGCCATCGGCTCTACAGGGGCAGGAGTGAATGTGGCACTGAGCCCGTCATCCCTGACCGTTGATCGTTCTGACTCGCGTTACCCGAACGGAGATACGCGAACCGTGACGCTCACGGAAGAAGAATCGAAGCATATTGAGATCATCCATGACCGGTCTCTCACCGAAATCTTCCTCGGAGGTGGTCGCAAGGTCTTCACCTTCCGCTCCTTCCTCAACGGTGAAGCAGCTGGGCTCGAAGCGCGATGCGAATCGGGTTCTGCAACTCTGACAAACGTGTGCAGGGCTCGTCTGGACTGAAAGATGTCCGCGCCATGTAAAGGGTGGTGTGTGAGATGTGTGCGCGGCCTCGTGAATCGACAATCTGGGTGGGTTGCCAGCTGGAATGTGTCCGCAGGTCAGCACTACTTAGGTGGTAAGCGCACATTTTCGCGCGCCAGTTCGGCGAAAAGTCCACATAACAATGAGGCAAAAGTCCTTGCGTGGGCATGTATAGCGCACATAGTATGTCAAACGATTGCTATATAGCCCGGTAGTGAACGACGAGGTTGTACACGCGCCTGGCCCACCGAGAAAGGAACGTGGATGGCAATGGATTACGCCAAGGTGGCGTCCGAAGTTGTAGAAGCAGTCGGAGGCGCCGATAACATCAGCGCAGCCGCACACTGTGCAACCCGCCTGCGACTCGTTATTGCCGACGAGTCCAAGATTGACCAGGCTGCCCTCGATGCGAACGAAGACCTCAAGGGCACCTTCGCAGCAGGTGGCATGTTCCAGATCATCGTCGGTCCCGGCGATGTCGACAACGTCTACCGCAAGATGGTCGAAAACCACTCCGTCCGCGAGGTCTCTAAGGACGAAGCCAAGGAAGAAGCCGCGAAGTCCGGCAACCTCTTCTCGCGCTTCATCAAGATGATTGCTGACATCTTCGTCCCGGTCCTCCCCGCCCTGATCGCCGGCGGTCTGATGATGGCCATCAACAACGTTCTGACCGCTGAAGGCCTCTTCGGTGAACAGTCCGTCGTTGGAATGTTCCCGGCCATCGCTGACTACGCCTCCCTGATCAACATGATCTCGTCGGCAGCATTCGCTTCGCTGCCTGTCCTAGTCGGCTTCTCCGCTGCAAAGCGTTTCGGCGGCAATGTCTACCTTGGTGCAGCAATCGGCGCGGCAATGATCTCCTCCGACCTGCTCAATGCATGGAATACTGGCGCGGCACTTGCCGGCGACGCAGAGGTTGAATACTGGCACCTCTTTGGCATGGAAGTTGCCAAGATCGGCTATCAGGCACAGGTTATCCCGACCCTCGCCGTCACCTTCGTCATGTGCGTCATCGAAAAGTGGCTACACAAGCGCCTGTCCGGCACCGTTGACTTCCTGGTCACCCCGCTGGTCACCATGCTCCTCACCGGTTTCCTCGCATTCATCGCGATCGGCCCGGTCACCCGCGTTCTTGCAGAAGGCATCACCAACGGCATCAACTGGGGTTACTCCACGCTCGGCCCAATCGGTGGCCTGATCTTCGGCTTCTTCTACTCGCCGATCGTCGTCACCGGCCTGCACCAGTCCTTCCCGGCAGTTGAAATCCCGTTGCTCCCCGTTAACGGTGGTATCGGTGACTTCATTTTCCCGATCGCCTCCATGGCAAACATCGCTCAGGGTGCTGCAGCTCTCGCTGTCTTCCTGAAGACCCGCGATGCCAAGATGAAGGGCCTCGCCGGCGCCGGTGGTGCGTCCGCAGTCTTCGGTATTACCGAACCCGCAATCTTCGGTGTCAACCTGCGCCTGCGCTGGCCCTTCTACGTCGGCATGGTTGCTGCAGCAATTGGTTCCGCCGGCGTCGCGCTCTTCGATGTTCGTGGCCAGGCACTCGGTGCAGCAGGTTTCGTCGGCTTCGTGTCGATCATCCCGAACGACATTCCGATGTACCTGCTCCTCGAAATGCTCGTTTTCGCCCTCTCTTTCGGTGGCACTTTCGCCTACGCCTCGACGCGAGGGAAGGGTGACATGGTCGAAGGTGGCGCAGTCGCAGTATCCGCCAATTCCGCAGTCGTCGCTAAAGCTCCTGCAGTTGCTGGCGTCGCAGAAGCCAAGGTTGTTGAATATGCCGAAGGCGCAGACACCGACTACAGCATCACCGCACCTCTCGCCGGTGAAATCATCTCGCTCGAGCAGGTCAAGGACGAGTCCTTCGCCAAAGGAATGCTCGGCCCGGGTGCGGCAATCATCCCCGCCGGTGGCGCAGTCGTGGCACCGTTCGACGGCAAGGTTACGGTCGCATTCGAGACCGGCCACGCCTACGGCCTGAAGTCTGCATCCGGCATGCAGGTCCTGATCCACATTGGTATGGACACGGTCAAGCTTGAAGGCAAGTGCTTCACCCCCCGCGTCGCCAAGGGTGACATGGTCCGTCGCGGCGATGTCCTCGCCGAGGTTGACTGGGACGGTATCCGCGTAGCCGGTTATGACACCATCACCCCGGTTGTTGTCACCAACAAGAAGAAGTTCGACTCCGTCGAGCTTTCCGGAACAGGCACCGTTTCCGCGAACGATACCTTCCTTGAGGCGCACCCAAAGGAAGTAAGCGCCTGATCGGGTTTCATTCCTGACACGTGACGGGGAGAAGGCTAAGACCTTCTCCCCGTCGTGTTTGTGATCTGAGTGCGAATAATGAAGGGGCACTGACGGTTGTCAGTGCCCCTGATTCAATTGAATTGAGATGTGCGCTTATGCGGTCCAGCCTTCAATGAAAGTCACTGGGAACTCGTAGCTTTCGCCAGTCGCGTGGTCGTGAGAAGCGTCGGATGCATCGGCTAAGCCGTGGGCCTCGGTGCCGGTTTCACCGTTGATCTGCGCAAGCAGGATCTCGACGGCCTTGCGGGCAATCAGATCGAGGGGCTGGCGTAGCGTGGTCAGTCCGGGAAGAGCGCGGTGAATAGCCTGGGTTCCGTCGAAGCCGATGATTCGCAGGTCGTCTGGAACGGTCAGGTTGTGCAGGCGCGCCCATTCGATGACCTCGGCCGCGGCCAGGTCATCGGTGGCGAAAACGGCATCAATTTCTTCGGCGACAGAGTTGAGGCATTCATTGACGGCCAGTTGGCGGATCGCAGGATCTGTGTGGAAGGGAACTTCCAGAATGACCGGTTCAATGCCGTCTTCGCCAAGGGCTCGACGATATCCGTGCTCGCGCAGGTTCTTCGGGTGCGAGCGCGAGGTTAGCAGGGCCGGTCGGTGGCAGCCGGCGTCCAACAAGCGCCTGGTGGCGTCGTATCCGGCGGTTTCGTTGTTGCAACGGACGTTAGGGATCCGGGGTGAGAGCTCGCGGTCGATGGTGACCAGTGGCATGCGGATCGTTTGGTATTCCTCGAGCGCTTCGTTGTGTGCGCCAGAAATAATACCGTCGACTCGATTTCCGACCAGTAGGTTCAAGTAGTCGCGTTCGCGGTCCGCGTGTCCCATCGAGTTGCAGATGAGGATGCGGTAACCGTGTTCGGCAAGGGCGTTTTCAATCTCGACGGCGAGTTCGCCGAAGAAGGGGAGTGCGACAGTCGGGACGATCAATCCGATGGTGTCGGACTTTTTACCGTGGAGTGCGCGTGCGAGCTGGTTGGGACGGTATCCAAGTTTCGCGATTGCGTCGCCGACGCGGTCCTTTGTTGTCTGGGACAGGTATCCGCGGTTGTTGAGGACTCGCGACACGGTGGTCAATGAGACGCCGGCTTCTTTGGCGACGTCGGCCAGGGTGGGCTCGGAGTGTGACTTCACGGGTTAGGTCCTTGTTTTGCTCGCAGTCGTTCGGTTCATTCTAGATGTTGATGTGTGCAGACCATATGGACTTCTGTCGAAGTGTGAGCCTATTTACTGACTACTCATTTTCGTCGTCTGTTGATCGTGTGCCTGATGCGTAGAAATAATTGGTGAAATGCGTGTTGAGCAGGCAAAAAGGGGGACGAGGCCGGGCGTCTTGGCGCGTGATACAGTCGGCCCTCGGGTTGGTTGTGGGTGATGAAAGTGTGGCCGGCCTCGTGAATGAGCAAGAAGGCGGAAGGCGGCGACGTGACAATGGTCGCGGAACTGCACCATGAAACTGTGCTGACAGGCGCGATAATTCCTTTTACGATTTAAGGGCAAGGGTCGATATGTCCAACGATGGACATACCTAGCTCGGAAGGAAAACCTCATGATCTCTCGTTCTGTTGTCGTTGCCTCCTCCGTTGGTCTGCACGCGCGTCCCGCTGCCGTCCTCGCCGATGCCGTTGATGAATCCGGTGTCGACATCGTTATCTCGTTCGACGGTGAAGAAGCAGACGCAGCATCGCTCCTCGAAATCATGACCCTCGGTGTCAAGCACGGCGACGAAGTGACCCTGTCCACCGAAGATGACAACGCTGGCGCAGTCCTCGACTCGCTGGTCGAACTGCTTTCGCGCGATCTCGACAAGGAGTGAACATGAGCACCGGACACTCAGTCCTCCACGGGATCGGCGTCTCAGCCGGAACAGCCGCTGCCCCGGCAGCGATCGTGCGCCCAGCACCCGGCGTTGATACGAACGAACCTGCTTGCACCGATCCCGAGGCGGACGGTGCCCGTGTGCGCGAGGCTCTCGCAACAGTCAGCAATAGCCTCAAAGAACGTATGGAAACGGCTCCCGAAGAGTCGAAGCCGATCTTGAAAGCCACCGCCAAACTTGCGTCAGACCGCGGTCTGGCAAAAGGTATCGACAAGAAGCTGAAGAAGGGCTTCGGTGTGACTGCCGCAGTCGAAGCAGCTGTCGAAGAATACGCCGAAATGCTCCGCGGGCTGGGCGGATACATGGCGGAACGTGCCACCGACCTGTATGACGTGCGCGACCGTGCAATTTGCGAACTGCGCGGACTTCCGGCTCCCGGCGTTCCCTCGTTCGATGAGCCCGTCATCCTGCTTGCTCGCGATCTGGCGCCCGCTGAAACTGCAACCCTGGACCCTGAGAAGGTCAAGGGCATCATCACCGAAATCGGTGGCCCCACGTCGCACACCGCGATTCTGGCTGCTCAGCTTGGCATTCCGGCAATCGTGAAGGTGACCAGCATTCTCGATGTCACCGAAGGGTGCATGCTCGCCCTTGACGGTGGCGTCGGTGAAGTTATCGTTAATCCGACCGACGAAGAAGTTGAGCTTCTCGAAGAGCGTTCGCGTCATCGCGCCACCGCGCTTGCCGGCTCGTCCGGTGAAGGTGCGACCTACGACGGCTACAAGGTCAAGCTTCTTGCCAACATCGGCACAATCGATGACGCTGAACGTGCAGCCAAGTTCGACCTTGAAGGCTCCGGCTTGTTCCGTACCGAATTCCTGTTCCTTGATCGCGCGGATGCGCCTTCGCTAGAAGAACAGACGGAAACCTACACCAAGGTTCTCCAGGCGTTCGGTGACCGTCGTGTTGTCGTGCGCACGCTCGACGCCGGTGCCGACAAGCCACTGTCGTTCGCGGATCTTGGCAAGGAAGAAAACCCGGCGCTTGGCCGTCGCGGTTTGCGCCTCTGCCAGGCTCGTGAGGACCTGATTGATACGCAGCTGGCCGCTTTGGCTGCCGCCTACGAGGCCACGAAAGCCGACCTCTGGGTCATGGCCCCGATGGTGTCCACTCTTGAGGAAGCCCAGTGGTTCGCCGACAAGGCACGTGGCGTGGGTCTGCCGAAGGTCGGCATCATGATCGAAGTTCCCGCGGCCGCTATCCGCGCAGACCAGATGCTGTCCATCGTTGACTTTGCGTCGATCGGTACGAATGACCTGACGCAGTACACGATGGCCGCTGACCGCATGGACGGCGAGCTTGCTCCGCTGCTCAACGCGTGGCAGCCGGCGGTCCTGCAGATGATCAAGTTCGCCTGTGAAGGTGGTCGTTCGACAGGCAAGTCGATCGGTGTCTGCGGTGAAGCCGGCGGCGACCCACTGTTGGCGCTGGTTTTGACCGGTTTGGGTGTCGGTTCCCTGTCGATGGCGCCGACTAAGGTGAACGCTGTTCGCGCCGCTCTTCGCCTGCACGACCTGGCGACCTGCCAGCAGATGGCTGCCTATGCGCTGGATGCTCCGACGGCTGAAGAGGGACGCAACAATGTCTTGAAGCTCGTCTCGCCGACGATGCTGGCGTTGCTCTGAGCAACCTCTGATTGAAGCACGAAGCCCCGGACCTCTTAGAGGTCTGGGGCTCTGCTTTGTTAGTCAGAGACTAGGCAGGTGTCAGGCGACAACCAGGCCGGTGTACTGGGTGCGGGCGCGTTCGAAGCGTGCTGCGACGTCGTCCCAGTTGACGATATTCCACCATGCCTTGACGTAGTCTGCCTTGACGTTCTGGTAGTCGAGGTAGAAGGCGTGCTCCCACATATCCAGCATGAGTAGCGGGACGGTGGCGACCGGGATGTTACCCTGCTGGTCGGTCAGCTGGAAGGTGAGCAGACGGCCGGCGAGTGCATCCCATGCGAGGATGCCCCAGCCGGAGCCTTGCAGGCCGAGGGCAGCGGCTGCGAACTGGCCCTGGAACTTCTCGAAGGAGCCGAAGTATTCGTCGATTGCTGCGGCGAGTTCACCTTCGGGGCGACCTTGGCCGTCGGGGGTCATGTTCTGCCAGAAGATGGTGTGGTTGGTGTGGCCACCGAGGTTGAATGCAAGGTTCTTCTCGTACAGGTTGATGGCGGCGAAGTCGCCGGATTCGCGTGCTGCTTCGAGCTTCTCAAGGGCGGTGTTTGCGCCACCGACGTAGTTTGCGTGGTGCTTGTCGTGGTGCAGTTCCATGATTGTGCCGGAGATGTGTGGCTCGAGTGCTGCGTAGTCGTAGGGGAGCTCGGGGAGCGTGTAGACGGTCATTGCGTCTCCTTCGTTAGGTATTTATGGCAGTGCTACGACTGCCGTTCACACTTTCGAGGGTACAGGGCTTTAGTCCCCTTTTGCTATGGGAACGGTGGAACATGGACGTGAGGTTTCAGCCACTGCCGACTGGGAATAAAACGCGCGTTGAGTGCAACGGGTGTGGTTTCACGAGGCCGCGCCCGCCTGTCGTAAGTCTTGGCGCAATGAGTGCGTGAGCTCGTCCCTGTTGATGGAGATGCTGCGTTGGGGCCTTGTCGATGCCCTCACTTGGTGTGACGCACCCGCTTGATGACGCTGGAAATCCCGAGCCAGATGTAGGCGAGGACGATGCCCCAGATCAGGCCGAAGATGCCGGATTGGACGGTTTCGGCGGTCCATGTGGCGGCGCCACCGAGGTGTTCGACGTAGGAGACGCCGTGCTCGACGATGTGGTGGAGCGCGGTGAAGCCGAGGTCGTTGAGGGAGGAGATGATGATGTGTCCGCCGACCCAGAGCATGGCGAGTGTGCCGACGACTCCGATGATGGTGAAGACCTTCGGCATGACGGAAACGAGGCCTCGTCCGAAGCGGGCAATGCCACCCTTCTTTTCTGCGAGGCGTAGGCCAAGGTCATCCATTTTGACCAGGACGGCGACGATTCCGTAGACGAAGAAGGTCATGAAGAAGGTGACGCTGACCATGATGCCAACTTTGACGAGGTTGGAGGTGGTGGTGACGCCGGCCAGAGAAATGAGCATGATTTCCGCAGAAAGAATCAGGTCAGTGCGGCTGGCGGACGAGACGATGCCCTTCTCAATTTCTTCCGGGGTAACGGGGGTCGCTGCGTCCTCGAGGTCAACGTGTTCGGGGTAGAGGTGGAGCTTGGTGAGAGCTTTTTCTCCGCCTTCGAAGCAGAGATACGAGCCGCCGATGATGAGGATGACGGGCAGAAGCCAGGGGGCCAGCCAGGTGAGGATCAGTGCGACCGGCAGGATGATGGCGAGCTTGTTAATAAGGGATGCGCGCGCGATCTTCTTAATGATCGGGATTTCACGACTCGGGTCAAGGCCAGCCACATACTGCGGGGTGACGGCGGTGTCGTCGATGACGACGCCAACGGCTTTCGATGATGCTTTTGCGGCGCCCGCAGCAATGTCATCGAGGGATGATGCTGTTGCTTTCGCGAGCGTGGCAATGTCGTCGAGAAGTGCGATGAGTCCGCCGGCCATGTTTGTCCTTGAAGTAGACGGTGTGTACGTCTCATCATGCCAGCGTTCAGGCGCTTGCGTGTAGTGAGGGCGGGCGCGGGGAGCGAGTGCGCAAGGAGTTGGTGCGTGGTTGGGTTGGGCACGTTCGCTTTCCGCTGGTCGTTGGTGATTCAGTGACGAGGCCGCGCTTGTGGATAAAAGTTTGCTTGTCCATAGGGCGCGGTTCGTGCAATTCGATTTGTCCATGGTGGCAACTAGTGTTGGTGTCATGAACGAATCCGAAGTGGCTGTTACCGATACGCCGATCGTCGATCTGGCACTGATTGCGTGTCTGCGCTCTGACTTTGATGGTGCCGGCTGGTACGTCGATGCTCTCGAGCAGGTTGTGTCGCAACGTGCTCTTACAGCCTTGGGGCGTGAACAGCGTGTGCCTGCGTTGGTTGAACTGCGTGCTCAGAGCGCTCCAATCTCTGTTTTGACCCGGCTCTTCATGCTGGGCGATACGGTGGCGGGCCAGCAGTTGGATCAGGCACTCCCTGCATGTGGCGTTGCTGGTGCCGTGTCGCTGGGTCTTGTGCAACCCGTGGCTGACTTGGGCTCTCCGTCGCGCTACCGCGCGACGGTTGACCTGCGCCCCTACAGCGCCGTGATTCCCGACGTTGTGGTCGGCGGTGGGTCGGATTCCGATTCGACTCGACAGATGAATTGGTGGATTGTCTCAGATCTAACGTCAACGGTGACAGGCAGAGCTCTTCGCCCTGACCACGTGTTAGGTGTGGGTGGAGCATCCACCAGTCTGCTAGAGATGACGATCCGTAAGCCCTTTACGTCTGCCCTCGATATGGGGTGTGGTTGCGGAATCCAGGCGATGCACTTGGCAACTCATTGTGAACGTGTTGTGGCGACTGACCTGTCAGAGCGCGCGTGCCAGTTCACACGCTTTAATGCGGCGTTGAATGACGTGCAGATTGATGTGCGTGCGGGTTCGCTTTTTGAACCCGTCGCTGGACAGACCTTTGATCTGATCGTGACGAACCCTCCCTTCGTTATTACTCCCGATATTCTGCGCGGAGACGGCGACGATCTGCTGGAATACCGCGATGGCGGGATGAGTCGTGACGAACTAGTCCGCACCGTAATCCAGACGGGCCCAGATCATCTGGTGCCCGGCGGGTATATGCAGATGATTGGGAACTGGGAGATCCCCGCGGATGTGGATCCCGATTCTGGGTGGTCAGATCGTCTGAAGCCTTGGTTCTCCGACCGGCCCGTGGACGCGTGGATTGTCCAGCGCGATGTCTTGGACCCCGCGCAGTACGTGGAAATGTGGCTTCAAGATGCTGATCCCCACGACGCGGATCCTGAAGCGGATGGTGAACTGGAAATTGGCGAATCCGGAGCGCTGGTCGGTGTCGAGGACTCTTCCGGCCTCGTGGATTCGAAGCGGGAAATCGCATACGCGAAATGGCTCGCCGACTTTGACAGCGCGAACGTCGGCGCAGTTGGCATGGGGTTTGTTGCCATGCGGCGACTGGACGCGGACGAAGCGGGTGGCGCTCGCGGAATCCAGCACTTCGATCTTGAACTCACTGGGCGCAGGCCGTTAGGGGCAGATGTTGAGCGCATGTTGGATGCGTTGCGCCTTCCGGACGATCTTGGTGCTCTGACTCTGGTTCGTGCCGATGACGTGACTGAAGAACGCCACTATGTTCCAGGTATCCCTGATCCGAACGTCATGATCATGCATCAGGGCAGTGGACTTGGACGATCCATCATGGTTGGCACCGCCGTGTCAGCGATTGTTGGGGCGTGCGACGGCGAACTAGAGGTCGGGCAGATCAGTGCGGCCGTGGCGATGCTCACTGACCGTGAAATCTCAGACGTTCGCGCGGAAGTCGACGCTCCGCTTCGAGCCCTGATTCGGGCAGGAATGCTTGAAGTTGCGACGTGTAGCAAGCAGTCGACCGTCTAGTGGACTTTCGCTGCCACCGAGTGGACAGCGCGCGAAATTTGCCGGGTCCGTTGTAAGGTCAGGCAAGCGCGACGATTTTCGTTGAATTCAAATTAGGCACCGAAAGGGTGAGTCATGGGAGCGTCAAAGCTGGTCATCGTGGAGTCTCCCGCGAAGGCCGCGACCATCGAGGGATACCTGGGTCCCGACTACCATGTGACCGCATCAATTGGGCACATTCGTGACTTGCCTCAACCGAAGGAACTTCCGACCGACATGAAGAAGGGCCCCTACGGTCGCTTCGCCGTCGATGTCGAGCACGGTTTTACTCCTTACTATGCGGTGAACCCGGACAAGAAGAAAAAGGTCACCGAACTCAGGCGCGCGCTGAAAGAAGCCGACGAACTCTTCCTGGCAACTGATGAGGACCGCGAAGGTGAAGCAATCGCATGGCACCTTTTGCAGGTGTTGAAGCCGAAGGTGCCGGTTAAGCGCATGGTCTTCCACGAAATCACAAAGGAAGCGATTACTCGCGCGCTTGAGAACACTCGTGAGCTCGATACGGCGCTCGTCGATGCGCAGGAAACCCGTCGAATCCTTGACCGCCTGTACGGCTACGAGGTCTCGCCTCTGCTCTGGCGAAAGATCCGTCCCTCCCTGTCGGCTGGCCGCGTGCAGTCAGTGGCAACCCGTCTGGTCGTGGATCGTGAACGTGACCGTATTGCCCACATTCCCGCTGAATACTGGTCAATCCAGACCCGCATCGAAGCAGGCGACGCATTCAACGCGAAGGTAACGCACGTTGATGGTCGATCCGTAGCAACAGGTTCCGACTTCAGCGAGAAGGGTGTTCTGAAGGACAAGTCGGAAAAGGCTGACGTCCTGCACCTGAACGAGGCACTCGCTCGAGACCTCGCCACCGCGTTGGAAGCATCCACGAAGTCGGTTATTGATTCGGTCACGCAGAAGCCATATCGTCGTCGTCCGGCAGCACCGTTCACGACGTCCACACTGCAGCAGGAAGCCTCGCGAAAGCTGCACTGGAATGCTTCGTCGACAATGCGTACCGCTCAGTCCCTGTACGAGTCCGGTTACATCACCTACATGCGAACCGATTCGACTGCACTGTCCGGCCAAGCCATTGCCGCGGCACGGGCGCAGGCCGCAGAACTTTACGGTGCTGCCTCTGTCCCCGAGAAGCCTCGCGTGTATGGCAAGGTTGCGAAGGGAGCGCAGGAAGCTCACGAAGCTATCCGCCCCGCCGGCGATCACTTCCGTACTCCCGCACAGGTTGCAGGTCAGCTGAGCCGTCAGCAGTTGGCTCTCTATGACTTGATCTGGAAGCGTACGGTTGCCTCGCAGATGACCGACGCTGTCGGTTTCACCGCGACGATTCGTGTTGCTACCGACGTTGCCACATCCGATGGCGCGCACTCTGTTGTTTCTTCCGCCTCTGGCACGGTCATCACCGAGTCCGGTTTCCGTCAGGCCTACGAAGAAGGCCGTGACAAGGGTCGTTACGACGCTGAAAAGGACAGTGAAGCAGAAGCAACTCTGCCGAACGTCTCCGAAGGCGATAGCGCAAACGTCGTGGAAGCAATCCCTGAAGGACACCAGACTCAGCCTCCGGGTCGCTACACCGAAGCAACTCTGGTCAAGACCATGGAAGAGCGTGGCATCGGTCGTCCTTCCACGTATGCGGCAACGATCCAGACGATCAGTGACCGCGGATACATCACGCACCGCGGTCAGTACCTTGTGCCGACATGGTTGGCATTCTCGGTCACCCGTCTGCTGGAAGAGAGCCTGCCTGGACTGGTTGACTACGACTTCACCGCGTCTATGGAAACGGATCTTGACCGCATCGCTACCGGTGAAGAAAAGGGTGCTGACTTCCTCACCGGTTTTTACCTGGGTGAAAATGGCAAGGGCGATGAAGACGGCTTGAAGTATCAGGTCGAATCACTCGGCGACGATATCGATGCTCGCGCCGTGAACTCGCAGCCTGTTGGTGATGACGTGGTTGTTCGCGTGGGTCGCTATGGCCCGTACCTTGAAAAGGCTGATGGCACGCGCGCCAACCTGCCCGAAGACGTTGCTCCCGACGAGGTCAACGCCGAAAAGATCTCCGAACTGTTCGCTCTTGCTGCAGATGATGGTCGCGAGCTGGGTGTTGATCCGCAAACCGGTCACACGCTGGTGGCAAAAAACGGTCGTTTCGGCCCCTACATCACCGAGATTCTTCCCGAACCGGAAGAAACAGAAGCGACGCCTACGAGGGGGCGCAAGAAAGCTGCACCGAAGCCTCGAACCGCATCGCTGTTTAAGAGCATGGACCTGTCGACGGTGACCCTTGAACAGGCCCTCCAACTGCTTTCGCTTCCGCGCGAGGTCGGTGTTGATCCGGAAACGCAGGAAGTGATTACCGCTCAGAACGGTCGCTATGGTCCGTACCTGAAGAAGGGGAGCGACTCGCGCACGCTGGCGTCGGAAGAACAGTTGTTCACGATCACGCTGGACGAGGCTCTTGCGATCTACGCTCAGCCGAAGGTTCGCGGTCGAGGCGTTGCAAAGCCACCGCTTCGCGAGTTCGGTGAAGACCCGGTGTCCGGTAAGAAGGTCACGGTGAAGGACGGTCGTTTCGGTCCGTACGTGACAGACGGTGAAACGAACGTGACGGTGCCTCGTGCAGAAAGCGTCGAAGACCTGACCGAAGAACGTGCCTTCATGCTGCTTGCCGATAAGCGTGCAAAGGGGCCAGCTCCGAAGCGAGGTCGTGCAACCGCGAAGAAGCCGAGCGCAAAGAAGACTGCTGCAAAGAAGACAACGAAATAGTGGCCGGTGCGCATCGGTAGGAACTGAACATCGGGGCCTGCACTGACGTGCACACGACGAACACATGTCTTCGTTTCAAAACAGGGAAGGTCATGCGACGATTGAAAGCATGACGGTAGACGGGAGTATGGGGATGGGCGCTGAGGGTGTGTTTATCACCTTCGAAGGTGGCGACGGAGCTGGAAAATCAACGCAGATCCAGCGCGTTCGTGACTGGTTTATCGAGCGTGGTCGTACCGTCAAGGTCACTCGTGAGCCCGGCGGTACCGAGCTTGGCGTTCAGATCCGTCAGATGGTTCAAAACGGTCCCGAAGACATCGATCCTCAGACCGAAGCCCTGCTGTATGCAGCGGATCGCGCCTACCACGTTGCTACCCTGATCCGTCCAGCTCTTGCAGCCGGTGAGGTCGTATTAGCTGATCGCTATATCGATTCGTCACTCGCATACCAAGGGGCCGCTCGATCGCTTGGTGTTGACGAAATTCGTTCCCTGTCCATGTGGGCAACCCAGAGCCTCGATCCGACCCTGACCTTCCTGCTCGACCTGCCTCCAGAGGTGGGAGCCCGTCGTCGCACGGACGCCCCCGACCGCATGGAACGCGAATCCATGGACTTCCATGAGCGCGTCCGCCACGAATACCTGCGTTTGGCCGATGCTGAACCTGAACGCATTATCGTGATCGACGGCGTTGGCACGCCCGACGAAGTCTTCTCCGAAATCCGTGGTGTTCTTGAAGAACGCTTCGGCTCTGGCGTTGTTCAACACGTGGACGATGAAACCGCCGTCGATCAACCTCCTCGACCGGTCGACAAATCTGCAGAACCGTTGACCACGGATAACGCGGAGGTGGCGTCGCACTCGGCGCCGAAAGCCAAGACAAAGTCCGGCGCTAAGGCTTCGAAGTCATCCAAGAAGAAGTCAATGCTTGGAATCCTCGCAGGACAGGCACCCCTGTGGCCATCCGCAGAAGAAGATAAAGCCTAATGGCGCTCCGTGGAGCACACGTCTGGGATGAACTCGTCGGCCAAGAAGCCGCCGTCGAGATTCTTCGAGGCGCTGCGCTAGGTGCGCGTGGCCTCGTCGATGGGGAACATGCGCACGCGTCTGTTGATCCCTCTCAGGCGGATTGCACTTCAGCCGACCCCTCCGATTACGATATCGATTCGGCCGGCGATGACATTTCTCGTGCGATGAGTCACGCGTGGCTGATTACCGGACCGCCCGGTTCGGGTCGTTCGGTTGCTGCCAGGGCATTCGCGGCAGTCCTCCAATGCACCGAAGCCGACATGGGTGCAGGACACTGCCCAGGCTGCATAACAACGATGAACGGATCGAATGCTGACGTGCACCTTGTGGCCACAGAAGCCAGCGTCATCTCTGTTGATACCGCGCGTTCTCTGGTCCTCCAAGCTCAGTCAGCACCTTCGCAGGGTCGTTGGCGCGTCATCATCGTTGAAGATGCGGATCGTCTGACTGAAGCCGGCGCGAACGCGTTACTGAAAGCCATTGAAGAACCGCCCGCTCGCACCGTATGGCTCCTGTGTTCTCCCAGCCCAGAAGACATGATTACGACGATTCGTTCGCGTTGCCGTCATCTTGGGCTCCGTATTCCATCCGTGGAAGCGGTCGCTGACCTGCTTGTCAGTGAAGGCGTGTCAGACCGGCAGACTGCGATCAGTGCTGCCCGCACCGCCCAGTCGCATATCGGGTTGGCGAGGGCACTGGCGAAAGACCCTGAAATGCGTGAGCGCCGTCGTCAGATTATGACCGCACCGGTTCGCGTTCGCTCTGTGGGAGAAGCAGTTTTCGCTGCCGAAAATCTTTTGAAGACAGCGCAGGCGCAAGCTGATGCGCAGACTCTTGAACGAAACGCGCGCGAGAAAGCAGCTTTGCTTCGCCAGCTCGGTATGGACGAATCTGAGCGACCTGACCGTCAGCAAAGAGTGATGCTCAAACAACTGGAAGACGATCAGAAGCGTCGTTCCAAGCGTGCTCTGACTGATGCCTTAGATCGTGCGCTCGTTGATTTGCTCGCGATCTATCGCGATGTGCTGATGGTGCAGTTGGGGACCGGTCAACAGCTGGTGAATGGTGATCTTGAAGATGTGGTTCACGAACTGGCGTCCGATTCGACGCCTCGTCAGACAATGGGTCGCGTTGCCGCAATTGAAGAAGCCCGCAAACGCCTTATATCGAATGGACAGGCGCTTCTTGTGCTCGAAGCGATGGCAGTATCGCTTCGTCCCCAGGCTTAACGACAGCCCAAGCACGGACTTCGACGAGGACTCCCATATCCTTGTCCTATGATTGTGAAGTCGAAGCGTCGAATAGCGATGGTTGCAGTTGTTGCTGTCGTTGTCTTGCTGTTGCCGTTCATCGTGAACGCGGCAATGCTCCTGATTAACAGCTTCCGCTACTCCGAGAGCTCCATCCGCCCCTCCGAACCGAACGCCGTTTCGGGCACATCGAGCGATGATTTCTATCGTCAGACAATCAATTGGGGCGATTGCTCGACACAACAGATTTCCGACGGTTCGTCGGTGCCTCCTTCCGATCCGCAGAACTATCAGTGTGCAACGCTGTACGCGCCACTGGACTGGGACGAGCCCTCGGGCGAGCAAATTACACTGTCAATCGCAGTGCATCGCAGTGGGGTCGAGGATGCTCCGGCGCTTTTCTACAATCTTGGCGGTCCGGGTGGCGCTGCCGTGTCGTCGCTGGTCGGCCAAGTAGAGAGTGGTTTGGGCGATGCGGTTGTGAAGATGTATGACATCGTTGCTCTGGATCCTCGTGGCGTTGGCGCCTCGTCCCCCGCGATCTGTATGACGGATGCCCAGCGTGATGCCTACGCGACGAATGGCACATTGGGTGAAGGTGGGACTGCTGGTGGAGGCGTCTCCGGTCGCGATATGGATCCCGCTGAGATCATCGCGCAAGCCGAAGAGCTGAGCGCCAAGATTGCCGAGGGGTGCCAGCAACTGTCCGGGAACGTCTACAAGCACATTGATACGGTGTCCGTGGCGAAGGATTTCGACATGGTTCGCGCGATTCTTGGTCAAGAGAAGCTGAACTACCTTGGGTATTCCTACGGCACGTTCGTTGGGGCGCTCTACGCCGATATGTTCGCTGACAAGGTGGGGCGTTTCGTTCTTGATGGTGCGATTGATCCAGCGATGGATATCAACCAGGTGTCGGATCTTCAAATGGAAGGTTTTGAAGCGTCCGCGCGCCACTGGCTTGAAGAATGTGTTGCGGGGAAGAATTGCCCGTTCAGTGGAAGCGTTGATGACGCGGTCGCTGATCTTGTGGCCTTCCTTGATGCTGTCGAGGATCAGCCACTTGAGACTTCGGATCCTGACCGTCCGTTGACGCGGAATCTGGCGGTGACGGGAATTATTACGGGCTTGTATTCGTCCGATTCGTATTCTGTCCTCACCGGGGCGGTGCGCCAGGCGGTAGAGGACAGTGACGGTTCGCAGTTGCTGTATATCGCGGACTTGTCCAGTGATCGCCAGGATGATGGCACGTTCGCGTCGAATTCGATGGATGCGCTGATCGCTGTGAATAACGCTGATTATGAGCCGGTTGGCACCCCGGAAGAGTGGGCGCAGGCCGCTGAGAAACTGGCTGATACGCTCCCGGTCTTCGGCACGGATGCGGGGTATGCGTCGGCCGGTCTGAGTGCCTGGCCGACTGATCATGCGGCTCGCCATCCGGTGAGTGCGAAGGGTGCAGCGCCGATTGTCGTGGTGGGGACGACGCATGATCCTGCGACTCCGTATGTGATGGCGCAGAACTTGGCGTCTCAGTTGGAGTCCGGTGTGCTGGTCTCGGTTGAAGGCTGGTCGCACACCGCCTATTCGAAGAAGGCCAGTACGTGCGTGGTGGACGCAGTCGAGGGCTACTTGGTCGATGGGACAGTTCCGGCCAACGGTTTGAGTTGTTCGTGACCGCCTCCTGATTCACGAGGCCAATCGGCTCCGCCCCCGGATGAGATGGTCGTCGGATTGCGGGCGGCCTCGTGTGTGAGGAATATCCAAACGGTTAATCTGGGTAGTCATTTGCGGCAAACCCGTGGCGCACACTATGGTTATACCGTTGTCCGAACGCCCCTGTGGGGATTGCGGACAGGCCACCTTAGCTCAGTCGGCAGAGCGATTCACTCGTAATGAATAGGTCGTGGGTTCGATTCCCACAGGTGGCTCGACTGAAACGGTTTGAACCTGCGGTTTTAGGCCGTTTTCTTTATATTCGGTGGTTTTGTCTGCTCGACGCTTCTATGATGAACGATTGATATATAACATTTGTCGTTTAAGTTCTCCATCGCCAAAAAATGAAAAAGCCTCCGACACCTTGCAGTGCCGGAGGATCTCACACGAGTCGGGGTGGCGGGATTTGAACCCACGACCTCTTCGTCCCGAACGAAGCGCGCTACCAAACTGCGCCACACCCCGTGCGACTGTTTGAGTATAGCGAGTCAAAGTCTCAGATGACAAAACGGAAAGCCTCGTAGAGCCTGCCGAATAAGTCACAGTGCCCGATCTGAGCGCTCAGCCTAAATGCGCGGCAATCATTCGCGGTAGCGCTATCCGAACGGGCTACGTGAACGCTATGCGATTGAAAGAAGAGTGGCCTCGGGGCGTGTTGCGATACGAACCTGCGCGTAGCGCGACGTCCCCAGTCCGGCACTGACATTGACGAAGGACTGGTGCGTGCCATATCGCCACGAGTGCAGCCCCTTCGCGTATTTCCGTGGGACGTCGCAGTTCGTCACGATCGCTCCAAAGCCGGGAAGTCCAATCTGACCGCCGTGCGTGTGACCGGCGAAGATAAGGTCGGCTCCAGCGTCCGTCATGGCATTCAAAACGCGCGTATATGGAGCGTGCGTGAGTCCGATACGCAGGTTCTGCTGGTCCGCCCACGAATCCAACGGGATGGGAAGTCGATCGCGGTTGAGGTGCGCGTCGTCGGTCCCGATAAAGCTGAGCGTTTGGGAAGTGTGCGCGGCCTCGTGAATAGAATGTGAAGAAGCATTAGGTGCGATGGTCGACGAAGACGAGACGTGCGCAACCGGTGCTAAGACAACGGGAATCGAAAGCGTATCTGCGCGGTTATTCAGGTTCGTCCAGCCGGCTTCGTGGAAGGCGGAAGTCAGCTCAGTCCACGGCAGGTTCGGCGTTGTTCGCGCCTTTCGAGGGTGTCCGCCGACAAGGTAGCGTGCCCAGCTCTTCGGCATCTGCGAATAGTAGTCATTCGAGCCGAGCACGTAGGCGCCGGGGTAGTCCAGCAGTGGTGTGTAGGCGCGCATCAGGGGGACGAGGCCGTCCACACTAGAAAAGTTATCGCCGGTAGAGACGACGAAATCAATGTGGTTTGTGGCCGTAACTTTGCTGAGGAAATCCTCGATGAAGTTTTGGCCGGGAAACATGTGCAGGTCAGAGACGTGAAGGATTGTCAGTGGCTGGATATTGCGCGATGGATCCAAGGTGACGTGGACGTGCCGTAATGTCGGCCAGCGTCGTTCAAACGAGCCCCAGGCGAGCGCTGACGCCCCTGCCAACCCCATGCCGAGGGTCGTGTAGCCGACGCCCTTGAACGCGCTCCCAGCGATGTTGAGGGCAGTTGTGTGCACGCCGTACGTCATGGGTCTGCCTTATTCGGAGTCTTCCTCTTCGTACTGCTCGGTTGCCTGAGCTGCGGGCTGCTGAGTACGAGGCTGAGGGGCGGGTGAACCGATGCTGACCATCGGCATGGGCTCGATTGGAGTGCCCGCCAAAACGGCTGACATGTAGGGTGCCCAGATGGTGCGACCAACGAAGGTCTCACCGTAAAGCTGGGCGTAGTAGACGCCGTTGATGGTCACGTCTTGAACGGGCTGGGTTGAAGCGTTCGCGTGGCCAACCCATGCCGAGGTGGCCAGAGAGGGGGTGAAACCGCTCATCCACGTGTTCGAGTTGTTATCCGTTGTACCCGACTTGCCGGCGAACTGACGGCCGTCAGCGATGTGTGTGGACGTGTAGTACCGGCCCACGGCCTGCGTCAACGTCGTTGCCGTCTGCTGGGCGGCGGTTTCGGGGATGACCTGGCTACATTCGGGCGTGTATTCCTTCAGCGTGTTCTCGTCGCGGTCGGTGATCGACAGGATCGCGTTCGGCTTGCAGTAGTTACCGCTGTTCGCGATCGCAGCGAAAGCGCCGGCAACTTCAAGCGGGTTTGTTGACGAGGTGCCCAAGATGTTTGCCGGGAAGGGGTCGGCGACCTCGCCGTTCTGGGTTACGCCAAGATCGTAGGCGGTCTGGAAGATCTGGCAGAAGTCGACGCGCGATGCCATGTTCACGAATGCTTGGTTAACCGACAAGCCGGTTGCGCGAATGACGTTCATTGCGCCGTCCTTGCCGGGAAGGTCGACGACGTTGTAGGCGCCGGTGTTGATCGCTTGATCGCCACAGTGGAAGGCATTCGAACCGTAGTAGCGGTTTGCTGAACCAACGGTTTCGTAGGCGCTGTGGCCTTCCTTGAACCATTGCAACAGGGTGAAGATCTTGTAGGTCGAACCGACCTGGAACTGGCCATTGGCGGCGTAGTTTGCCATGGTCTGGCCGGCTTCAACACCGTAGTTGGTGTTCTGGCTCATCACTAGGATGTGTCCGGTGCTGGGCTCAACGGACACCAGTGCGGTATCAACGTCGGAGGCGTCATCGACGGGGATCGCGCCGGTCAGTGAGTTCCACGCGATCGCTTGCTTCGTCGGATCAAGGGTGGTACGGATCGTGATGCCCGCGGTCTTCAGCATGTGTTCGCGCTTCGCGGACGTATCGCCGTAGGTGTCATCGGCAAGGAACTGTGACAGGACGTAGTCGCAGAAGTATGCGGAGGAGCCCGATGCGCCGGAGCAACCTTCGGCGGAGACGTTCGGGTTCAGCATGTCTTCAATGGCGGTGGCGACGCCCGCGTCGTATTCCTCTTGCGTGATGACTTCCTGGTCAAGCATCAAGCCAAGAACAAGGTCGCGACGTTCTTTTGCTGCTTCAGGGTAGGACAGAGGATTGTATTCAACGGGAGACTGGACCAAGCCTGCGAGCATTGCTGCTTCGAGGTAGTTGATTTCAGAGGCGCTCTTGGAGAAGTAGCGCTGCGATGCAGCTTCGACACCGTAGGTGATGGGGCCGAAGGGCGCGATATTTAGGTAACCGGTGAGGACCTGATCTTTGTCCAGCTTCCGTTCAAGGGCGAGAGCATATTTGATCTCGCGGAGCTTGCGGGCTGCGGTCTGTTCGGTTGCTGCGTTGACCTGTTCAGCGTCGCCTTCCAAGTAGCCCTTTTCAAGGAGGGCGTTTCGAACGTACTGCTGCGTAATGGTGGATGCGCCCTGGGTGCCGGTTTCGGCCAGGTTATTGACGAATGCGCGGGCGATGCCGGTTGCGTCAACGCCGTCGTGTTCGTAGAAGCGCTTGTCTTCGACTGCGACGATGGCTTGCTTCATGATGTCGGCGATGTTTGCCGAGGGGACGACGATGCGCTGTTTGTCGTAGAAGCGTGCAATCACTGCGCCTGTTGAATCGAGCATGTGCGATTCTTCTGCGGGTTCGACGACTTCAATTTCGCTGGGGAGGTCGTTGAAAACTTCCGGCATCGACTTTGTTGCGAGCGCGAGAGATCCGGTGAGCGGGACGAGCATGCCTGCCCCGAGCACGCCGATGAGTGCTGACGTGGACACGAATGCCACGAGCAGCGCGACGAGCTGTGCGGGCCGGATAAGGCGCGAGTGATTATGCGACATAGGTTAAGAATACGTGTTGGTGAGCGCTCCGCAGTGAGTAGACGCCTCTTTTTGTGTGACTCTCTGCCAAGGCGAGACGTCTTCGGTTTGTTAATTACTGTGGATGTGTGTATCGTCACAGGTGAAAGCTCATAGGCGAGCGATTTGGAAGTGCATATTCATGACCACCATTGACCAGGATCAGAGTTGGGTAGCAAAGGCGCTGTGTGCAAACTCTGAACCTGATGCTTCATTTGTTCAAGGCGCTGCGCAGCGCCAAGTACGCCTGCGTTGTTTGCAGTGCGAGGTCCGTTTGGAATGTCTTGCTGACGCCCTGCAGTCCGAAGCCAATTTTGGCGTGTGGGGTGGGTTGACAGAGCGTGAGCGTCGCGCGATGCTTCGCCACTACACGACCGTTGAGAATTGGCGGGTCTGGCTGGAGTCTTCCCCGGATCCGCTGGCTGCTGAAATTCGTGCAGCGAAGGTTCCGCGAGTGCTTGCGCACGTTCGCGGGTGAACGTCAGTTTCGTTTGATGCCACTGATTGACGAGGCCACGATGGCGTGGCCGTCGTGGAAGGTGTGGCAGTGAAGAACGTAGGATTGAGCTATGACTAAATGGGAATATGCAACGATTCCGTTGCTTACGCATGCCACGAAAGCAATTCTTGACCAGTGGGGTTCTGACGGGTGGGAGCTCGTTCAGGTGATCCCCGGTCCGGCCGGTTCAGAGAATCTGGTTGCCTACTTGAAGCGACCGATCGAAGACTGAGCTGTGATGGCCTGATCGGTTGGCGTTTCGCTGACGGATTAACAGACTGAATACGACTTGGGGGGCTCGGAACGAAAGTTCCGAGCCCCCGGTTGCGTCTAATGAAGGATAAACCCTGAGGGTTACCCTGTCAGATCAGCGTGCGCGACGTGCCAGGCGGTCAACGTCGAGCAGGGTCACTGCGCGACCTTCCAAGCGGATCCAGCCACGGGAGACGAAGTCGGCGAGCGACTTGTTCACGGTTTCGCGCGAAGCGCCAACCAGCTGAGCAAGCTCTTCCTGGGTCAGGTCGTGAGGAACGTGAACGCCCTTGTCGGATGCAGTGCCGAAGCGATCTGCCAGATCCAGCAGAGCCTTTGCCACGCGACCGGGGACGTCGGAGAAGACTAGGTCGGACAGGGACTCGTTGGTGCGACGCAGACGCTGGGCGAGTGCCTTCAGCATGTGCTTTGCCAGGGTTGGGTTCGTGTCGAGGATTTCCATGAGGTCTTCGTGGTCCAGGTGGAGTAGCGAAACCGGGGAAACGGCGGTTGCGGTGGTGGAACGCGGGCCCGGATCGAACAGGGTCAGTTCACCAATGATTTCACCGGGGCCGAGGACTGCAAGCAGGGACTCGCGGCCATCGTTTGACGTGTGACCGAGCTTCACCTTGCCTTCGGTGATGATGTAGAGGCGATCGCCAAGGTCGCCCTCGTCGAAGAGAGTCTCGCCACGACGCAGGGTCGTGTGGCCCATCTTCTGTTGCAGGGAAATCTGCTGGGAATCATCGAGGCCGCCGAACAGCGGGACTTGGCTGATGAAGTTACCGTCACCAATCATGTGGCGGGGCTCCTTTCTGCTCGTGGCCTCGTGGGTAACGAGGTCGAAACCATTATCTGAGCACTCGTGTGCCATAGAACATACGAGACTGATATACACCACACAGTATGCCCTGTTGACCGTTACTAGGTGAAGAAACCGTGTGGACACGCCGAAAACGCGCATATAACCGCCAAATCTGCGAGCGTTTGTGCGTTGATCCCAACGAGCAGGCGACCTGTTTTATTCCTCGATCGTCTTTGTTTAATCACTGTTCATCTGCGCTTATTGCGCATAGTCTGGGCATAAAAACGCCGGTGGGTGCACGCAAAAGCGCGCACCCACCGGGGAGAGCATGATCAGGATCTTCAGCGCAGGCCAGCGGCCTTTTCCGCCTTGCGACGTGCGCGCGCAGTGTAGTGAGCGCTGGTCGGGTTCACCTTTTCGACCTCGGAACGCAGAACCTCTTCGGCGCGACCGGTGCGACGGACTCGGTGGGACAGGATGCCAATGAAGATCATGGCAATACCCATCAGAAGGAATCGACCGGAATAACCGGCAAGCTGGACGTGGTGCGTGAAGTTCGCGCCCACCGTGTTCCAGTTGTACAGCCATGTCAAAACCGGCTTGGTGTATTCGGCGGTCATGGCCGGAACAACCAGCCACGGCAAACCGATGATCGTGGTAATCACACCGGAGAACCAGGGGCCAAGTGAGGACTTGCACGCAGCGATCAGCAGAGCAATGCCGATCACAATTGCAACCAGAAGCTCACCCAGTGCCAGCGTCGACACAAGAGGAGTGTCGGGTGTCGGAGCGCCCGTCATCGCATTCGTCATGCGCGCGCCAGCGTCCGCGGCCAAATACCAGGCGATCGGTGCCAGGATGAAGAACGAGAGCAGGGAACCCCAGTGGGCTCCGGCGCGCGACGGCATTTCTGCTGTCAGGGTTGCGCCTTCAAAGATCGAATCATCAAGCGAAGTTGGAGTCGTCGCAACGAAAGGCTGCTCCGGTTCGGTCGTTTCAACGGCCTCTTCGCGGGGCTTCCACGTGGTTTCAGCTTCTTCCTCGACCTCTTCAAGCGGAGTGGCCGTCATAAAGGAACGACGCTGAACGGTTGATGCTTCAACTGAAGCGGGAGTTGCGGGGGTCGCGTCGGTAGCGGGAGTGTCAACACGATTCGCCATCACGTCGCGCGGAGTCGGAGTCGGATCCGAAACCGGGTCGATGACGATCGCAGGATTTTCGTCCGTCATCACGGGGATGGTGGTCGTGTGCGGGGTCAGAATCACGGGCTCAATCTGGCCGGTCTGAACAACAGACGATTCGCCGATAATGTCGTCCGCGCTTGAGATTTCACCCGGAAGGTCAACCTCTTCGCCGGTCAGCGGAAGTGCTGCGCTATTGGTAGCTTCACCTTCGGCCATCATCGGTTCATCGCTGAAGTATTCGGATGTTTCGGGTGCGACGAAGTCATCGTCCTTGGGTGGTGTGAAATCCTGATCAGACATGGTGCTCCTCCTGCTTGTAGGTACACACTATCGAGAAAAATGCCGGACTTTCGGCTTATTTATCCGCTAGGCGCGTTTCGTCACCATTGTTTTGGTCACGCTGTGTATCAAGCTGGGTTGCCTCGTCCCCCACGCTGACCCGCTGTCGTGCCAAGTAGATGCCCATTGTGGAGGCGCCCAACAGACACCCCAGGGACGCAATGACGGGAGACGCAAGCGCCAGCTGAGTCGTCACCGAGGGCCCCGGAGTGACCACGGAACCCGTGATCGACGACCAGAGCGGAACCAACATGTACGTGGGAACCACCATGATCAGCCACGCGCCAGCCTGCGGGCCGGTCAACGAAAAACGTGCGACCAGAGCAGTTAAACCCAAGAGAATCGCGGCGATGATCGTTTCGAGAGCGTGCGTTCCCATCGCCGGCTCCAGTGCGGACAGTCCGTTCGCGCTCACCGCGCTGGTGTCATTCGGCGTCGCTAAGACAAAGAGCGCCGACGCAATCAGCGTTGCGGGGATCGACAACGAGGCCACCCACGTGTGCCGATGCCCTGTAATTGCAGGATAGGGAACCAGAGAATTGATTTTGACTGCCGGGTAGCGCGCATACGTCAACGCAACCGCGGCACATCCGGTGATTAGAGTGACCGACAGGGGGTAGAGGCTCCATAGGACCGACGAACGCATATCCTGCAGATCAAAAATCGTCGACTGCAAGAGTGGAACGCGCAGGTAACCGGCTGCTTGACTCAGCCCAATCGGAATTGAAAGCGCGGACGTCACGTACATTCCGGCGGGCGACTCCTCGCAGTTCAGTGACACCAAGGCCAAGATAATCGTCGCCAACGCGACACCGATCAAACCTTCGACCGAAGCCAGTGGCAGACCAACGGCGGCTTGCGCCTGTAAATCAGCCATTGACGACCCCATGAAGATCAGGGCGACGGGCGCAAAAACAAGGGCATATACGCCACTGCGCACGTGCTCAGAACGCGAGGTCGGACGAAGATTCATGCCTCAAGTATGTCGCACATCCGGGCGTATACCCGCCCAGTGGCCACCAGCAAGTAGTCTGAAGAAGTGACTATCGATCCCCTTGTTGACCCCACGCTTGCCGTCATCACCGGTGCGAGTGCCCGCGAAGAAGTACGTCTGGCCTGCGACGACACCGTGAAGGCGTTCACCACGTTGCGCTTTCACGAGGGACTGCGTCGCGGTTGGGAAGAAGCTCGCGCCGAAGCGTCAGTCCGTGAGGCAACAGCGATTGCGATCATGTGTGGCGCCAGAACAAATGTTGACGACATGCGTATCGCCTCAATGAATGACGCGCCTCGGTCTGCTGTCACCAATGAACGCACCGCGTCGGGTGCCACCCGCGATCCGGCAATGGACTTGGCACTGGGGATTTGGAGGTCCCAAGCGAACCTCAGGGCAGGTTTTGACCCTTTAAATACTCGAGTTCCCACCCGAAAAACCCCTCGGCCACTTCCGGCCTTGATCGCGGGACTCCACCGAGATGTCTGTTCCGGCCTCGTCGAATCGGGAAGACTGGATGTTGGGCACGTAGCAATTCCGCACGACGGCGGTGCACTTGCATATGCGATGACGCTGATCAATGGGCAATTACCGGCGCTTGTGAAAGCGGCCTGCCTGGTTGCGCACTTCCGGTTTCGCGCCGTCTTTGATCCAGCATCCAGCGCGGTCGGGTATGGGCTTGCGCGATGGCTTCTGGTCGCCCAAGGAGTTGAACCCACGGGCGTCGCAGTGATTTCAGCCTTCGATGCTGAGAACCAAGCGGAAGCGTCGCGCGCGCTCGGCGGTTGGGTGGGGGCCAGCGAGGAAAGCGTTGCCAGGTGGCTTGTTCATTCGATGCGCGCGTTCGCATACGGCGCGAAGATTGGCGCTGACATTGCTTTCCACGTCCAAGCTGGCAGACTCAGCTAGATCGCAAGGCTCGTCAAGTAACAGGTAGGTCCGACAGTAGGCGATTAAAAGGGCGACTTGGCCCAGAAACCCGCAGGTTACGAGTTGCCCCAGTAGCTAAGCGCGCTTTGCTGTCACATACCCTACGGTGGCCGCGCCAATCGCCACACCCGCGCCGATCATGGCGAGCGTGCGACGCGACGGCGTGGGAATCGTTCGGTGAACAGCTGCGGTCGAAGTGAAACGCATGATCTCCCACCCGTTCTTCACGGCTGCCTCACGCAAGCCCTTGTCAGGGTTGACGGCGATCGGGTGGCCGACGGCAGACAGCAGAGGAATATCGGAAACAGAATCGGAGTACGCCCAGCACTCATCCATATTCCACCCGCGTTTGGCGGCAAGCTCTTCGCAGGCCGCTGCCTTGTTCGCCGCCTGATTGTAGTGGAGCACGGTGCCCGTGTACTCACCGTCGTCATTCACTTCAGCGATCGAGCCGATGCAGGCGTCAGCACCCAGCATCTTGCCAATCGGGCGGACGATTTCAATGACAGATGCGGACGCAACAACAACGGGTCGCATCTGGTCATGATGGAACTGGATTTCTTCGAGGGCCTGCGTGAAACACACCGGGTCAATCGCGTGACCGAGAGAGGATTCAACGGTCGCTTCAAGAAGGGAAGCATTCATGCCTTTAGCCAGGTCACCGATCGCTTCAGCCATCTTGTCCATCCGCTTTTCATCTGCGCCTTTGAGCAGATAGGGAAGGTGGACGAGGACGGACATGGCGGCAGCTCGGCGCGACAGGAGGCCGGCGTCAACGAAGGAACTCTGAAGAGCAATCGAGGACGACGTGGCAAGGATCGTCTTATCAAGATCAAAGAAGGCAGCTGAATTGCGCTGAAGCGGGGGTTGAATCATCACGTGCTCCTTGCCATTTGAGTGTCAGCGGGACGGATTGGAGTCGGCACTGACGTATTTGGTGAAATTGCGGGGCTTGTGACCCCACTTATCCACAGGTCGATTGGTATCAGATTAGTCTTCCACAATTTCACTCCGCTCACGTGGAATCTGCCTGGTCGCAGTGCAAGAGTGCGTCCAACGAGTCGAGTCTTTTCAGTGAGGCTCGGCGGGTGTGTTGGAGGAAACGCGATGGGTAAACGCAATACTTTCGTCTGGAGTGCTCGGCGTGGGCTGGACAGGTTTGGGACGGTGAAGCCAGAGTGTGCGCCCGGCACTGCGCGTCTGATTCTCGACGGTCTTACCCGCAACGATGAGCGCTTCGTGCGTCGCATGATTGCACGCGAGCACGTGGACATCCAGGTGGGTGATGCGCACTCATGGGTCGAGGCCGCAGGCGAACGAGGCCGGACACCTTACTCTTCGCCTCTTCTTGTTATTGCCGGACCGTACGCGATTGGCAGACTGGGAAGCACCCGCATCGAAGTGGGAGCTCACGGCCAATTCCGCCTTCCTGAAGACGAGGACCTTCTTCGCGCCATCCTTCGTGAACACGCTGGACAAGCGCGCAAAGAAACGGAAGCTACAGTACTGTCTTCGACGCATCCACCCCGCCCATGCATCTGCGTTGCTGGGTGGAACGGAGGAGCCGGAACCAGCTCGATTGCGCACCAACTCGCGCGTGAGCGCGGCCTCGTACTCATTGACGCAAGCGGACACGCACCAGCCCCATCGTGCGCAGACCTACCGGAAAGCCGTGGCGTGCGATGGGCGGATCTGGCGTACGGGGAAGTAGCGTACTCACCCGAACTTGCGCGCACCCTGCCCATCGTCCAAGGTGTCAGCGTGTTAGCGGGGGATGGGCTTGGGGTCGCTACGCCACTGGACTCTCGCTTAGGCGCGGTCATTTCAAGTCTGAACAAGGCCGGACACGGGTGCGTAGTTGACTGTGGGCGGTGGGACGAGAGGTCGGCCGTCTGCGTGAGTGCACATGCGAGCGCACTCGTATTGATCGGACGAGCAGACCGCCAGGGCGCCACCCAGTGCGCGTGCTCGCTGACGTTGTGGCCACTTCAGTCTTGCCTGCCTTGCGTACTGCTGACTACGACGGGGAATAGTGGGAACATTCGCGCGCTGACTAACGCCCCGGTCTTGACGCTCAAGCGAGCAATACAGGCGCACTGTCGTCGCCTGTTCCACGAGCTTGGAATCGGTGAGGGTGAGCTCTGATGTTCTTCACGCCCCACGCACCCGAAAGTGCGCCTCGTCAGAAAGCTCAGAATCCACCCGAAGACGGATGGCGACTGAGCCGTCAAGAAATTGAAGAGCGAACACTGCGACACCTGGCAACACACGGTGACCTCGAAAAAGCCGTCGCAGAAAACGCTCGCCCCGGCGCGGGCGTCGACGAAATGCGACACCTTCAAGAAAAAATCCGAACTCTCGCGCAGGGAACCGGGCCGGAAGTCGCCCGCCTACTGGCAATCAACGGAGTCACCGACGTGCTCATTAACTCCACCCACGCGTGGATCGACCGCGGTTTTGGGTTGGAAGAACGCGAGTTTTCACATTCAACGGACACCCAAACACGTGCCCTCGCCGTACATATGGCGGCCGCCTGTGGGAAACGCCTTGACGATGCCAGTCCCATCGTTGACGGAACACTCGAAGGAGGAATCCGACTCCACGCCGTCCTTCCCGCCCCCAGCGCATCCGGGACACTCATCTCGCTGAGAACCCCGCGCGCTCGCGGGATGGGACTGAGTGAAATGGAGGCGTGTGGGTCGGTTGCTCCCGTTGTGGCTCAGGTGCTTCGCGCATTGTGTGCTCGTCGTGCCAACGTTCTGATTTCCGGGGCAACCGGCAGTGGAAAAACGACGCTCCTTTCAGCCCTGCTGTCGCTTGTCCCTAACGACGAGCGAATCGTTTGTATCGAAGAAATACCGGAACTCCACCCGGATCACGCTCACGCTGTATCCCTTGTCGAACGGCACCCGAATGTGCAGGGCAAGGGTGGGATCAGTCTGTCGGAGCTCGTGCGAGCAGCCATGCGAATGAGGCCCGACCGTCTGATTCTTGGTGAATGCCGTGGTCCGGAAGTTCGCGACGTCATGCTCGCGTTCAACACTGGGCACGACGGCGGATGGGCCACCCTGCACGCAAACTCTGCCGAGGATGTTCCCGCCCGCTTACATGCGCTGGGAGGCCTTGCGGGACTCAGTGATTCTGCGGTCATTAACCAATCGGTCGCAGCGTTTGATGCGGTCATTCATATGCGTCGCAGTGCCATAAAACCCCAGGTTTCTCAGCCCTCTGACGAAGCAGAGCCACACACTGATGCGTCTGGCGTGGAACAGGCTCAGCTACCTGGGCGATGGGTCGGGCAAATCGGCATATTGAAACGTCAGGGCGGTGAGCTCGTGTGTGAGCTTGCGCTTGAGGTGAGCCAGGACGGGACAGCCCATTTTGGTAGCGCCTGGCCCGACATACAGCGCCTGTGCGGGCTGGACGGCGGTGCGCCATGATCAGCCTTGTTGCCTGCTGCGTTGCAGTCACTACCTGGATTCTTCTTGAGTATGCGCAGGTCAGACATGAAAAGAACCTGGTGAAAGCGTGGGGTAAAACAGTCGGAATCAAGAAGTCATCGCACGATCGTGACAATGCTGGACGCTCCAGCGTCTCTTCTATGCCGGGTAGTTCGGCTCGGCGCCACCGAACCCCTCCGTGGCGTTCGCCGTTCACACAGCTCGATGGCGCGCGCCTTGCCCTTCTTGTCGCGGACGTGGCCGGCAGATTGCGTGGGGGTGCGCCAACCGGTGTTGCTTGGGAGACTTCGTGGAAACGGTTCATTCCCGATGTGGCGTTCGGTGGGATTGACGAAGTAGGGACGCCCCTGGTCTTGATGGACATCGTCGGCTTGAAAAGTATCGGGCACCGTATTCCCCGTTCTCTGAAGGAAGCGAGTCTTGGGAGGTGGATACGTTCCGTTCAGGGTAGTGGGGTTATTCATGCCTCAAAGGCGCTGGATTCAGCCTGTCGTTTAAGCGGAGCAACGGGCGCCCCACTGGCGCATATCCTCGATGCGGTTGCCGATGGTTTAGAAGATGCGGAGGCCGTGGAAGAAGCTCGCCGGATCGCATCAGAAGGCTCCCGCATGTCAACGCAAATCCTGCTGGCAATGCCACTGATGGGAGTGATAGCAGCGCAAGCGCTGGGCGCTGAGCCCTTGAAACAGTTTGTTTCAGGCGGAATCGGAACTGTTCTGGCAATTGTGGGGCTCACGTGCATGGTCAGCGCCTACTTTCTGAGCCACTACCTGATGGGAAGGGCTCGCGGTAAAGAAGGCACAATTGATCCTGCTCTTGCCTGCGATCTTGCGCGAGCTGTCCTCGAATCAGGTGCAGCAATCCCCAGCGTGATCGAATCGTTGGGGGAGGCGACCCGTGATGATCAGCTTGCCCGAATCGGGCGCGAACTACGGCTCGGAGTGTCATGGGAACGAGCTTGGGAAGAGAGGGCCACAGATCAGCTAGCGCTTGCTCTTCACTCGGCGTGGGTCGATGGGATCGCTCCAGACGACTTGCTGTCTCGCACTGCTCGCCAGATACGTGCTCGTCGTCTTGCAGAAGCGAGGACTCGCGCTGAAGCGCTCGGCGTGACGCTTGTTGTCCCCCTTGGGTCCCTGCTGTTACCAGCCTTCTTGACGCTCGGGCTAGGGCCGATCGTTGTTCATCTGATGGGCGATGGGATTATCGGACTTGGGTAAAGAGGCATGTTTTCGCCTCCATCATCCTGAGTTATTCACAGGCCAATCTCTGGGCCAGAACTTATCCACACAATCGCTTTCGTCCGTTCGCAAAGTTCGAGCAGACATTTGAGCATTGAACTCCCGGAGAACATTCGGGGTCATCGGACAAAAGGAGAACATCATGTTGGACACGCTTACGACAAAGATGATCGAGAGGCAACTGGCGGTGCATGACGCCATGTCGACGCTCGTCACGAAAGTCATCCCGAAGGGCAACCGGGACTTAGAAGAAGGCTCGACGACAGTCGAGTATGCAATCGGTGCGGTTGCCACTGCTGGATTGGCTGGACTCCTGATTGTCGTTTTGAAGTCCGGGGTCGTGAAAGGACTGCTTCAAAACATCATCACTCAGGCACTGTCATTGTGAGTACTGACGTGGAAGTGGGGAGGGGCCTATACCCCTCCCCACGGGGAATCGAAAGGAAACCGCGTTGGCCGGGTCAGCATCTGTGGAAACGAAGGCTCGAAAAGGTGCGATTCGCCTGGTGTGTGCGTGGAGATACGCATTTCAGGCACTTCCATGATCGTGTAGCCGATGGGGCAAAACGGACACAGCGGAGTCGCGATGAAACAGGTTCAGTGACGGTCGAATTGGCAATCGGTTTTGTTGCCATCGCATTGATGCTGGCACTGGTGTTAGGTGTTGCCTCCACAGTGTTGGCGCGTCAGAGCTTGTGCCATTCGACAAGTGAAGCAGCGCGTGCCGCGATGATGGGAGTAGCGAATCCAACCCAAGTTGGAACTACAGCATTGGGCTCTCTTGCCCACAAAGGGGCAAGTATTTCAGTTGTCGAAAACGGTGAGTGGGTTGAAGCTCGCGCCACGTATTCAGGGCATGCGATTTCAGGACTGACCATTGGCGACAACACGTGCACGATCAGAGCCAAAAAGGACTCGTTGGTGCCATGAGAGCGTGCACTACACCGCCCAATCGAGAACCTCGTAGATGGGTGGTGGAAAAGGAAGAGGGATCGGGCACGATCCTCGTTACCGCCATCTGTGCGCTGGCACTGATCTGCCTGCTGGTCATTGTGTTCGCTGGTGCACTCTATTCGGCGAAAGCTCGTCTGGATGCGATTGCCGACCTTGGAGCGCTCGCGGGCGCGGATGCGTCGGCGACTGCGCAGTGGGAAGACGTGGGGTCCAGACCGTGTGAGCTGGCGGGCGACGTGGTGGCTCGTAACGATGCGGATCTCGAGAGTTGCGAAGTGGTCGAGTCGGATACCCGAATTGTTGTCAGACAGTCGGTTGTTGTCATGAATATTCCGGTGACGCTTCGTTCCCGTGCGCGTGCTGGGCCCGTGAACGAGTGAGGTGAATGTGAGACCTGATGTTTGAAGGGAGAAAAATCCCAGAGAACTTTCAGGAAGACTCAATGGTTTCCCAAGGAGAGCTCGCTACTGTAGTAGGCATCAAGAGGAAAGCAGATACGAAGGAATTGGACGCTTCGTAACTGACGGAAAGGGCGCTATTCGAAGACTTGACTGTGTTGATGGGATACCACAAGGGGCTAAGCCGTAAGGCTTAGCCCCTTGTGGTATCTAAGTACCTTGTTTATGTGTGGTTGTACCCAGTGAGTATCTGGTTGCGGGTAGAGGCTGACGGTTTTGGTTGCTCCTTCAAGCCATAGCCTTCAACCCACAGCATTTTCATAGCTAGATTCAGTGCTCTTCTCAGGTTGGGTGTCTACATTAATAGTCATCACAAAGGAATACGGCGAACGAACCACAAGGGTTTGTCACTGCCGACGGAATTGTTGAGGAGACGCTATCGGGAGACTCTTTCTGTGTTGATGGGATGCTCCAAAGGGCCAAGCCGCAAGGTTTGGCCCTTTGGAGCATCTACGCCACCATCACGTGGCGTATTGCCAGGATCAGACCACACTCTCGAAAAGCTCAGTTGCGCAAAGAAAAGCTTCAGGCTCCCGGCGCACGCTCGGCAAGGAACCGCGTCAGAACAATGGCGCCAACCTTCGACAGCGGCTCATTCCCGTTCCCGCACTTCGGACTTTGAACACACCTCGGGCACCCGTCCTCGCAGTCGCAGGATTCCAGGGTTGAAAGCACCATCCGCATCCACTCGCCTGCGTTCTCAAATCCAGCGGAAGCATACCCAGCTCCACCACGGAACGCATCGTGCACAAACACGGTCGGCAGACCGGTGTCATCATGCTCCGTGGTTGACAGGCCACCCAAATCCCAGCGATCACACGTAGCCAAAAGGGGCAGGAGCCCAATCGACGTATGTTCGGCCGCGTGCAACGTTCCAGACAGGTCCTCGTTCCCGATTCCTAATCCGCGCAACTGCACCTGAGCGGCCGGGGACAATTCATACCAGACCGCCTTCGTTGCCAGAGTATGCGTTGGCAGGCGGAGCTCGATGTTGCGAATGAACTCAAGCCTCGGCAGGCGCAACAGATCGTAGTCGGTCACGCGCGTCGACACGTCCACACTGCCAAACGACCAGGTCACAAGACCATCGTCGGACGTCCACGTGTCGTCAACCGACGTGATCGACACGGACACACGTTGCTTGGCACGCGTGCGCAGAGGAGTGCGGACCTCTTCGACGAGCGCAATCCGTTGCTTCTCCTCAGGGGCCGGTGGCGCGATGTAAGAGATAGGTCTAGGCCGAGCGGACGAGGTGCCGACGTCGGGTTGGCCCCCAAAAGAATCACTGGCCGGCTGTGCGAGCGCGCCCGCACTCCGCTCCCGTGGCACGCCCCCGCCACTTCGCGCTTCCTTGGCAAGCGCGGCGCTCGTCATCGGCGAATACTCCACGACGTGGTACGTCCGCCCCTGATGCACGTAAATCGCGTCGGCAAAAAGGTGCGCATCTGCGGATCCAGCGTCCATTGTGCCGATCACCGCGCCTGTACGTGCGTCGATAATCTGCACGTCTCCCGCCCCGCCTCGCAGGTCAGTCAGGTCGGCGGGCCTCTCTTGACGGGTGGCGTCCCAGTACCAGCCGGCTGGTCGTTCGCGAAGGTAACCCTCGTCGGCAAGCTGGCGTGCAAGAAGTGGGAACGAGGCTCCAAACAGGGCCAGGTCTTCACTATCTGTGCGCTCGGGTGACAGCGGGATTTCTGAGGCCGCCGCACACAAATGAGGCGCCAATACCCACGGGTTGGTGGCATCGATGACGTTTGCTTCGACGGGGGAAAAAATTTGATCCGGGTGGTGAACAAGGTACTCATCCATCGGGTTATCGGACGCAACCAGAACAGAAACGCCCGCTTCCCCTGCGCGTCCGGCGCGACCAATCTGCTGCCAGAGCGATGCGCGCGTCCCCGGCCAGCCTGCAGTCACCGTCGCGTTCAAACCGGAGATATCGAGCCCCAACTCCAGAGCAGACGTGGTGGCAACCGCACGCAATCGCCCGCTTCGCAACGCTGATTCCAAGGCGCGACGCTCCTCGGGTAAGAAGCCACCGCGGTACGCAGCAACACGCCCGGCCAGAGGCGAACCATGGGATGAGAGCGAATTCCGAACCTGCGCCGCAACCGACTCAGCACCCGCACGTGAACGAACAAATGTCAGAAGACTCGCGCCCTTTTCGATCATCGTGGCAGTCAGGGACGCGGCCTCGGTCTGCGCAGAAACGCGACGCATCGGCGCTTCCAAAACGGTCTCTTCCCCTGCGACCGCTTTCAAGAATGCGCTCATATCCACTTCGGCCTCATCGGGGACGAGGCGCCCCTGCCAGAGGAACAACTGGTGGTCTGAAGCGGGCGAACCATCATGAGTCACGCCGATGCACGGGCGTCCGGTCATAGCTTGGCCGACGGCCTCGGGATCGCGGATTGTCGCCGACAGCATGATGATGATCGGATCAGCGCCCAGATGGTGCGCGATGCGCAGCAGACGGCGGATGACCAGCGAAATGTGGGCGCCGACGACGCCTCGCCAATGGTGAAGTTCGTCAATGACGATGTATTTCAAGGAAGCCAGGAATCGCGTCCAGCGTTCGTGGCCGGGGAGCATCACGTAGTGCAGATAGTCCGGGTTCGTCGCAATAATGTCGGCGTTGGCTCGTGCCCAATCCTTTGTTTCCCGCGGAGTATCACCGTCTGCGGTCACCGCGCGAACCTGACGCAGAGCAGAATCAGAGGGCGCAGCTGACAGTAACGCACCCAGGTTTGCCATCTGGTCGGCGGCCAACGCCTTCGTCGGCGAAATATACAGGCAGGTCGGGCGACGACGAATCTGCGAAATACGCCCAGAGTCTTCGGCGTTCACCAGATCAGAGAGGATCGGGGTCCATGCTGGCGCAGACTTACCAGACCCTGTGCCCGTCGCGAGGACAACATCATTGCCGGACGCAATGGAATCTAGCGCCTCAACCTGATGAGACCACGGGCGAAGAGCACCTCGTGCTTTCCATGCTTCTACAACGTCGAGTGCAACCCAGGTGGGCCACTCAGCGGTGCGCTCGGCCCGCCCTTCGATGACGTGCATATCGATCAGACGATCATCGCCCGCACCGATATCCATCAGCAGACGCGCAAGATCACCGGCATTCGGGGACGGAATTGGGGTGAAGGAGGCGTCGGTGCGCGCAGGTGTTTCACCACCGGATTGACCGGCTATACCTGACGCGGGAACCTCGTTCACTTGCGCGGGTCAGTCCAACCGAGAGTCTGCTCGGCGGCCTGCTTCATGTATTCGATTGCCTTCAGTCCCGTCGAAATACCTGCGTCAATGTTTTCGGACAGCTGGTCGTTCGAGATCCCGGCGATCGTGTCGATGCTGAAATCAGCGCACACCTGTAGGTTTCCATCCTCGTCCGGCATTGAGTAGACGGTCGGGAAGTACATTTCGCGATTCCACGAATCTGCGGCGGCAAAAACTTGCTGGGTTGACGACGCAAGCGGAATGTCGGCTGCCCACATCGCGCGGATTGTGATGAAACGGTTCGACGTATCCAGCATGATGAGGAATGGCGTCGTATCGAACATAGCGCCGGCAACACGGCCTTCGCTGACTTGCTCCAACTGGAAGTTCTTATCTGAGAATGCCTTGAGCAGACGGTCGAAAGTAATCGGATACGGAGTCTGATCATCGTTCGGGACGGCAAAGGGAGCGCTCATCAGTTGTCCTCCTGAATATCAAGCTCGTCAGACCACGTGACGAATTCGGGAAGTGCTGCTTCCAAGTCGGTAATAAACGTCAGGATCATCGACATCGACGACTCCCAGAACGCATCCAGCTGAGCCTTCGTAAACCCCTGCGACGCAACCACATTGCACTCGGCAATCAGGCCGAACTTCCCTGCATTTTCGAGCGGAGCAAGGTACGCCTTGGGCAGGATACGCGACGAGTTGCACGCCGAAACCTCGTTGACCAGTGCGGTGAACTGAGCGTCGTCGGTGGCAATTCCTCGCCACTGAGCACGCAACTGCAACACCTGCGGGTTCGACATATTCCAGAAGAAAACGGCGTTGCGCGTCGGGATCGCGAGTTCGGCCTCGCCGTATTCCCCGAACGAAACATCGCGATCGGAAAGTAACTGCCGAATCCGCTCGGTGTTGACGGGCGTCGTCGTGGACATTCAGATTCTCCTGAAGATGAAGGAACGAGGCCGTTCACTATCACGGATCGTGATTCGACGAACGACGTTCGAAAGAGTTGATTTACTCTATCGAAGTATGTGTGCGCGGGCGCGTTCAAGCGCGCTTGTTCACGCCTGACCCGCTCTGTTCAGCGGATACGGACGGGTTATCGATAAGGTATGTGCGTACCGTTTACTTGTATAGACCACGAAAATGGTGCGGACACTCCCAGGGTTCCGCTTCGACACTTTTATCAGACGAAGCGGACAGTTCAAGGCAACAGGCAAGAAGAGGTGACACGCGTATGCAACGCCCAAACGTTCCTCAAGTGCGCCAGCCTCAACTATCGCGCCTCAACCGGCCACGAGGCACGCAAGCAGGCGCGGCCTCGTCCCCAACTAGCCAGGCATCTGCCCGTGGGACGTCAACGGGTCGCTGGTATGCGCGCCGGCTTCGTCGCAGGATCGTTTCGGCGATCGCATGTGTGATCGGCGCAGTTGTTATCAGCTATGTCGCCGTCACGACGCCCGCGGGGCAGGCTCTGGACACCCTGTTCATGGAGGCCGCGATCCGCTGGAGTGACAGCGCAGGCAACCTGACGCGTCTGATTACATCCATTGCATCTGTTCCCGTGATGATTATCGTCGGCGCAGTCGTGTTTGTTGTGGCAGTGATCCGTCGTCGCCCAACATTGGCGGGTCGAGCAATGTTCGTCGTGATCGGGGCTAACGCAACAACTCAGATCGCAAAATATCTGCTGGATCGGCCAAACCTCGGCGTGACAACAGATGTTGCAAACTCCCTGCCATCTGGGCATACAACAGTTGCCATGGCGATTGCTCTTGCTCTGGTGATGGTTGCGCCACCGTGGCTTCGTGCGCCTTCAGCGTGGGTTGGTTGGGTGTGGACTGCCCTGATGGGGATATCGGTGATGATTTCAGCGTGGCACCGGATCGCGGACGTCGTTGTCGCGTTCCTGATTTGTGGCGCCTGGGCGCTGGCATTGGCGCCGATTGAACACCGCACACGACATATCGGCGGGATGCGCGCGTACGTCGCAATGGCCTTGGTGATTGGCTTTATCGTTGCCTCGATCTTGACGGTTGTGGCGCTTGCGGGCGTAGACGTGTCAGCGGTCGCAAACCCGGGACCGTCCGGATACGGCTTCGCCGAGTTTCTTGAAGAATCTCCCGGTCGCGCGCGCATTCTGGCTATCGCGGGCACACTGTGGGTTGTTGTGATTTCCGGCTGGGTCATTGATGAGGTCGATTCACTCAGCGGGAACGAACACTAATTCTTGTTATTCGGCGCGTGCCTAGAGTTGACGATCGCCCGCCTTCAGAGCGCCCACTTTCAGAACGGCGATTGGGACGTTGGGCCTGTTTTTGCGTTGTTGTTTGTCGTGGTTGAAAGATACTAGGGCGTGTTGCGTCAAAGAGACTCGATTTCACCTGAGCAACTACATATAGTGGTGAGCGTTTCGCGCAAGCACTAGATATAGTGCTTGCGTTCGTGTCTGACCGTTGGGAACACACAGTTTCTACCGGTCAGAGCCTTTCCTCAATGAAGAATCGCCAAAGGTCGACCAATGAACGCCGCTGAAAAAGCCTCGCCATCCACACTATCCCCGCTCGCGGAAAATACCAGTACACAATCGCGCTATGACGTCGATGCGCTGGGAACGGTTGACGAATACCTCGACCGTTCTGACTGGCGAGTCAACGCAAATGCGAACCAGGGATACTCGCTCGGTGGCCTGATCCTGAATTCAGCCGGCAAGATCATTGCGAACTACTGGCTCGAACAGGTCTACACCTCCGAAATTGGCGAAGCGCACCGCCGGGGTGACTACCACATCCACGACCTCGACATGTTCGCCGGCTACTGCGCAGGCTGGTCGCTGAAGCGCCTGATCCAGGAAGGCTTCAACGGTGTGGGTGGTGCGATTGCTTCCGGCCCGCCCGCACACTTCTCTTCCGCATGCGGCCAGATCGTGAACTTCCTTGGCACCCTGCAGAATGAATGGGCCGGCGCCCAAGCGTTCTCCTCGTTCGACACCTACATGGCGCCCTTCGTCCGCTTGGACAACATGGAGTACGACGAGATCGTCCAGTGCATGCAGGAACTGATCTACAACCTCAACGTTCCCTCGCGCTGGGGTAGCCAGTGCCCGTTCACGAACCTCACCTTCGACTGGACGTGCCCGGATGACCTGGCAGAGGAATACCCGCTGATCGCCGACGAGGTCTGTGATTTCACCTACGGCGAGCTCCAGCATGAAATGGACCTAATCAACCAGGCCTTCATTGAGGTCATGACCGGTGGTGACGCCGATGGTCGCGTCTTCACCTTCCCGATCCCGACCTACAACATCACCCCGGATTTCGATTGGGATACGCCGAACACGGATCGCCTGTTCGAAATGACGGCGAAGTACGGCCTGCCCTACTTCCAGAACTTCATCAACTCTGACCTTGACCCGCACATGATCCGCTCGATGTGCTGCCGCCTGCAGCTTGACCTGCGCGAACTGCTCAAGCGTGGCAACGGCCTGTTTGGCTCGGCAGAACTGACGGGTTCAATCGGCGTGGTGACGATCAACATGGCGCGTCTCGGTTACCGTTTCGCCGGTGACGAAGCAGCCCTCATCGCTGAACTTGATCACCTCATTGACCTTGCTTCACAGTCCCTTGAATTGAAGCGCGAAACGATCCAGTTCCACATGGATCGCGGTCTGTTCCCGTACTCTCGTCGCTACCTGGGAAGCTTGGACAACCACTTCTCAACGGTCGGCGTGAACGGCATGAACGAGATGGTCCGAAACTTCAGTCACGACGATTACGATCTGACCGATGAGCGCGGCTTCGACATGTGCGTCCGCGTCCTCGACCATATTCGCGATCGCATGGTGGAGCTTCAGGAAGCCACCGGCCACCTCTACAACCTCGAAGCGACGCCGGCGGAAGGCACGACCTACCGTTTCGCGAAGGAAGATGGCAAGCGCTACCCGGGCATTCTGCAGGCGGGAACCGCAGCCGAGCCGTACTACACGAACTCGTCCCAGCTTCCCGTTTCCTACACGGACGATCCCTTCCAGGCGTTGGAGGATCAGGAAGTCCTGCAGTCGAAGTACACGGGTGGCACGGTTCTGCACCTGTACATGGGTGAGCGCATTTCGTCCGGCGCAGCGTGCAAGGAAATGGTTCGCCGTTCCCTGACCGCGTTCAAGGTCCCGTACATCACGATCACGCCGACCTTCTCCATTTGCCCTGTTCACGGCTACTTGGCTGGAGAGCATGAGACGTGCGAGAAGTGCGCCGCCACCCACCCGGATCGTGAGCCCCAGCAGTGTGAGGTCTGGACCCGCGTCATGGGCTACTTCCGCCCCGTCCAATCGTTCAATATCGGCAAGAAGGGCGAATATGCTGAGCGCACAATGTTCAGCGAGGATGCCGCTTCCCGCCACGGCGAATTGGTGTCTGCGTTCCCGCCGGTTGGCGAGCGGTGAACACTGGCAAAATCGGTCTGACGTTCGCTTCCGGGCCTCGTGAATTTACCCCCGACGACCTGCAGATCGCGGGACTTGTCCCCATGTCGACGGTGGACTGGCCGGGAAAATTCGTCGCGTCCGTCTTCTGCCAGGGGTGCCCGTGGGAGTGCGCGTATTGCCAGAATTGCGCGATCCTCGACCCGAGAATTCCGGGCGTCGTCGCGTGGGATGCTTTGGAACGCCTACTTGCGCGACGGCACGGCCTACTTGACGGCGTCGTCTTCTCCGGCGGGGAAGCGACACGTCAGTTGGCACTCATCCCCGCAATGCGACGTGTTCGAGACCTCGGATTTGCCGTCGGACTGCACACCGCGGGCGCTTATCCCGCGCGCCTTCGCACCCTCCTCGAAGAAGGGCTCGTCGACTGGGTCGGCCTGGATATCAAGGCACTCCCCGAGAACTACCCATCCGTCGTTGCCCGCTCCGGCAGTGGAGAAAAAGCGTGGGAAGCCCTCGACATCCTGCTCGAGTACGCCGATGATGCGCGTCGCGGTGCGCACGCCAGCCGAGTCGTGGGGGACGAGGCCGGGACCCGCGCGCACGTTACGCCTGTCGTTGCCGGAGTTGATTACGAGGTCCGACTGACCGTCTACCCCGGAGGGCCGGGGGATGGACTGGATGTCGCTCTCGCTCTCAAAGAGCGCGGGGTAGCCTCGTTCGCGCTCCAGCAGGCTCGCGCCCAAGGAACCCCCGATGCCTTCGTCGCCGAACAAGTGGGATGGGATGAGCAAGTACTGGCGCTCGCGGATGCGTGCGAGGTGCTCGGCTTTGAAACCTTCACGCGCCGGCTTGCTTGAATGCCCTAGCTGTCGGTGACCTACCTTCATAGTCGGTGACGTACTTTCATAGAGTGGGCATGAGGTCGATGCAGATCGTTTCACGTGCACGAACACCGCGATTTGCCCATGGTGAACGCTAGAGTGAATAGCACAAGCTCAATGGTCGCAAGACAACTCTTGTGCCAAAGATATGAAGGAATGCCATGGCTACGCCTGAAAATGCTCCCGATGCGGTACTCGCTGTCGCGGACCCCAACACCAGCGCAGATGATCTTCGTCTGATTGCTGCGGTGCGTCCAGACTTGCATACGGCAATCGCAGCCCACCCGAATGCCTACGCGGGTCTGCTTGACTGGATGGAGTCACTTGGCAATCCAGAGGTTGTCGCTGCAGTCGCACAGCGTCGCGCATTCGATGCGGGGGCTGTGCCAGCTAGCGCACCTACGGCTCAGCCGACCGATGCGTCAACCCAAACGTTCGTTAATGTGATTGAACAGCCGGACACTCAGGTACACGAGCCGGCAAAGGACGTTACCCTAGAGCCTACTCAGGTCGAAGAAGAGCCAGAAACCACGGTTGACCACGTCACCCTTCAGCCCGAGACCGTCGTAGCTACGTCCGAAGAACCGGCAGTTGACGAACCGGTGTCTGAGGTTACGGAAACTGAAGAGGGAGAATCCGAACGGGCTGACGCTAAAGAGCCCGAAACTGAAGAAACCGAAGAGGTCGCCGTCGAGTCGCAGCAGATAGCTGAGTACACTGCTCCCGATGCTGATTCTGACGCGATTGCCAGCGAAGGTATTGACGCAGAACAACCCGCGCCCGAACAAGTCGAAGAAACCCCCGTCCGTCAAAGCATCTTCCCAGAATCGACCGTGAATGCCGAAGATGGCGATCATACGACGGTACTCCCCACGGTGAATGACCCTCAGGCAAGCGAAACAGATTCATTCCCCGTAGTGGATCAGGGAGCTCAATATGCGCAAACGCCAGCGTATGCGCCGACGCACCCCCAATCCACCATGCCCACTCAGGGGCAGATGCCCGTCGGCTACATGCCCGCAGGTGCAATCCCGCAACAGGGATACCAACAGCCCATGAACTATCAGGGACAATACCCCGTTCGGGAGGTGCCAGTGCAGCCTGCAAAGAACTCCACGAACAAATCACTGGTGATCATTCTGGCCCTCCTGGCGGTGATCGCGATCGTTCTTGCTATTGGAGTTGCTGGAGCATTCGCCGGTTGGTTTAATTCAGGTTCGTCGAGCGACACGTCCGCTGATTCAATGACGCAGTCGGCTCAGACACATACGCAGACTCCCGCGCAACCTCAGTCGGCTCAGACACATTCGCAGACGCAAACTCCCGAGCAACCGCAGTCGGCGAAGCCAGAGGTGAAAGAAAAGTATCCGGCACCGTCAAGCGCCGAGGTTGCTGATACGTTCTCAGCTCCGTCCGGTAATATCATCTGCACTCTTGGCGGAGACATGGTTTCCTGCCAGATCAATGAAACCCACTGGACTGGCGCGGCCGGGTATGAGGTGTGTGGTGACAACCGAGGCGCACTTTTCACTGTCGACTCCAAGAACACGAATTATGCCTGCGCCAACATTGCCCCGCCGATGAACGGCAAATACATCAGCTCCCTCGCGTACGGCTCGTACGTGAAGAACGGAAATGTCGCCTGCTTCTCAACTCAAGACGGTATCTCCTGCTGGAACACGATTTCCGGCAAGTCTTTCGCTATTGCTCGCGAAGGCTGGATGTTCGATACCAAGGGTGAAATTCTGCCGTCCCAGTTCATTTGGAACCAATGAGCTCCACGTCCGAGCGCCACAACTAGGGAACACGCGAGTAGGGAACACGCGAGCGCCTCATAGGCTCGCGCCCCTGAAACGCACCGGCGCCCCTCACACACTGTCGTGGTGTGAGGGGCGCCGGCCTCGTCAATTGGGGAAAACTGCGAACTGGACTATCTGCACCGACTGGCTGATCCGCGTAGTCTTCCCGCTTGTGTCGAGGTGAGCCTTACTTTTCAATCGGGCCAAGGACCACGTTTGCCCACGCGCCGTGCAGTGATTCTTGATCCGACGGCTGGAAGAGGCCGGCGAGAGCATCACGGTAGAGGCGAGACAGCTCGTGGCGGTTGTAGTAGGACGAGCCACCGCACGCGCGAATTGCCTGCTCAACTGCGCGAAGAGTGGCCTCGGCGGAAGCATTCTTTGCCGCCGACAACTGTGGCATCCAGATCGGACCACGGTCAACACCGGCATCAATGTCGCGAGCAAGCTCGCGGATCTGCGGGCCAACCGCGTTCATTGCCAACGCGGCCTCGGCGATACGCCAACGAATATCCGGATCGTTCGAGTACACCGTCTGGTTCTTCACCGACGTGCGAGTCTTCACGTGTTCGGCAGCGACCTCAACCGCACGCTCACCCACGCCCTGGTAGGTGGCGCCCAGCAGAATTTCGAAGTTCGAGAAAATGCCGAAAACAACCGGATCCTTCGACGGGCCGGGCTCGCAACGAGTCAGAATACGATCGGCGGGCACGTGAGCACCCTCGAGGATCGTCGTATTCGACTGGGTTGCGCGCATACCGAGCGTGTCCCAATCATCCTTGATCGTGAAACCGCCATCTTCGCGGTGCATGATGCCGAACACCGAGTGTGGGCCGTCCTCGCTCGAATCATCGCGACCGAAGGTCAGCAGGCGCGTCCACACGGGAGCAAGAGACGTGAAGACCTTCGTACCCTCGAACGAGTAGCCACCCTCGCCATCCGGCGTCGCCTTCGTGATCGAACCGAAAAGAACCAAGTCGTTGCCCGGCTCGGAAATGCCGAAACCGAAGAGCTCACCGGCAGCCGCGTCGCGCAGGATCAGTTCGCCGCGATCGTTTCCGTTGCGCACGAGGTGACGGCCGAGGCCCACGATGATGTGGTGCATATTGATGCCGAGCGCCGTGCCCGGAGCTGCCTTCGCAAGTCGTGTCTGCTCCGCTGCAATTTCGACGAGGCTCAGGCCAGCGCCACCGTATTCCTTCGGAACAAAAGCGGCTAGGTAACCAGCGTCGCGCAGGTCAGCCAGATCATCTGTCGGGAACGTGTTCTCTTGGTCGTGAACGGTAGCGCGCTCGTGAATACGAGCAAGCAGGTCATCAGAGAGGAAACCCATCGTGGTCCTTTCACAAAGTTAGCTTTCCCTAACACGCTACTCTTTCTGGGTGAAAATGCACTTCAGCTTTTAAAAGTGAACGTACGACAGACCATAGTTGTGTTGCGAACCCGCCGAATCGGGCACTTTTCGAGTAGGTTAAAGACGTGAGTCAACCGCATCCCGCACTTAGCCCTCGTCAGCGCTTCCTTCAAGAACGCCAGCGTCGCCAAAACGTGACGTTCGCCGTGACGATCGTCGTCATGCTCGTTCTTGCATTGCTCAGCGCGCTGATCCTGACGGGAATTGTTCCAGTTCCCTTCGGCAACTCCTTCTCGAAAGCAGAAAAGTTCGCCACCAGCGGTAAAGTGCCGTGCCCACCGGAAGAAACACTCCCGGTTGATCCCGCATCGGTGAAAGTCCAAGTTCTGAACACCACGTCGCGTCAAGGCATAGCCTCTGAGGCAACAGAAATGCTGACCGCAGCAGGCTTCGCCCCCGCTGAACCGGGCAACTACTCCACCGAATACGCTGGAACCGTTGAAATTGATACCGGCATCGCTGGCGTTGTTGACGCATACACGGTCGCGCGATTCTTCCCGAACTCGAAGGTCATCCTGACCGACGCAACCGACAAATCTGTCACCGTTCTGCTGGGCACGTTATACGACGGTGCATTGAATGCTGATGAAATCCAGCAAATCCTCAACTCCACCGATGCTCTTACAGCTCCTGCCCAGTGCCTGCCCCTGTCTGACGATGATCTTGAGCGGATCGCAAACGGCGGGCAGTCCGGCGCACAGTCTGGCCAGTCCGGACAATCGGGCAAAACCCCTGAGTCCGGTGCCTCCTCGACCGTCGACGTGGCGCCTGTGCCGGACGAAAGCAACACTCCATCCGCGTTGGGTCATGCAACGCAGGAGCAGGACGTGGACGGGCAGTAAAGCTACGTCTGCGCGGTGCCTGGAACTACACGAACTGCACCTAGCGCGACGGATCTGCGGTTTTCAGGGCAAAGTGTCGCCTCAGGTGCAGCCGGGAACAGAAAACCCGCCTTACCACGGCACCACCTACACCCCACGCGACACATCCAAGCCCTTTGGCGCGAAAATGTCGCACCAAGTGCAGTCCGGAGCAGACACAAATACATCGCCCCGACAAGGTACAAACAAGCTCCCACACAGCCCAAAGATTGCTTGACCCGCGCAACACTCATGGTTGACCTCACCTCAGCAGGCGCGGCCTCGTACCCCAGCACCCTAGAACACGGAACGGAAATGCTCCCCCAACGCGTCCCCATCTGAGCCGAACCACACCGGAATCGAACTCGGCACCGTGCGCAACGCATCCGGATACAGACATTCGAAAGTACCGTGCGACATGAACTGCTCAATCTCCGACAATGAGCGGATCGCAATCCCCGCAACATTCTCAGGATGCTCACGCGCGAACTCAGCGTAAATCTCCGGATCGCGCTGCCCATCATCGCCAACCAAATACCACTTCATCGACGGGAACATCCGAGCAAGCCTTCGTAACTCTCGACGCTTATGCTCAAAACCCGAGCGGAACCAACCCGTATTTGACGGCCCAAAATCCGTCATCAAGAACCCGCCACGCGGATAATTCAGGCGACCCAGGAAGTCGCGAAGTGCGGGCACAACATTCCATGCGCCCGTCGACAGGTAGATAAGAGGGGCGTGCAACGCCTCGTGCTGGGAGTCGGCGGAAGTCTGGGGGTTTTGCGGGTCAGCTGAGGTTACGGGAGTTTGCTTGCCTTTGGTTTGGGGGTGGGTGGCTTGCGTGTGAGTCGAAGCTTGGGGGACTGTCGATTCAGCCGAAGCTTGGCGGTGAAGGGCCTGTGTGTTAGCCGAAGCTTGGCGGTGCGCCATGTCCGCTAAACACGTCAGGAAGCCCGCCATCCCAGGAACAGCCTCTCGCGACGACACACGGTCAACGAAGGAATGCCTCGCGGCAGTGAGCAAACGCGGGAGCATCGTCACCATCACCGTGTCATCAATGTCAGACACGACGCCAAACTTTTCGTTATCACCAGCGATGCGTAGGGAAACGCAAACGGGCTTCCCCGCGCGGATCCTCTGCGACCCGTGTCCCGTCTGCCCCGACAGGCGGAGGGCATCTTGCATTGTCAGGCTCTCGCCCTCGCCGACGCCTAGGGCATGAAGATCCCCCTCGTGTAGAACCTGAATCCACGCGTCATGCCACCCCGGCGCCAGACCATGCCCCTCGACGGTCAGGTCAATGTAGCCACCGCGATCAGCGAAAGTAATTCGACGTTGGCGACCAACCGTGACCAGAACAGGCTGACGAGGAACCTGGGCATCAAAGAACTGACGCCACCCGCGTCGCTCGGCCAGCCACGAACGCTGGTCGGCGGTGCGTTCCATGATTACGCGCCCCAGGATGCGCGCTCTGCGCGTGGAGCCGTGGCCACCGAACCCGACAATGCCGGGGATGAAGCCCCACTCTTCCAATGCGCGTGCGAGGATACGGGAGCTCGCCTCGCCAACTGACGAGGTCAGTGCGAGCAGAAATGACGGGGTTTCGTCATCGATAAGCGGTTCGGCGAACATGTATCTCCTGAGGGTCAGCTTCCATTGTGCCCGATTTGCTGCCCGTCCGCGTCCTGCTCCTGCGTTGTGGCAGTGGCTACGGTCGGGTTTCTTGGCACCAACTGCACCTGACGCGACATTTTTGCCCTGAAAACCCCAGATCCGTCGCCCTAGGTGCAGTCCGTGTAGTTCCAAGCAATGCGCAGTTGAAGCTTTACTGTCCGTCTGCGTCCTGCTCCTGCGTTGCATGGCCTGACGCGGAGGGGGTGTTGCTTTCGTCCGGCACGGGTGCTACTTCGGCAGTCGAGGTTACGCCACTCGTCGCGTTACGCACGATCTTCAGTCCGGCCAGCATGACTAACACCATTAGCCAGGCTGCGACCACCATGAACAGATATCCGCCGTGCGATCCGCGCGCGTCCACGGCAGGGCCGGCAAGAGCTGAGCCGATGGACAAGCCGAGGTTGAGGGAGGTCGACATCCAGGTGAGTCCTTCGGTGAGGGATTCAGAGGGGACGACTCGCGCGACGATCATATTGACGTTCGTCATGGTGGGCGCGCATGCGACGCCTGCGATCAGCATGATGACGGCCATGACGGGGAGTGAGTGTGCCAGAAGGTACGTGCTTGACCCGATGGCGAGTGCGAAGACGCCGATCGCGTAGAGTTTCCACATGGGGGCTTGCCAGGTGCGCGAACCGTAGACGAGCGCAGCGAACATTGATCCTAGCGAGAAGAGTGCGAGCAGGACGCCCGACATTGCCGGGTGGCCGAGTGCGTCCGCGAAGTCGACGACGGCAACGTCGTTTGCTCCGAACATCATGCCAGCGCCGACGTAGGTAAGGGCGAGGACAATGACGGCAGGTGTACGGATCACGGATGAACGGCGGTGACCGGTGGGTCGAGGCGAGGGTTCAGGTTCGGTTGCGCGCTGGCTAAAGAATCCGAGGCCTCCAATGAGGACAAAGACGACGATCAGGATGATGCCGAGTGCTGGGTGGAAAACGGTGCCCAGGACTGTCGAGAGTACGGGGCCGAGCGTGTAGACGACTTCGTCCATCGCGGATTCGTAGGCGTATGCGGTGGTGAGTTGGCTGGGGCGTCGTACGGTTTTTGCCCAGCGTGAGCGGACGAGCGCGGAGGGGGATCCCCAGGTAGCTCCGGCAAGTGCCGCGAAAAGGCAGACAAGGCCGGGATACGCATGAAGCAGTGCGACCGCAAGCATGCCGGACACGCTAGCGACAGAAATGATCAGGGATGGCACCATGATTTTTGTTTGGCCGTATTGATCGACCAATCGGGACAGCGTGGGTGCGACCAGAGCTGTCGCGATGATGTTCACGGCGGATACTAGGCCGGCAAGGGTGTAGTTGCCGTAGGTTGCCTTGATCAGCAGGATGATGGATATACCGATCATCGACATGGGCAGTCGCAGGATGAGCCCGGAGATCGAGAATTTCCATGCGCTGTTGAGGCGTAGAACTTCCGCGTATGACTTGAACACCTTTGCATTCTAGCGATGTGGTGAACTGGCCTCATGGAGGGGTTGCTCACCCCTATTCGGTGACCTTGAAGGTTCCCTGTTGGCCCTTTCGACGTAACTTATGGCGTGGTTGACGAAGTTGTCGTGGCCGGTTTCGAGGCCCCACACGCGGATGCGCTTGCTGACGGCGGCCGCATAGTACCCATCGGCTTGGGCGCTGGCGTGCAGACCGCAGGAGTGGAGATTAACCGCACGGTACGCCGCCCCCAATCCATTTTGGGCTCATACGGCGCACGTATCAGCCAAGACCTACCTGCGGTAGTTGATCTGGCCTCTGAAGGCGTCATTAACTACAAGGAGATCGTCTCCAAGCACTTCTCACTTGAACAAGCTGACGAAGGGTACAAGGCGCTACGCGACCAAAAGATCCAAGGCCACCCAATTGTGGACATGAGCCTGTAACGCCACTCCTAGACCAATCAATAGGACTGCCCTCGCTGTTGGTTCTCAACAACGAGGGCAGTCCTATATCTATTACAAGAGCGCTTGCTAGCAGCAACATTCTTCAGCGCAACGATCCACGACAGGGTTAATAATCGTGCCGGAAAATCCAGGGTTAAAGGACAAATTGTGTTGGGGAGGTAGTCCCAGGTGTTGTTGTAGGGGGTGGAGCGATGTAGTTCGCTCCATGCGATGACGTCTGCCCATTTTGGGATAATTCCATCGGTTTGGTGTTTCAGTCTGGCTTGTTTCCAGGCGTTTTCTATGTAGGTGTCGGTAGGCATGGTTTTAAGGATTTGCACGGCTGATAGCAGGGACGAAGCTGTCACGGCAAGGCCGTTCTTAACGAGGCTACTGAGCTGTGCCTTCTTAGCCCATGTGGCGGTGAGTATCCCTGCTGGGTCAGATCGGTTTCGCAACACAGGAGGCCGGCGGGATTCTGGTGAATCCCGCCGGCCTCCTCAAGCGAATGTCTTGCTATTCAGACTTAGCCAAGGGCGTCAGACACAACCTTCTTCGCGGCCTCCTGGACCTGGGCAAGATGCTCAGCGCCCTTGAAGGACTCGGCGTAGATCTTGTAGACGTCCTCGGTGCCGGACGGGCGAGCGGCGAACCATGCGGACTCGGTCGTCACCTTCAGGCCACCGATCGCAGCGTCGTTACCCGGGGCGCGCACCAGCTTCGCAGTGATGGCCTCGCCAGCAAGCTCCGTTGCAGTCACGTCGTCAGACGACAGGGCTGCAAGCTTTGCCTTCTCTTCACGGTTTGCAACCGCATCAATACGGGCGTATGCCGAAGCACCGAAGCGAGCAACCTGATCATCGTGCAACTGCGATGGCGTCTTACCGGTGACAGCCGTGATTTCGGAAGCCAGCAGAGCAAGGATGATGCCATCCTTATCCGTCGACCAGACCGTGCCATCCTTGCGCAGGAAAGAAGCTCCGGCAGATTCCTCGCCACCAAAAGCGACCGACGCATCAAGTAGACCGGGGACGAAGTACTTGAAGCCAACCGGAACTTCGATCAGCTTTCGGCCGATGTGCTCAGCAACGCGGTCAATTAACGACGACGAAACAAGGGTCTTGCCGATCGCAGCATCCGCCGGCCAATTCGGACGGTGTGTGAACAGGTACTCAATCGCAACTGCCAAGTAGTGGTTCGGGTTCATCAGACCGTCGGGGGTGACGATGCCGTGACGGTCTGAGTCAGCATCATTACCGGTAGCAATGTCATACGGAGTCTTGTCATCAGCGTCCGGCGTCATTACCTGACGTAGGGAGGCCATTGCGTACTCGGACGAGCAGTCCATGCGGATCTTGCCATCCCAGTCCAGCGTCATGAACGGCCATGCCGGATCAACGGTCGGGTTCACAACCGTCAGATCCAGGTCGTAACGCTCAGCAATCGCTGCCCAGTAGTCAACCGATGCGCCACCCAGCGGATCGGCACCGATACGAACATTGGCGCGACGAATCGCGTCAATATCAATGACGGTATCCAGCTGGTCGACGTAGTAGGTCAAGTAGTCGAACTTCTCCAGGTGCTCATCGTTGAACAACGAGGTGCCGATGATGCGCGGAACCTTGCGCCAGCCATCTTCTAGAATCTGGTTTGCGCGGTTCGCGATCCAACCGGTGGCGTCCGTATCAGCCGGACCGCCGTGAGGCGGGTTGTACTTGAAACCACCATCGCGCGGCGGATTGTGCGACGGGGTAACAACAATGCCATCAGCCAAGCCCGGGCCGGATGTGCGCAGAGCCTTGGGCGCACCATTGGCGCCAAGGATGGCAACAGAAACCGCCGGGGTGGGCGTGTAGGAATTACGAGCATCAATCTTCACGCGCACACCGGCGGCAGCCAGAACTTCAAGAGCAGTGCGCCAGGCGGGCTCGCTCAAAGCGTGGGTATCGCGACCGATAAACAGCGGGCCATCAAAACCCTGGGCTGCACGGTACTCAACGATCGCTGCGGTGGTTGCAACGATGTGTGCTTCATTGAAGGTGCCATTCAGGCTCGATCCGCGGTGACCGGACGTACCGAATGAGACGCGCTGTTCGACAGTGGCTGGATCAGGTTCGATGTCGTAGTAAGCGGAAACGACCTCGTCGACGTTAATGAGGTCTTCTGGAAGGGCGATGGTGCCAGCTCTTTCATGCATGGTCACAGTCTGACACTCGGGCGCCGAAATGGGGAGTCATTTTCGACTGGCGAAACAAAATGGGCAGATGAATAGGTAAGTGGAGCCGGCCTCGTCGATGAATGAAAAGCGAAAAGTGACAGTATTCGTGAACCGAATTCGCAGATGAGGCACCAATACCGCTAGTATATGTAACGCCGGTCACGCCGGTGCGCGTACGCGACCATGCAACGAAGATGATGCAGGAGGCCCTCGTGGGGTGGTTCGACTCTATTGAGCACAACAGGTGGCTATCAGCCCAAATGCAAGCGTTAATCGCCGAAGCAGAAGGGGCGATTGTGCCCACGGGCTTCGCGCACCTGACCGATCAGGGCGAACCTGACCCGACCCGAAGCATCGACCTTGCCGTCACCGCGCGAATGGCATACGTCTTTTCGCTGGGTGTTCTGATGGGCCTGCCTGGCACACGTCGCTACGCCGACCACGCCATCAAGTGCATGAATCGCTACTTCGTTGACCCCGTCAATGGTGGCATGTGGACCTCCATCAAGCCTGAACCCGATGCCGATGGGCACGGTGTCCCGTGGGATGATGCCGTCCGTGACAAGTCGCAGTACCACAACGCGTACGTGATCCTTGGTGTTGCCGCAGCCACGGTCGCCAACCGCCCAGCTGCCCACGAACTGCTGACCACCCTGCTCCACGACCAAGAACGCCACTGGATCGAACCAAATGGCCTGGTCGTTGATCAATTCGACGAAGCATTCACGCAAGCGTTGCCGGTACGCGCTATGGGCACTCTGCTTCACACTGCCGAGGCCTATCTTGCTGCCGCCGAAGCGACCACCGACCCCGTCTGGCTCGAACGCGCCGAGGCAATGGCGGCCTTCACGTATCACACAGCGTCCGCGAACAACTGGCGCCTGCCCGAGTATTACGACAACTCATGGCGGGCGCTGACCGGAGAACCTCAGGGGCAGACCGACGGGCGTCGCGTCTACCACGGCTACGTCACCGGACATGCTCTGCAGTGGTCGCGTCTTGCCCTGCAGATTCGTGCCGGCCTACGCTCTATGGATCGCACCGTGCCCGACTATCTGATGGAAATGGGCCTCGAACTATTCGAACGCGCCCGCGTTGATGGCTGGCGACGTTGCGACGGCGAACCCGGTTTCGCCACCTGCGTTGATGGCATGGGTGAGCCCGTCCCAGGAGAAGATGAACACCAGCAGTGGGTTGTCTGTGAAGGCATTACCGCGGCGGCGTCCCTACGTCGTGCCTACCTGGATGATGGTGTCACTCCCGGCGAGGTTGAGCACTTTGAACACTGCTACCGTTCCTTCCTTGATTTCGCTAATGACTATCTGATTTCTCAGCCGGGACGCTGGGTTCGTCGCCTCGACGCGCACAACCAGTCCGTTGTTGCAGCGAAGTCGTCGCGCTGGGATGTGTACCACGCTGTTCAGGCGATGCTTGCCGTCCGAGTTCCGCTCTGGCCGCCCTACGCGTCCTCCCTGTCGCGCGGACTGTTGGATCATCCGGAAGAGGCACCGTCGGATAAGAAGTCGTGGAACCTGTTCCACTTCCGCCACTGAGAATCTCAGTTGGGTGTTGGTTCCGTTACTGATTGACGAGGCCGGCCACGCTTGACTGATCTTCTCGCTGACCGTGGGGCCGCGGATTGTGTCATCGTGATACATTCCGCGGCCCCAGGTGTTTGTTCGGTTCTGAGTTTTGAATGTTTTTCATGTACTCTGAATCCCACTGGAGGGCTGACCGAGCGGCCGAAGGTGACGGTCTTGAAAACCGTTGTGTCAGCAATGGCACCGGGGGTTCGAATCCCTCGCCCTCCGCTCTGATATGTGTCGCGACATTGTGTGTGCAATGTCGCGACACTTTTTGTGCACCTCGTATGTCGTCGATGGGGTGGTGCTGGCAGCGCTTATTGCTCTAGCGGGTGTTGGCGCACTGACATCTCGTCGTTGCAAGGATGAGGACTCGGTAACGGTTGAACGTTCGTAATAGTTGAACGTTCCTGAGGAGAAGAGAACTCGGCTTAACTGAGCCGAGTCCTCTCCATTGGGGAGTGCCAATGCTTTCGTAATGTGGTTTCGATGCGCCAATTTCCCTCATGGCATCGAAACCCGTTAGGATTAGTGGGTACTACCGTACTGGAGACGTGGCTGAGTGGCTGAAAGCGCACCCCTGCTAAGGGTGTGTACGTGTTGAAGCGTACCGCGGGTTCGAATCCCGCCGTCTCCGCCCTTGAAGCGCTAACCGCCTAGAATTAAACCAGTCCAACTTTTGGTGGCTAGTCCATTTCAACGAATGGCGGGGTTTGTTGTGGTCGCCGGTTCCTGTGGCATGATCGACGTTACGTTATGGACATAATTCCACCGCGCTTCGTACATGCGGTGAACGTATTCCGCGATAATCGTCCAAATCATAAACTGATGTCACCGGTTAAAAGACGCACTTAGGTCATCAAAGGAGTCCCACACCATGCAGATCGGTATTTTTAAGACGGCTGACGAAGTTGCAGACGTCGCTATCAAGGAATTGATTGATGTCCTGTCGGTCGCCGACGTGAAGACGCTGGGCGTTGCTACGGGTTCTACTCCCTTGGCTCTTTATGCTCGTATTCGCGATGCTCATGCAGCGGGGACGTTCTCTCTGACGGATTTCAAGGCGTTCGCGCTTGACGAGTATGTCGGCATCGCCGAGGACCATCCGGAGGGCTACCGTAAGGTCCTGTCCCGCGAGCTCGTCGGTGATGACAAGACCGGCCTGACCGAAGAAAACCTCAATGTTCCCAACGGTTTCGCCGACGATCTTGAGGCTGCAGCGAAGGGTTATGACGAGGCAATCAAGGCTGCCGGTGGCGTGACCCTGCAGATCCTCGGCATCGGTTCAGACGGTCATATCGGCTTCAATGAACCGGGCGGTTCGCTGGTGTCGCGCACGCACGTTGATGCGTTGACCAAGCAGACTCGCGAAGACAACTCTCGGTTCTTCGACGGCGACATGAGCCAGGTTCCGACCCGTTGCATGACGCAGGGCCTGGGCACGATCATGGACGCGAAGCACCTGCTGATGATCGTCACCGGAGAAGGCAAAGCTGACGCGGTTGCAGCGATGATCGAGGGTGGCGTTTCGGCTCTCTGGCCGGCGTCCATCATCCAGATGCACCCCAGCGTCACGGTTCTGCTCGACGAAGCGGCTGCCTCAAAACTCGCCCACAAGGACGTGTACACGAACGCGTGGGAGATCCTGCGATGAGCTCCGCGGGTGCACTCCCAGTCAGCGGACTGGTCGACGAGGACTCTGTCGTCACTCTCAGCGGGCAGGTACTGGACGCTGACGGTCACACGCTTGGTTCCGGCCTGGTTGTGAAGGATGGTCGCGTTGTCGAGGTTCTGCCGTATGACGAGTCCGTGAAGGGCTGGATTACTCCAGGTTTCATTGACATTCACTGCCACGGTGGCGGGGGATGCTCGTTCCCGGATAAACCGACGTTTGAAAAGATCATGACGGCGATCAACGCTCACCGTCAGATGGGGACGACGGCTTTGCTGGCGTCAACGGTGTCGTTGGTGGACCCATTGCCGGCGATCCGCGAACTGGTCGTAGCCTGCGAGTCCGGTGATCTGATCGGCATTCACATGGAGGGCCCGTATATTTCGCCTCACAAGTGCGGTGCGCAGAATCCGGAAGCGGTACGTAACCCCGACCTTGATGAGCTACGCACGTGGCTTGAAGCGGGCAGGGGCTACATTCGCACGATGACGATCGCTCCCGAAGTGGAAGGTGCTACCGAGGCTGCGAAGCTCCTGTTGGATTACGGCGCAATCCCGTCGTGGGGACACACGGTGTCGTCGGGGCCTCGTACTCGCGAGGTCATCGCCGAGACGACCGCCTACGCGAAGCAGATCGGATTCAAGACTCTGCCACAGACTGCGACGCACCTGTTCAACGCAATGCCTGGGATCACGCACCGCGCTCCCGGTCCCGTCCGTGAACTGCTCGCTGCTGCTCGTGCGGGTGAGGTCGCCGTCGAACTGGTTGCTGACACGATCCACGTGGACGCTGACTTGGTGTCTGACGTCGTCCGCTTCGTCGAGCCTGAAAATCCACACGGCGTTGTCTTCGTGACCGACGCGATGGCGGGTGCTGGTATGCCCGACGGTAATTACCAGCTCGGTGGCTTGGACGTGGATATCACCGACGGTGTTGCTGTTCTTGCAGGAACGGACACGATTGCCGGTGGCACGGCCCGTATCGCCGAGGAACTGCAACGCTTGGTGCGAGGCGGATTCTTGAGCATCGAACAGGTTGTTCGCGCAGGCGTTGGTGCGCCCGCCACGGTGCTCGGAATCGAGGGACGCGCTGGCGTGACCCTCACTTTCGAGCCTGGTGTCGTCCTGAATGCCGTTGTCTTTACCGAGGACTTTGAGGTTGCTGAGGTCTACAGGGAAGGCCAGCGTCTGAAGTAGGCCAATCTGGTCGCTGTTTTCACGCATTGAGCGCACGGTGTCCCCGTTGACGAGCACGTCAGCGGGGACACCGTGGCTTGTAGGGCATACGTGGGCCTCATGCCCGAATTGTGTGTCGTGTTGGAATGCCTCCGCGGGCTACGGCGCATGTATGAGTCGTGACTTCTACGAGCCCGTCTAAGCCGTAGCTCCCTCAAGATACTCGCGTAGAAGAAGCGTGCAGAAAGATGTGGGGTTAATACCCAAACGTGCCCGCTACCTGGGAAACCAAGTAGCGGGCACGTCCTATCAAGGGGTAGTGCTCTGGCATTCTCGTCAGATTGTTGGGGGCGCAGGTGAGCCTTTACTGTGGCTTTACGGCGCGTGCAGCTGCGCGCGCCGCTACGGGAGCCGCCGCGGCAATTGCTTCAAACTCCCGTTCGCCATGCGAGGCTGACACGAACCACGCTTCAAAGAGCGACGGTGGCAAGGAAACGCCGGCATCAAGGAAAGCGTGGAAGAATGCCGGGTGACGCCACGTGTCCTGCGCCTGCATTTGGGCGTAGTTGATCAGTGGAGCCTGCGCGGCCTCGTCCCCAAACGCGATGGAGAACAATGAACCGGCGCGCTGAACGCCGAAGGGGACACCCTCGGCGACAAGGGCGGACGACACGATATCGATGACCGTCTGCGCGGCTGAGTCAACATGGTCGTACACGCCCTGATCGGCAAGCTTCAGGGTGGCAATACCGGCTGCGGTCGCCAGCGGATTGCCGGACAGGGTTCCTGCCTGATAGACGGGACCGAGCGGAGCCAGCAGGTTCATCACATCTGCGCGTCCGCCGACCGCCGCCAGTGGCATACCGCCACCGACAACCTTCCCGAACGCGAAAAGATCGGGTGACCAACCACCTTCGGATACTGAACGCAAGCCCCATATTCCGCCGGCGGAAACGCGGAAGCCGGTCAATACCTCGTCCAAGATCATCAGCGCACCGTACTTTTCAGTGATGCGACGAATCGCTAGGTTGAACGATCCGGGGTCAACGACGCCCATATTGGCCGGCGCACCTTCGCAGATGACGGCGGCAATTTCTTGGCCGCGGGTGGCGAAGCATTCTTCGAGGGCCACCTCGTCGTGGTAGGGCAACACGATTGTCTGAGCGCTGACCGCAGCCGGCACGCCCGCGGATCCGGGCAAGCCTCCGGTAGCAACACCCGATCCTGCGGCCGCAAGCAAGGCGTCAGAATGCCCGTGGTAGCAGCCGGCAAATTTCACGATCAGGTCGCGACCGGTCGCTCCGCGTGCCAGACGCATGGCGGTCATGGTGGCTTCAGTGCCGGTGGAGACGAAACGGACGCGCTCGGCGGCGCTCACCCTGCCGCGGATCAGTTCGGCGAGTTCAACTTCCGCCTCGGTCGGCGCACCAAACGATAAGCCTTTCGCTGCCGCTTTCTGAACGGCTTCGATGACGGCAGGGTGTGAGTGTCCCAGCAGGGCGGGTCCCCACGAACACACCAGGTCCACGTATTCGCGCCCAGTCGCGTCCTTCACATATGCGCCCTGCGCGGATGTGATGAACGGCGGGACGCCACCGACGGATCCGTACGCGCGCACGGGAGAATCAACTCCGCCGGGAATCACGCCTAAAGCGCGGGTGAATAGTTCTTCGTTGGTGGTCATCGGGTTCTCCGTATATTCATCAGTCTAACGTTGTATAGAAATTGACGAGGCCGCTCAGTTTCGCGCTGTTTTGCGCAGTTGCCGGGTGCCGCTGGGTGGTGCGTGGGTTTACTTTCGAAGGCGCTTGGCAACTTCGAGCGCCCAATAGGTGAGGACCATGTCAGCGCCTGCGCGCACGATCGCGGTGATGGATTCGTCGATGATGGCATCGCGGTTGATCCACCCGTTTGCGGCGGCTGCTTCTACCATGGCGTATTCGCCGGACACCTGATAGGCGGCGACTGGAATGCTCGATAGTGAAGCGACTTCAGCCAAGACATCAAGGTAGGCAAGCGCGGGCTTGACCATGACGATGTCAGCCCCTTCCTCGATGTCGAGCAGAACCTCGCGTACGCCTTCGCGCTTGTTCGCGGGATCCTGCTGGTAGGTGCGACGGTCGCCTTTCAGGGTCGAGTCGACGGCTTCGCGGAATGGGCCGTAGAACGCGGACGCGTACTTTGCCGAGTAGGCAAGGATGGCAACATCTGCGTGCCCAGCATCGTCAAGCGCTTCGCGGATTGCGCGCACCTGGCCGTCCATCATCCCCGATGGGGACACCATGTGGGCGCCGGCTTCAGCCTGAGACAGAGCCATCTTGACGTACAGGTCTAAGGTTGGATCGTTGTCAACGCGACCCTGTTCGTCGAGGACACCGCAGTGCCCATGGTCAGTGAATTCGTCGAGGCAGGTGTCAGCACAGATGACGAGTGCATCGCCCACTTCTTCGGCAACGGCAGTGATTCCACGGTTCAGAATCCCGTCTTCTGCCCACGCCTGCGAACCGGTCGGGTCACGCACCTCGGGCACACCAAACAGGTCAATTCCGCCGATGCCAGCTTCGGCGCACTCGGCTGCGTAGCGACGCAACGAATCAATGTCGAACTGGAACTGGCCGGGCATTGAAGTGATCGGCACGGGAGAGTCGATGCTTTCGCGGACGAACACGGGTGCGATCAGTTGCTGGGCGCTCACTCGAGTTTCGCGGACGAGGCCACGCATCGCAGCAGACTGTCGAACTCGGCGGGGGCGGAAGAATGGAGCGGGAGAAGTCATGGAAAGTCAGATCCCTTTCTTTGGTGAATGACCAGCATGTGTTTCAAGAATGCGCTTGACGCAGTCGGCAACCGCTTCAGGAGTGGGATGATCGGCGACAATGACCTGAGCTTCGGGAGCGATCTCTGCCATCGTTGTGGCGCTCGCCTGTCCCAATACAATGACGGGAATGTGCGGGAAGAAGTAGTGCGCAACATCTTTCAAAGCCCGCGCTGATGACGGGGCGGTGATGACCGTCGCGGTCACAGAGGTGGACGAGCACATCGTCGCAAGCTTGTGAGAATAACGCGGAGCGACCGTCAGCGTTGTGTAGACCGGATAATGACGAACAGGATAGCCGGCCTCGCTCAGCATCTGGCGAAGCTGAACCCTGGCGATTGCCGACTGTGGAAGCAGTACTTTGCGAGCCTGGACAACGCGCTCGCGATCGAAAGCGACAACAGCGTTCGCCAAGTCCTCCCCGGAGCCTTCGGATTGCAGATCAACGTCGATGCCGAGCGCTTTCAATGCTTTCGCTGTGGCAGGGCCAACCACGCCGATGCGCGCGCCTCGTTCGTGCACGCACTTCACATAATCAACAAAACTCTCGATGCGATCTGCGCATACGCGAATCGTGCGCGCCGAAGTAAACAGAATCCACCCGCACGAACCCGTTGATGCGTACGTCATCAGATCGTCGGCGAAACGCTTGCACTCCTCGTCACTGACTTTGGTGCGAGTGAGTTCCAAAGATTCAGCGTGAACGTGCACGTCCGGAGTCGAGAGGGCTTCGATCGCCTGTCCAAACGGGTCGGGGTGCTCCGTCGAATGTGGGCGCGTAATGAAGACGTGTGCGTCGGTGCTCATTTCGCCTGATTCTTCGTGGCGTGTATGTCAGCGACTTCTTCGGCTCCCGCCCTAAGCAGGGTTTGCGCAAGCGTGCGTCCCAGCAAGATTGCGGCCTCGTGCATCTCGGTGGAGATCGCGGACGTGGAATCGTGGACCAGGGGAATGGGGCACGAGACCACACGTTCAAGCACCTGGCTACCATCGGTCGCGATCACGCGCCCGTGCAGGGTCAATACTCCGTCGTCGATTGTGCCAAGCGCTCCAAGTGGTGCAGCGCATCCGGCACCCAATGCGTTCATGAGCGAGCGCTCTGCAGTTACGCCGATGTGTGTTGCCGGGTCATCCAACGACGCAACAAGAGCGATCAACGCGGGATCCCAGTCGGATCGCACTTCAATAGCCAGTGCTCCTTGGGCGGCGGCAGGAAGTATCTGATTGATCGGAAGGTACTGTGAAATCGCCTCTGACATGCCTAAACGGTTGAGCCCTGCGGTTGCCAATATGACGGCGTCCAGATCTTCGTTGATGCGTGCGAGGCGCGTCGGAACATTGCCACGAATATCGACGATCTGAATGTCGGGGCGGGTAGCCAGAATCTGGGCACTACGCCTGGGAGAACCCGTGCCAACCTTTGCACCTTCTGGAAGCTCTGCCAACGGCACGCCACCTCGTGAACAGAGAGCGTCACGAACATCCTCGCGCGGTGGCATCGCGACGAGGGTCAAACCGTCAATATCGCCGGTCGGCAGATCCTTACACGAATGCACGGCAATATCGCATTCGCCAGCAAGTAGAGATTCGCGCAGGCGGGCAACGAATACCCCGGCTCCACCCAGCTTCGACAGGGGAGTTGGGTCAACGTCGCCGTGAGTCGTGATCTGAACAAGCTCCACGCGGACGGGGGCGCCCGCATTTGCGCCAGCTTCTTCGATCGCGTCCGCCACCATCTGCGATTGGGCGAGGGCAAGCTTCGAAGCTCGCGTGCCCAGCTTGAGGACGGGGATATCGGAAGTGGGGATAGGGGAGTTCATGGTCACCATTGCAGATTAGACGAGATGAGGATAATTCGATAATTGATATTGACAAAAGTCGGTTCTCTTCACGCAATTTTCGGATTCTGTCATTTTTATGACAGAGTGAATTAAAACTCTGTAGAGGAGTCGGAATTTATGTGACAGATATTCGACAATATGTAATTGCGTAATTTGCGTTTCGGGATTAAATGAATTCTTTTCACCTGTCGAAAAGGAATGAGCGCCTCTCACCCCGTACGCGCTGACGTGTATCTGCCACCACGCCGGCGATTCCGGAACCTGATACCCACGCCCCACAAATCAGCAAGCCGGGCAATGATTCCGCCTTCTGACGCAGGGCACTGATTTGACGAGCCAAGTTGGGTGTCGCCTGCGCCAAAGTGCCATTCCAGTGAATCACCCTGTGATCGATCACGTCCTCGGCTCCAAGATCTGTGCCGGTCAGCACGCTGGCGTCATGCAGAATCTCGCCCAGTGATGGCGTTCGATCTTCATCTCCGGGTCGACCGTAAGACAGGCGAAGAAGATGAACGTGCTCCCCGTGAGCCTCGCGCAATTCGTCGGCAATCCATGCCCACTTCACATCCAGCTGAGAAAGTGCTTTCGCGCCTACAGGGCACTCGGCAACGGAAGAAATATCCGGCGAAACCAGCAATCCAGGACCAACCGGAGCGCTATCTAGTGCCTCAGCTCGAACAGCGAGGAAAGATCGCACAATCGGCGCACCCGGCGCAAACGCGCATTCTTGGGCTTCCGGGAACAAAGGGGTCAGCACGCGCAGAGCAGGTGCGTGCGAACAAGCCAGAATGACGCGACTGGCTGTTAGCAGACGTCCGACCGACGTGCGACGCGGTTCTGCGGAAGGAACAGAAGCCGGGGTCGTATCGCGAATATCCACCTGCCATTGGACGGTGCTCGAGTCGCTGGAACTGACCTGCGTGTGACAGATCGCTTCCGCGCCGCAACGCGTCGCAATCGTGCCACCCTTTGCCAGAATCTCAGCTGTAAGGGCGTCGATCAGAACCTGCATTCCACCCTCAATGCTGACGTCGCCACGCGGCCCGCTGGACTTTTCCAGTCGTGCGCCAACAGCCTTCGCAAGGCTCTTGTGATGGAGTAGGTCAGCGCGCATCCCGGGTAGTACACGGTCGACATCCAGCTTCTCGGGATCCTGCGAGTGAATACCAGCTACCAGCGGGCGGACCAAGCGATCAAGTGTGGCTCGCCCCATGCGGGCTTCAATAAACGAGGCCACGTCGGCGCATTCGGCGCCGACGTGGGGAGGCAAAGCCAGGTCTTCACATGCGCGCATCGCCCCTTGCGCCCCAAGAATTGCCCGGACTTCTGCCGATGCCGGGTCCGAAGGGATACCCATCATCGAGCCCGATGGGAACCGGTGAAGACCCCACGTGGTTTGGGCAGAATCAGGAACGGGTGGCAGGAAATAATGCGAGCGTCCTCCACCGGGTGCAGTGACTTTCAACCCCAGCTCTTCAGCCATAGAGGTCACCGCGGTGCCTCGTGGAGCAAAACTCTCCGCGCCGATATCGACGTGAGCACCGCCCACCATCATCGATGCGACCTGGCCGCCCACATAGCCTCGCGACTCAACAAGCAGGGTCGCCTGGCCTGCTTTGACGGATTCCCAGGCGGAAACAAGTCCAGCAATTCCGCCACCGATCACGATCGTGTCCCAGTGATCGCGGGACAATTCGCTTGTCGATGAGATCATGCGATCTTTGGCGCTCATAGCGAATGCACCAACTCGACCAGACGTGTCAGAACGCTTGGATCCGTGTCCTTTGGAACGCCGTGAGCAAGGTTGAAAATATGGGACGGTGCGGCCTTACCCTGACGAATAATCTGACGCACCTTTTCTTCAAGAATGTCGAATGGAACCGTCAGGTAGGCGGGATCCAAATTGCCCTGCAGGGGAACAGTATTGTCAAAAAGTGCGGATGCTGACTCCAAAGAAATGCGCTGGTCAACACCGATGACATCGCCACCTGCATCATGCATCGCGGTCAGCAACTGCGGTGTGCCTGTGCCGAAATGGATCATCGGGGCGCGCGCTCCAGTTGTTGAACTCAAGACGCGACCGGCAACCTCGATCGCACGCGCTGAATAGGGGGACACGTGGCGCCGGTAGTCGTCTTCGCCCAGTACACCAACCCACGAATCGAACAGCTGAGTGGCTGATGCGCCAGCCGACACCTGCTCGGCGATAAACGCTCCGGTGACATCTGCGCACCACGTCATCAGCCGATCCCACGACTGAGGATCCGAATACATGAACGCTCGAGCTTCGCAATGGTCGCGCGAAGGGTGGCCGGCAACCAGGTAGCAGGCGAGGGTAAAAGGTGCGCCACCAAAACCAATGAGGGGAGTGGACCCAAGCTGGGCAACCGTCATGTGTACGGCTTGGCGGATCTGCTCAATTCCGGGCGCGATTGAAAGCGACGCTCCGCGCTCTGTCAGACGATCAACGTCATCCGCGCAACGAATCGGAGATGCGATGACGGGGCCAACTCCCCCCACTATCTCCACATCCACGCCCGCAAGTCGCAGGGGAACCATGATGTCCGAATAGAACACCGCCGCATCAACCCCGTGGCGACGAACCGGCTGTAGTGTCGCCTCACTTGCCAATTCGGGAGTCAGGCACACGTCCAACATTGATGCCTGCGAACGTGCGCGAAGCTCGCGGTACTCAGGCAAAGAACGTCCAGCCTGGCGCATAAACCAGACGGGGGTCGTGGCTGGGCGACGGCCCGACACTGCTTGCATGAACGAAGATTCGGCCACGGGTGACGTGGCGGCCTTCGTCGCCAAGGGCGCGTTGTCCGAAAGGGGCACGGTTTTCCTTACATGGTGGGGACAGATTCAACAATTAGTTTTTATGTCAAAGTGTCATTTATTTTATCTGTCAAATTGTCGTTAAATGAGTTTTCAAAATGTTTCACATAAATTGTGAATCATACGTTTAATTATGGTTTGATTGCGACGAAATGGGAATTCATATTTTATCCGTCAGCCATTCCGACCAGGGCCTTGATGCCGTGGCCGAGGCTAGTCGCACCACCCCGTCGATTGTCGATGAATTTCTCAAAGCCGGAGTAATCGACGGTGCGGTCACGATATCGACCTGTAACCGCGTCGATATTGTTGTTGACTCCGCTGAATTCCCGGTGGCGTTGAATGAACGACTCGACGCGGTGACATCGCGCTCTGGTCGCGATGCCGTCGCCTACCTGTTTCGCGTTGCCTCGGGCTTGGACTCCATGGTCATCGGAGAACGTGAAATTGTCGGCCAAGTCCGTCGCGCAGCTGAAGTGGCCACGCAACGGGGGACGATCACTCCCGCTCTTTCGCGCCTCTTCCAATCCTCGTCCGCGGTGTCACGCAAAGTAGCTGCGAAAACAAGCCTTGCTGGCCATGGGCGCTCCATTGTTCACGTGGCCCTTGACTTGGCGAAAGAAGTGCGAGGCGACCTCGGCGACCAACGCGCCATCCTCTTTGGAACCGGGTCCTACGCGGGTGCAACTGTCAGTGCCCTGCGCGACCATGGCGTCCGCGAGATCGGAGTCCACTCAGCATCGGGGCGCGCCGAAGCGTTCTGTGAAGGGCACGGCGCCCGCCCGATTGTCTCCGACACCATTGACGACGAGCTTGCCCACGCGGACCTCATTGTTTCGTGCAGAGGCAGTGGTCAGCCGGTCTTGACCGCAGATCAGATCTGCGCGGTCGTATCTACCCGAGGCGCCGACAGCCCACTGATCATTGTCGATCTTGCGTTGGTTCCCGATATTGAAATCGACGATTTCGAAGCAGACCAGGTGGTTCGCATCGGCTTGGACAACGTCTCTGATCGCCTGCCCGCAGTCCAACGCGAAGACATCGACATCGCCGAAGCCATCATTGCCGACGCTGTCACAACCTTCGTCAACGTCGCCCATGGCGCGGATGTCGACCGTGCGATTGTGAACCTTAGAAACGCAGTTGACGCGATCGTTGAAGAAGAATGTGCCACTCTTTCTCACCTTTCTGGGGACGAGGCCGCGCGCACTGCTCGAGCCCTCCACCATTTGGCGGCGCGTTTGGTGAACGCGCCCTGCCGTACTGCCAGGGCAGCAGTAGCAGACGGAAATGCACATGAATACCTCGAAGCGCTTGAACGAGTCCTTGGAATTGGAATAGAAAATGACTGATCTGACCGCACCCTACGATGCGCTTCTCGTGGTTTCCTACGGTGGCCCGAACGGCCCCGACGATGTGCTCCCCTTCATGCGTAACGCCACGAAAGGCAAGGGGATCCCGGACGAGCGCCTGCTGGAAGTCTCCGGTCACTACGGTCGTTTCGGGGGAGTCAGTCCCATCAATGCCTGCAACGAGGCCCTGCTAGAAGCTCTGCGCGAGGAACTGCATTCACGAGGCGCGGACATCACTATTGGCCTCGGAAACCGAAACTGGCACCCCTTCATGTCGGAAACAACCGCGGAACTTGCCCTAGGTGGTGCCCGCAGAATCCTGATGATGCAGACCTCTGCCTACGCCTCGTACTCCGGATGCCGGCAGTACCGCGAAGATGTCGCGGACGCACTCGCCCTGCTCCCCGATGGAGGCAAGGACATGACCGTCGATAAAGTTCGCTCGTACCACGATTCTCCCGGCTTTCTTACCGCCCAGATCGACGTTGTCAGCGAATCAGTGAAGACGTTACTTGATCGAGGAACTGCGATCGACGATTTGCACCTCGTCTTCGTCACTCACTCCATCCCCACCCAGATGCAGGGCGGATCCGGTAATCCCGACAAGCCCGGTTCAGACTACGCGGCTCAGCATCTCGCGCTCATGGAACTGATCGTCCCCGCAGTCGAAGAAAAGCTTGGACTCGAAGCAGGAACGCTGAAAAACGACCTGGCCTTCTGCTCGCGTTCGGGCAATCCGCACGCATCCTGGCTGGAACCCGACATCAACGATCGCCTTGAAGAACTCAAATCCGAAGGCATCAAAGCCGTCTCATGCGCGCCCATCGGCTTTATTTCCGACCACATGGAAGTCGTCTTTGACCTCGACACCGAAGCCAAGCAAACCGCGGCCGACCTGGAACTCGACTACGACCGCGCGCACACCGTCGACACACACCCCGCATTCATCGCATCCCTTGCCGACCTCATTCTTGAGCGCGCAGCCCGCGCTCGCGGAGAAAACCCAGAACAACCCTCGACCCTTCCGCTGGGCGCGTGGCCGGACGAATGCACAAGCCACTGCTGTCGCATGATCGAAGGTCTCGACACGGGAAAGACAGTGGTTGCAGGGCCAACCGCCGCGAAGAACGGCGAACTACCCACGCACGCTCGCCCACGCGGTGCACACCACCCGACCGAACCCGCCCCAGAAAAGCCACGTGAGTAAGAACGGTGGGCGGCCTCGTCAATCGGAGAAAACTGCTCGCTGAATATTCGCGCCAATTGAAACAAACAATCAAATAGCTTCACACAAAGCTCACATCAAAGGAGAACCAATGAGCCAGACCGGAAAGACCTACTCGCACAAGGATCCGCGCGATGCCACCGATGTCGATATCGACGCCATCAATAACGGTTTCCACTACGGCCTGACCTCGGTCTTCGCGACCGGTGCACCGCTACCGGCCGACGAAGCAGAACGCAAGGTTCTGGTTGAGGAAACTCTGGCAGCCATCACCCCCGAGGGCGTGGAACTGCGTGGCACCTATGACCTTGCTGGTCTGCGCGCCGACGCTGATCTGCTGGTGTGGTGGCTCGCCGATGATCCGCTTGCGTTGCAGAAGGCCTACCGCGGTCTGCTTGCATCGCCCTTGGGTGCCTACCTGATCCCCGTCTGGTCCGTCATGGGCCAGCACACTCCTGCAGAATTCAACACTCGCCACGTGCCCGCTTGCTTCGCAGGCGTCGCACCGCGCGACTGGATCACCGTCTACCCGTTCGTCCGTTCCTACGACTGGTACCTGATGGAGCCTGAAGAGCGTAGCGCCATCATGGCCGAGCACGGCAAGAACGGCTTCAGCCAGTACCCGGATGTCAAGGGTTCGACCCTGTCCGCATTCGGTATGTCCGACTACGAGTGGATTCTCGCATTCGAGGCTGACACGCTCGATCGCTTGGAGGGTGTGCTTCACGCTCAGCGCTACACCCGTGCTCGCCTGCACGTGCGCGAGGACCGTCCGTTCTACACCGGTCACCGCGTCTCGCTTGGCGAATGGGCCGACGTTCAGCCGCAGGCGTGATACTCGCGATGGGGTGAAGTCCCTGACTACATAAACTGACTACATAAACTTTCGGGCTCGTGTCACTACCGTGGTGCGAGCCCGATTGTTTTTGAGAAGCGCGGTCAGGATTCGACGAGTTGGCGAGCTAGGGCCTGGCGAACAAACTCTGAAGGCGTGGAGCCGAGCTGTTTGGCTCGAGTCTCGGCAAGCTTTCATAGCGCATCGGGGACGCGAATCGTCTTAGGGGTCATTGCTTGGGTTGTGTATTCCCATGCCCGTGGAACAGTCGGTTCGAGGGGGCTGTGAGGGAATCCAGAGTCAATTTCGTCTTTCCAGCGTTCGATGTCTCCGTCGTGCGGTTGCCTTTATGGGCTACTGGCGAGTCGAAAAAGCGAAGGGTCAGCACTGAAATCTGATTATTCTTTCGTCCGTTCAATAAACGGAATCTGAACACCGACTTTTCCTTGCTATTGAGGCGATAATGACGGTGAATGTGGGGGAGTGGTTCTTCCCATTTTTTCTGGCATACAAACGCATTTCTACATGGGTACACGTAGGGTTGGACTGTGACCACAGCTCTGTATCGTCGTTATCGTCCAGACACATTTGCTTCCGTCATCGGTCAAGACCATGTGACGGGGCCACTTCGTGCTGCTCTGCGTGCAAACAAAGTGACCCACGCATACCTGTTTTCAGGTCCGCGCGGGTGTGGAAAGACCACGTCAGCGCGTATTCTGGCCCGCTGTTTGAACTGCGAGCAAGGACCGACTGATACTCCGTGTGGAACTTGCCCGTCGTGCGTGGAACTGGCCACCGGTGGTTCGGGGTCGCTCGACGTTGTCGAAATCGACGCAGCCAGCCACGGTGGCGTTGATGATGCGCGTGACCTGCGTGAGCGCGCCACCTTCGCGCCCGTGCGTGATCGCTACAAGATCTTCATCATCGACGAAGCCCACATGGTCACAAATCAGGGCTTTAACGCGTTGCTGAAGCTGGTGGAAGAACCCCCAGAGCACGTGAAGTTTGTATTCGCAACGACAGAACCAGAGCGCGTGATCGGAACGATTCGTTCTCGTACCCATCACTACCCGTTCCGTCTGGTTCCGCCAGATGTGTTGGAACCCTACCTGCAGCAGTTGGCGGACGAAGAACACGTCAACATTGGCTCCGGTGTTCTGCCACTGGTCATGCGCGCCGGTGGCGGTTCAGTGCGTGACACTCTTTCCGTTCTTGATCAGTTGATGGCAGGCTCCATTGACTCGACTGTCACGTATGAAACCGCTGTTTCACTGCTGGGATATACGGACTCTGCTCTTCTTGACGAGATCGTTGATGGCCTCGCTGGTGGCGACGGTGCGGCGGCTTACCGCGTTATTGAACGCATGGTGGATTCTGGTCACGATCCGCGTCGCTTCGTTGAAGACTTCCTTCAAACACTGCGTGACCTGCTGATTATCGCGGTCGCAGGTGACGGCGCAGGCGATGTGCTGACATCCATCCCTGCTGAGCGTCTCGATCGTATGCGCCATCAGGCAGTGAACTGGGGTCCGCGTCCGCTGTCTCGCGCAGCTGATCTGACCGATGAGGCACTTCGTTCCATGACCGGTGCAACATCACCGCGCCTCCAGCTTGAGCTTCTTATTGGGCGCATTCTTGTGCCGACATCTTCTGGTCAGGCTGTTGCAGATATGCCGGTTCCCGGCACGGTTGGCATGCCCGGTGGGGGTGCTCCAAGGGAGCATCACGGTGCTGATTATGCTGGAAATAAGCCGATTGGTGCCGCCCCTTCAGCTTCTGGCCCCCAGGCGGCTCGCGCTGCGTTGGCGCAGACAGCCCAACGCGCTTCGCGCCCTGATTCGAACCAGCAGGACCAGCCGGCGGATCTGGCACCACGTGCCCAAGCTCCTTCGTCTCCGCATTACGAGGGGGCGCCGGTTTCCGATGCTCCTACCCCAATGCCTCAGCCGGGCTCCTCGTGGCCCGATGTGGCTCCGACCCCTTCATCCTCGTGGGATGACTCGTCGGTCGCCCAGTCCCAGAACAGTGCTCCCGCTGTTGAGCTTGAAGAGCCTGCGCCTGCGCCACAGACAGAGCCCCAGTCGGTGGATGCGGCCTCGTCAACTGAAGCACCAGCTCGCCAGACACCACGTCAGAACGGCGGGAAGCAGGCGGACATCGTTCGAGCTCGGTGGAATGAAGTGCTTGACCGTCTGGCCTCGATGAGCCGCGTCGCATGGTCGCTGATCAACACGAACGCGCAGTTGGGTGCGATTGAGGGGTCGAACCTTGTGTTGGTGTTCCCCTCCGAAGGAATCATGGCGAACTTTGAACGCGGTGGCAGACATCAGATCGTCTCCGACGCGATCTACGAGGTCACTGGTCTGCGCTATGAACTCAGCGCACAGGTGGGACAAGCATCGGGAGGGCCGGCAGTAACGGCACCTTCGGCACCCGCATCGCACCATGCATATTCTGACCCGACTTACGCCGATCAGTCCTATTCAGGTCAGACACAGAACGTCCCACTCAACAACACCGCGAACCGAGGTGGACAGCCTGATGCTGGATGGGTTTCGGAGCCGCCCCCTTTTGAGCACCGCGTTGTCCAGGCTCCTGACGTTGGTTCACAGGCCGTGGGCGATCCTCCAGCGCCACGTGTTGCCCCCGATCCAGCCCCACCCGTCGGCTCTGATCCGGTAGTGTCGGATGACCCGTGGGGTGAAGTAGTTATTCGCACTCCGCACGAAGACGTTGAAGAGCCAGCCCAAGCGCGTGAACCTGAACCGCAGGACGGTCTAAGCGAATCACAACAGGTGCACAACGACTCGCAACCTAGCCGTGATGACGCTTGGTCAGCTGAGGCTGAGCCTGCTTCAACGCGGTTGGATTCGGATTCCGCCGAGGCGCCTGCGGATTCCAGCCCGGGTTTTAAGGTTCACTCGGATTCGTCGGCAACATCCGATGATCGCCCCTCCGATGGTCACGACGACGATCAGGCAGACTCCGAGTCTTTGACTCAGGTAGAACCAGTGCGTACCGGGGGGCCGGTACGCCGCGCCATGAGCGTCTTCACCTACGACGATTTTGACCCGCAAAATGCGAGCGACGATCAGGTGACAACGCCTAGTGGGTGGGCGGATGCTCCCGTTGCTCAGACGAACTCGGTGAGCTTTGAAGACTTCGGCGATACGGCTCAATCTGCAGGTGACTCCTGGGCTAACGGTGACAATAGCGCTGGTAGCGATGCCCATAATGATGGGTCTATTGATGACGGTCAGGATTCCGCTCCGCTCGACATGGGTGAAGACCTGCCCTCAATGGATGACGAAGATATTGAAACCACAACTATGGTCGGAATCCCCGTTGTCCTCGACGTCCTCGGTGGCAAGATCATTGAAACAATCCCGAACGGAAGTGAACGCTGACCATGTACGAAGGTGCTCTTCAAGATTTGATTGATGAGTTCGGTCAGCTTCCCGGAATCGGACCGAAGTCTGCCCAACGCATGGCCATGCACGTATTGGATGCGGAACCAGATGACGTTGCTCGACTCGTTGATGCTATTCAGGCAGTGCGGAAAAAGGTTCACCACTGCTCGGTGTGCGCGAACCTGACCGAAGAAGAAACCTGTTCTATCTGCAGAGACGTTCGACGTGACCCCACAATGATCTGCGTCGTCGAAGAACCGAAAGACATCCAAGCGATCGAAGCGTCACGGGTATTCCGCGGACGCTACCACGTGCTCGGCGGAGTTATTGACCCGATCCGTGGCATCGGCCCCGAGCAACTCCGTATCCGTCAACTGCTGTCGCGTCTTGAAGACGATCAGATTACCGAGGTCATTATCGCGACCAACCCGAATGTCGAAGGCGACGCAACCGCTGCGTTCATCGTCAGAATGTTGAAGAGCATCGGCGTTTCAACATCGCGTCTTGCCATGGGCTTGCCAATGGGTGGCGACCTTGAATACGCCGACTCGAAGACTTTGGGTCGGGCCCTTGAAGGACGAACCGCTCTGGGCTGACAGTGTCATCCCAGAGCGGTTCGTTCGAACTGCAAGTCCGACAAAGACGAAGAAACTCAGTCGGTGAGCTCAATGCCGTTGCCGTCGCGGTGCCACTCGCTACCCGGGGCGGACACCAGAATGAGGATGCCTTCAATGAAGCCCCACAGGCAAGCAATACCGAAGGTGAAGATTGTCAGAACCAGCTGAATGACAGCGCGGGTGGTGCCGACCAAGGTAGAAGTTGTGGATGCCAAAACCTCCAAGGAAAATGCCCAGGATACCGGCGATAATCTTTGACTTCTGCTGGTAGCCCGCCGGAACGGAGGTTGCGAATGTAGGCTGGCCGTACGGTTGTCCCTGCTGGGCGTAAGCTTGCTCTTGGTTGGTGTACTGCGGGTCTGATTGGCCGTTGAACTGCGGAGTCGGCGTTGTCATCGTATGAACTCGTTTCGTTGTGAGAACGTTTAATACAACTAAGGTACTACTTACTACGGGCATACGGAAGTGTCACGAGTCAGACCATGTGTGCGTGAACGATCACAGGGAACCCACAGCAGGCGAGCAGGACAGATAGTGAGCAAGCGCGAAACGATCTGAGCGTGAGTCCAGCATCTGAATCCTCATTTGTTCACTCTGATGATGCGCCCGCTCGCATTCTTGTTGAGGATGACGAGTCTTCGCTTGCCGCCTGCCCTTGTCGCCTAGTGGTTTAACCGTGAAAAGCAATGTTGGGGGAGTACGTCATCGATGTGCTCCCCCAACACGGTTGGTAACGCTTTAGTGCATCACCGGGTGCTAGGCCAAGAGGGTGCGGTCAGAGAGTCCCGCTCCACCTTCGCCTCGCAGCTTATCGAACTGAGCAAGAAGGGATTCGACAGTTGCATTCTTCTTTTCTTCACCCGTCAGTTCGAACATGATGCGACCTTCGTGCATCATAATCAGGCGGTTGCCCATGGACAGTGCTTGCTCCATGTTGTGCGTGACCATCAGCGCCGTCAGATTCTTCGACGCGACGGCATCTCGGGTCAGCTCGGTGATCAGAGCAGCACGCTTCGGGTCAAGAGCGGCGGTGTGCTCGTCAAGAAGCAGGACGCGCGGGTGAGAGAAGGTCGCCATCGTCAGCGACAAAGCCTGACGCTGGCCACCGGACAGCAGACCAACCTTGGCAGTCAGACGATTTTCGAGGCCCTGTTCGAGAGGTGCCAGAACGTCGCGGAACATGGCGCGCTTCTTCGCTGTCAGAGCAGGTCCCAGGGTTCGGCGGTTGCCTCGTGACCATGCGAGCGCAAGATTCTCTTCGATTGAAAGGTGGGGTGCGGTGCCAGCCATCGGATCCTGGAAGACACGCGAAACGTAGCGCGCAACCGCGTAATCCGGAAGCTTCGTGACGTCCTTATCGTCGATCGTCACGCGACCCACGTCAGCCTGGTAACGGCCAGAAATGACATTCAGCAGTGTCGACTTGCCGGCGCCGTTTGAGCCGATGATCGTGACGAAGTCCCCCTCGTCAAGGTGGAGTGAAATATCGCGAAGCGCCACGCGCTCGTTGACGGTACCGCGGAAGAATGTCTTAGTGACGGCTTCGATATCAAGCATCAGAGCACCACCTTTTCGTTGTCGCGCTCTTCAGGCGTGTGCGTAATGTCAGGTTCTCGGACCAGTGTGTGCGCGCGACGGCGCTCGCGGATCTTCGAGAAGAAACCGACGCGAGGAATCATCAGTGCGAGGAACACAATGATCGCGCTGATCAGCTTCATGTCATTCGCTTCAAGGAACTCGATGCCGAGGGCAAGCTGGATGATGACGCGGTAGAGGATCGAGCCGATCACGACGAACATCGAGGTCATCCACACGCCACGCGACCCGATCAGTGCCGTACCGATAATGACCGATGCCAGGCCGGCAACAATCAAGCCGATGCCCATCGAAATGTCGGCGTAGCCCTGGTACTGCGCGACAAGAGCGCCAGAGGCGGCAACGAGGCCATTTGAAAGGGCAAGGCCGATAATCTTCATCGTTCCTGTGGGAACACCCTGGGCGCGAGCCATACCTTCGTTGTCACCGGTCGAGCGCATGCCAAGACCGATCTGGGTCGACAAGAACCAGTTGAAGGCGGTGGTGACGACGCCGATCAAGACGGCGAAGATAGCGACGGATACCCACGAGCCGTTCAGGCCCGCGTCGCGCAGGGGAGTGAGGACAGTTTCTACACCACGAAGAAGCGGAACATTTGCTTTGCCGAGAATACGCAGGTTGATCGAGTACAGGCCGATCTGCGTCAAAATGCCGGCAAGCAGGGGGTGAATGCCTGCTTTGACGTGAAGGAAACCGGTAATTGAGCCCGCAATACAACCGGCAAAGAAGCCGGTGATCGAGGCAAGCCACGGGTTCTGGCCGGCGGTGATCATGATTGCTGCAACCGCTGCGCCCGTTGTAAAGGATGAGTCGACGGTCAGGTCAGCGATATCGAGTACTCGGAACGTCAGGTACACGCCGAGTGCCATGAGGCCGTAGATCAGGCCAAGGTCGAGAGCTGTAAGCACTGGTTTTCCTTTTCAGGGTTTGTTTTCACGCGCGGGTGCTCAGGAACACCGGTTGTTCGCTGAGCACCCGCGCGTGGGTTGCGCGTCAGCGCGTTGAATTATTCGCCGACCAGGACGGCGGTGTCTTTGAGAGCATCCGGAAGAGTCAAACCGATTGCTTCAAGGGTCGTCTTATTGACGGTCAGTTCGTATTCGGTCTGGGACTCGACAGGCATGGTGGCAGGATCGGCGCCTTCGGTGAGGATTTTGATTGCCATCTGGCCGGTCTGGTAGCCGAGCTTGGTGTAGTCGATGCCGTATGTGGCAAGCGCACCGTGAGCAACGGAATCGGCTTCGCCTGCGATCAGCGGAATCTTTGCGTCTTCAGCTGCCTGGACGACAGAAGCGAATGCAGAGACGACGGTGTTATCGGTCGGGACGTAGATAGCATCGACCGTGCCCGCCAGATCCTGGGCTGCCTGCTGAACTTCGGCGGAGTTCGTGATGGTCGTTTCCTTCACAGAAAGGCCTTCGGATTCGGCTATCGTCTTGGCAAGCTTCACCTGGACTTCGGAGTTCACTTCACCGGACGAGTAGATAATGCCAAGGCTCTTCGCCTTGGGTGTGAACTGCTTGACCAGCTTGATCTGCTCTTCGACCGGGTTCATGTCGGTGGTGCCCGTCAGATTCGAGCCGGGGGCGTCGAGCGAGTCTACGAGCTGAGCGGAAACCGGGTCGGTGACGGACGTGAACAGGACGGGAGTGTCAACGATGGATTGCGCAATTGCCTGAGCTGAAGGGGTTGCGATAGCCAGGATCAGGTCGTGATCTGCTTCTGCGAACTTCGCTGCGATCGAGGTTGCGGTTGCCTGATCCCCCTGGGCGTTCTGTTCGTCGAACTTCACGTTCAAGCCGGCGTCGGTAAACGCCTTCTTAAAGCCTTCGCGTGCAGCATCGAGCGAGGTGTGAGTGGTGATCTGGCTGATGCCGATTGAGTATTCCTCAGACGCACCGGCTGCTCCCGATTCGGATCCGGTCGATGCTGAGCCGGAGCATCCAGCAAGGACGAGGGCGAGCGCTGCGCCAGTGACGGCACTGATCTGCGCGGTGCGTTTCATGGTGAACTCCACGTGTTGGCGTTTACGGTTGGAGGGCCAGCCGGGCTGACCTTCTTCCATGACGCTAACGAGTGAAGTGGTTTTCAGGGAGTGAGTGTTCAGTGGGTGAACATAGGGCGGTCGAAAATATCTCAGAATATGAAACCAGCTACTCCGTTTTGAGCGTGCTGATTCTTAGTCGAAATAAAAACGGCTAAAAATCGGACAAAACGGTGTTCAACGAAAGAACTCACTCAAGTCCAAGAGCGTGGCGCGCGCGATAGCGCCCATCACCACCATCGAAGGCGCCGACAACCGCATCGGCGGCCGCGTGACACTGCTCAAGAGAAACCTGACCAAGCTGAGCGCCCACACCGGAAATCGCACTTGACGCCATCGACAGCGATGTCACACCCATGCCCACAAGCACGCACGCCAGAAGCGGATCGGCGGCTGCTTCACCGCACACACCAACGGGCTTGCCTAACCGCAGTCCTGCTTTGACGACCTTACGGATCAGCGCAAGCGGGGCGGGCTGCCACGGATCGGAGTACTCCGCCAGGTTTGCTGACAGACGGTCAGCGGCCATCGTGTACTGGGTCAAGTCATTCGTACCGATAGAAACAAAGTCCACGTACTCCATGATCTGGTCGATCAGGATCGCGGTCGCGGGAACCTCGACCATCACGCCAGCCTTCAAAGACACGCCAAAAACGTCGTTGCGTTCATTAATCAACCCGGCAAACCAGCGTGCTTCAGCGGCAGTAGCGATCATCGGTGCCATCACCCACACGTCGGTGTCGGGGGCAGTCATGGCTGCGACGGCAATCGCGTCCAGCTGATTAGCCAGAACATTCGGGTGAATGCCGTTAATCCGGATACCGCGAACACCCAGCGCAGGGTTCGGCTCATCACGTAGCGTCGCGTAGGCAACCGGCTTGTCAGATCCTGCATCCAGAGTGCGAACCACAACCTTCGATCCGCTCCATGCCAACAGTGCCTGAGAATAGGAGCGCGCTTGCTCTTCAACGCTGGGCTCAGTTGGATGGTCAAGGAATGCCAGCTCGGTGCGCATCAAACCGACGCCCTCAGCGAAGCCGGACTCGTGAGCCGAAGTAGCGCTGGGCCCGTCCTGAACGTTCGCCAACAGTTGGACATGCACCCCATCCGAAGTCTGCGCGGGACCCGTCCATGAACGAATCAGTTCCAGTCGCGCTGCATCAGCCCGGACCTTTTCGAGTGCCACGGCCTCGTCGATCCCGGTTGTGATCGCACCCGTGGCACCGTCGACCAAGACGGGCACCTCCGACGCAATCTGGTCCACCTGACGTGCTGCCACGATGCACGGAATCGCCAACTGGCGCGAAATGATCGACGTGTGCGAGGTCGGACCACCTAACTGAGTCACGATCGCGACGCACAAATTTGGGTCCAAGCTTGCGGTGTCGGCGGGCGACAGATCATCCGCCAGCAGGACAAACGGGTAATCGCAGTGCGGGATACCCGGCTCAGGCACGCCCTGCAGGTGCGCGATCACGCGGTCACGAACGTCGCGCAAGTCAGTCGTGCGCTCCGCCATCACACCGCCGGCAGTCTCGAACATGACGACGAACCGCTCGGTCGCCTTCATCACCGCCTGAATCGCGGGGATGCTGTCGCGGATGCGCTTCGACACGTCCTTCGTCCACGCGCGGTCAGTGGCCAGCGACGAGGTCACGATCAGAACGTCAGCCACTTGTCCGGTGGTTTTTGAAGCGCGATTCATGAGCGAGTCAGCCACGGCATTTGCACAATCAAGGAAGCGACTTACTTCGGCTTCGCGGACATCATCCGGCAAAGCAGGAGCCGACTCAGGCGGAAGTTCAGGCCTGCGCACCCAGAGTGTCGGGGCGTAGGCAACACCTTGAACAACAGGAGTTCCATAGATTGTGATCGGGTCAGCCATGCGAGCCTCCTTGCTCAACGGGTCACGTGCTGTGACCAGCATAAAAGCTCACTTGAACACAAGCGATTGTCAGTCCTAAGCCTGCACAAGTGACCTAGAAGAGCCCCGATTGATGTTTCGTTTGTCCGCCTATTGTGTTTCCTCTGCCCGTATAGCGGTCGCACCCCCGCTAGATAGGGCCCATCTCTAGGATGAAAGGACGCACGAAAGTGCGTAGTAAAAGAAGAAATGGGGAACCGTGGCACTTATCGTGCAGAAGTATGGTGGCTCATCCGTCGCAGATGTTGAAGCGATGAAACGAGTCGCCCGCCGAGTCGTCGAAACTCACCAGGCAGGACACCAAGTCGTTGTCGTCGTATCCGCAATGGGCGACACTACCGACGATCTGCTCGACACGGCCGCGCAAATCACCCAGCACGCTCCCGAACGCGAGATGGACATTCTGCTGTCTGCCGGCGAGCGTATCTCCATGTCCCTGCTGTCCATGGCGGTCAATGAACTCGGCGTTCACGCCCAGGCGTTTACCGGCGCTCAGGCCGGTATTAAAACGACTTCAAACTATGGGCGTGCTCAGATCGTCGGTCTGGTTACCGAACGCATTGCCCGCACCGTCAAAGACGGTCACGTTGCCATCGTCGCAGGGTTTCAAGGAATCTCCGAAGATGACGACGTCACCACGCTGGGCCGTGGCGGATCGGATACGACCGCAGTCGCGCTCGCGGCAGCCCTGCACGCTGACGTCTGTGAAATCTACACCGACGTCGACGGCCTGTTCTCCGCAGATCCTCGTATTGTTCCCAAGGCGCACCGTCTGCGTCGCGTCACCCAGGAAGAAACCCTCGAACTCGCTGCGCACGGAGCAAAGATTCTGCACCTGCGCGCCGTCGAATTCGCGCGTCGCTACAAGGTGCCGCTTCACGTCCGCTCATCGTTCTCAGAAAAGAACGGCACCTGGATCTTCGACGGTCCAGCAAACCCAGAACTTAAGGGACTCGTTCCCTCAGCTGCACTTGTCGATCCGCAGGAGGACCCCATGGAACAGCCAATCATCTCCGGTATCGCCCACGACCGATCCCAGGACAAGATCACCGTCACCAACCTGCCGAACACCCCCGGTATGGCAGCGCGCGTCTTCTCCATCTGCGCCGAGGTCGGCGCAAACGTCGACATGATCGTTCAGAACGTTCCAGTCTCTGACTCGACCCGCGCGAACGTAACCTTCACGCTTCCCGAAGGCGATGCACAGCGCACGCTCAATGCTCTTGAAGCTGCGCGCGACGAAATCGGCTTCGACCAGTTGCGTTACAACCCGAACATCGGCAAGCTCTCGCTGGTCGGAGCGGGCATGCGCACCAACCCGGGTGTGTCCGCCAAGCTGTTCGAGGCCCTGTCTGATGCCGGCATCAACATCGAGATGATTTCGACTTCCGAAATTCGTATCTCCGTTGTCACCCGCCTTGACGATCTTGACCGCGCAGTCCAGGCCGTCCACACGGCATTCGGCCTTGACGCCACCGAATCTGAGGCAGTCGTCTACGGTGGCACCGGACGCTGAAAGGCGCACCGCTCGTCGCTTCGCCCCTTATGGGGGATATGAGAGAAACGCTAGGCGACCTCGTCAGTTTAAAATCGCAGACTTCCGCGTGAAAACCACGCCGGATCCCTCGGTCGCCCCAGCGTATGGGCGCCCACACCAAAGGAGAAAACAATGACCGGACTGAACGTCGCAGTCGTCGGAGCAACCGGACAGGTTGGCCGAGTCATGCGCACTCTGCTCGAAGAACGCGACTTCCCCGTGAAGTCGATTCGCTTCTTCTCTTCTGCTCGCTCGGCGGGCACGACCCTGACTTTCAAGGGCGAAGAGATTACGGTCGAAGACGTCGCCACCGCGAACTACGACGGTATCAATATTGCTGTTTTCTCTGCGGGTGCCTCGGCCTCGCTTGAGTACGCGCCGAAGCTCGTTGCGGCCGGCGCGGTTGTCGTCGACAACTCTTCCGCATGGCGCAAGGACCCGGACGTGCCACTGGTCGTGTCTGAGGTTAATCCCGAGGACATCGCGAACCGCCCCAAGGGCATCATCGCGAACCCGAACTGCACGACCATGGCAGCTATGCCGGTCCTGCGCCCGTTGGTTGACAAGGCGGGTGGCCTGAAGCGCCTGTTCGTCTCGTCCTACCAGGCAGTCTCCGGTTCCGGCTTGAAGGGCGTCGAAGAACTCGTGCGCCAGACCGAAGCCGGCGTCACTCAGAATCTTGCCGGTCTTGCACTGGATGGCCGCGCGGTCACTCTGCCCGATCCGCAGGTCTACGTCGCCCCGATCGCATTCGACGTTGTGGCCCTGGCCGGTTCGATCGTTGACGACGGATCGGAAGAGACTGATGAAGAGCAGAAGCTCCGCAACGAGTCCCGCCGAATCCTGCACATCCCGGACCTCAAGGTGTCGGGCACCTGCGTCCGCGTCCCTGTTTTTACAGGCCACACACTGACGATCCACGCCGAATTCTCCGGCGCGGTCACCCCCGACGAGGCGCGTTCCATCCTGGCAACCGCTGACGGTGTCCGCGTCGTCGATGTTCCGACTCCGCTTGAAGCCGCGGGGCGTGATGAGGTTCTGGTCGGTCGTATCCGCCAGGATCAGGCTGTCGATGACAACTGCGGTCTGGTTCTGGTTGTCGCCGGCGATAACCTGCGTAAGGGCGCTGCCCTCAACGCAATCCAGGTCGCCGAACTGGTGGCAGCTGAACTGCTTGCCTGACCAGGCGCATCAAGCCAAACCTAGGGAAGGGGCGCTGGTGGGATGAAACCCCAGCGCCCCATTTCTTTACGCGACTTCGTTGTCCGTATCTGAGCTCGGAAGCACCCACCCCGACGTCACATCAAACTCAACCAGTGCACCGACTTCAAAGGGAGTTGATGTGTTGGGCGTGCGGACAACCAACGTCCCGATCTCGGTTTCTACGTCATAGGACATATGGGATCTGACGAACGAAGCGGAGATGATTTGCCCGTGGCGCCCGATCACCGAATACGGAGCACTGGGAGTCAAATGAATATTCTCGGGCGGAATGCTGATCTGAACGTCTCCCGGCTTCGTGCCGTGGGGAGCAGGAATCGAATAGGTCACAGTCCCACACGTCACCGTTGCCAGTAGAAGCGATGAAGCGGGAACCTCGTCAACACTTTCGACCGTGCCCGCTACGATGTTGGGGATGCCCATCAGGTGCGCAACTTCGATGGAATTCGGTTGTGCATACAGCATTCGCGCGGTGTCGATCTGCAAGCATCGACCCGAATCCAACAGCATGATTCGATCGGCGACCAGACACGCTTCGGTCACATCGTGCGTCACGTAGAGAACTGCACTGCCCAAGCGTCGAACCTCGCGAATCAGGGAGGCTCGGATTGTTGACGCAACGGATGCACCCACGTGTGCGAGGGGCTCATCCAACAGCAGGACGGAGGGTCGTCGCACAAGTGTCCGTGCTAGAGCGACGCGTTGAGACTGACCGCCCGACAGCTGGTAGGGGTAGCGTGATGCCAGGCCGACGATACCCATGCGAACCATGATCGAATCGATCAAAGACTCGCGCTGAGCAGTGGGAACATCCGTACTCTCCAGCGCGAAAGCAATGTTTTTGTGGACGTTCATGTGATTGAACAACGAGGGCGTCTGAAAAAGTAGGCCGGTTGGGCGTTTTCCTGCGGGAAGAGTGGTGATGTCCGAGCCGTCAACGACGATGGAACCACTTCTGGCTGTTTCGATGCCCGCAAGGGTATGTAAGAGCGTCGTCTTGCCACACCCCGACGGCCCAACGACGGCAACGATCTCGGCAGAGGCAACGTCGAATGAAATGTCGCTCAGGATGCGTGAGCCACGGTGAACGTCCAGACCACGAACATGCAGTCCGGAGTTCATGTGAATAGAGGTTGTCATAGGCTCTTCCTGACATATCCGGAGTGACGTGTTGTTGAGGTAATGAATGCGATGCCCAAACTAATCATGACCAGGGCAGATGATGCGGCGAGCGTGCCAAGAGCTAACACTGACCAGTGATCGCCGTGGATGCCAAGTGGAAGAAGCGCAACGGCGGGGAACGCGGAACCGACGGGGACAACGAACGCCGAGGGGGCACTCATACACATGAGCAACCCGCTGAGTGCTGCAAACACACCGATCAGTCGAGCTGCCAAGGCGGGAATCACCACTGTGAGAGTGGTGCGCGTAGTGCTTGCTCCCAGTTCTTCCGCGATCCTCATCGCTTGGCGAACAGAGAGCAGTGAGAACGACATCAGGAAATATGACGCCGGTAGGGCAAGAAGAAGATTGGTGAGAACCACCGTCAGCATGCCACCCGCAATCGAGCCGCCACCCAACAAGCGTGGCAGGATCGTGTGGTCGCCGATTGATATCGGGTGTTGGAAAACTAAGTGAATCAGAATTCCGCCGGCAATGGGGGCGGACAACAAGGCAGTCAGGAACAGGGCGTTGATCGCGCGGGGGAATGCCCAGCGGTGCCTGGCAATCAAAAATCCTATTGCTGCGCTCAGCGGGACGATGCCCAGGATCAGCAGTGATTCTCTGACGGTCTGCCCCAAGAGTTTCGCAGATGCGGTGTGGATGAACCAATTGGACGCTCCGACGAGTATCACGATGATGATTCCTGCACTCATAATGACGAATATCAACGCGAAGGGGATGACGCTTGCGGATAGCGTCGGAAGGTATTCCTTCAGCGGGGTTGGGTACGTTGTCTGCCGGGCTGTGTAACGAGTCAGCGTCAAGCTATGCAAAACGACGAACGTGGTCGCGGACGCGACTCCAACATAGATGAGTGCAATGTGAGTGGGGACGGAAGAATCGAGTCCTGAGTTCAATGCGTTGAGCGCCAACACCGGTAGGTACGGTTCGGCCGACGCGTTCGTGCTTGTTGCTGACACGTCGGAAGCTGCCATGAATGTGGTCAACGCGAATGCGGGGATCAGGGCTGCTCGGATGCGTGGAGCAAGAAGCTTTTTAAAAATGTTTCGCTCGGGGTTCCCGAATGCGACTGCTGTTTGGACTTCAGCGTGGTTGAAGGACGACAGGATGAAGCTCAGCATGAGGGCAGCGAAGGGGCTTGCGTTGATGGCAAGTGCGACGATGATTGTTGCCTGCGAGTAGGGTGGGGCGCCTATCCAGATCAGTGCTTGAGCGATGACTGCCGGTGGGATCAGTGCAGGCAAGAGTGCTGGAAGAATCCAGATGAATGTTCGTCGGGAGCGCAGGTACAGGGGGAGTGCGATTGCGATTCCGAGGATTGTCGCGCCCAGTCCGGCTAGCGTGCTAATTTTCAGCGTGCGAATGGCAGTGGGGACGAGGTCACTCCATGACAATTCATCGGCTAGGGGTAAAGATTCAGTGTCTGACACGCGGTGGTTGGCGCTGGTCGCGCCAATGGGGGCGGGTACGTCCTGGGT
>ERZ1034992.7-NODE-7-length-169143-cov-22.828983_pt1 | contig 169143 bp, 158 predicted proteins | sample MGYA00520695_ERZ1034992 | MGnify/ENA primary metagenome ERZ1034992 (study PRJEB33766, sample SAMN09781778) | gut metagenome | biome: gut microbiome | host: Homo sapiens | place: Madagascar | study: EMG produced TPA metagenomics assembly of the PRJNA485056 data set...
GTAGCCTAAGAACCCCTACTATTAAACTGTCTAACTTTCAGGGGACAGTTCACTTCCCACGGGCGGCCCCCAGTAGCCTAACGCTCAGCCCTTGCGCTTGGCAGGAGCCTCGCCCAGCTCGAAGGATTCGACGACGGCCTCGGTGGCCTCAGTGTCATCGGAGGCGGTCACGGTCAGGGCGTCCACGGCCTTTGACGCGGCTTCCAGGTCACTCTTCACGGACTCCAGAGCCTCGACCTGAGCCTGCGGGGCACGCACCGTCACCGCCAGGAACGGCGTACGTGGCGACACCTTCGCCTCAGACTTCACGCGACGCAGGGCGATCAGAGCGGAGGACGCGGCCTCGAGCACCGAGGGATCGCCCTCGATGCCAGCCAGGTCAGCTACGACCGGCCACGGAGCGGTGTGCACGCTGCCCTCGCGGTACCAGCTCCACACCTCTTCTGTCACGTACGGCAGGTAGGGGGCGAGCAGACGCACGACGTTGTCGATAACGATCGCCAGAGCCGCACGGGCGGACGCGGCCGAGGCCTCGTCCCACGCGCCATCACGGTTGTAGGCGCGCTCCTTGACCAGCTCCAGGTAGTCGTCGCAGAACGTCCAGAAGAACGACTCCGTGACCTCGAGCGCGCGAGAGTGCTCGTAGGACGCTAGGGCAGTCGAGGCCTCGTCGATGACGGAGGCGAGTGTCGCCAGCACCGAACGATCCAGTGGCACCGTCACCAGCGCCGGATCCAGATCAATCGCCGCGCCCTCACCACCCATGGTCAGAGCAAACTTTGAAGCGTTCAGAACCTTGATTGCCAGACGACGGCCGATCTTCATCTGCGCTTCGTCGAAGATCGCATCCAAGCCCAGTCGAGCGGACGTCGCCCAGTAGCGAACCGCGTCCGAACCGTACTTTTCAAGCAGACCCATCGGGGTGACCACGTTACCCTTGGATTTCGACATCTTTTTATGGTCAGGATCAAGGATCCAGCCCGAGATACCAGCGTGCTTCCACGGAAGTTCACCGAACTCGAGGTTTGCGCGAACAACGGTCGAGAACAGCCAGGTACGAATGATGTCCTGACCCTGAGGACGCAGATCCATCGGGTACGTACGGCTGAACAGATCCTCGTCTTCGAGCCAACCACATGCCAGCTGCGGGGACAGTGATGACGTTGCCCACGTGTCCATGATGTCCAGTTCTCCCACGAAACCGCCGGCAACGCCACGCTGGGCTTCCGTGTATCCAGCCGGAACATCAGACGAAGGATCGACGGGCAGTTCGTCTTCGGCTGGCGTAATGATCTGGTTGTAATCGACCTCGCCGGCCTCGTTCACCTTGTACCACAGCGGGAACGGAACACCGAAGAAACGCTGGCGGGAAACCAACCAGTCATTGTTCAGGCCAGTCACCCAGTTTTCGTAGCGTACACGCATGAAATCGGGGTGGAATGCCAGCTCGCGACCGCGACCAACCAGCTCTTCGTTCAGATCCTTACCCGACGACGGGTTCGTCCACGGCTTGCCACCGTTACGGATGTACCACTGGCGCGAGGTCACGATTTCGAGCGGCTTATCGCCCTTCTCGAAGAAGTTCGTCTGACGCATCGTCTTCGTCGGCTCACCGTGCATCTCGCCGGACTTAGCGAGCATCGCAACCAGGGTCTCGCGTGCGGAGAACGTCGTCTTACCGGCGATTGCCTCGAATGCTGCGATACCTTCAGCGGACGTGATCCACTTGGGCGTTTCAGCGATGATACGGCCGTCCTTGCGTAGGATCGCGCGCAGAGGAAGGTCGAGGTCACGCCACCAGTCGATATCCGTGGTGTCACCGAAGGTACAGCACATGGCGATACCAGCACCCTTATCCATCTCGGCCTGCGGATGAGGAAGAACAGGAACCTCAACACCGAAGACGGGGGAGGCAACGGTTGTGCCGAACAACGGCTTGTAACGCTCATCATCCGGGTGAGCAACAAGGGCAACACACGCGCCGAGCAACTCCGGACGAGTTGTCTCGATGCAGACGTCCACGCCGTTCTCCACGGGAGCACCGGCAGCGACAGCCTTCGCGGCAGCATCAGCATTCGTCAGGTGGAACGCCAGACGGTGGTAGAAGCCCGGGTATTCACGCGACTCAAGCTCAGCCTGAGCAACAGCGGTCTGGAACGTAATGTCCCAAAGGCCGGGAGCCTCGCTCTGGTAGGCCTCACCGCGAGCCAAGTTGCGCAGGAACGCAGCCTGAGCGACCTTGCGGGCGCGCTTACCGATCGTCTGGTAATGCTGTTTCCAATCCACGGACAGACCAAGGTAGCGCCACAGTGCCTCGAACTGTGCCTCATCTTCAACCGTCAGGCGTTCGCAGAGCTCAACGAAATTCTTACGCGAAATCGGTTTTTGATCACGAGCCTTGATCGACTTACCTTCGCCACCCTCATGTGGGGGAACAAAGTCAGGATCGTAGGGGAGCGTCGGATCAACGCGAACACCAAAGTAGTTCTGCACGCGACGCTCAGTCGGCAGACCGTTGTCATCCCACCCCATCGGGTAGAAAACGGACTTACCCATCATGCGCTGGTAACGCGCAATAACGTCAGTGTGGGTGTAGGAGAACACGTGTCCAACGTGAAGAGAACCCGAAACCGTGGGTGGCGGAGTGTCAATCGAGTACACCTGCTCGCGCGTTGCCGTACGATCGAAATCGTAGGTACCTGCGTTCTCCCAGCTCTCACCCCACTTGTGTTCCAAACCTTCAGCGCCAACACGGTCAGGAACCGTCGGGGCTACAACAGAAGTCGGGGTCGAAAGACGCTCGCCCATATCAATATTCTCCATCCGAGTCGTGGACATGTACCCCACTAGAGTAGTGGGATTTCAAGGGGAAAACCAAACGTGCACATCGGGTATTCGCGACCTTTCCACCCCTGGCGATCAATCAACGAGGCCCGGGTAGGAACCTCGTCAATGAAACACAAAAAAGGCTGGCTACGAAGTCTCCTTCGTAGCCAGCCACGCGAGTGTGAAATCCTCAATCAGAGAACAACAGCAGCAATCCAACCGCCGATGAGCAACGGAATGTTGAAGTGCAGGAACGTGGGGATCACAGTGTCCCGCATGTGGTCGTGCTGACCATCAACATTCAGACCGGTTGTGGGGCCAAGGGTTGAGTCAGAGGCAGGCGAACCAGCATCACCCAAGGCGCCCGCAGTACCGATCAAAGCGACCGTCGCAACAGGGGAGAAACCGAGCGTCGCACAGAGCGGAACGTAGATCGCAGAAATAATCGGCAGGGTCGAGAACGACGAACCAATGCCCATCGTGATGATCAAACCAACAAGCAACATCGCGAACGCTGCGATGACCTTGGAACCGGCGAAAAGATCAGCAGTCTGCTGGACCAACGGTTCGATTGCGCCGGATTCGTTCAGCACTGAAGCGTATCCCTGAGCGGTGATCATGATTAGACCAATCAGGGACATCATCTTCATGCCACCAGAGAAAACGTCATCAGCTTTCTGCCACGGAACAACGCGCATAAACAGCAGGATGCAGAGGCCAACAAGCGCCCCCACAAGCAATGGGTCAGCAGCAGAATCAACCAGCGTCAACCCCGTCTGAATAACAAAGCAGACGATGATTGCAAACAGCGCAGCCCACACCTTACGAGGCTCAATTGTTTCGATCTTGCGCGTGTATTCGCTGGTAGCAGGCTTGTACTCACGTGACTTCCCATAGGAGAAGAACGCGATGATCAAACCAACAAGCATCGAAAGAGCGGGGATACCCATTGCGACAACCGGGTTCACACCAGTGAGGTTCATCCCAGCTTTTTCAATGTTCGCAAACAGAATGTCATGCAGGTAAATACGACCGAAACCAATCGGCAGGAACATGTAGGTGGTGATAATACCGAACGTGATCGCCGATGCAACAAGACGACGATCCATCTTCAACGTGTTCATCACGCCAAGAATTGGCGGGATTAGAAGCGGGATAAACGCAATGTGAATCGGGATCAGGTTCTGACTCATGATACCCATGGCAACAACACCCGCAACGATGCTCCATTTCGTCACGGAACGAACGCGTTCACCTCGAGAAGGGTCAGCGCTCTTCATCTTCGAAACAAGCCAGTCGGCAAGCAATTGAGGCAAGCCAGAATGCGCAACCGCCATGGCGAAGGCACCAAGCAAAGCATAGGAAAGCGCGATCTTCGCGCCACCAGCTAGGCCATCCTGGAAGGCAACCATCGTGCCTTCAATGCCCATATGTGCGGTCAGACCCGCAACCAGAGCAGCAATGAACAGGGAGATAACGACATGCACACGCGCAATCGAAAGCGCGAGCATGATGATGACTGAAATGACAACAGCATTCATTGGGAGATGGGATTTTCTTAGTCGGGTTCGCGCAACTGGGAGTGATTACGCGCAGGACAGACAAAGATCAGGAAGACACTTCCTGATCGCGTGCAATGGCAGCATCGACAGCTGTAACAAGTGCGGGGGACAGACCGGCGTTTTCAGCGGCCAGCAGACCGGCAATCGTGGTGCCACTAGGCGAGCAGACCGAATCAATAAGCTGGGCAGCATTCACACCGCGTTCTTGGCTTGCAAGAAGCAGATCCGCTGAGCCAGCAACAGCCTGGGCGGCAATCAAGGTGGCAGAAGACTTCGTCAGTCCATGTTTCACGCCGGCTCGGGCAAGCGTCTCAATAATCTGGAAAACCCACGCGGGCGAGCAACTTGCCAACGCCATGAACGCAGGGAATTCTTTCTCGCTGATTCGCACGGTACGCCCGACAGCGCCGAGCAGGCGTTCGGTTGCTCCAAGCTGAGCCTCGGTTGCATCCTGAGAGCAGATTGCGCTCATTGACTGGCCAACCTGCGCATTGACATTCGGCATCACGCGGATCAACGGAACCGCTGCGCCGAAATCGCGGAGCATCGAATCAAGGGTGCGACCGGCGGCCAAAGAAACAACGGCCATATCTGGACGCTCGCGAACGATATGAGCGATCTGTGCGATCACTTCAGGCTGAATATGAGGTTTCACCCCAAGGACAAGCAGATCAACCTGATGAGCGAGCGAACCATTGGATGAAGCAACCTGCCCACCAACTTCGCGGGCAAGCGCCGGAGCATGGACACCATTCGCGTCAGTGAAAAGGAAATCAGCTCCGTTCATTCCGGCAGCAACCGCACCACGTGCAATTGCGGCGACCATTGAACCGGCTCCAATAAATCCGATGCGCATGTCGATTCCTCTTTCAGGCTCTGCTTGATGAAGAAGCATCCCGCAGTGGATAAAGCGAGATGCTCGCCACTGCTGTGTTCCTTAATCCCTTAGCCTAGTTGGGATAGGGCGTAGCGTGCGCGCCTGTCCGATTTGGAGCCCTTCTCAAAGTCAGCGCTTGCCGGTCCCATGACGCAAGCGGTGTCCACATGGATGTCGGCGCAACCGGAGTTGGGCGACCTGATTCATTGAGAACCGTGACAACTGCTTGTCCGGTACCACGATGTGTCAGAACCTCGTCCAATGCCAAAGGGGCTTCGGGGAATGCCTGAACTCGACGTTCTGCCTTTCATCCTCAAGGGGAACGAGGCCGGTTGGCGTGACTCACGCCAACCTGTTGATAGCCGGATAAGTTATCCACAGTTTTCTAATTACGTAGGTGCGTGAGGAGGTATTGCTTCTTAGTGTGTGCGCATGAATGTCACGAATCGTCTGAATGTCGCTCGTCTGACCGAGGCAGTATTTGAGCCTGAAGATGAGGATCCGCTCGATGAGCCACGTCCCGAGTGGAAGGTGCGTCTGCTCCCGTCGGTTCAATCGATGATGCTACTGGGAGTCGTTGTTCTTCTTGTTGCGGGGATCGGCGTGTGGAAAACAACCACGGCATCGTCGGCGAAACAGATGAATGACAGTGGAGACTACGCCAGCACTGAGTCTGCGCAGTCGATTCAGGTAGCGTCATCCGCCGGCCAATCCGCGTCGCTTCCGGCACCTCAACAGAACATAGAACAGGTCACCGTTTATGTGACGGGAGCGGTCAATTCCCCGTCCCTAGTGACCCTAGAAATGGGCAAACGGGTCGCTGACGCGCTCGAAGAAGCGGGCGGAGTGGCAGAAGATGCCGATGTTGAACAAGTAAATTTAGCGCGCCCACTGGTGGACGGGGAACATATTGTGATTCCTCGGCTGGGCGAGGTCGCACACACACCTTCTGATTCCTCGTCGCCGACCGCATCAACAACTGGGAGCTCATGTATTGACCTGAATACGGCCGATGTTGGTGCTCTCGAGCAGTTAGATGGCGTTGGTCCGGCACTTGCCCGGCGAATCAAAGAGTTCCGAGACCAATCCGGCCCGTTCCAATCGGTGGATGACGTTGATGCGGTGCCGGGGATAGGACCAGCACTACTAGAGAAGATCCGTTCTCGGGTGTGTCAATGAAACCGCCACCGACAATGCATGATTGGCGTCTTGCCCCCGTGGCGGTGGCAGTCTGGTGCGGTGCCCTCTTCGGAACGAAAACGGACAGCAGTGCGGCCATAACTGGCGTTGCTGGCGCTACAAGCCTGGAGTGCGTGTGGATGCTGGCATCGTTGAATGCGGTTCAGCCACGCCAAGGGCGTCACAACCTGATCCCATTTGGTTCTCTGCGAGCCCTGCTAGCACTGGTTAGTTTTGCCACTGTTGTGGCCGTGTGTGTGGGAGCGGTCGCTCACAACAGTGCACGGCGCACCGAGGTCTTCCGAGCGGCTCAAACCGGATCGCTGATCACGATACGTGGCGAACTAGAAGATGATCCATCTGAAGTCTTAGGGCAGTTCTCGTCAGATTCGCAGATCGTTTCCCTTCGCGTGACACACGCAGGCAAACAATCGATGCGACCAACTAGCCCTATCAAAGTGCGACTAACAGGAAGCCACTGGCCCACTCTCTATCGTGGGGACACAGTTGAAACCAGGGGAGTGATCGACACTGAGTTCAGCGCGCATCTTCCTTGGGTAGGAATCATTCACACCTCGAAACTGAAATGTGTTGCTAGGCCACAAGGGTGGCGAGCTACGGTGCGAAGAATTCGCACCGGCCTCGTCGATCTGGTTGCTGACTTGGAACCTCAAGCGCAAGCTTTGGTTCCGGGAATGGCAATCGGTAATGACTCTGCAATGACGAAAGAACTGAAGGAAGCTTTTCGCCGGACCTCGCTGTCGCATTTAACTGCGGTCTCCGGCTCGCATTTGGCGATCATCATGGGAGTTGTCGCCTTCGTCCTACGAGGCCGCACACGTTTTCGTCTGTTCGGAATCGCAGCAATTCTGACCATCGTGGTTGCAATAGTTGGGGCAACGCCCGCAGTAATGCGAGCGGTACTCACCTCGGCGTTGGGGATTGGGGCAGAGTTTAGCGGTAGGGGAAAACAGGGGGTGACGACGTTAAGCGCAGTCACCATCGGATCAATCCTGTTCAACCCGTGGGTCGCAAGTAACTTCGGTTTTTCACTCTCCGTAGCGGCGACCTTTGGAATTGTTGTGATCGCTCGGCGCCTCCTCGATTATCGGCGCAGAAAAATCCGTTCGGACACACTCATCGGCAAAACAATTGGCATCGCGATTGACTACTTGGCAATCCCAGTCAGTTGCTATGTGATGACTTTCCCCATCCTGCTTCTTGCCAACCCACGCGTCCCGGTATACGGCATACCGGCGAATGTTATGGCGTCGGTAGCGGTTGCGCCGGCGACATTGCTGGCGATCGCGGCAACCTGCCTGCTTGGAGTCTCTCCTTGGCTCGCTCACGCGTGTGCGCAAGGATCAGCGTTCTTCACGCGGTGGATTACGAACGTTGCTTTCTTCTTTGCACACCTTCCGGGGGCTAGTCATCAGCTTTCGTCGCGTGATGTGATCGTCGCTAGCATTGTGAGCGCGACACTGGTGCTCTACTGGAAGCGTGCGCTCGTCATCCCCCTACTACGTAGAGTGCAAACGCATGTGTACATGGAACGTGTCAAACTTATAGGGCGTGCGAAGAAAGAGAGGTAATCAATGGGTAGTCGGGGAACTAAACCGTCAGCTCCGGTTGCTATTGAACTGGCTCCTATTGTCCTGATTAAGGGCAAAGAAGGGCTGCTGATCGATCGCGCTCTTGATTCTCTGCGCTCGCAGGCGCGTTCGGCAGATCCAAACCTTGAACGCACAGACCTGAACGCTGCCACCTATCAGGCGGGTCAACTGGACATGATTGCCTCGCCATCACTGTTTGGTGAAAGCCGACTGGTGATCATTCGTGACCTTGAAACGATGAGTGACGCTCTTGCCAACGACCTCTTGACCTATATTGCGGCCCCTGCCTTCGATGTGTGGCTTCTTCTGGTTCACCCCGGCGGAAACGCGAAGGGAAAAAAGGTCACCGACGCTATCGCAAAAGCTAAATTCCCCGTTATCCCCGCCGAAATCATTAAATCTGACCGGGACAAGCTTGAGCTAATCCGCTCTGATGTTCGCCGTGCTCACCGTCAGATGGATCGTGATGCGATGCAAGCGATCGTTGACGCGCTTGGCTCCGACCTGCGCGAAATGGCGGCCGCAGTTGCCCAGCTTCTCTCTGACTGCGAAGGCACAATCACGCTAGAGGACGTGCGTCGCTACCACGCGGGACGCATTGAAGCCAGCGGATTCGAAGTAGCCGATGCGGCCATCGCTGGTGAAACATCGCGAGCCCTCACCCTTGTACGGCACGCGTTCGCTACGGGTGTTGAACCTCAACAGCTTGTCGCCGCCCTGGCAATCAAGATCCGACAGATGGCGAAAGTATCTGCCTCATCAAGCGGACGCGGAGTCAACGTGGGAATGCAACCGTGGCAGGTGAATATCGTGCGTAGCCAGTTGCGGGGGTGGAACGATCGTTCGCTCGCAGGTGCTATCCAAGCGGTTGGACTTGCAGACAGTGAAACAAAAGGCTTGTCCCGCGACCCGCACTACGCAGTTGAAAAGGCCATTACGACGATCTGCCGGTTGCATCGAAGGCGTTAAACTAAAGCTCGCGGGTGAACGGGTTATCCTACACGTCCGTCCGTTGCCTGATGAACACGTCGTATAAAAACACTTTGGGGTCGCATCTAACGTGGATGCGACCCCAAAGGTGAAGAATTAGCGATCAGCCGAGCGAAGAAACTCGCTTTGCAAGCTTGGACTTGCGGTTAGCGGCCTGGTTCTTGTGGATAACACCCTTGGAAACAGCCTTATCCAGCTTGCGGGAAGCGGTCTTGAGGGACTCGATTGCGAGCTCCTTGTCTCCTGCTTCAACAGCTTCGCGGGTCTTGCGAACGAGCGTCTTGAGCTCGGACTTCACAGACTGGTTACGAAGACGACGCTTCTCGTTGGTGCGGATCCGCTTGATCTGAGACTTAATGTTCGCCACAGTCGGAAAACTCCTTGCTTGAAGTGATTACAGGGTCGGTGAGGGCTGTGTCAGAACCGGGACTGGGACGTGGGGACATCCGCAAACGGCTCGGACCAGACCCCCTGCCCGACCAGGCCGGGAGTCCGACTAACAACGTTACCAGCGTGATACGCTGAGCGCTATTTTCTTAGCGGAAAGTGGGCGTGAATGCGCTCACTAAACGCGCTTATGCGTGTGCTTCAAAGCCTCAGAAATCTCAACCTCGTCAATGCCACTGTCGCGAGTGGTAGACGAAGCATACGAAGAATGGGACTTCTTCGATCCTGAGCCGGACTTTCGTGAAGTGCTCGTACGACGGTGCGAAGTTATCCACACAGTGCATATCCCCTGAGTTATCCACAATTTGCCACTGGGAAGATGGCGCACTTTTTGTCGAAGGCAGACAGTGTGTGCATCAACTACCAATGCGTACAAGGAGGAACGCGATCATGGCACTTCAGTTCACGTCTGCCACTCCTATCGACGAGGCAGGGAATCCCGCCGATTCGCATGCCCCTGACTGGGGTGGGAGTGGCACGGGTTTTTCGCACATGCGTGTGCGCGAGCGTATGGAAGAGGCTCTCCAATCAGACTCGGGCGAGGTGATCGCAAAGATTGAGGAGCTGGTCAAGGACGAATCAGTTGATATGCGCGAGCGATTGACGATTGCTCGCGCACTTGTTGATTGGTATGCGCTCAATGACCAAGCAACCGACTGCCTTCGCGTGGCACGTATCGCTACCGAAATCGGACTGGACAACCTGGGACCGTTGGATGAGGATGTCTTGGTTGCCCGTAATTCTGAGCTTTACTGGCAGGCGACGCTGGGAAAATACCACAATATCGATAAGAACTACCGGATTCTGATTCGCGATGTTGAGCATGTCCTGGGGAACCACAGCGAGCTCGCGTGGGCGGCGCGAACAAATTCCGCGATGCCCGCTAAAGCTAGGGGCGACTTTGCAAAGGCGGTTTCAATTTATCGGCGCGTTGTGCGCGATATGGGGACGTGCTTGGCCGAAGACGACTCGCTGGCGATGAGTGCGCAAGACAACTTAGCTGAAGCCTTGGTGCTGGCTGATAAGTACGACTCTGCACTAAAAATTTATCGAAGCCTGCATGGGATCTCAAAGAAGAAGTGGGGGCTTCAAGACGGAAGAACTCTTCGCCTACGCGGGGAAATTGCTCGAACAAAATTCTTGCTGGGGCGCAGAAAACAGGCGATGAAAGAGTGGAAGCAGACGTTCGCTGACTGCCTAGAGGTCCTTGGGGCGCATAATCCGCTGACACTTGAGATTCATTGTGTTCTTCTTGCTGCGTCGATTGATATGGATGATTCGCAGGCGGTTATCGAACTTTCAGAGATGCTCGTCAATGATCCCCCCGAAGAATTGGAAGGAGAAGAGATCGAAAGCTTCCGCCAGATTAGTGAAAGCTATCGTCAGATCGGAGCGATGGAAGGTGAAGAGTAGGGATGCAGTGCAGTTCTTTTATAGGGAAGAACGTGATGTGCGCGAGGTCGCGCGCTCATAGTTGGCACTTGGGGGCGCGTTAATGGGACGATAAAGGGGAATATCTATTGGAGGTACCGTGCCAATCCCTACGCCCGCACAAGTGGAAACGATTCGTCCTGCTCACACCGAGCAGTCACGCCTGCGAAACTTCTGCATCATCGCGCACATTGACCACGGTAAATCCACGCTTGCTGACCGCATGTTGCAGTTGACCGGCATTGTTGAGCAGCGTGATATGCGCGCTCAGTACCTCGATCGTATGGATATTGAGCGTGAGCGTGGCATCACCATTAAGTCTCAGGCTGTTCGTATGCCGTGGACACGAGATGGCCAGGCGTACGCGCTCAATATGATCGATACGCCCGGTCATGTTGACTTCACCTACGAGGTCTCTCGATCGCTTGCAGCGTGTGAAGGCGCGGTTCTTCTGATTGATGCTGCGCAGGGTATTGAAGCACAGACTCTGGCAAATCTTTACCTCGCTCTGGAAAACGATCTTGCGATCATTCCCGTTTTGAACAAGATCGATCTGCCCGGTGCTCAGCCTGAAAAGTATGCTGCCGAGGTTGCTCAGCTGATTGGATGCGATGAATCCGAGGTCCTGAAAGTGTCGGGTAAGACCGGTGAAGGCGTTGCCGAGTTGCTGGATCGTATCGTCGAAGTCGTTCCCGCTCCGAATGGCAACCCAGACGGTGCAACCCGAGCCATGATTTTCGACTCCGTCTACGACACCTACCGCGGTGTGGTGACCTATGTTCGTGTCGTTGATGGTGCCCTGTCCACGCGCCAGCGCGTCAAGATGATGTCGACCGGCGCGACTCACGAACTGCTTGAAATCGGTGTGATTTCGCCAGAACCGATGCCCAGCGAAGGTATTGCCGCCGGCGAAGTAGGCTACCTCATCACGGGCGTGAAAGACGTGCGTCAGTCGCGCGTCGGCGACACGGTGACATTGAACGTTCGAGGCGCTGAGGAACCGCTGTCCGGATACAAGGATCCGCGTCCGATGGTCTTCTCCGGTATCTACCCGGTTGACGGTTCGGACTTCCCTGATCTGCGAGATGCCCTTGAACGTCTTCAGCTCAATGACGCAGCGCTCACCTTCGAACCTGAATCGTCGGCAGCCCTCGGCTTTGGGTTCCGTTGTGGCTTCCTGGGCCTGTTGCACCTCGAAATCATCCGGGAGCGATTGGAACGCGAATTCGGACTCGATTTGATCGCAACAGCGCCGAACGTTGTCTACACGGTCGTTGCAGAAGACGGAAGCGAGATCATCGTTGAAAACCCGGCGATGTTCCCCGAAGGGAAGATCTTAGAGGTTCGCGAGCCTCTTGTTGAAGCAACAATCCTGACGCCGACTGATTTCACCGGCACGATCATGGAACTCTGCCAGGATCGTCGCGGAACCATGAAGGGCATGGACTACCTGTCCGAAGACCGCGTCGAGCTCCACTACACCTTGCCTATGGCAGAAATCGTGTTCGACTTCTTCGATCAGTTGAAGTCGCGCACTCGCGGATACGCCTCGCTTGATTACCAGGAGAAGGGTGAGCAGAGTGCCGATCTGGTGAAGGTCGATATTTTGCTCAACGGTGACCGCGTTGACGCGTTCAGCGCGATTGTTCACCGCGATGCTGCATATGCGTACGGTCAGCGGATGACGAAGCGTTTGAAGGAACTGATCCCCCGCCAGCAGTTCGAAATCCCTGTTCAAGCAGCAGTGGGTGCACGCGTTATCGCTCGCGAAACGATCAAGGCACTGCGTAAGGACATGCTGGCTAAGTGCTACGGCGGTGACATTACGCGTAAGCGCAAGCTGCTCGAAAAGCAGAAGGAAGGCAAGAAGCGCATGAAGTCCATCGGTCGCGTGGACGTGCCACAGGAAGCCTTTATCGCAGCCCTGACATCGGATGTTCCAACCGGAAAGAAGTGATTGTGGCGGATCGCTCCAGTTATCGCCCAGAAGACACTCCCGAAGGGGAAGTCTTCTTCGCGCGAACAAAGTCGTTTACGCGTCGTAGTCGTGAGCTCCCGCTGAATCTTCAGCGAACCTGGGATGCTCATGCGTCGAAGTATGTGATCGAACCTGAGCGGGGGAACGGCTATACGACCGTCGCCGATACTTTCCGCTTGGATCCGGTTCAACTTTTCGGTCGCAAGGCCCCTCTGACTGTTGAAATCGGATCGGGCACAGGCGAACAGATCGTTGAAGCAGCTCGCACGCACCCTGAACGTGATTACTTGGCATTTGAAGTGTGGGTGCCCGGTATTGCGAAGCTGATCTCCAAAGCCGTTGAGGCTGGAGTAACGAATGTTCGTGTGATCGAAGCCGATGCTCAGCAGGCATTCCCGATTGTTTTCGCCGACTCAGCCGCTAACGAGGTTTGGACATTCTTCCCCGATCCGTGGAGGAAGTCGCGTCACCATAAGCGTCGTCTTGTGTCCCCCGAGTTTGCTCTCGAGGTTGCACGAGTCCTCGCCGACGGCGGTATCTGGCGACTTGCAACCGACTGGGACAACTACGCGTGGCAGATGCGCGACGTAGTAGAGGGATGCCCGCTGCTGGCTAACCCCTACGAAGGCGAGCGCCCCGACGAATCCGATGAACAGCCGACTCGCGGTGGTTTTGCCCCTCGCTTTGCAGGTCGCATTGTCACGCACTTTGAAACCCGGGGCCTTGACGCAGGTCGTGTTGCCCACGATGTTGTCGGAGTTCGTTTGCCTCGTGAAACCACTCATGCGCGTACGACCCAGGGCGAAAACACTTCCGATCAGGCGGAATAAGGAGCTGGCTGTTGCCTCCGGTCCAACCCGATGGAATTGAATGGCCGAAAGATGGCCATCTTGATCCAGCATTAGCTGAAGTCGACCAAGGGCGTCCGTTTTCGCTCTACGTGCACGTCCCGTTCTGCACGGTTCGATGCGGATACTGCGACTTCAACACGTACACAACAGGGTTCGGTGTGGGGGCAGAGCCCGGCTCATACGCGCGCTCAATTGAAGTCGAAGCACAATTCGGTAGGCGCGGCCTCGTGAATGCCGGATTTGAACCGCGACCAGCTGAAACTGTCTTCATCGGTGGTGGAACGCCCACTCTTCTTGACACCGACGAAGTGGCACACATCCTCGATAGCCTGCGAAATCATTTTGGGATCGCACAGCAAGCCGAGGTCACGATTGAAGCGAACCCCGATTCAATCGACGCCAAGGGGCTGTTCAAGTTAAAGGAGGCGGGCGTCACTCGGGTTTCTTTCGGAATGCAGTCAGCAGTACCTCAGGTGCTTGCAACGTTGGACCGCACGCACAATCCCCAGAAAGTCCCCTCTGTCGTCCAAGCCGCGCGCGATGCTGGCTTGGACGTGTCCGTCGACCTGATCTATGGGGCGCCGGGGGAGAGCATCGATGATTGGCATCGGTCGTTGGATGCTGCGGTCGCTTTGGAAACGGATCACATTAGTGCGTATGCGCTGGTGATCGAAGAGGGCACAAAAATGGGCGCGCAGGTCGCTCGCGGTGAGTTGCCCATGCCGGACCCGGACGACGAAGCAATCAAGTACGAACTCGCTGACCAGGTCCTTACTGACGCGGGCTTCAAATGGTACGAAATTTCGAATTTTGCGCGCCCGGACGTAAACGAAGCTGGCGTGGAACCGACCGAACTACGTCACGCAAGCCGACATAACCTGGCCTACTGGCGTGACTGGGACTGGTGGGGGCTAGGACCCGGCGCGCACTCGCACGTGGGACGTTACCGCTGGTGGAACGTCAAACACCCGGCCGCCTACGCGGGGCGCGTGCAAGCGGGAGTTTCTCCGGCGCTCGCGGGCGAAATACTTGAATCCGATGCTCGAGCACTGGAGAAAGTCATGCTCGCCGTGCGCACCTCCGAAGGCATACGCACGTCGGATGTCATCAATATCCACGCGTTGCCAGGCTTGATCGCAGACCAGCTGATCGACGGAGTAAATGCGCTGAAAGGGCGGGTCGTTCTGACGCTGAAAGGGCGACTTCTCGCCGATTATGTGACCCGCGAACTCATGGGATTCTGACCTTCATCTCTCGTTGTCACTGCATTCCTATAGGGGTGCCTCTATCCTTGAAAGGGAGCGCGGTCATTACTGGCCGCAGATGATCCGTCAATAGGAGGGCACGATGAGCCAAGACATGGGACCCAACCCGTACGTCGTCAACATCGAAGAAGCGACGATGGAAAACACCAACTACCGCACCACCCTGTGGACTGGTAAGAACTTGCAGCTCACCGTCATGTGCATCCAGCCCGGACACGACATCGGCCTGGAAATTCACGAAGACCACGACCAGTTCCTCCGCATCGAAGGCGGGCGCGGCCTGGTGCAGATGGGGCCGGCCAAGGATGATCTGTCCTTCGAGGTCGAAGCCTCAGACGATGATGCCATTTTCGTTCCGGCTGGCTCCTGGCACAACGTCACCGCAATCGGTGATGAGCCCCTTCGCGTCTACTCGATCTACGCTCCGCCAGAGCACGCACATGGCACCATCCACGTGACCTACGAAGAAGCCATGGAAGCCGAAGCCTTGGAGCATGGCGAACACTGAGCTTCATAGAAGGGCTGAGCCTTAAAAGGGGCGGGTGATACCGGAGTGATCCGGTATCACCCGCTTTTGCTTCCATTCGAATCCAGCCTGTAGTCCCATCGCGTTGTCTCGTCGGCGAAACTAGAGGCTGAGCATTCACGTGAACTGCAATAATGACAAAGGTTTGCCGAATTTGCTGAGAAATCTTGCGGTGATAAACTCCCGTCGGCACATTCTATTAAGTAGAGAGTCCGGTTATATGCCCAAGACAACACAATCGACGGGGACGTCGCTGAAGGAACTGACCCTGCGAGGCGTCATTATCGGTGGCATCATCACCGTCATCTTCACCGCAGCGAACGTATACCTCGGCCTGAAGGCGGGCCTGACCTTCGCAACCTCCATCCCCGCGGCCGTCATTTCGATGGCAATTCTGCGTTACTTCAAAGACCATACGGTCCAAGAAAACAACATCGTTCAAACGATCGCGTCCGCGGCAGGCACACTGTCCGCGATCATCTTCGTTCTCCCTGGCCTCGTCATGGTCGGGTGGTGGCAAGGTTTCCCATACTGGCAGTCGGTCTTCGTCATCGCTCTCGGTGGCATTCTCGGCGTTATGTATTCGATCCCGCTACGTCGCGCACTGGTCACGCACTCTGACCTCCCCTACCCCGAAGGCGTCGCTGCCGCCGAGGTTCTGAAGGTTGGCGATACCAACGAAGGTGCCGAAGAATCCAAGCGTGGTTTGCTCGCCATTATCTGGGGCGGTCTGTCATCAGCTGGTTTTGCCATCCTCGGCTCAATGAAGGTTCTCGGCACCGAAATCGGCACCGCTTTCAAGTTCGGTGCGGGTGGCACCATGGCTTCGGCTTCGTTCTCGCTGGCCCTGATCGGTGTTGGACACCTGGTTGGCATTGGTGTGGGTATCGCAATGATCGTCGGCCTGGCGATTTCGTACATCGTCTTGCTACCGTGGCGGACCTGGGGAATTGTTGACCCCTCGGCTCTTGCTGACACGGTTGGTATCGTCTTCCGTTCTGAAGTCCGATTGATCGGCGCTGGCGCGATTGCTGTTGCAGCAGTGTGGACGCTGATCAAGCTGATCGGCCCCATCGTCATCGGTATTAAGGATTCGCTTGCATCGACTGCGAAGCGCGAGTCGGGTGAAACTGTCCCGCTGACCGAGCAGGACCTGTCCGGCAAGATCGTTATCGGCGTGACCCTTGCAGTGATGCTCCCGATTGGTGTTCTGCTCTGGCTGTTCTTAAAGGACACCGCCATTGCACACAACTCGTTGGGCCTGATCATCATTTCGATCCTGTTTATCCTGATTACGGGGCTTGCTGTTGCATCCGTCTGCGGTTACATGGCGGGTTTGATTGGTGCCTCCAACTCGCCGATTTCCGGTGTCGGCATCATCGTCGCTATCGCAGCTGCCCTGGTTGTGAAGGCTATTCACGGCACCGCATCCGGTGACGAACTGTCCGCCCTGGTTGCCTACACGTTGTTCACTGCAGCCGTTGTCTTCGGTATCTCCACGATTTCGAACGACAACCTGCAGGATTTGAAGACCGGTCAGCTGGTGGGTGCAACCCCGTGGAAGCAGCAGGTTGCTCTGGTTATCGGCGTTCTCTTCGGCGCGATCATCATTCCGCCGGTTCTGAACCTGATGGGCAACGCTTTCGGTTTCCAGGGCGCTCCGGGCGCTGGCGAAAACGCTCTTGCAGCTCCGCAGGCCTCTCTGATCTCTGATCTGATTAAGGGCGTCTTCGGCGGAGACTTGAACTGGAATCTGTTGGGCATCGGCGCACTGATCGGCATCGTCGTTATCATCATTGACGAGGTCCTGAAGAAGACCACCAAGAAGATGTCACTTCCCGGTCTGGCTGTCGGCATGGGCATGTACCTGCCGATCTCGATTACCCTGACTATTCCGATCGGTGCGCTACTCGGTATGGTCCACGACAAGTGGGCCGCCAAGCAGAAGGATCCCGAGAAGGCAAAGCGCATGGGTACCCTGGTTGCCACCGGTTTGATCGTCGGTGAGTCCCTCTGGGGCGTCGTTTACGCCGGTATCGTCGGCTTCTCCGGTAAGGACGCACCACTTGCGTTCATGCCTGATTCGTTCGCGGGAGTTGCTCAGTGGCTCGGCCTGGTCGTTTTCGCTGGTGTGATCGGCTTCTTGTACTCCAAGACCCGCAAGGACACGCTGAAGTGATCAACGTGAACTAATGCGTTCTGGTGATTGCGCGCTAAGGTGCCCGGTGCCCGTTAGGGGTGCCGGGCACCTGCGTTTCGTGCAGGCACTGCCTTGCAATCTTGCTTAGTGTGGTCGAGTGATGTCCCAAGAAAACCGCTTCGACCCATATTCGACTTCGTTCGACCCGTATGGCACGGATATTTTGAGCTCTGACCCGCACCGTGATGGGCCACATGCGCCTCGCCCGCGTTCGCAGGAAATCCCGGTTGAACTGGGCATGGTGTTAGAGGACGTGGTAACAGGCTGGGTTGGTGCTGTTGTTCGCGTTGAAAAATCGGGTGGTATGCACGTCGTTGAATTAGAAGATCGGCGAGGGGCAGTTCGGTCCTTCCCTCTCGGTGGCGGTTTCTGGCTGGAGGGCCGTCCCGTTACGCTTGCACCGCCTCGCCCTCACGAATCTGACGTGCCCACATTCAGGCCTCAGTTGACTACCTACGGTGGGCGTGCGGTGACGAACTCGGGTTCGATTGCTGGGCCGAAGAGGGTCCCGAAGATAGCGAAGCAGTCGCGGATCTGGGTTGAGGGTCGCCACGATGCGGAGCTCGTCCAACACGTGTGGGGCGATGATCTGGCAGAAGTGGGAGTAGTCGTCCAGTTGCTTGAGGGTGTGGATCATCTTGAAGAGATCCTGGAAGTCTTCGGACCGTCTGATGAAGTTCGCGCCGGTATTCTGGTCGATCACCTTGTAGAGGGATCGAAAGAGTCGCGGATTGCCCAGCGTGTTCAGTCGCGTTGGTCTAGCGGTGTGCTGGTTGTTGGTCACCCGTTTGTGGATATTTGGCAGGCCGTGAAACCTGCTCGCCTGGGGCTGACGCGCTGGCCGGATATTCCGCGAGGTACGGATATTAAGCATGGCACTCTCGATGCGCTGGGCTGGTCGCATGCAAATCAAGCGGATATTGCGATGGGGTGGAAGCGAATTCTCGCCCAGGTCCGCAATTATAAGGACGTTGAGCCGGCTCTGCTGGGGCGCGTTGAAGAGCTGATTGATTTTGTCACTGAACCAGGTACTCGTTAGCGTCTGCGCAGTTGGGGGATAGTTCCACCGCCATTCATTGTTTCGTAGTGACGAGGCCGGGACTGTCAGCAAAGGCTTTGCTTGAGTATTGCCCGTTGTGAAGAGGTAGCGCCAACGTTGTGCTCGTTACTTCGGCTGGGCGCTTTGATGGGCAGGGAGTAGAATTGGCACTCAGATAGAGCGAGTGCCAGATTCGTGTCGAAACCGATCCTTCACATCACGGCTTCGATAGCGCGTGGTACTCCGCGTCAGTTTTCGCTTGGAACGGAGGACACATGAACGACGATCGTCGGCTTGGCGTTCTTCGAGCGATCGTCACTGAATACGTGCACACCCGTGAACCCGTGGGGTCAAAGGTGATTGCTCAGTCGCACGATTTAGGTGTTTCTTCTGCGACGATTCGTAATGACATGGCTCTGTTGGAAGAAGCTGGTTTGATCTATCAGCCTCATACCAGTGCTGGTCGTGTTCCCACGGATAAGGGCTACCGACTTTTTGTTGATTCCCTGTCCGCGTTGAAACCGATGAGTGGCCCGGAACGCAGTGCTGTTGAGCATTTCCTTGAGGACTCATTGAACTTGGACGATGTGGTTGTCCGAACCGTGCGTCTGCTGGCGCAAGTAACGCATCAGGTGGCTGTTGTTGAGTATCCGACGTTGACGTTGCAGACGCTGAAGCGGGTAGAGATCGTTGATCTTGCTGCAAGCAGCGTGCTGGTCATTGTCGTGACCGATTCCGGACGCGTTTCTCAGGACACTATTGAGCTTCGTACGCAGTTGAGTAGCGGAGATATTACGGTTCTTCGCGAGAAGCTCAATGCTGTTTTTTCAGCTCTTGGCCCCGATGAGATTCTCGGTAGCGTCGAGGCCCTGAAGGCGCTTCTTGAAACGCGTTTGCATGATGTGGCAGATGTTCTTGCCCAGAGCATTGCGCATCTCCTTCGCCCCAGTGGTGAATCGAAGATCGTCATGGCCGGTATGTCGAATCTTGCCAGAGGAGCAGTTGACTTCCATGATATTGCGCCGGTCTTAGACGCTTTGGAAGAGCAGGTAGTACTGATGCGCCTGTTCTCTGAACTGCAGCTTGATGATGATGTTCATGTTTCAATCGGTGCGGAAAATGAACATGACGCGCTTGCTGAAGCATCGGTTGTGGCTTCCACGTACCATGCGCCTGCACGTAGCGGTAATACGCGTGCTCACCTTGGTATTGTTGGCCCAACTCGCATGGATTATGCGCGAACGATGGCTTCTGTCAGGGCTGTTGCTGCCTATCTTTCGCGGTACTTGAATCGCTAGATTGCCTCCCATGAGCTTCACCGCCGATGCGGTGATCACACGAAAGAACATAAGGAACGAAGAGAAGTGAACGACTACTACGAGGTCCTTGGCGTATCAAAGGATGCGACCGCCGACGAGATTAAGAAGGCGTATCGCAAGAAAGCGCGTCTGCTACACCCTGACTACGCTGGACCCGAGTCAGAAGAGGCTTTCAAAGAGCTTTCTGTCGCCTACGAAACGCTCTTAGATCCGCAGAAGCGTCAAATGTATGACCTTGGAGGGCCGGATGCCTTGCGTGGTGGCGGTTCACCATTTGGTGGTGCTGGTGGCGGGTTTTCTGACATCTTTGACGCGATGTTCTCTGGTTTCTCCGGTCAAGCTTCCGGGCCTGCGCCTCGCGTTCGTCGTGGTTCCGACCAGCTGATCGGCGTGGAGATTTCCCTGAAGGACGCTGTTTTCGGCGCGAAGAAGGAAGTTTCATACGGAACGTATATTCTGTGCGATTCGTGCCATGGTTCAATGTGTGCTCCGGATACTGAGCCAACACGGTGCGGGACGTGTAATGGAACGGGCTCGGTGACGCGCGTCCAGAACACGATGTTTGGTCGTATGCAGTCGCGTGGAGCCTGCCCGGCCTGTCAGGGGTATGGCACGATTATTGCATCGCCCTGCCATGAATGTGCCGGTCAGGGGCGTGTTCGTTCGCGTCGTACGATTACGGTTGATATTCCCGCCGGTGTAGACGAAGGAACTCGTATCAGGGTTGGTTCCGAAGCTGAAGTTGGCCCCGGTGGCGGTCCGAATGGTGATCTCTATCTTGAGATCAACGAGAAGGCGGATGATGTTTTCGTCCGCCAAGGCGATGACTTACACACGTGGATCACGATCCCGATGACAACGGCTGCTTTGGGGACGAAGTTTGACCTCGATACGTTCGACGGTGCGCAACACGTCGAGATCCCGGCTGGTACTCAGCCGAATGCTGATATTGAACTGAAGAATTTGGGTGTCAGTCGTTTGCAGCGTTCTGGTCGCGGTGATTTGCACGTCCACGTGAATGTTGAGATCCCGAAGAAACTTGATGATCGTTCGCGTGACCTTCTGGAGCAGCTTGCGGATCTTCGCAAGGAGACGCGTATCGAACCAGACCGCCGTCCCTCGTCGATGTTCGACAAGATCCGTGAAGCGTTCACCGGCCAATGACACGTCCCGTTTTCATTTACGAGGGCGACCTAGTCCCCTGCGAGTTGGATGCGGGCGATACAGTCTCGCTTGAAGGAACTGAAGGCCATCACGCGGCCACCGTTCGGCGTATCGGAGTAGGTGAGTGGATCGACCTGATGGATGGCCACGGTACGAGGCTCACGTGCGAGGTTCTCTCCACCTCGAAGAAAGGTCTTGATCTTCGTGTTGATCGGCGTGTGATCGAACCTCAGGCGACGCCCCAACTGATTCTTGTTCAGGGGCTTGCAAAGGCTGGACGAGACGAACAGGCGATTGAAGCCTGCACCGAAATCGGGATTGATAAAGTGATTCCCTGGCAATCTGAGTATTCGGTTGTCCGGTGGAACGGTCCAAAAGCCTCAAAAGGTAAAGCGAAGTGGGAATCCGTCGTTCGTGCGGCCGCTAAGCAGGCGCGACGAGCGTGGATCCCCAGCGTCGGCGACGTTGCCAACTCAAAAGCGCTCGCCACATGGGTTGAAGCAAATATAAAAGCCGGGGGCAAGGTTTTCATTTGTCACGAGGAAGCAACCGAATCGCTGAGTTCAATCATTGCCAGTGATCCCACGTCGTTCACCGCAGCGTCAAGTTTGACGCTGGTGGTTGGCCCAGAAGGCGGAATGAAGAGCGAAGAAGTGGACTGGCTTCAAGACGCTGGAGCGTCTTTGGTTGGTCTTGGCGCAAATGTTCTTCGCTCGTCGACGGCTGGAGCCGTGGGAGCGACGCTCTTAAGCGCGACGCTTGGACGCCTGTAACTCGAGCATGTGCACTGGTGGCCGACAGTATTCACTGTCGGCCACCAGTGCTTCTATGGGTTAAAGCCTCAGCTTTCGATCGAACCGATGATCGTGAAGGTCATTGTGTGGGATTGGCCAGGGGCAAGCACAATGAGATCCTCGCCTGAATTAAAGGCATTCGGAGGGCAGGTCATTGGCTCAACGGCGATGCCGGTTCGTCCCATGGAATCAGCAGTGAATGCCTGAACCCACGGGGTGTCAGCTTTCAATTGAACCGTCAATCCGGTTTCCGGATCACGCAGTTGAACGGTCCATTCACCTTCGGGCAAACCGGTGAAAGCATGGTCAACAGATTGTGAGCCAAGTAGGCGCGGAGTGCGGAAATCACGCTCAAGATCGTCTACCGGGACTGTTTCAACGGGAGCCATGTTCTGATCGACTTGGATGATTTCAGAGGCTGGAATTGTAACCTCGTATCCATCATTCTTCTTGCCATCGAGCGACAGGTAGGGGTGGGACGAAACACCATATGGGGCGGGTGTGGAGCCGACGTTCTTTGCCACTAGAGTGACGGTCAGACCGCGGCAGGCACTGAGCGCGTAGGTTACCCACGCTTCAATCGGCCACGGGTAGCCGTAGCGGGGAGCGATGAATGCTCCCAGTGTTGCTGAGTCAGAATCAGCGTGAATGATCGTCCAGTCAACCCAGGTCATCAGACCGTGCAATGCTGAGCCGGTTGCTGCTTCATTCACGTCAACCCTGTAGGTGACGCCTTCCCACGTGTATGTTCCTCCAGCAATACGGTTCGGCCAGGGCATCAGCGTTTTCCCCAAGTAGCCTTCGGGAATTTCATCCGCGTCATGGGCGACGACTAAGTCGCGCCCTGCGTACTTCAGCGAGGCGAGTCCAGCGCCGACGGTAACGATCCGAGCCTCGTATTCGCCAGAAGAAAGAAGGATTTCGTAACCGGACGCGTGACGGGTAGGCATAGGTGCTCCTGACGGTTGGTGAATGCGTGAATTAGCGCGCTTATGCAATCAAGCTTAGTTGCGAAAAGTGACAAAGTGGGGACGTAGATTGACGAGGCACAAACTGGCACTCTACCAATTTGTTCAATGGCTAGATGTTCGTCATTCGGCCGTGACACAATGGGCGGATAACCCTTTCGTCGCACACTCTTACCAAGGAGGAATCGTGACCACCACCGTCACGCGTGAATTCGTTGCCGGCCTGCCCAAGGCAGAACTACATCTCCACCTTGAGGGCACGCTTGAACCCGATCTTAAGCTTGCTCTTGCTACCAAGCACGGCGTCGATATCGGTCAGTCGACCATCGAGGAAGTTCAGGCCAGCTACAACTTCACCGACCTGACCTCGTTCCTCGCCGTCTATTACCCAGCGATGAATGTCCTGCAGGATGAAGAGGACTTCGAGGCTCTGGCCTCCGCTTACTTTGCACGAGCCAAGGCGAACGGTGTTCGTCGCGCTGAGTGCTTCTTCGACCCCCAGGCTCACACCACGCGTGGTATTGCGATTGAAACTGTCATCAACGGCTACTACAAGGCTGTTGAGAAGGCTCGCGAAGACGGAATCTCCGCTGACCTGATTCTCTGCTTCCTGCGTGATATGAGCGCAGAATCCGCGCGAGAAACCCTTGAGTCGGCACTGCCGTACAAGGACAAGTTCTTCGCCGTTGGCTTAGATTCTGACGAGCGCGATAATCCACCGGAGAAGTTCGCCGAAGTCTTCGCGATGGCGAAGGACAACGGTCTGCATGTCACGATGCACTGCGACATTGATCAGGTTGGCTCCATCGACAATATCCGTCGTGCGCTGACTGAGCTTGGTGCCGAGCGCCTTGACCATGGCACGAACATCGTGGAAGACGATGCGCTGGTTCAGCTGGTCGCAGATAAGGGTATCGGCTTGACCTCGTGCCCGCTATCGAACTCGTTCGTCACCGCGAACAACCACGATATGAAGGACAAGGAAGTGAAGGCTCTCCTTGAACGTGGCGTGAAGGTCACCATCAACTCTGATGACCCGGCCTATTTCGGTGGCTACGTTGCCGACAACTTCTACGCTCTTGCCGCCCAGGCAGGCTTCACTAGGGACATGCTTGTTCAGCTGGCACGTAATTCTCTTGAAATCGCCTGGGTTTCCGACGCAGAGCGTGCACGCCTGCTGGGCGAGCTCGACGCTTTTGTTGCAACCAACTGACTAGTCTTCTGGTTTCGCTGGGGGCAAGAGCTTCGCGAAGTTCGAACTCGACGTTGAAGGTGTAATCGTGTGAACACACGCCCATTTCACGAAAGAATACCCGCAAAGTGCATGACGCGCAGAGCAGAGAGACTCATGTGAGGCCTCGTCGATAGGACGAACAGTGACTGAGCGTCAGTGAACCTCGAAGCCCAGTAAGCGGAAGTAATCACGAACTTGTTCGGTCGCCTCAGGCGAGGGAGGCTTTGTGTCACGCAACTGATAATCCAAGCCCAGCGAATCCCACTTATCCTGACCCATCTGATGGAAGGGGAGGACCTCAACGCGGTCGATGACATTGCGCCACTGTGTGATGATGTTTCCGATCGCTTCGATATTGTCCTTGCCGTCAGTCAGTCCCGGCACCAAGACAAAACGAATCCACACGCGTGTCGTGCCACGCGCCGCTAGGCGATCACCGAAGTCAACGGTCGGCTGAAGGTCGCCGGTCGTGACCTTCTTATAGAGGTCAGGGATACCGGACTTTACGTCCAGCAGAACCAAATCCAGATCGTCGAGCATCGCGTCATCGCAGTTCGCGCCAAGGAACCCCGACGTATCCAAACAGGTGTGAACGCCCATTGCTTTCGCTCCGGCCAGGATGCGACGAACAAACTCCGGCTGCATCATGGCTTCGCCACCGGACAGGGTGATACCGCCACCCGTCGTGCGGAAAATCTTACGGTAGCGACGGATACGGCCGAGGATCTCGTCGATCTCAACGGGCGTTCCGTTCTTCATGAAGAACGTGTCGGGATTGTGGCAGTACAGGCAGCGGAGCCCGCAGCCGTTGAGGAAAATTGTCAGACGCGTTCCCGGGCCGTCCACAGCGGTCACCAGCTCCCAGGAGTGAACGGATCCCAGCGTGCCGTCATGCATCTTGTGCAGGCGCTCCGTGCGTTCCACGTCGCTCAGCTCAGCCAGGCCTGCGACTCCTTGACCGCCTACGCGACCGGTCGGTGCTTGGAAGTCTTGATCGCGGAGCTTCGAGTGGGAATCAATGGGTCCGGTAGGAACGATTGAAGATCCATCGCCTACGGGGGCGGTGTGGGAAAGCTCAGTCATGGTGTCCTGATTGTGAATGAAGGGGAACGAGGTGCACGTTCACACTCTGTTCATTGTGAGTGCGCAATTGTCAAGGGCTGCCGACGCAATTCGGGGCGCAGGAAGAATCCCGCGCCCCGAAGCGGAAGATGCTGAATCTGTTTTACGCCAGCGTAAAGCGGATATCAGGCCGAGTGGTGGAAGGTACGCGAGAGAACGTCAAGCTGCTGCTCGCGGGTGAGCTTCACGAAGTTAACGGCGTAGCCGGAAACGCGAACGGTCAGGTTCGGGTACTTCTCGGGGTGCTCGATTGCGTCTTCCAGGGTGGAACGATCAAGAACGTTGATGTTGGCGTGGTACAGGCCATCGGACTCGCCGCGCTCTTCACGGGCTAGCTTCATGTCTGCGAGGCGCTCTTCGTAGGTCTTGGTTGCCATGATGATTTTCTCCTTATAGGTGTTGGCTGGTCGCGGAGCGAGGCTCGGTAGTGCCCCGCTCCCGGTAAGAATGATTAGTTACTGGAAATCATTTCACAGGTATCGTCCGGGACGAAGCCTGCATCGAGGATTCCGACAAGGTTGTCGATCTGCTCGTCCTTTGTACGGCCAAGGCCGGACGGGGTGATGGTGTTTGTCAGCGAGATGCCGTCGAGCGCATCGTTGTAGTCGAGTTTGCCGACCGACAGCATGGAAGCAACCATGCCGTGAGTGTCGATGCCGTTCTCCGGGTTTGCGCCTGGTGCGAACGGGGTGCCTGCGCGGTGCCCGGATGGGAATGCGCCGGTTGCCTTGCCGTAGACGACGTTCGAGGTGATCGTTAGGACGGACTGCGTTGGGATTGCGTCGCGGTACATCGGGATCTGACGGATCTTGTCCATGACGGTGTGGACGACGGTTGCGGCGATGTCATCGGCGCGGTCGTCATCGTTGCCGTAGGTCGGGAATTCGCCTTCGGTTGTGTAGTCGACAACCAGTCCGGTTTCGTCGCGGATCGGTGTGACCTTTGCGTACTTGATGGCTGCCAGCGAGTCAGCAACGATCGACAGGCCTGCGATACCGCAACCCATGGTGCGGATGATTTCGGAATCGTGCAGTGCCATTTCGACTGCTTCGTATGCGTAGCGGTCGTGGCAGTAGTGGATAATGTTGAGGGCTTCAACGTAGGTGCCGACAACCCAGTCGAGCATCTCTTCGTACTTGGCCCAGACCTCGTCGAAGTCGAGTGGGCCGTCACCCTCGATGGGAGCGTAGCCGGTGACGACCTGCTTGCCACTCATTTCGTCGCGACCACCGTTGATGGCGTAGAGCAGGGCCTTTGCAGCGTTGACGCGTGCGCCGAAGAACTGCATCTGCTTGCCGACCTTCATCGGGGAGACGCAACATGCGATGGCGGCGTCGTCGCCCCAGTGCTGGCGGATCTGCGGGTCGGACTCGTACTGGATGGACGAGGTTTCGATCGAGATCGCTGCGCAGAATTCCTTGTAGCCCTTGGGCAGGTTTTCATCCCAGAAGATCGTGATATTCGGTTCGGGGGCGGGGCCCAGGTTACGCAGGGTCTGCAACAAGCGGAATGAGGTCTTGGTGACCAGCGTGCGACCGTCGTCGCCGAAGCCTGCGTCCGACCAGGTTGCCCAGTAGGGGTCGCCCGAGAAGATCTGGTCGTAATCAATCGTGCGGAGGAAGCGCGTGATGCGGAGCTTGATGACGAGGGCGTCGATGATCTCTTGGGCGTCGGACTCGGTGATGAGACCGGTGGCGAGGTCGCGCTCGAAGTAGATGTCGAAGAAGGCTGAGAGGCGGCCGATCGACATTGCGGCGCCGTCCTGGCTCTTCACGGATGCGAGGTAGCCGAAGTAGGTCCACTGGACCGCTTCCTTCGCGGTTTTCGCGGGCCCGGAGATGTCGAAGCCGTAGTCGGCCGCCATCTTCTTCAGCTTCTTGAGCGCCTTGATTTGCTCGGAGTGCTCCTCGCGGTAGCGCGCCCAGTGCTCGGAGAACGGCTGGTCTGCGTAGCGGTCCTTGTCCTGTTGCTTCCATTCGATGAGCTGATCGACGCCGTAGAGGGCGACGCGACGGTAGTCGCCGATAATGCGGCCACGGCCGTAGGCGTCCGGCAGGCCAGTGATGATATGCGAGGAGCGGGCGGCACGGATCCGCGGCGTGTAGATGTCGAAGACCGCGTCGTTGTGGGTCTTGCGGTACTGGGTGAAGATCTTCTTGACCTCGGGGTCGACCTCTTTACCGGCCTCCTTGATGGCGGTCTCGACCATGCGCCAGCCACCGTTGGGCATCATCGCGCGCTTGAGGGGGGCGTCTGTCTGCAGGCCGACGATAACGTCGTCGTCGGAGGAGATGAACCCGGGCTTGAAGGCGTCGATGTCGGCAGGGGTGTGGGTGTCGACATCGAGGATGCGGACCTTGCGCTCCTCGGAGAGGTACTCCTTTTCGAGGGTGTCCCAGACGCGAAGCGTCTTTTCGGTGGGACCTGCGAGGAAGGAGGCATCGCCCTCGTACGGCGTGTAGTTGCGCTGGATGAAGTCGCGGACGTCGATTTCTTTGTCCCAATTTCCAGTTTTGAAATCGGTCCAAGCGTCTTGTGTGGGGATGCTGGGAGCGGTCTGCTCTGTCATCGTTCCTCTTCTCAATAAATGCTTGCGGACGATCGTTGTACCGCACTGCATTAGATGATTCTCGAATGTGTACCGGTAGGTACCTTGTAACAATTGTGTACCTACATAGTTAGTGTTTCCATACAGAGGTCATTTGTCACAGGTGCGGGTTATCACAACCTGCACGATTGTTAACAATAAACATTTTTAATAGGGACGTTAGTCCTATGTGTGGGTGTGATGCTCTTTAAGTACGAGGTCGCGCTCGACTATTTTTCTCTCTCAAAGAAATGGACGCGCGCATGTATTGAGTCCTATCTATGCCTATGCTCATTACCAACAGCGCAAACACGTTCGTGAGTGGTCAAGGAGTTTCTCGGTGGAAGAGCGTAGCCCCGAACTGAAAGTCGGTGTTCTCGGTGCAGGTACCGTCGGATCACAGGTTATCCGCATGCTCACAGAGCAGGCCGACGATTTTGAAGCTCGTTCAGGTGCGCGTATACGCGTGAACAAGGTGGCGGTCCGCAGACTTGATGCGCCTCGTGACTATGATGTGGATCCTGCACTTCTTTCGACCCGTCCCGAAGAAGCCATCGATGGCCAAGACATTGTCGTCGAATTGATCGGCGGTATTGAGCCAGCCCGAACCTATGTCATCCGAGCACTCAAACAGGGCATTTCCGTGGTGACTGGCAACAAGGCGCTTCTTGCTGCTCACGGTCCAGAGCTGTATGCTGCTGCGGCTGAAACCGGCGCAGACCTCTACTACGAGGCCTCGGTTGCGGGCGCAGTTCCCGTCGTTTACGGCCTGCGCGAATCGCTTGCGGGTGACCGCATCACCAAGGTGATGGGCATCGTCAATGGCACGACCAATTTCATCCTCGATGCGATGGCATCGCGCGGTCTGTCCTATGAGGAAGCGCTGAATCAAGCCCAGGAGCTCGGTTTTGCCGAAGCCGATCCCAGCTCAGATGTTGACGGTTTCGATGCGGCAGCAAAGTGTTCAATTCTGGCCTCGTTGGCTTTCCATACGCGCGTCGGAATCAATGACGTTGCCGTTGAAGGCATCACCAAGATTACGGCAGAAGATATGGAAGAAGCTGCCTTCTTCGGTCGTGCGATCAAGCTTCTTGCCATCGCCGAGCGTCGTGTTGGAGAAGATGGTAAAGACGGCGTTGCCATGCGCGTCCACCCTGCGCTCGTCCCGCTCGATTCGCCTCTGGCCAGTGTCGACGGAGCGTTCAACGCCATCCTCGTCGAAGGTGAAGCAGCAGGCCGTCTGATGTTCTACGGTCAGGGTGCAGGCGGTGCTCCCACCGCGTCCGCCGTTCTTTCGGACCTCGTCGCTGCTGCCCACCACCGCGCATTCGGCGGACACGCACCCCGTGAGTCCGTCTACGCTCACCTGCCGATTCTTGACCCGGGCACGGTCTTCACTCGCTACCAGATTCGTATGCAGGTAGAGGATCGCCTTGGCGTACTTTCCGATGTTGCCGGAATCTTCGCTCGCCACGGCGTCTCCATCCAGTCTGTGCACCAGCGCGACGACAAGGAACCGGGTGCCTGCGTTATCGTGGCGACAACTCACCTTGCCCGCGAAGCGAATCTGGCGGCAGTCGCACACGCCCTGTCGTGCTCGCCCGCGGTTCGTGAAGTCACCAGCGTAATTCGCGTCGAAGGGGAGTGACGTGAGAGTCACCGAAGAATTCGTTGCCGTCCGTGTCCCCGCAACCAGCGCGAACCTTGGCCCAGGATTCGACTCGATGGGGCTGGCGCTGAACCTTTGGGACGAAGTCGCAGTTCACGCAACCTCCGGAGTCCACACAAGCGTCACCGTTGAAGGTGAGGGAGCAGGGAACGTTGCAACCGGTGAAGACAATCTTGTCGTCCAAGCGATGCGCTTAGCGCTCGATCGTGCGGGCGCACCGCAGGTTGGCGTGAAAATGCGTTGCACAAACCGTATCCCTCATTCGCGCGGAATGGGTTCATCGGCCAGTGCGATCGTTGCGGGAATCCTTCTTGCCCGCGCGCTTATCGGGCGCGAGGATGTCCTGACGGACGAAGAAGTCCTCATGATCGGTACCGAACTGGAAGGACACCCCGACAACGTTGCGCCAGCAATCGCTGGTGGAGCAACAATCGCGTGGGTCGATAACGGCCGGCCGGCTGCAGTTTCACTCTCGGTTCCTACCGTCATTGCCCCCGTCGTCTTTATACCTGACTTTGAATTGGCAACCGAAAAGGCCCGTTCCGCTCTTCCGCAAGTGGTCACCCATACAGATGCGCGCTTCAATGTCGCCCGAGCCGCTCTTCTTTCTGCCCTCCTTTCAGGACAGGCTCGTTCGGTGGGGCAGGCCTCGTTCCACGATCTGCTGATGGATGCCACGGCGGATGTTTTGCACCAGGAATACCGACGCGAAGCTATGGAGCCTTCGCTTGCGCTGGTGGATTGGTTGCGCAATGCCGGCATCGCGGCCATAGTTTCTGGTGCTGGACCGACGGTTCTGGCCATGGAGACGGTGCCGGACGAAATCTGCCAGGACGCCAGATCAGCGGGCTGGAAGGTCATGACTCTTGACGTGCCAAGCAAAGGTGCAGCGATTACTCGCGGGCGACTGGCGAAACTCTACTGATTATCCTTCAGTTCTGTTTTCTTTCACTTTCGTGTGACTTTATGCGCACAAGCGCGCGACTTTAACGTTGTGGTGCGCATCGAGACAAACGGTTGGTACACTTGAAGCAGGTCTTACGGCCTGCCACGTTTTGGTGGCTCATCCCTTACGTCACGCGATCAGCGTTATCGCAACGTATTCCTCCCGTTTCAAAGGGAGATCCCCATTTGCTCGAAAAGAGCACTCCATATCCAGTGAGGATTCATTCGTGACAAACGAACAAGTCGCCCCCAAGACACGGTCTGCATTGCGGGGCATGAAGCTGGCTGAACTCCAGGCGCTAGCTTCCAGCCAAGGTCTCAAGGGCACGTCAAAGATGCGTAAGTCCGACCTGATCGAAGCTCTTTCTTCCTCGTCTGCGCCAGCTACGAAGGCTTCCGCTTCATCTGACGAGGCTCCCGCGCGTCGTGCCCGTGGTACGCGTCGTGTGGCTACCGCTGAAGTTTCACATGACCAGGTTGCGCCTGCTACCCAGGCGCCTGCCCAGGATCAGGGAACGAAGAATGACGACGCTGAACAGCCCCAGCGCAAGTCGCGTCGTCGTCGCGTCGCGACCGCTGGACCAACCGAACCGGCGACGATTGAACTGCCGGCTCCCAAGAAGGGCAGCGAGAAGCCCGAAGCGGAAGAAAACGCTTCCGTCAAGGCTCCGTCTCTGGACGCCATTGAGCTTCCCGAAGGGGAAGAAGGCGAAGAGCGCGGTCGTAACCGCCGTGATCGCAACAACCGTCGCCGTGATCGCAACAACCGCAACGATCGCTATAATCGTCGTAACCGTGACCGTAATGATCGGGGTGACCGCGAAGAACAGGTGCGCGAAGACGAACAGTTTGCTTCGATCGCTGGCATCTTGGATATCCAGGACAATCACGCATTTGTCCGCACTTCTGGTTACCTTCCCGGTCCGAACGATGTGTATGTCACCCTTGGCAACGTTCGCCGTTGGGGTCTGCGTGCGGGCGATGCCGTTGCAGGTGCCGTTCGCCAGCCCCGTGAAGGCGAACGGCAGCGTCAGAAGTACAACGCTCTGGTTCGCGTTGACTCCGTGAACGGCATGTCGATTGAGGAGGCGCAGGCTCGTCGCGAATTCTCCAAGCTCACCCCGGTTTACCCGAATGAGCAACTACGCCTCGAAACGTCCGCAAAGGCATACACGCCACGCGTTATCGACTTGGTCGCTCCGATCGGTAAAGGCCAGCGTGGCCTGATCGTTTCGCCACCGAAGGCCGGTAAGACGATGGTCATCCAGCAGATCGCGAAGGCTATCGAGATCAACAATCCCGAGGTTCACCTGATGGTCGTCCTGGTTGACGAACGTCCGGAAGAAGTGACGGATATGCGTTCGATCGTCAAGGGTGAGGTCATTGCCTCGACCTTCGATCGCCCCGCATCGGATCACACGATCGTCGCCGAACTTGCCATAGAGCGCGCAAAGCGTCTGGTTGAACTCGGCCAGGATGTTGTCGTTCTTCTTGACTCGATCACGCGACTGTCGCGCGCCTATAACCTGGCCGCACCGGCTTCCGGCCGCATCCTGTCGGGTGGCGTTGACGCATCCGCCCTGTACCCGCCGAAGAAGTTTTTCGGTGGCGCCCGTAATCTCAAGGAAGGTGGCTCGCTCACCATCATCGCGTCGGCTCTGGTTGAGACCGGCTCGAAGATGGACGAGGTCATTTTCGAAGAGTTCAAGGGCACCGGCAATATGGAACTGCGTCTGTCGCGACAGCTGGCAGACCGTCGTATTTTCCCGGCGATTGACGTCAATGCGTCCGGTACCCGCCGTGAAGAAATGCTGTTCCAGCCTGAAGAACTTCGCATCATGTGGAAGCTTCGCCGCGTGATCGGCACGCTGGATCAGCAGTCCGGTCTGGAACTGATCCTTGAAAAGCTCAAGGAAACCCAGTCGAACGCTGAGTTCCTGATGATGGTCCAAAAGACCACTCCCAGTGCTGACTGAGAACCCCTGACGTGAAACGCGCGTCAAAAGGTCGCGCGTTTCACGCATATGAGGGCCCTGCCACATAGACGTAAGAGCACCGAAAGTGGCACAATTGACGCCGTCGGCCATCGGTTCACCGGTTCGCCACCGTTTGGATACTCCAAGGCGGAAGGATACTTGCCACCAGATGTGGGAAGATCTGCGAATCCGGACCCGGGGCACCAACGAACCCAGGAGATACTCCATGAAGAAGGACATCCACCCCGAGTACGTGGATACCCTCGTGACTTGCACGTGCGGTAACAGCTTCCACACCCGTTCCACCCTCACCACCGGTGAGATGCGCGTGGACGTGTGCTCCGCTTGCCACCCGTTCTACACCGGCAAGCAGAAGATCCTCGACACCGGCGGTCGCGTCGCTAAGTTCGAGGCACGTTACGGAAAGCGTGTTCGCCCCTCCAAATGAGGCCAGCATACGTTGCGTTTTGATCGGCGCCGGGAGCGTTAAGCGCCCGGCGCCGAGGCGTATCTGGCCACTCAGCTTTAAAGGAAGTCCATGGCAGTCGATAACGAGACCAGTGAAGGTCTGAGTGCCCTTGAAGCACTCTTGAGCGAGTACGAAAGCGTCGAACAGGAGATGTCGGCGCCGGATACTCTTTCCAACCCTGCGAAGATGCGTCGCGTGGGAAGGCGTTTCGCTGAGCTGTCTCGCATCAAGGCTGCTGCTGATCGACTCTCGAGCACCCGAGATGACCTTGAGGCTGCCCGTGAACTGGCCACGGAAGATCCATCGTTCGCTGACGAGATTCCAGGCCTCGAAAATGAGGCGCAAGACGCCTACGACGCGCTACTGAAAATCCTCGCACCGCGCGACAGTGAGGACGCCCTCGACGTCATCCTCGAAATTAAAGCAGGAGAGGGCGGTGAAGAATCCGCTCTTTTCGCATCCGACCTCGCTCGCATGTACGCGCGCTACGCCGAATCGAAGGGCTGGAGCGTCCAAGAACTCTCTTCAACGGACACTGAACTCGGTGGCTACAAAGACATCACGCTGGCAATTCGAGCCAAGGGAACCGTGACCCCAGAAGAAGGCGTGTGGGCTCACTTAAAGTTCGAGGGCGGAGTTCACCGCGTGCAACGCGTGCCCGTCACCGAGTCGCAGGGGCGTATTCACACCTCCGCAGTCGGCGTCTTCGTCATGCCCGAAATTGAAGATGACACTGAGATTGTCATCGACCCGAACGACCTGCGCATTGACGTCTACCGTTCCTCGGGTCCCGGTGGCCAGTCGGTGAACACCACGGATTCCGCTGTCCGCATCACCCACATTCCGTCGGGCATCGTGGTCTCGATGCAGAACGAAAAATCACAGCTACAGAACAAGGAAGCAGCCCTGCGCGTCTTGGCGTCCCGTTTGGCAGCCGAAGCTCGTGCGAAGCGCGAAGCTGAAGCATCGGCCCAGCGCCTCAGTCAGGTTCGCACCGTTGATCGTTCCGAGCGCGTACGCACCTACAACTTCCCAGAAAACCGCATCGCTGAACACCGCACCGGCTACAAAGCGCACAATCTTGATCGCGTGCTTGCCGGCGAACTTGAGCCCGTCATCGCTTCGCTGATCGAAGCCGATGAAGCCGAGCGACTTGCCTCTGCCAGCGCCTGAGAGTCTCTCGCGACCATTTCACCGACCGTCCAATGACTGCCGAGATTTCCACCGTCCGCGACGCTCTTGCCTTCGCACGCGCTCAGCTTTCACAGATCGACGAGGCCGCTCCAGCTTCCGAGGCGCGCGAACTTCTGGAATGGGCAGCGGATGTGGAATCACTGTGGTCAATCCGTGAGCCCATCGCCCCAGCGATCGTTCATCGCTTTATTGATGGGGTTGAACGACGAATGAAACGTGTTCCACTGCAACACGTCACTGAGCGCATGTTCTTCCGTGGTCTGACGTTGCGTGCAATGCCAGGTGTCTTCGTGTGCCGTCCAGAAACCGAAGTCGTTGCGGGCCAGGCGATCGATCAGGCGCGCGAGATCCTGAAAACTCGTGACAGCGTGCGCCTCGTCGATCTGTGTACCGGATCTGGTGCAATCGCCTGCTCGCTTGCACACGAAATCCCCAAAAGCGATGTGTTCGCCGTCGAACTGTCGCCGGTGGCATTCCAATGCGCCAAGGAAAATTGTGAAAAATACGGTGGCGGACGCATTGGCCTCGTGAACGGTGACGCAACTGACCCGGCCACTTTGGCTGACCTTGACGGCAGTGTCGACATTGTTGTCTCGAACCCGCCTTACGTTCCTTTTAACGAGGCTCCGACGCAGGCAGAAGCCCAGCGAGACCCGGATATGGCACTCTACGGGCTGGGAGAGAGTGGCATGCAGATTCCATCTGCGATCCTCGCGCGCAGCGCCACCTTGTTGAAGCCCGGCGGTTGGGTGATTGTTGAACACTCGCCGAGTCAATCAGAACTGATGCGTACCGCTGCACAACGGGCAGGCTTCACGCACCCTCAGACCATGCCCGATCTGACGGGTCGTGATCGCTATCTTGTTACCAGACGTGGCACAATGCCGATGTGACTACGCGAATCATTTCTTGCACCCCCACGTGGGATAGCTCAGACCTGAAGGAAGCGGCAACCGCTGTCAAAAGCGGTCAGCTGATCGTCATCCCGACAGACACCGTGTACGGAATCGGGTGCGATGCGAGTAATCCTGACGCAGTGGCTCGCGTTCTTGCAGTCAAGGGACGAGGTCGCCAAATGCCGCCGCCCGTTGTCGTTCCGGGGCGCGAATCAATCGAAACTCTTTGCATCGATATCCCCGAGGCTGCATACCGGTTGACAGATGAATACTGGCCGGGCGGATTGACTCTGATCCTGCGGGCACGCCCCGACCTTGGCTGGGATCTGGGTGAAACCGGGGGAACAATCGGCGTGCGTATGCCGAACGAGCCCCGCATCCGCACGCTGTTGGATACGGTCGGCCCACTGGCTTTGACCAGCGCAAACACCACCGGAAATCCACCGGCAACAAGCGTTGGCGAAGCAGTGGACTACTTTGGGACGCAGGTTCCGCTCTACGTTGACGGTGGCCCGACTCCCGGCTCGACACCCTCAACAATCCTCGACTTCACGAAGGGTGGGGTACGGGCAATCCGTCTGGGCACACTATCCTTAGAACAGTTATCGCTTACCGCTGGAACCACCATCGAACCCGCGAATACGTCAAAGTGATCGCAACCGATTCACACTGAAAGGCCTGGAACCCCCGACCGATGAAGGTCTATATTCTGCTCATGCTCGTCGCCATGGGAGTCACCGTTTTGATGACTCCCATCGTCAGGCGTGCGTGCATTGCGTGGGGGATTGTTCCCAAGCTGCGTTCCCGCGACATCCAGAAGGACCCGATTCCTCGCCTTGGTGGAATCGCGATGACGGTCGGTCTTGTTGTGACGCTTCTATTGGCGTCGAGGATTCCCTACATGAGTCCCCTGTATGCAACCAGTATTCCTTGGGCAGTCCTTTTTGCGACCCTCGGAATGTGCATCCTTGGAGTTATCGACGACGTCATCGAACTGGACTGGATGGCGAAACTGTCCGGGCAGATCCTGATCACCGGAATCATGGCGTTTAACGGTGTTCAGCTGGTATCTTTCCCGATCTTCGGCGTCACCATCGGGTCATCGCGCCTGTCCTTAATCGTGACAGTGTTCCTTGTCGTCGGCATCATTAACGCCGTCAACTTCATTGATGGTCTTGATGGGCTAGCAGCGGGGATTATCGCTATTGGGGCGGCGGCATTCTTCGTCTATTCCTATTCGGTGACCCGCATCGTCGGCGCAACATCGTATGCGACGACGGCCTCGTTGATTACGATCACTCTGGTAGGCGTATGCGTCGGCTTCCTCTGGTTTAACTTCCACCCATCGTCAATCATGATGGGCGGGGGAGCGGAAACGCTCGGCCTTGTTTTGGCCGCAGCCGGCATCATCATGACCGGGCAAATTAACCCATCACTGCTGGGGACGCAACAGATTTTCGTCGGGGTGCTCCCGATTGTCCTGCCCTTGTCAGTCATTTTCATCCCGATTCTTGACTTGGTTGTCACGTCGATCAGGCGAATGCTTCGAGGCAAGAGCCCATTCCACGCCGACCGATCCCACTTCCATGATCGTCTGATCATGCGAGGACACTCACACCGCACGGTTGTCGCGATCATGTGGATGTGGACGGCCCTCGTGTGTATTCCCGCAGTCTGCCTGCTTGTGGTCGACTGGAAGATCATTCTGCTGATTACCAGCCCATTCTTGGCTGTTGCTGGCGGTCTGACACTGCGCGAATTCCCCACTGCCCGCTACAGCGCACGCTGAATATCTGTCGCCCACTTTTGAGAGAACTACCTGCAATGACGACTCCCTCCCACAATCACGAACCGAAGGAAAACGAAGGAGTAGACGAGTCTCGTCCCGCTTTCTTTGCTTCGACCGTGGCAAAGCTTGCGCGTCTTGAAATCCTGACCGCAGCGGTGGCGATCCTCCTTGTAGGAGCGCTGGGCTACGCGGGGGAAGCGCAGATCCTCTCAATCCTCCTTGCTATCGGCGCGATCGCGTCAATTATTGGCATTCATGTGGGGTCGCTTCTGGCGCTCGGCCAGCCCGCCCGCAATCCTCTGGCGTGGATTGCCTTTTCGTACATCGGTCGCATCGGCGCAATCACTCTGTTCGTCTATCTACCGACCGCTTTTGCCCAGCCGGTGCGTTTTCCCGCTACCTGCGCTTTGATTGCGATCGTCGCCTCTCTATTGTTCGAGTTGGTGGCGCTGGTGCGAATGCGCCAGTTTAACGTCGACTAGTTGTGCGAAGGTTCACGAGGCACAGAAAGAACCTCGTGACTGGCTTTCGACTGCGTGCGAACTCCTCCTCTGAACGCCCGTTCGTTCCCATTTGGGAAAACGTGAGCCACAACAATCTGGTGAGCTCATGTTTAAAGATGAATCAAAGCTCACACTGCTGGTAGGATGGTCAAGCCGCTTCATCAACGGTGAAAATGCCTGTCAAAGTCGATTAACCTACCCGGGAGGACACCCTGTCCACGTCATCGCCCTCGACGAGCCGTCGAGCAAGCACTGCAAAACCGGTCTGGTATTGGACGCTTCTTGTCGTTCTCGTCATCGTTATCGTTGTTACGGCAGTCCCTGCTTTTACACAGCACCCCCATCAACCCGGACTTGAGGATTTTTTCCCGAGCGCAATTTTCGGGGAAGGAACTCTTTTTGAGTTCTCACGCTTGACTCTTGCCCGCGTGATCATGGCGCTTGTTCTCTGCCTTGCACTGGTCGGTGTTGCCCGTAAGCCGAAGCTCGTTCCAGGTCGCGGTCAGATGGCCGTTGAATTCCTCGCCGATTTTATTCGCACAAATGTTGCGCTTGAAATGCTTGGTAACAAGAACGGTCGTCGCTTCGCAGGATTCATCGGGTTCGCTTTTTTCGGCGTCTTGGTCATGAACCTTGCCGGCGTTATTCCCGGCATCAACATTGCGGCATCCTCGGTTGTTGCTGTTCCGATGGTGTTCGCCATCATCACTTACGTGACCTTCGTCGGAAGCGGTATCAAGGCCCAAGGCGTTGGCCACTACTTCAAGTCCCAGCTTTTCCCGCCGGGATTGCCGAAGGCAATGTACCTGCTGATCACGCCGATTGAGTTCCTCTCGACGTTCATCGTTCGCCCGTCCACCCTGATGTTGCGACTTTTGGCGAACATGATTGCTGGTCACCTGCTCTTGGGTATGACCTATTTCGGTACCGCAATCCTTTTGCACGAGCTCAACGCAATGAGCTCCCTCGGCGTGCTGACCGGCGCAGCAATGTTTGTCATGACTGCCTTCGAGGTTTTCGTTGCGTTCCTTCAGGCGTACATCTTCACGATCCTTTCCGCCGTTTACATCAAACTGTCCATCGAAGCTCACTGAGCCCAACCGCGCCTCTTGGCGTCCAACACAAAAGGAAAAACACTATGACAACCGCAGCACTTGCCTACATCGGCTACGGTCTTGCAACCCTCGGCCCTGGCATCGGCATTGGTCTCCTGGTCGGAAAGACTCAAGAATCCACCGCTCGTCAGCCTGAGGTTGGTGGCCGTCTGTTCACCAACATGATTATCGGTGCCGGCATGGTCGAGGCACTCGGCCTCATCGGCTTCGTTCTTCCGCTCATCGTTAAGTGACCATCGCTATGCACCAGGTAATCGCCGCGAGTGAGGAAGTAGGTGGCCTCGGCGTCATTCTTCCTCCGCTCTACGAGATCTTCTGGTCGGCGGTTGTTCTGCTCAGCGTCCTCCTCCTCGTTGGTAAGTTTGCTCTTCCGCGTCTTTACGCTGCAATGGACGAACGCCAAGCGAAGATCGAAGAGGGCCTTGCTTTTGCCGAAAAGGCAAAGGAAGACCAAGCACGTGTAGCACGCGATCGTGAAGACGCTCTGAAGCAGGCGAGCATCGAAGCTCACGAGATTCGTGAAAAGGCTTCCCAAGAAGCGCAGGGCATCATTGCTGACGCGCGGGTGGAAGCACAGAACGAAGCAACCCGTATCCTCGAGAACGCGCAACGTCAGATTCTTGCCGAAAAGCAGGCAGCTGAGATCTCCCTGCGCTCTGACGTTGGTCTTCTGGCAACCGAGTTGGCAGAAAAGATCGTTGGTGAACATCTGAGCGACACCGCGCTGACCAGCCGTGTCGTCGATCGTTTCCTTGACGATCTTGAGGCGGATACTCTCCGTGAAAGCGAGCGTACGAATCGATGAGTGAACTCGGTCGACTCTCTAGCGTTGCATGTGCAACGCAACTCGAAGACGCACTAGCCCAGAGCGATGTCGACGCGCGTGCAGTGGGAGAGGACTTCTTCTCCATCACTGACCTCGTGAAGAAAGAACCGCGGATTATTCGTGCATTCACTGATCCATCACGTAATGGTGACGACAAAGCCCAGCTGGTTCGCACTTTGCTGAGCTCGCACCTTACAACGGACGCTTCACTCAGCGTTCTTCAAATGATGGTGCGTGAACACTGGTCGAATCTCGATAGCTTCGCCGATGCCACGGAGGTCCTTGGTATCCTCGCAGTTCTTTCAGATGCGAATCGTGCTTCGAGCCTCGATAGAGTCGAATCCGAACTCTTTGAAGTACGCCATTTCCTTGAAGACAACCGTGAACTCCGCTTGAAGCTTTCCGATACTTCGCTCGGCACATCCCATGAACGTGGCGATCTAGCCACCGCGATTTTTGAATCGAAGCTTTCAGCGTGGACGATGCGTTTACTACGTCGTGCCGTCGGTCGTTCTCGTCGCGGGCGCCTTCTGGTGAACCTTCGACGCTTCGCCGAATGGTCAGCTGTCATCCGAGACAGGCGGCTTGTCACCGTTCAAAGCGCGGTCGAAATGTCGCCGGAGCAGATTTCTCGTTTGCGTTCGCTCTTGGAAAAGCGCTTCAACTCAGAGATTTCACTTGCTATCTCGGTTGTTCCCGGTCTTGTCGGTGGCTTCAAAATACGTGCACAGACAACATCGATCGATGCCAGCCTCTCGACTCGTATCTCAGATATGAAACAGGCTCTGGCTTCCTAACAGCCACCACTACCGATTAGAAACGTTTACAGAAGGAATTACTCATGACTGACCTGTCTATCAGTCCCGAGGAGATCCGTGGCGCATTGGACTCCTTCATGCAGTCCTACCGTCCCAGTGAAGTAGCCACCGAAGAGGTTGGCCACGTCACCGAGACCGCCGACGGTATCGCTCACATCGAAGGCTTGCCGGGCACAATGGCCAATGAGCTTCTCCGCTTCTCCGATGGCACACTTGGCCTGGCAATGAACTTGGAGCAACGCGAAATCGGTGCCGTTATCCTCGGTGACTTCGGTGGCATCGAAGAAGGCCAAGTTGTTCACCGAACGGGTGAAGTTCTTTCTGTCCCGGTTGGTGATGGCTACCTTGGGCGTACGGTTGACCCGCTGGGTCGCCCGATCGATGGCTTGGGCGAGATCACCGATGTTGATGGTCGACGCGCACTCGAACTGCAGGCCCCCGGTGTCATGATGCGTAAGTCGGTTCACGAACCGTTGCAGACCGGCCTGAAGGCAATCGACTCAATGATCCCGATTGGTCGCGGACAGCGACAGCTGATCATCGGTGACCGCAAGACCGGTAAGACCGCGATTGCTCTGGACACGATCCTGAACCAGCGCGAAAACTGGAAATCCGGTGATCCGAACAAGCAGGTGCGATGCATCTACGTTGCGATCGGTCAGAAGGGCTCAACGATCGCTTCTGTGCGTTCAACTCTGGAAGATGCCGGCGCACTCGAATACACGACCATCGTTGCCTCCCCGGCTTCCGACCCCGCAGGTTACAAGTACATGGCTCCCTACACAGGTTCTGCACTTGGCCAGCACTGGATGTATCAGGGCAAGCACGTTCTGATCATCTTCGATGACCTTTCCAAGCAGGCTGAAGCCTACCGAGCGGTTTCCCTTCTTCTGCGTCGTCCGCCAGGGCGTGAGGCATACCCCGGTGACGTTTTCTACTTGCACTCTCGTCTCCTTGAACGTTGTGCGAAGCTCTCCGATGAGCTCGGTGCGGGTTCAATGACGGGGCTTCCGATCATTGAAACCAAGGCAAACGACGTGTCTGCCTACATTCCGACCAACGTCATTTCGATTACCGATGGTCAGATCTTCCTGCAATCCGATCTGTTCAACTCGAATCAGCGCCCGGCCGTTGACGTCGGTATCTCGGTTTCTCGAGTTGGCGGCGACGCGCAGGTGAAGGCAATGAAGAAGGTTGCCGGCACGCTGAAGCTGACACTCGCTCAGTACCGTTCGATGGCTGCATTCGCCATGTTCGCTTCCGACCTTGATCCGGCAACCCGCCAGCAGCTGACTCGCGGTGAGCGTCTGATGGAGCTTCTGAAGCAACCGCAGGCATCGCCGTATTCGACTGCAGAGCAGGTCGCTTCGATCTGGACTGGTACGCATGGCTACTTAGATGACCTTGAGGTCGACGCGGTTCTTTCCTTCGAGCGCTCCCTGCTGGATCACCTGCGCGTGAACTCTTCAGTTCTGGGCACGATCGAATCAACCGGTCTGCTGGAAAGCGAAACAGAAGCTGAACTGGAATCCCAGGTGAAAGCATTCCATGATCAGTGGGTCAGCGCCGGTCGAGGCGTTGTCACACTGGACGACTCCGAGGTGGAAGCAGCTCAGACTCGCGAAGAAATCACCCGTCAGCGTCCCTCGAACGAGAAGGCCTGATCCATGGGTGGTCAGCAGAGGATCTACAAGCAGCGGATTGCCTCAACGCAAACGCTGGCGAAGGTCTTCCGCGCGATGGAAATGATCGCAGCGTCAAGAATTGGTGCTGCGCGTCGCGCGGCTTCGAGCCTTGGCCCGTACGAAAAGGCATTGACGCAGGCAGTTGCAGCAGTCGCGATCCACACGGATTTGGATCACGTACTGACGCGTGAACGTCACAATACGCATCGCGTGGCTGTTCTTATCATTGCTTCCGACCGTGGCATGGCGGGTGCCTATGCGGCGACGATTCTTCGTGAATCGGAACGCCTGATTACTCGCCTGAAGGATGAGGGCAAAGAGCCCATCATCTATACCTTCGGTCGTCGTGCACGCTCGTATTTCCGATTCCGTGGAGTCGCCATCGAACGCTCATGGGAAGGTGAATCTGATTCGCCGACTCTTGAAACAACTCGTGAGATCGCAACCGAACTTCTCTCCCGTTTCTTGGACGGCACCCTGATGACGGGTGTTTCAGAAGTTCACCTGGTATACACGCGTTTCGTGTCCGTGATGAGTCAGGTTCCCGAGGTCCGACAGATGCTTCCGCTTTCTGTTGTTGACGCTCCCGAATCGGACCAAGAACGCGGGGAAGAACGCGGTTACTACGACGATCCATCATCGACGTTCCCCGAATACGAATTTATCCCATCCCCGGAAGCTGTACTCGATGCGATCCTTCCGCTGTATGTGGAAAGTCGTATTCATAATGTGCTCCTGCAGTCGGCTGCCTCTGAGCTTGCGTCGCGTCAGCGCGCAATGCACACCGCAACCGATAACGCAGAAGAGCTCATCACCAAGTACACGCGCCTGGCCAACTCGGCCCGTCAGGCGGACATCACCCAGGAGATCAGTGAGATCGTGGGCGGGGCCGACGCATTGGTCGCGGGCTGAGCCCCAGAACACGGAGAAGAACTATGAGCCAGGAAGAACAAAAAGCGGAAGGTCGCGTCGCTCGCGTCGTCGGCCCAGTCGTTGACGTCGAGTTCCCGCCAGACAGCATTCCTCCGCTGTACAACGCACTGAAGGTCGATGTTGATCTTGCCGGACAGGGCGAGGGTGAAGGATCCTTCACCATGACCCTCGAGGTCGCGCAGCACCTCGGTGACAACCTTGTTCGTACCATCGCGCTGAAGCCGACCGATGGTCTAGTTCGTGGTGCTGTTGTCACTGACACGGGTGCACCGATCTCGGTTCCCGTCGGCGATATCACCAAGGGCCACGTGTTCAACGTGACCGGCGAACCGCTGAACCTGAAGGAAGGCGAGCAACTCGAAATCACCGAGCGTTGGCCAATTCACCGCCAGCCTCCGGCATTCGATCAGCTTGAAGCCCGCACCAAGATGTTCGAAACGGGCATCAAGGTTATCGACCTTCTGACCCCCTACGTCCAGGGTGGCAAGATCGGTCTGTTCGGCGGTGCAGGCGTCGGCAAGACCGTTCTGATTCAGGAAATGATTCAGCGTGTTGCTTTGAACCACGGTGGCGTGTCCGTGTTCGCCGGTGTTGGCGAACGTACCCGTGAAGGCAACGACCTGATCCGCGAAATGGAAGAGGCAGGCGTCTTCGACAAGACCGCGCTTGTGTTCGGTCAGATGGACGAACCGCCAGGCACGCGTCTGCGTATCGCACTCACCGGTCTGACGATGGCTGAGTACTTCCGCGACGTTCAGCATCAGGACGTGCTTCTGTTCATCGACAACATCTTCCGTTTCACTCAGGCAGGTTCTGAGGTTTCAACGCTTCTTGGCCGTATGCCTTCGGCCGTCGGCTACCAGCCGAACTTGGCCGACGAAATGGGCCAGTTACAGGAACGTATTACCTCCGCAGGCGGTCACTCGATTACGTCGTTGCAGGCCATTTACGTGCCTGCCGACGACTACACTGACCCGGCTCCGGCAACGACCTTCGCCCACCTCGATGCAACCACCGAACTCTCGCGTGAAATTGCATCGAAGGGCATCTACCCGGCAGTGGATCCGCTGGCATCCTCGTCACGAATCCTTGATCCGACTCTGGTTGGTCGCGAACACTACGACACTGCAACCCACGTGAAGGCGATTCTTCAGAAGAACAAGGAACTCCAGGACATCATCGCGATTCTTGGTGTTGATGAACTCTCCGAAGAAGACAAGGTCACGGTCGCACGTGCACGTCGTATTGAACAGTTCTTGGCACAGAACATGTACATGGCTGAGAAGTTCACCGGTGTTCCCGGTTCGACGGTTCCGCTGTCTGAAACCATCGAAGCCTTCAAGCGTCTTGCCGAGGGTTACTACGACGAGGCTCCGGAGCAAGCGTTCTACAATGCTGGTGGCATCGAAGACGTTGAGCGTGCATGGCATGAGCTCAAGAAGGATGCCTGATGGCCGACAAGGTACTCCAAGTCGAAATCGTCTCCCACGAGGGACGTCTCTGGCACGGCGTTGGTACGTCCGTCCAGATCCCCGTGGTTGATGGACAGCTGGGCATTCTGCCGGGTCGTCAGCCCATGCTTGCCATGCTGAATGCAGGCACTGTGCTGGTGACGACCAAGGAAGGTATCCAGACGTTCACCGTTGACAGCGGATTTGCGTCCGTTGATTCTGATTTTGTGACCGTGGTCGCTGATCACGGTACGATTTCCTGATAAGGAGCCCCCGCTCGGGTGAATCCGAGCGGGGGCACTTTCACACTTTTGAACGGAGGTGCTTCATGACTTCGCTTTTCGTCATTGTGGTGTGGCTCGTGGCATGTGTTGTGGTTATTGGTCTGCTTGTCTTGCTGATAATTAACGTGCGTGCTCGTCACTTGGAAAACAAGCTTGGCGCATTCCGGTCATTCTCACGTCCCGATCAGCACTCGGGATGGACAGCGGGACTGGGCCTCTACGACGTTGAATCGCTGTCGTGGTATCGCTTGGTTGGCTTGACGAATAAGCCCGTGTATTCCGTGAAGCGTCGAGGCCTTCAGATCTTAGCGGCGAACCCGCATTCTAAAGATGGCGAACTTGTTGAGATTCGCCTGCTCTCCAACGAGAAGCGCTATGAGATCGCATTGTCAAAGGAAACATACAATGCGCTTGTCTCGTGGGTCGAATCCGGTCCGCCTCAAGTCTGAGTTCCTTTCATGCACTGCTACTAGGTTGCCTGCTTCCTGCTTTACAGCCTTGAAATTTGAGCATCTCGCCACGTCTGAGGCGTTGATAGTAAAGATCGGGTGCCTTCACCTGTTAGGCTCTGGGACGTGCGAGTCCTCATTGCAACGTGCACCGTTGATTATTCCGGTCGTCTGTCAGCCCACCTTGACCCCGCCACGCGCGTCATCATGCTCAAGGCGGATGGTTCAATTTTGATCCACTCCGATGGTGGATCATATAAGCCTCTGAACTGGATGAATGCCCCGTGCACGGTCACTGTGGAAGTGCCTGAAAGTGATGAGGAAGTCGACGGCGTTACTGAAGTTTGGACTGTCCAAGCAGATAAGAAAGATGACCGTCTTGTCATCTCGATTCACGACATCGTCTCGGATGTGAATGTTGATTTGGGCGAAGATCCCGGTCTTGTGAAAGACGGCGTTGAGACACATCTTCAGGCGTTGCTGGCAGAGCAGGTTCCTGAAGTCTTGGGCGAAGGCTGGACTTTCGTTCGCCGTGAGTTTGAAACTCCGATCGGCCCCGTTGATTTGATGGTGAAGAACCCGCAGGGTGAGCACGTTGCTATTGAAGTGAAACGTCGTGGCGGTATCGATGGTGTTGAGCAGTTGACTCGCTACCTTTCGCTTTTGTCGCGCGATCCGTTGCTGAAGAATTTGTCGGGCATTTTTGCCGCCCAGGAGATTTCGAAGCAGGCTCGTACTCTGGCCGAGGATCGTGGCATTCGCTGTGTTGTACTCGATTATGACGCTATGCGTGGCTTCGATGATCCTGAGTCACGTCTGTTCTGATGTCGTCGAACGCGCGCTGACATCTATCGCCATGATGAAGAAGCGAATGGAGAAGTAGGGGCCATGGCACGGCGTTCAATGAAACGGCGATGGGGTGAGCCTCACCGTGAGCTTGATATGACACGGCTTTCGTCGATGCCTCATACGGAAACAGGGCCTGATGGTAGTGATTATCAGGTTCGTCGCGTCTCGTCATCTTCGAAGGAATATACATGCCCGGGTTGTTTGCGTCCGGTGCTTGTTGGGGCAGCACACGTTGTTGCCTGGCCAGAAGAAGCTCCCTATGGTTTGCCACAGGGGCTCGATGGTAGACGTCATTGGCACACGGATTGTTGGAACAGGGGACTGCGTCCGAACTAGGAAGCGGTCTAGGTGCATGGCAATGCCCTTTAATCTCATGTTATTTGTCACGAGATAGTGAATTTAACGTGTCTGTTCGTGCGTTTCCTCGTATCGTTGAACGGTTAGAGTCTTTACTTCATAACCGAGGAGGCAACGCGTGGACCGAATCAAAGCGTACGCCGCTGCTACCACCGCTGGCGCGATCGCACTGGTTTTTGTGATCATTGGTGTCCTTGCTCTGACCGTTTTTCAACCGGCAAAGGAACTGTCGTCGTCTATTGAGTCGCCAACGGCGATCATCATGACGCATGACCGCGTTCTGCCGTTGCTTGACAAGAACGTTGTCGTGACGGCGACGTCAAAATCGGGCGCTGAGCTGACGCTCGGTGTCGGCACTCCCGGTGACGTCCTCGGTTGGATCGGGAACGATCCCTACACCGAAGTTGTTGGTCTGACCTCGGATCGTAGTGTCCTAAAGGTGAATCAGCACGAAGGCGTTGCTGGTGATACCGGTCAGTCGGGCCCGCAGTCTGGTGCTCAGTCTGGCTCGGATACGTCGCATTCCGGTGCTCAGTCGGGCGCTCAGCCTGGTGCTACTCAATCTCAGGTGGGGACTGAGCCTGTTCAGTTGGTTGCCGACGCATCCAAGTCTGATATGTGGTTGCACTCTGTGACGGGTGAGGGCACGGTATCCATGTCTTTAGATGATGTTTCCGCTGGTCTTTCGGTGCTGGCAGTCTCTACGTCGGGTGCTTCTGATACGACCCTGACATTGACGTGGGCAACCCGTAGTGTGAATACTCTTGCGATTGTTTCCTTTATTCTTGCGATCCTGTTTGCGTTGATCGCAGGTGTGGCATTCCTGAGCCGTTACCAGCTTCTTCGTCATCGCGCCGAGCGCGCGCAGGCGCTGGAAGAGCGTCGTAGCGCTGACTTGACCGATACTCAAGCAATTGACGTTAATGCGGTGAACGCTCTAGCCGATGCAAAGACGGTCGAAGAAATCGAAGAAGCTTCTGTTCAGGACACTTCCACCGAGGAAAACGAAGAGTCTGCGCAACAGGACACTTCTAATGAAGCCCTCCACGTCGCAGATACTGAAGCTACAGACAAGGCCAGCGATTTTGAAGAGCCAGTAGAGCAGGCAATCGACGAATGGGCGACAGGTGACCGAGTAAACGCTAGCGAAACCACTGAAGAAACCAGTGACGCGACCACTTCTGATGATGTGGCCTTCGATGATGCCTCTGCTTCCGACGACAGTGAGCAGGGTGCTCAAGCAGAATCTGAAGATTCAGCTGTGGGTGAAGACGACCTCTCAGAAGAAACCCCCGAAGCCGAAGAAACGCTGAAGCCGGTGACTGGTCGCCACGGTGAATGGACGGGCACCGAAGACCAGGATCCACCGGAGAAGGTCTCAACCGATACCGGCATCATCGATCTGTCGAGCATCCGCCCCGGCGTCACACTTCCAAGCCGTCGCGCACTGCGCGAAGCTCGTGAGAAGGGTGAAGAGAAGATTGTGATCGATGGACGCGAGTTCAACACCGGCCTGATCCCGATCGTGCACCAGACGGATTCTGATGATTCGACGGGATCAGAGTCTGAAGAATCCTCGTCTGCTTCCCGTAGTGGAAGTGACTCGTGGACGAAGCTCATGTCTAGCTGGTTGAAGAAGAACTGACGAAGGAGATTGCAATGAAACGACGCACTCTCGTCTTTTCGACCGCTCTTGTAGCGACGCTTGGCCTGGCTGGATGTGGCGGGGGAGAACTGACTGTTCCTGACACCAACCAGTCGGCCTCCGTTTCTCCGAACCTTGATGAAGAGCGGATTTCGTCAGCGCTGGCAAAGGTTCAAGAAACGTTGAACAGTGCTGATGAAGCGCTCAATGGTGACGTGTTTGACGGCCGTATTTCCGGTGGCGCAGCTCGTATGCGTAAAGCTCAATACGCTTACTCTGTTGCGTCTGGTGAGGCTGTTCCCCAGCTTGACCTGACTCCTCAGACGATAGCAGTGACAAACTCGTCGCAGTGGCCTCGTGCCATCGTGAATATCCGCCAAGCCGACACGTCGCAGTTGCCCGTCATCGAGATGCTCGTGCAGAACGATGCTCGTAGCGAATACTCGCTGGTTGCGTGGGCGCGTATGCTCGGGGGAACTTCGCTGACCACTCCTGCGGTGACGAAGGGGTCGGCATACGTAACGAATGACACCGAGGGCTTTGTCATGACACCCGGTGACGCTGCGCAAGCGTATGTGGACATGCTGAACGCGTCTTTGTCTTCGAATGAAAACTTCGCTTCAGACGAGTTCACGTCCAAGTACCTTGATACAGCATCGGCGTTGAATTCCTCGCTGGCAGCTGCCGGTAAAGTGACTGCGTCGGCAAGTCTGACGGATAACCCGGTGTCGGGCGTTGTGCTGGAAGATGGTTCGGCTCTTGTCGCGACGACGTTCTCGTACACGTTGACGTATTCTCGCACGGTTGCTGGATCGACGATGCGACTGGGTGGCCAGACGGCAACCATGAACGCCGGAGACGACGATTCGGTCAAGGGCACTGCGGTTGCAACCTACGTGGCGACTGTGATGATGAATATTCCGTCGAGCGAACAGGGCGGTGTCGCGCGTATTATCGGCGCTGAACGTGTTCTTGAATCCGTGACGATGGACGAATCAACGAACCCCGGTAACTAAAGTGTTCACAATTCGGCGGTGGTTGCTTGATTGGGCACCACCGCCGACGTATGCCTGAAATGTATTGGAGGAACAATGCCGAATGAATCGAGCATGATGCCCGCTGACTCGCATGGGGCAGTGGAGCTGGGAGCTTTAGCTTCCGCTCCGGTTTCTGGCCAGGAAACGGTGTCATCTGAGGCTCAGGTGGGGTTGAATGTACCACTGGTTGTGCAGGTCAGTGAAGAGAACTTCCAAGATCTGATGGCGAATTCGGCGACCGTTCCGGTTGTCATTGTCATGTATTCGTCGTCGCAGTTGGAGTCGAAGCCGTTTGTTGCTTCGATGGAGGATCTTGCTCGCGACTATGCGGGTCGTTTCCAGTTGGCGACTGGCGATGTTGATGCATCGCCTCAGATTGCGCAGGCGTTCCAGGTTCAGGGTGTACCCGCCGTTGTGGCGTTGATGAATCAGCGTCCGCTTCCGTTGTTCCAGGGAATTGCGCCGAAGGATCAGGTGCGCCCGATCATCGATCAGGTGTTGGATGCTGGCGCTCAGATGGGGATTAACGGTCGTATTGCGGTGTCTGAAGAGGATACGGCTGCTCCGATTCCGCCCGCACATGAGGCTCCTCTTGACGCCGAAGAAGCAGGACAGTTGGATGAAGCGATCGCTTTGTGGGAGAAGGTTCTGGATCTGAATCCGAAGGACGAGGCCGCGAAGGCTCACTTGGCGCGTGTGCGTGTTGCTGCGCGGAGTGCTTCAGCTGATGCGTCTGATCCGGCGGCCCATGCTGATGCTCTCTTTGCGTCCGGTGATCACGAAGGTGCGTTTGACCTGTTGCTGAAGATCATTGCGACGGCCGATGATACGGAAGCAAAGGATGCAGCGCGGTTGCGCTTGCTGGATCTGTTCCGCGTCGCCGGTAACACTCCCGACGTCATGAAGGCACGCATGGTTTTGTCGACGCTCGTGCTTGTGTGAGCGACGTAGAAAGCAAGATTTTTCTTAGACTCTTGTGGGGCGGGCATCGTGATGATGTCCGCCCCACAGTGGTTGACGCAGGGATGGCGCTTCAGTCTTCAGTGATGAGAGCTTCGATGGCTCGTACTGGAATGTCAATCCAGTCGGGGCGGTTTCGTGCTTCGTACACGGCTTCGTAGAGAGCCTTGTCGAGTTCGAGGGCCGCGATCAGTGCTCGCTTACGTTCGGTGTCTGCCTCGTTCATGTCACCGAATGAATCGCGGTATCCATCGATGAAGGCGGTGCGCATGTCGGTTCGCCATGTTTCGTCGGTGGCTTTTCCGACGGCTGCCGCGTAGTCGAAGGAACGGAGCATGCCGGCAACGTCGCGCATGGGTTGGTCAGGCATTGAGCGTTCGGCAAGCGGACGTAGGGGCTCGCCTTCGAAGTCGAGAACAAACCAGCGTGGTTCTACGCCTTCTGGAAGATCCTTTTCGTGGAGAACCTGCCCCAGGTGGTAGTCGCCGTGGATGCGTGTTGCTTCGTCGAGGCGATCAAGAGCTTCGAGGCGTGCGAAGACGCGGTCGACTTTCTCTTCGAAATTCTGAATGCGTTCTGCAAGGAAGGCGACTTCTGCCAGCGCCCACGAGGCGCGCGATCGCAGGGAGTGGGCAAGCTCTGATGGGGGAACGGGGGCGGATGTACCTAGGGAGGTGGCCATATGGGAGTGCATCTGGGCGGTCGTTTGACCGAGAGCGAATGCTAGTGCTTTTGCGGAGCTACGAACTGTTCCATTCGCTTGGTTGTCATGGGTGGCATAGTCGCAGAAGAGTTCAAAACCGTCGTCAGCGGCTGGAATGAAGGTGCAGGCTACCGCGGAGTCGGTCAGGATGGTTTCGCCCGTTAGAGCGTCGTTCCAGGTGAGTGTGGACCATGCGACGGGTGTGCGGACGCGATCCCACCCGTCCTTTGCCAATGCAACAGACACCTCAACATCGGGGTTGCGACCTGCGGCGAGAACACGGAAAAGCTTGATGACAATGTCATCAGCATAAGGATCACCTTCACCGCTACGCATGACGACGTTCGTATTCGACTGCTCACCGGTCATGACTCGTCCGCTATTGGCGCGTCTTTCGATCGCAGCGATGCCCTTATCGTCAAGGAATAATCCCTGCGTGTGGGCAAGCCTCGCCCACGCACGCCAGAAATCGGGGTGGTGCGGACCGTCAATGAATGCGACCTCGGGGGTGCTTTCCATGACGAAACCATGCGATCCGGGGATTTCGCCGGCGACAGCAAAGGAATCAAGGTCTGAAGCGGGTGCTAGAACCAAGGGGACGTGGATCAGAACGGGGGCCTCGTCGAGAGCATCGGGGCGTTTCACGCTGATCAACAGATCACGAATCGTGTCGCCCAATGCAACATCGGCGCGGATGCTGAGTTCATCAAGTGTCGGTGCTGCGTCACCTTTCAGTGGAAACCAACGGCGGTCCTGCATCCATGCGTGAAGCCTGGCAAGGAGGTCCTCATCTGCGGGCCACGACAGGTGCGAGGTCGAGGTGTTCACTGTTTAGTCTCCTTTGACGGATGGGGAGCATCGGTTGATGGGGCGCGGTGCATTTGTGTCTGCCCTTGTGTGAGCAACACAAATGCGGACTCATTCTATCGACATTCGTTCGATGAATGAGTCCGCCCTGAAGGTGTCAGTGCTTTGTGTCAGGCTTGACGGGTGTCAGCCAGAGTCCACCGAGCGGCGGAATACGCAGTTCGACTGAGAACGGACGGCCGTTCCACGGGATCGGTTCTGCGATGATCACACCTGGGTTGGTCACGCCGGAGCCTGCGAATTCTTCGGAGTCGGTGTTGAGGATTTCAGTCCATTCGCCACCGAAGGGCAGTCCCACTCGGTAGCCCTCATGCGGGTTACCAGCGAAGTTTGCTGCGCAGACGACGACCGGCTGTTCGGTGCCTTCACGCTTGCCCTTACGCAGGTAGGTGATGAGATTGTGATCCCCGTCGGATGCATCGATCCACTCGAAGCCCGTGTAGTCGTCATCCCAGAAAGCGGGATTCTGGGCGTACAGGTGGTTGAGTCGGGAGACCAGCGCTTGAACACCAGCGTGGCCTTCGAAGTCGGTGATCCACCAGTCGAGCGAGTAGGACTCGTTCCACTCCTGGCGCTGGGCGATCTCTTGACCCATGAACAGGAGTTGCTTGCCGGGGTGCGACCACTGGTAGGCGTACAGTGCCTTGGTGCCAGCGAAACGCTGCCAGTCGTCACCGGGCATCTTTTCGACGACGGTGCCCTTGCCGTGAACAACTTCATCGTGGGAGATCGGTAGCACGTAGTTCTCAGAGAATGCGTAGACCAGCGAGAACGTGAGTTCGCCGTGGTGCCAACGCCTGTTCACCGGGTCTTCTGCCATGTAGTGGAGGGTGTCGTTCATCCAGCCCATGTTCCACTTCATGCCAAAGCCCAGGCCACCACCACTGGTCGGTGCGGTCACGCCCGGCCATGCGGTTGATTCTTCTGCGACCATGACAATGCCAGGATGCGTGCGGTAGGCGGTCGCGTTGGCTTCCTGCAGGAATTCAATCGCTTCAAGGTTCTCGCGACCACCGTACTGGTTTGGACGCCACTGGCCGTCCTTACGCGAGTAGTCGAGGTAGAGCATCGAGGCGACAGCGTCGACGCGCAGACCGTCAATGTGGAAGTCTTCGAGCCAGTACAGGGCGTTCGCAACCAGGAAGTTGCGGACCTCGCGACGACCGAAGTTGAAAACGTAGGTTCCCCAGTCAGGATGCTCGCCACGCAACGGATCCGGATCCTCATACAGGGGAGTACCGTCGAAACGAGCAAGCGCCCAGTCGTCCTTTGGGAAGTGGGCGGGAACCCAGTCGAGAATGACGCCAATTCCGGCCTTGTGGAATTCGTCGACAAGGTAACGGAAATCGTCGGGTGTGCCGAAACGCGAGGTGGGTGCGTAGTACGAGGTCACCTGATAGCCCCACGACCCGCCGAAGGGGTGCTCCGCCAGAGGCATGAACTCAACGTGCGTGAAGCCCATTTCCTTGACGTAGGGGACAAGCTCGTCAGCCAGTCCGCGGTAGCCCAGACCCTGCTTCCACGATCCAGCATGGACCTCGTAAATCGACATCGGGCCTTCATGGACGTTGCGCTCGGCGCGGTCAGTCATCCACTTTTCGTCGGTCCACTCGTGGTAGTAGTCGGTGACGACGGAGGCTGTTGCCGGCGGTATTTCGGTGGCGCGTGCCAGCGGATCAGCCTTCTGGAACCAGTTGCCACCGGGGCCTTGGATTTCGAACTTGTAGCGTGCGCCTACCTTTACGCCGGGGACGAAGATTTCCCAGACGCCGGACGAGCCGAGGGAACGCATCGCGGTTGCGGTGCCGTCCCAGAAGTTGAAGTCGCCGACAACGCGGACAGCGCGTGCGTTCGGTGCCCACACGGCGAAGGCAACACCGTCGACGTCGCCCATGTCGCCACTGTAGTGCTTAACGTGTGCGCCAAGAACCTTCCAGAGCTGCTCATGACGGCCTTCGGAGATGAGGTAGGTGTCCATCTCGCCGAGCGTTGGCAGGTAGTGATAGGGGTCGTCGAGAGTCGTGATCTGATCACCGTAGGTGACGCGAACGCGATAGTCGGGGATCTCTTCACCGGGAAGGACGCTAACCCACACGCCGGCGTGTTCGTGGGTCGCGGGGTACGCTGCAGTTGCGGTGACAATGTCGACTGCGTCGGCAAGGTGATGAACGGAGCGGATGGTGACTGATGAATCACCAATATGTGCGCCGAGGACAGAGTGAGGATTGTAGTGAGCGCCGTTGCCAACGGCATCGAGCGTCGCTAGATCCACGGGGATGGGGGTCAAGTCATTAGTCATGTCCACATTCTCGCACGTCATCGGCATCTTTGTGAGCTAGGCGACACTAAAGATCACCATAAGACACCGTGAGAGCCATCCTTTCTCGATGTCAGTGTCGGTTGGTCCAAGGTTCGAGGTCAGTTGTGGGCTCAACAGAGAACACATGACCAAGACGAGTAACGGGGGAAAGGTCAACCCAGCCTTCGGATCCCCAGGTGTAGGTGGCGCCATCAAGCTCGTCGACAACGCGGAAATGACCACCGGCGGTCTGAATTCCCAGGTCGTTCAGATCAATGTGCACGGTGCCTGACACACCTTCATGAGGATTGAGCGACACAATGCAGATCACCGTGTCCGTGTTCCCGGACTCGGTGAATGTTCCGGAAACCTGCTTGGAGAAACAAATGATCTCTGGGTGAGAGGTCGGGTGAATCCGAAGCTGGTGAAGCTGACGCAGGGCCGGGTGCTTCGCGCGAGCAGCATTCAACAGGGTGAACAGGCGTGTAATGCCAAGAGGCTCAGCATCTTCCCAGTTACGTGGGCGGAACTCATACTTCTCGTTATCGTTCTGCTCTTCAAAGCCAGGACGCTGAACATTCTCAACGAACTCGTAGCCCGAGTAAATCCCCCAGTTCGGAGCGCCAAGAGCGGCGAGCATTGCACGAATCGCAAAGATCGCGGTACCGCCCGTCGTCATCTGCGGGGTCAAAATATCGTGAGTGGTCGGCCAAAAGCTCGGACGCATCAGGTGAGCGGTCTGCGTCGAAACCTCGGTCAGGTACTCTTCGATCTCCTGCTTTTGCGTACGCCAGGCAAAGTACGTGTAGGACTGATCGAATCCGACTGCGCCCAGAGAGCGCATCATCGCGGGGCGAGTAAATGCCTCAGCGAGGAAAATAATCTCCGGGTGCGTATCGTGAACGTCAGCGATGATTTCCTGCCAGAAACGCACCGGCTTCGTGTGCGGGTTATCAACGCGGAAGATCGTCACGCCGTGCTCGATCCACACTTCGAGAACATCACGAATGGCCTCGTAGATGCCGTCATAGTCGTTGTCGAAGTTCAGCGGATAGATGTCCTGGTACTTCTTCGGCGGATTCTCCGCGAACGCAATCGAACCGTCGGCGCGGGTCGTGAACCATTCGGGGTGTTCGGTGACCCACGGGTGATCGGGGGAGCACTGCAACGCGAAGTCGAGAGCGACCTCAAGTCCAAGCTCTAACGCGCGCTCAACGAAATCGTCGAAGTCATTGAAATCGCCCAGCTCGGGGTGAATCGCATCGTGTCCACCATCGGGGGAACCAATGCCGTAGGGGGAACCCGGATCGCCCTCGTAGGCGACCAGCGTATTGTTCTTACCCTTACGATTTGTTGTGCCGATCGGGTGAATAGGCGTCAGATAGACGACATCGAAGCCCATTTCAGCAATGCGGTCGAGCTCGTAGGAAGCCTGCTTTAGAGTTCCCGATACCCACGATCCATCTTCACGCTGGAACGCGCCGGCTGAACGCGGGAAGATCTCATACCAAGCACCGGTCAGGGCGCGCTCACGGGCAACGGCCAGAGGGTATTCGCGTGAAGACCCAAGAAGGTCACGTACGGGGTGGGCCCGGAACACGGTGCGCACGTGTGACGACACGCCCGCGGACAGGCGTTGCTGAACCGAACGCGACGTATCGCGCAGGTGGGCTGCGGCGTCACGCAGAACCTCGGCGTCCTTGGTATCGAGGGGCTTTTGCAGGGGGTTGTTCAGGGCATTTCCGTCGATGGCGCGTTCCATCAGGAGTGCGCCTTCTTCCAGCATCAATTCGACGTCGACACCTGCATCAACCTTGATGGTTGCGTCGTGACGCCACGTGGCATAGGGGTCCGACCATGAATCGACGCGGAAAGACCAAGTGCCGGGGCGATCGGGTTTGACCCATGCTTCGTACCGGTCAAGGCCAGGCGCGATGTCCGCCATTGGAGCGCGCATGTGCTCGACGCCATCGGGGTCGAGTAAGACCGCTTCGGCCGCAAATGCGTCGTGTCCTTCACGGAAAACCGTCGCGCGAATGGGAAGAGGCTCGTTTTCTGTTGCCTTTGCAGCCAACGTACCGTCTTCAACGACAGGGAAAACTTCAGTGACTGGGATTCGAGGAAGAAGAATGTCGCTCACGTCACCAGCCTACGTCAGTTGGGGCGCTCGCGTGGTCAGCGTGGGGCTGGAGGTTCGTGTTTGTGGCTGCGGTCAGTTTCAGATAGATAAAACCGGCTTCGTCGCCGAATTGGCGAGGTCAGCCGCGTTTTTCAGACTGCGACGCCGAATATATGGCCGACGATGAAGGTCAGTGCCATTGCGACGCTACCGCCAATGAGCAGACGTGCAATTGCGGGAAGGCGAGGTGCACGACCAAGAATCGCTGAGATCCACCCAGTCAAACCGAGCGCAACAAGAACGGCGATGAATGTTGCGGGGATACGCATGCTGGGTGGGAACAACAGCATCGTGAGCAGGGGGAGGAGCGATCCACATAGGAAGGCAAGGAAGGAAGATCCCGCTGCCACCCACGGGTTCGTCAGATCGTCGTGGTCAATGTTGTGTTCAAGCGACAGGTGAGCATCCAGTGCGTCACTTTCGCTTAACGTCCGTGCTACCAACGTCGCGGTGTCTTTCGGCAGGCCTCGTTCTTCCCACAAGGACGCAAGGCGCTTTTCTTGACCAGCTGGATCAGCCGCCAGGGCAGCCTTCTGGTCGGCGACAATCTGTCGCTCCGTGTCGCGTTGGGTGGAAACGGAGACGTATTCGCCGACGGACATTGATAGGGCTGCAGAAACGATACCGGCTACACCTGCAATAGCGATGGCCTTCGTGTTTGCTGGGTTCACAGCCGCGACGCCAACAAGAAGACCCGAAATCGACACGATTCCGTCATTGGCGCCAAGAACGCCTGCGCGCAACCAGTTGAGGCGAGCAGCAAGAGACTCCTTCTTCTGGGCTACAGGCGCAATTGAAGCGACGGGTGAGTCTTTGACAGAGTCGGAAAAAGTGAACGGAATAAGAGTCGTCATGCTTTCAAACTAGGGAGAAAAAGACTGCCCTGCTAGCAAGGAAAAGCGCGCCTCTAGGACCTTTGTACTACCTAAAAATGGGTGCCCTCAATGCGCTGAGGGCACCCATAGTTAGTCGGCCTGACCAGCGAAAATGGTGGTTCAGTAGTTCATCTTCATGGCGGTACGTACCTCGTGGAGGGTCTCGTTCGCCTGCTCATTCGCTTTTTCGTTACCAAGTCGTAACACTTGGAGCAAGTAGTCCTCGTTGTTGATCAGTTCGCTACGCTTTTCGCGCAGTGGAGCAAGCATCTCATTGAGGGCCTCGGTGACGAACATCTTGAGCGTGCCGGCACCCTTATCGCCGATCTGCTCGGCGATTGCCTCGGGAGCCTGACCGGACGCCAGGCAGCCCAGCATCAAAAGGTTCGCGACCTCAGGACGATTCTTGGGATCGTAGGTGATCGTGCGCTCAGCGTCAGTCTTCGCCTTCTTCAGGATCTTCGCCGTTTCGTCAGCGGTCATGCCAAGTTCGATAGTGTTGCCACGCGACTTGGACATCTTCGTGCCGTCGGTGCCGAGCAACAGCGGGACCTCGGACAAAAGGGCCTCGGGACGACGAAAGACGGGAACCTCAGGATTGGCGCGACCATAGCGCTTATCGAAACGCTGGGCGATCAGGCGAGCCTGCTCCAAGTGTGGCAGCTGATCCTGACCAACGGGAACAAGATTCGCCTTGCAGAACAGAATGTCAGCAGCCTGGTGAACTGGGTAAGTCAGCATCAGGCCAGTCATAGCGCGACCGTCGGTGGCTTCGAGTTCTGCCTTCACCGTAGGGTTTCGGTGCAACTCAGACTCGGTGACGAGAGACAGGAAGGGGAGCATCAGCTGGTTGAGCGCCGGAACGCTAGAGTGATTGAAAATTGTCGAACGCTCCGGATCAATACCGGCAGCAATGTAGTCGGCAATCAGACCAAGGACGCGTTCACGAATTGGGCCAACGCCGTCGCGGTCCGTGATCACCTGATAGTCGGCAACTAGAACCCACGTTTCAACGCCACGGTTCTGCAACAGAACACGGTTACGAAGCGTACCGAAGTAATGACCGAGGTGCAGGTGCCCGGTCGGTCGGTCACCGGTCAGGATGCGGAAGCGAGTGGGATCTTCATCGATGGCCAGGTCGATTTCGGCTGAACGAGCCTTCGAACGAGCAAGCGATGCGTCGGATGTCGAGTGTGCAAGTGCGTCTTCACTGGAAGTCATGGGTGTGATTCTATCGAAAGACGCGCCTAACGCTATTTCGCGTCCGCCCGCAGTTAGCGTTTGGGCGGTACCGCAATATCGGAAAGCAAGACCTGCATCGAGTTCGGTCGAAGAGTCACGATGGACTCATTGGCGACCTGTCCCAGGCTCAGGCTCAATGCGAGAGGATCGGTCCCCGGTTGAACACCCTCGTCAAGGCGAGTCCACGCTGTATTCACGCATACGAGCCAATCGACGCCGTGGCCGGTCGGAAGGCTCACATCCTGCTCGTCCAAAGCGCCGTTCACAATGACCAGAGCGTCGCGGTCGTTCCAACGCACGCCCGAACGCAACATTTGGAACACGCGATTGTCGGAAAGAGCCCAGCCTTCTGTCGGCATGGGAGCACCGGTCTTATCCAGCCACGCCACATCCGGGATTGAATCGCCGGGGACGGGTGTACCTGATTCGTAGACATCGGGACGCAATACGGGGTGAGCTTGACGCAGGCTGATCAACCAACGAACGAAGTCCTTGTGTGCCAGTTGCTCGGGTGTCAGATTCCAGTCGAACCACGAGATTGGGGAATCCTGACAGTACGCATTGTTATTGCCCTGCTGAGTGCGACTAAATTCATCGCCGCCGAGGATCATCGGGGTGCCCGCAGAAATGAGCAAGGAGGTCAGTAGGTTGCGCTGGGTCTGATAGCGACGACGAGAGGTCGTTTTGATTGCTTCTTTTGCCTCAACCGGGTCAACTTCGTCATCGGTCATGTTCGCGATTGATGCGACCCAGCCTTCAATTCCGTGGTTCCATGAACGATTGTCGTTCGATCCGTCGCGGTTGCCTTCCAAATTCGCCCAATTGTGCTTGGTATCGAACGCCGTGAGGTCAGCGAGGGTGAAGCCGTCGTGCGCGGTAATGAAGTTAATTGAGGCACGAGGCCCGCGTCCGATTCCGGTGCCATGATCGAAAACGGGGCGGGAACCGGCCAAACGGGTCGCTAGGTTATTCGGGCCAGACGCGCCGTGACCTTCGACTAGGGAACGAACGTCGGAGAGCCAGAAGCCACGCAGTGCCCCGCGGTAGTGGTCATTCCACTCTGAGAAGGGGAGCGGGAAATTGCCGGTCTGCCAGCCTCCGGGGCCGATATCCCAGGGCTCAGCGATGAGCTTTACCGTTGACAGTGTTCGGTCGGTTGCCATTGCCATCAGCAACGGGTGCTTCGGGTCGAATCCCGTGGCGAAGCGTCCAAGGGTTGCGGCCAAGTCGAAGCGGAAACCGTCGACGCCCATTGTGTCTGCCCAGTAGCGCAGGGAATCGAGGATCATCGACATTGTCTTGGGATTGTCGACGTTCACGGTATTTCCGGTGCCCGTGTCGTCAATACAGGCGACGGGAACCATGTTCGTGTGGCGGTAGTACAGGTCAGAATCGAGTCCACGCCACGAAAGTGACGGGCCGGCGTCGCCACCTTCACACGTGTGGTTGTAGACGACGTCGAGGATGACTTCGATCCCTGCTTCGTGCAGGATCGACACCATTCCGCGGAACTCGTCGACGACTGCTTGGGCGCCACGCTCTTGCGCTGAATGAGTTGCGTAAGAAGGCTCAGGAGTGAAGAAGTTCAGGGTTGAATAACCCCAGTAATTAGTCAGATCACGTTCCGATAGGAACGGTTCCTCACATTTCGCGTGAACGGGGAGAAGTTCAATGGAAGTGATTCCCAGGTTCTTCAGGTAATCCACTGACGCAGGATGTGCCAAGCCCGCGTATGTTCCCTGCAATTCGCCAGGAATACCGGGCATGTTCTTCGTAAAGCCCTTGACATGGACCTCGTACACAATCGTCTTTTCCCACGGGATGCGTGGCTTTGGTGCCACGGGGAAGCGGGAATCAACGACAACGGAGCAGGGGACATGCCCACGCGAATCAAGAGGCGAACGCGCAAATGGATAAGAAGTCGGATATAGGTTCTCGTCAACGATGTGCCCGTAGACCGCGGCACTCATGTCAACGCTTCCCTCGAGGCCTCGTCCGTAGGGATCCAACAGGAACTTCGCCGGATTATAGAAGAAGCCACGATCGGGATCCCACGGGCCATCAGCGCGGAAACCGTAACGCGTGCCCACACCCAAGCCATTGATATGACCGTGCCAAATGCCCTCGTTGCTAGGAATTAGCGCATACCGCGTTTCAGAGTCGTCTAAGTCCAGAACACAGAAATCAACGTGCGTCGCCAGGCGTGCCACGATGGAAACGTCAAGACCACCGTTTGCAACGTGGACACCGAAGCGAGGAGGAACAGGGTTCGGCTGAGTAACATTCACGAGTGCCACCGAGTGATCGTGCGAATGGTCGTGGCCCATGATGTCCTCTCTCTAGCCAGAACATGCTTGAACGGTAATGGTTCAAGAAACTGTTGATGGGAACTGTGTCTTCTTGTCAATGTATCGCGCACATACTCAAAAAATGTGCGCTACCACCCGCACTATTATTGCAAGTCGGCAAGGTTTCTGACGCAACGTAGTCAAAGCGTGTGGGAAAACCCATCTCACACCCCTTGTTCTTCGGGCTTACTCGCCCTTTGTGGCACGCTAGAAGCTATGAGAATTGTCGTATGCGTGAAACACGTTCCAGACATGCAGTCGGAACGCCGATTCGAAGATGGTCGCATTGTTCGTGGCGAAGATGACGTCCTCAACGAACTGGACGAAAACGCCATTGAAGCAGCCGTTCAACTGGTCGAAGATAACGGCGGTGAAGTCATCGCCCTGACCATGGGACCCGAGGACGCTGAAGACGCCCTGATGCGCGCGCTCCAGATGGGGGCCGACCGGGGTGTTCTTATCAGCGACGAGGCACTGGCTGGAGCTGATGCCGGTCTGACCGCGCTCGCATTGGCTGGAGCCATTCAGACGCTCGCCGACGAAAAACCCATTGACCTTGTTATTACGGGTATGGCATCGCTCGACTCGATGACCTCAATGCTTCCCGCGGCGCTTGCGACCCGCTTACATTTCCCGTTGCTCGGTCTGGCCCACGAAATCTCCGTCGATACCGGCGCCTCGACCATTGAAATCAAACGCAACGCCGACGGGTACGAGGACGTCCTTTCCGCACCCATGCCGGCAGTTGTCTCGGTCACCGACCAGATCAACGAACCCCGCTATCCGGCATTCGCGGCCATGAAGGCCGCACGCAAGAAGCCAATGGACACCTGGGAACTGGCCGACATCGAAGAAAGCGTTGCCGGCTCGGCTATCGCCCAGCGTGGCCAGGTTACCGAGGTCCTCGAATCCAACGAGATCACCCGCGACAGCGCCGGAACGATCATCCCCGACTCCGGTGATGCAGGCGTCCGACTGGCCCAGTACCTCCTCGAAGTGGTGAAGTGACATGGCAACTCTTTCTCAACCGATCCTCGTCCTTGCTGACCACCAGGGCAGTGACGCCAACGGCTGGCACCTGACCCCAGCATCGGCGCAGATCATTTCTCTCGCGTCCACGTTGAGCGACGCTGGAGTTGTCGCACTTTCCCTAACCACGAACCCGGATATGACCACGCTGGGCGCCCTCGGCGTGGAAAAGGTCCTCGTCCCCGGTATTGACCACTCCAGCGCACGCGTCAGCGCAGTCGTCGCAGACGCCGTCGCATCCGCAGTCACGACACAGGAATTCGGAGCCCTCTTCGTTGTCTCGACCTACCGAGGCCGTGAAGTCGCATCCCGTATCGCCACCCTGACCAACTCCGGAGTTGTCTGCGACGCCATCGGCGTTGAGGTCGACGGCGACTCCCTGGTTGTCACGACCACCGCGCTCGCGGGCTCGTGGTCGAATCGCCTGAAAGTCTCGGGTTCGCTTCCGGTTGTGGCTCTTCGACCCGGATCCTTTGATGTCCTCGAGTCCGCGCCGGTCACTCCGGTCGCCGAATCCATCGACGTTGAGCTCAGCGATGAGGCTCGTGCAGTGACGGTCGTCTGCTCGTCTGCACTGGAGTCAACGGGCGTTTCGCTGACCGAGGCCTCCACCGTTGTTGTTGCAGGTCGCGGAACAAACGGTGATATGAACATCGTCAATGAATTGGCAGATGAACTCGGCGCGGCCGTCGGCGCTACCCGCGTTGTCTGCGATGAAGGCTGGGCACCTCGTACCATGCAGATCGGCCAGACCGGTCTGTCAGTGTCGCCGAACCTCTACATTGGACTGGGTGTTTCCGGAGCTATCCATCACACGGTTGGTATGCAGTCCAGCGCCCACATCGTCGCTGTCTGCGATGACCCTGATGCTCCGATCTTTGAGATCGCAGATTTCGGCGTTGTTGGCGACATGTTCGAGGTTATTCCGGCTGCACTGGAAGAAATCAAGAAGGCGCGCGACGCCGAGTGACGCACTACCTGGATCACGCTGCAACAACCCCGATCCGTCCTTCCGCGTTGGAGGCATGGGTCGAGGCTCAGCGTGAGCTCAGCGCCCATCCCGGGAACCCGGCTTCATTGCACGGTGGTGGTAGACGCGCAAAGAGGATGTTGGAGGACGCCCGCGAACGTGTCGCTATTGCCTTGAGGTGCGAGAAACCCGAAGTGATCTTTACGTCCGGTGCCACCGAATCAGATGCCATCGGCGTACACGGGGGAGCGCTCGCTGGGCGTGCATTTAATGCTGATCGGAACACTGTTCTTCTGTCTCCGGTTGAGCACGATGCTGTAGGAAATCAGCGCGAGTATTTAGAATCATGCGGGTTTGCTGTTGAGCTTTTCCCTGTGGCGTCCAACGGCGTGTGCGTCATCGATACTGATGCGTTGGCGCAGGTGAAAGATCAGTGTTCTCTTGCTTCGCTCACCTTGGTCAGCTCAGAAATTGGGACAATTCAGCCGGTATCGCAGATGGTCGAGGCGCTTGATGGTCGTTCCATGCCGATCGCTCAGCGTCCGCTGACCCACACCGATGCCGCGCAGGCAATGTCTCTGATGGACGTGTCCTATGCGGAACTCGGCGTTGACTTGATGACCGTGGGTGGTCACAAGATTGGTGCGCCGGCGGGGACTGGTGTGCTGGTTGCACGTCGCGGGCTGAAGATTCCAACCGATCGTCCCGGCGGTGGGCACGAGCGCGGGATTCGTTCAGGAACCCCCGACGTTGCCGGCGCGTGCGCGTTCGCAGTCGCGCTTGAAGAAACGGTTGCTCAGCGCCAAGAGTGGCAGGTCCGCGCGACGCTTCTGCGCGATCGTTTGGCGCGCGCTCTGCCGGACTGTGCGCGACTGACTGTTTCTCCGGATGACGCGTTGGCTTCGATCGTTCATCTGTCGATTCCGACGTCACATCCTGAAGCGGTCCTGATGGCGATGGACATGGCAGATATCCACGTCTCTGCTGGTTCTGCGTGCCACGCGGGGGTGACGCGCCCGTCCAACGTTGTCCTGGCACTGGGAGCCACCGAAGCTGAAGCGCTGGGAGTCCTGCGCATTTCCACCGGACATGACACGACCGAAGCGGATATTGATGCATTCGTGGATGCTCTTGAACGCGCCGTCCTTGCAGGGCAGGCGTTAGACTCTCACGATCGAGACCGCATGCACGGTCGAACCCACTGAAAGGACAATTGAATGCGTGTTCTTGCCGCACTTTCCGGAGGGGTGGATTCGGCTGTCGCTGCAGCGAAAGCGGTCGAGGCCGGCCACGATGTTGTCGGCGTCCACATGGCTTTGTCGAGTCAACCGCAGGAATGCCGTATCGGCTCGCGAGGTTGTTGCTCCGTTGAAGATGCGGGCGATGCTGCGCGAGCAGCCGAAATCATGGGGATCCCGTTCTACGTGTGGGACCTCGCCCAAGAATTCGAAGAAACCGTCATCGAAGACTTCGTTGAACAGTACAAGCTGGGGCATACGCCGAACCCGTGTGTGCGTTGCAACGAGTTCGTGAAATTCCGTGAACTTGCGACGCGCGCGAAGGCACTGGGTTTCGATGCTGTCTGCACTGGCCACTACGCTGCAATCGTTGATGGTCCATCCGGCCCGGAATTGCACCGCGGCGCGGATTCTCTGAAAGACCAGTCGTATGTTCTGGCAATCATGGGGCGTGATGAACTGTCACGCGTTCTACTACCCCTTGGCGATGCTCCCACCAAGGCGTGGGTGCGCTCCGAAGCGCAGCGTCTTGGCCTGGGCGTGTCCAACAAGCCGGATTCCTACGACATTTGCTTCATTCCCGACGGAGATACGCAGGGCTTCTTGCGCACTCGATTGGGTAGCGATGAAGGTGAGATCGTGAGTCCCGACGGCGAGGTCCTCGGCACCCACCAGGGCTACTGGAACTTCACGGTTGGTCAGCGACGAGGTCTGCATATTGATCGTCCCGCCGAAGATGGCAAGCCTCGCTATGTTCTGGAAACCCGTCCGGAATCGAACCAGGTCGTCGTTGGAGCATCGACTCTGCTCAGCGTGGATCGAATTGAATGTGAGGACGTCGTCTGGTTGGCTCCCGATGATCTGGGGGCCTCAACGGATGACCTGTTCGTCCAGGTTCGCGCCCACGGTACGCCCGTTCCTGTTTCCCTAGTCGAGCACGATTCCGAAGACGAGGCGCGTGAAGGAGGGGAACGCCACTTGGTCGTGTCCCTTTCCGAATCGATCCGTGGCGTTGCTGCCGGCCAGTCGCTGGTCATATACCGTGACACCCGTGTCTTGGGGGAAGCAACGATCATGCGGGCAAGCCGAGCCTCGTCGTTCGCAGCCTGATGGTTTCTTACGAGGTCCACGGATAAGCTCAGTTCGCCGGGGTTGCCACCGACCTTGTACACTAAACGAGCACTGTTTGCGAGCATAGGTTCCATGCGGAACCTCGTCACCCTCGAAAACAGGTTCGCGCGCGAGTGGCGGAATTGGCAGACGCGCTGGATTTAGGTTCCAGTGTCTTTGACGTGTGGGTTCGAGTCCCATCTCGCGCACAACGGAAGGACACCAGTTGAATGCTGGTGTCCTTCTTTCGTCAATAGCCCGAATACAGTTGTGCCTCCAAGAGGAAAGTCTCGGAGGCACAACCATGAATCGTAAGGATCAGGCGATGAGCGGCAGGCGAGTACGCACGTACACGGTTAGTGCAACGAGCGCTGCGAGCACAATCCCCAGGCCGATGAGTCCTGAACCGGTGATGGAGAACGTGATGTAGCCAAGCAACGCAGCTCCTGCACCGGCAAGCGCATAGGGAAGCTGAGTGTTGACGTGCGTGATGTGGTTACAGCCAGCGCCGGTCGACGACAGAATCGTCGTATCGGAGATCGGGGAGCAATGGTCGCCCCAGACGGCTCCAGCAAGAACAGCGCCGAACGCGGGAATCAGCAGGTCGGAACCGTTGGGAACAGCTGCCATGACTTCGCCGGCAATCGGGAGCAGGATTCCGAAGGAACCCCACGATGTGCCCGTCGCGAACGCCATAGCACCTGCGATGACAAACATCAGTGGCACCAGCCACTGGGCAGGCAGGCTTGAGGATTCAACCAGCGCACCAAGGTAGGCGCCAGTACCGAGCTCAGAAATGAGCGAGCCTAGCATCCATGCAAACAGCAGGATCTCGATAGCCGGAAGCATCGAACGAGCGCCCTCGACGACACCCTTTCCGGCAGTCTTTAGCTCGAAAGCAGGATCCTTGTGCGTGTAGTGGAAGTAGTAGTATGCCACGGAGATCAGGCCAAGAACACCACCGACATTCAGCGACACGGCGACGTCGGTGTTTGCCAAGATATCCAGGGCATTCCACGACTTAGAAGCAGAGTGGCCGGTCCATGCGATGCCAGCAAGAACGCCCAGGATCAGGATGACGAAGGGGACGATCAGTGCGCGCATGGCGCCAGGTTCGTGACGTGGTAGGTTGTCGGTCAGCTGGCCGGGAATCTGCTCTCCCGGATCGTAGACGTGACCGTGCTCGACCGCGCGACGTTCTTCGCGTCGCATCGAGCCGAAGTCGACTTCGAAAATGACGGTCAACCACAACAGGACGACTGCGCCGATGGCGTAATAGTTCATGCCCGCGCTACGCAGGAATGCACCCGCGTCGGTCACCTGAATTGAGGTTGCTGCAACGATCGGTGCCATGATGCCGATGATCGAGGCGCCCCACGAAGAAAACGGTGCAAGAACAGCGACCGGTGCCGACGATGAGTCGATCAGGTAGGCGAGCTTTGCGCGAGACACCTTGTGGCGGTCGCTAACAGGGCGTGCCACCTGGCCTACGGCAAGCGCGTTGAAATAGTCGTCAATGAAAATCGCGGTACCGAGTGCGGCGGCGAGAATGTGGGCACCTCGCCGACCTTTGATCTTCGTCATCGTCCATTCTGCAAACGCTGCGGTGCCACCAGCCATCAGGACAAGCGAGGTGATGATGCCCAACGTGATAAGGAACAAGAGAATCAGAACGTAATAGGCGTTGATTGCGCCTTCGGTCCAGAAAATCTGAGAGAAAGCACCCCAGATTTTAACGACTGTTGCGACGATCCCGCCGTTTTCGATAAGGAATGCAGCGGAGATAACGCCGGCTGCGAGCGACATGATGACCTTCTTGGTCGTGATGACAAGAGCAATCGCAAGAACCGGTGGGATGAGTGTGAGAACGGGGTATGCCTCGGTCACGGGGGTCTCCTCAGTACAGTTGGGATGAATTCAGGCTAGGCAAGGCGCATGAGGCCGCGCCTTCGGTGTTCTTACTCTGGACATTTTGATTGCGCGGGTAGCGCAGGATTCGACGAGCGCAGCGCTATCGGCGTCGATATGCTTTTGACATGACTCAACTTGAAATTGGAGCGAAGGCTCCGGAGTTTACCGCTGAATCTACGCAGGGACTGATCTCACTGCCTGAGTTGCTTGCGGGCAGTGAAAAGGGCGTTATCGTCTACTTCTATCCGAAGGCCTCGACCCCTGGTTGCACGACGCAGGCCTGCGATTTCCGTGACAACCTGAACACAATGAAGGCAGCTGGGTACACGGTTGTGGGCGTAAGCGCGGACACAATGCCAGCCTTGGAGAAGTTCACTCAGAAGCAGGGACTTAACTTCCCGCTGATCTCGGATCCCGAGCATGCAATCCTTGAACCGTGGGGCGCGTGGGGTGAAAAGAAGAACTACGGCCGTATCTTCACGGGCATCATTCGTTCGACCATTGTTGTTGGCAAGGATGGCACGGTTGCGCTTGCTCAGTACAACGTGAAGGCGACGGGTCATGTGGCGCGCCTACGTCGCGACCTCGGTTTGGACGACTGATACCGGCTCGTGGCTAACTTTGTCGCCCTATACGTCTTTCCTTGATCGCCGTGTCTCATCATCGCTTCTCGAAGCAGGGACAGAAACCCTAATACAGGGCAGGAAACAACAAAACGGAGCAACCAATTGGTTGCTCCGTTTTCGTTTGTGCGTCATGGGGGACTTGAACCCTCAACCCGCTGATTAAGAGTCAGCTGCTCTGCCAATTGAGCTAATGACGCGGGACTCTGCCACAGAATATTCTGTTTTAGAGTTGTGCGTCATGGGGGACTTGAACCCTCAACCCGCTGATTAAGAGTCAGCTGCTCTGCCAATTGAGCTAATGACGCGGGGTCTTGTGACCGATATGAAACTTTACCGCTTCGGGCAGATCAATGCAAAAATAGCAGATGAGAAGACCACCACACCACACTTGGGGAGTTCAATATGACCGGAAAAACACCGAAATCAGTTGATTCGACCTCCTCGACCTTAGAGCCGGTGGATTCAACATGGGCGTCGTCGTCGCGAATGGCACAGGACTATCTGAAGACTTTGTGGGGTGGCGAAGAATCCGGCAAGCACGGCATGAGCGTGAATGACCTGGCTAGCGCGATGGGAGTCGTTGCGTCGACCGCTTCGGAGAATGTATCGCGTCTGGTGGCGAACGGTTTGGTCACGCATGAGCCCTATCGGAAAGTCCACTTCACGGATGAGGGGCGCGCGCTAGCTATCTCAATGGTGCGTCGTCACCGTCTATTGGAAACCTACCTGCATGATCGCCTGAACTTCGAGTGGGACGAGGTCCACGAGGAAGCTGAGATTCTGGAACATGCGATCTCAGATCGTCTTCTTGCGCATATCGATGAAGCGCTGGGCAAGCCTGAGCGTGATCCGCACGGTGACCTGATTCCTCGCGAGGACGGGTCGGTGGTTGAACGCGTGATTTACCCCTTGGTTGCGACGTCGAAGAAAACTCCTGGCGTTGAGGCGGGGAAGTGGTATCGCGTCACCCGCCTGTCTGACGAAGACTCCGCATCCTTGCGTATTCTCGATAGTGAGGGTATCGGCCTAGACACATTGGTCCGTATCGTCGATATTGATCAGGCCGGTCAGGTTTCGCTTGAAATACGCCAAGCGACCGCTCCCACCGTGGGTGCTGGTCGAAGCGCCCGCTTGACTGGTGATGTTGCGTCGATCGTGATGGTGTCGCCTCTCGATGACTAAACGCGATTGAGCGTTATTTTAGCTGGGAGATGAACCCAGCGAAGTCATGCTTTCAGGAACGTGAGAGCCGTACCCCTGCGACAAGAGGGTGTCGCGGAGTTTCGTCATTGCCTTGTCCAGTTCCTCATCCGTTGCCTTCACTGCGTTCGATAGAAGAACATCAGCTTCTGTGCGTAGCGGGATCACGTGAAGGTGCGTGTGAGGGACCTCGAAACCTGCGATGACCAAGCCGGAGCGGGGGACTCCAAATGCTTTTTCCTGGGCGATTCCGATGATTCGCGCGACTTTCATAAGGTGCGTGGCGACGTTACTGGGCGCATCCGTCCATTTCTCATACGGGGTACGTGGTACGACCAGAACATGGCCGGGAGAGGTGGGTTCGATGGTCGCGAATGCAACGCATTCGTCGTCGGTCCACACGAAGCGACCTGCCCAGACGCCGGAAATGATGTTTTCAAAGACTGTAGTCATGAGGCCATTCTCACCCCAGAAGGGGCCTCGTGGCTAGCGGACGAAGAGGCGAGTTTTCGCGCGAATGGTCTACCCTTGATACAGCGAAGAAAGTCGAAATATCAAGGGGAGGGCCCTGATGAGCCAGGCTTCCAACATGGAACCCGCACAGCGCTATACCGCTGAACTTGCCGGTCAGATTGAGACCGCATGGCAGGATCGGTGGGACGAACGAGGAACCTTTAACGCAGACAATCCGGTGGGTGAGTTCGCAGGTCCTCTAGCGGAAAAGAAGCCGTTCTTCCTTCTTGACATGTTCCCCTACCCGTCAGGCAAGGGTCTGCACGTTGGTCACCCGCTGGGCTACATCGCCACCGACACGGTCGCTCGTTTCCGTCGCATGCAGGGTGAAAACGTCCTCTACACGATGGGCTACGACGCCTTCGGGCTGCCGGCAGAACAGTACGCCGTGCAGACCGGTCAACACCCGCGCATTACGACCGAGGAAAACATCGCGAATATGCGTCGCCAGCTTCGTCGTCTTGGCCTGTCCCACGATCGTCGCCGTTCGCTGGCCACGACCGACACCGAGTACGTGCACTGGACCCAGTGGATCTTCCTGCAGATCTTCAACTCCTGGTTCGACCCGGAAGCAACCGCTCCCGATGGCTCCATCGGTGCCGCGCGTCCGATCGGCGAGCTCGAAGAGAAGCTTGCCAACGGCCAGGTTGGCGTTCCGGACGGCCGCAACTGGGCAGACCTTGACGCCGTCGAAAAGGCGAAGGTCGTCAACGACTTCCGTTTGGTGTATGTGTCCGAGGCTCCCGTGAACTGGTGTCCGGGCCTGGGTACCGTTCTCGCGAACGAAGAGGTCACTTCCGAAGGTCGCTCCGAGCGGGGCAACTACCCGGTGTTCAAGCGCAATCTGCGCCAGTGGATGATGCGCATTACCGCTTACGGCAAGCGCCTGGCAGACGACCTTGACACAATCGACTGGCCCGACAAGGTCCGTACGATGCAGCGCAACTGGATCGGTCGCTCCGAAGGTGCGACGGTCCGCTTTGACGTTCCCGCTGCAAGCGAAGTCGGCGCAAGCGTCGACAACCTCGAGGTCTACACGACGCGCCCCGATACTCTGTTTGGTGCCACCTTCATGGTTGTTGCGCCCGAACACCCGATTCTTGGTGGCACGCTTGCCGGCAACGACGATGACGAAGCTGCACTCACGGTTCCGGCCTCGTGGCCTGAAGGCACGAAGGACGCATGGACGGATGGCGCAGCTTCCCCGCGCGAGGCGGTTGCCCGCTATCGTGCCCAGGCTGCAGGCAAGTCGGAAACCGAACGCACCGACGAAGAACGCACGAAGACCGGCGTTTTCACCGGCCTGTACGGCATTGACCCCGTCAACGGCCGCAAGGTGCCCGTGTTCGTCGCCGACTACGTCCTCTGGGGCTACGGCACCGGCGCGATCATGGCTGTTCCCGCGCATGACGATCGTGACTGGGAATTTGCGAACAAGTACGAGCTCGACATTATTCGTACTATCGGCGCAGCTGATGATCCGTACGGCCACGATTTGACCGAGTCGGCGTACACCGGCGACGGCGTTGCTGTTGATTCGGCGAATGACGAGATCAGTCTGAACGGCCTGGCAAAGGATGAAGCCAAGGCTGCGATGATCGAATGGCTGGAATCCAAGGGCTTCGGCCGCGGAACCGTCACCTACCGCCTGCGTGACTGGCTGTTCTCTCGCCAGCGCTACTGGGGTGAGCCTTTCCCGATCGTCTGGGATGAGGACGGCCTGCCACATGCTCTGCCCGAAGATCAGCTTCCCGTTGAGCTTCCCGAGGTATCCGATTACTCGCCGCGCACTTTCGACCCTGACGACGCGAACACCGCGCCGGAAGCGCCACTTGGTCGAAGCGAAGAATGGGTGAACGTCACCATGGATCTTGGCGATGGCCCGAAGAACTACCGTCGCGAAACCAACACGATGCCACAGTGGGCAGGCTCATGCTGGTACGAAATGCGCTACACCGATCCGAAGAACTCCGAGGCGCTGGCTTCGCCTGAAAACCTCGACTACTGGATGGGCCCGCGCGAAGGCAAAAAATCCGGTGGCACCGACCTGTACGTCGGTGGCGTTGAGCACGCGGTTCTTCACCTGCTGTACTCGCGTTTCTGGCAGAAGGTTCTCTTCGACTTGGGTCACGTGCCGGACGCAGAGCCGTACCACACGCTGTTCAACCAGGGGTACGTTCAGGCCTACGCCTTTAAGGACGAGCGTGGACAGTACGTGCCCGCCGACGAAATCGAAGGCGATGAGGCAACCGGCTTCACCTATCAGGGGCAGCCGGTGACCCGCGAATACGGCAAGATGGGCAAGTCGCTGAAGAACATCGTCACCCCGGACGAAATGTATGACGCCTATGGCGCCGACGTGTTCCGCGTGTACGAAATGTCCATGGGGCCGCTGGACGTCTCGCGTCCGTGGGAAACCCGTGCAGTCGTCGGCTCGCAGCGCTTCTTGCAACGACTCTGGCGTAACACGCTGGACGAAGAAACCGGTGAAGTGACCGTCACCGACGAAGAAGCAGATCTTGAGACGAAGCGTCTGGTTGCTCGCACGATTGCCGACGTCACCGTCGAATACGAGAACATGCGCGTGAATACCGCGGTCTCGAAGCTGATCGTCCTCAACAACCACCTGACCGGCCTGAAGTCGGTTCCGCGTGAAGCCATCGAACCCCTGGTTCTGATGATTTCCCCGGTTGCCCCGCACATCGCAGAAGAACTCTGGATGCGTCTGGGACACGGTGAGTCACTGGCTCGTGAGCCCTTCCCGGTTGTCACCGACGAATCGCTACTGGTCGAAGAGAGTGTCACCGCGATTGTTCAGGTGAACGGTAAGGTTCGTGCACGCCTCGAGGTCTCGCCGTCGATCAGTGAAGAGGATTTGCGTTCTAAGGCTCTGGCTCAGGCGCCGATCATCAAGGCTCTTGAAGGTCGTGAACCTCTGAAGGTGATCGTACGCAAACCGAGCCTGGTCAACGTGGTGCTCCCGCGCTGATCACGATTGTGATGGCAGCCCTGCGGCGCTAAGCGGTGAGCTTCGCGCCGCAGGTGTTTTATCAAGCAGTGGCATCTTCTGCGAGGCTCACCAAGAACCGATAGCCTGCCACGGTAGCGCGCGAAAAGGGCTAGAGCTTTACCGCTTCGTAACACCATGAAGCGGGTTGCTACCAGCCACAACCACCTAGTTATCGTTTGATCCCAGATGAAAGGTCATTCATGCCTGAAGGTGATGCCATCCGTCGTCTTGCCTCGACGCTCAATGAGCTCTTCGTCGGGGGAACTGTGTCTGCTTCATCCCCGCAGGGGCGTTTCAGCGCTTCAGCTAAGCAACTCGACGGGAAGCTGATTCAGCGCGTGCGCGTCCATGGCAAGCACATGTTTATCGGCTTCGTTTCGCCCGAGGCACCCGATGTGTGGCCCCAGGATTGGATGCATATTCACCTGGGCCTGTACGGATGGTGGCGCTTCAACGGTGATGAGACTGTCGTTGATGAAGGCTACGGTGTCGCCCGTCGCGTTGCTCCCGTTCCGAAGGGGGAGTGGGACGGGCACTCAGAAACCCGCTGGGGCGAAGGCTACGGTCAGGCTGAAGCTGGAAGTTGGGAGCCTCCGGCCCCTGTTGGTCAGGTGCGTTTCCGCATGTTTAACGACCACGCGGTTGCCGATTTGGTCGGTCCGAACCGTTGCGAGCTGATCGACGACGAAGAACGTCAGGTTGCCGAGGCCAAGCTCGGTCCTGACCCACTGGAAGATGGAGCGCGCGACGATAAGGAATCGGCGAAGCGATTCGCGTCGGTTGCGCACTCTAAGAAGCGCAATATCGGCGAGATCGTTATGGACCAGTCCATCATCGCCGGCGTCGGCAACATCTACCGTGCGGATGCCCTGTTCCTCGCCGGAATTTCGCCCTATCGCAAGGGGGCGAACATTTCCGAAAAGCGACTGAAGGACCTCTGGGTTTTGATCTGCGACCTCATGAATAGGGGGCTCGCTGCGGGACGCCTCGAAACGATGGATCCCGACGAAGCACCCAACCCACCGATCGAAGGCGACGAGGAAGCGTCACGCTGGTATGTCTACCACCGAACCGGGCGTCCCTGCCTGCGCTGTGGCACGCCGGTCCGCGAAGCGCTCATGCAGAACCGTCGTCTGTTCTGGTGCCCCAGCTGTCAACGATAAGGCGTCGGTTAAGCGGGCTGGGCCTCGTCAATCGGAGAAAATGACCACGGTGAAGTTACCGCCCAGCCTGCCATGAAACTGGCGGGTAGAAACGGTCGTGGAAGCCGGGGTAGGCGAACCTATTACTTGACGTCGGTGAAGCCGAGCGCGTTGTAGAGGCTGGCAGCTCCCATGTGGCGCGAATCGATCGTCAAGGACAGGCCGTCGAATCCCCAATCCTGGCAACGACGTGCGACCTCTGCGATGAGGGCGGTTGCGATGCCTTTGCGACGGTACTCCGGGGCGACGACAAGGTCGACGACGAACGGGCCGTCGGGAGCGTCGTCCCACGGGGATTCTCTGACGACTTCGATGGCGCCGATCAGTGCGCCACCATCCCATGCGCCAACGAAAGAATCTTCGGTCGTCGCACCGAATGCCCCTTCGAAGGTCATGCGGAGTTCTTCCGAAATCTCGAGCATGGCCTCGGGCGTGTTTTCTTCGCCGTACGCGTCCAGGGTCAGGGCTGCGAGCATCGGAATGTCGTAACGGGTGAGCGTTGCGATCTCGATACCCTCGGGGCGTTCGACATCGGCCAACGCATCAACTGGTGCTTGAAGTGTGCGCTGTTCCATAAACCAAGTGTACGTGGCGTGGGTCACATTATGTGGGACTTTGGTGGCTGGCGTGCCCTTTGTTGCGCTTTAGCTGGGCAAATAGGGGTGCGAGGCCGGCTAAGCACACAAGGCGGGGCACCCGCGTAGCGCCGGTGCCCCGAACCAGAATGAGACGCCGGGAGGGTGCCCTCTGGGATCAGATGTAGAGTTCCGGCTCTTCTAAGAAGTAAGCGGGATCGATGATCAGATCGTCATCCTTCGTGTCGTTACAGGATTTCGGGATAAGGCGTGCGGGCACGCCAATCGCAACGTTCCCGCACGGAACGTCCTTGACGACGACCGCGTTCGCGCCGATCTTAGCGCCGTCGTGGACCTCGATGGGACCCAGAACTTTCGCGCCGGCGCCGATCATCACGTGATTGCCGACGGTGGGGTGGCGCTTACCGGGCGTCATGGCCACGCCACCCAGGGTGACGCCGTGGAAGATGACGACATCTTCGCCGACCTCGGCGGTTTCGCCAATAACAACGCCCGTCGCGTGGTCGATGAAGACGCGACGACCGATCTGGGCGCCGGGGTGAATGTCAACACCTGTCATGACGCGCGTTGCCGACTGCAACATGCGAGCGGGCAATTTAACGCCTCGAATCCACAAGGAGTGCGAAACGCGGTGTGCCCACAGTGCATGAACGCCTGGATATGTGAGTGCAACTTCAACGCTTGACTGGGCGGCTGGGTCGCGATGACGAGCTGTCTGTAAATCTTCCCTGAGAAGCTTGAATGCGCGGCGCGGGTTGATCGCCATGGGTGTTCCTTTGAGGGGATAACTGTGAACAGAACTGATCCTATCGAGGTTGGACGATTGAGTGCGCACGTTCAGCGCTCAGGGCAATGTCGGCTAAAGAAAATGCGGGGCGAGGAATGAACCGTGCCCCGCATTCTCTTCAGCTTCTCGCTTCGCCGACGTCCTGTCGGCTTGAAGCAAATCAGTCCTTGTATTCCTCGAATAAAGCGGTCGAGAGGTAACGCTCGCCGGTGTCAGGAAGCAAGGTCACGATCTTCTTGCCAGCAAATTCAGGGCGAGCTGTAACAGCGGTTGTGCCGGCTAGGGCTGCGCCGGAGGAAATACCAACCAGCAGGCCTTCTTCGGCGGCTGCCAGGCGAGCAAACTTTAGTGCTTCGGCGCTCTCAACAGAGATGACCTCGTCGATGATCTCAGCGTCGTAGTTGTCCGGAACGAAGTTCGGCATCAGACCCTGGATTGCGTGCGGGCCAGCGGAGCCACCGGTGAGAAGCGGAGATTCTGCGGGCTGAATTGCGATGACCTTAATGTTTGGGTTCTTGGCCTTCAGGGTCTTTGCGACACCGGAGATGGTGCCTCCTGTGCCGACGCCTGCGACGAAAACGTCAATTTCGCCGTCGGTGTCTTCCCAGATCTCTTCGCCCGTTGTGGCAACGTGGATTGCCGGGTTTGCGGGGTTGGCGAACTGCGAGGCGATGATCGAGCCGGGGCGCTCGTCGCGGATGCGCTCGGCTTTCGCGACGGCTGCGGAAACGCCACCCTTTGGGTCGGTCAGAACTAGTTCTGCGCCGAATGCGCGGACGATGACGCGACGCTCAATGGACATGGAAGCCGGCATAACGATGACGACCTTGTAGCCGCGGGCTGCGCCAACCATCGATAGTGCGATACCGGTGTTGCCGGAGGTTGCTTCGATGATGGTGCCACCGGGCTTTAAGGCGCCGGATTCTTCTGCTGCGTCGATGATTGATGCTGCGATGCGGTCCTTGACGGAGGAGGCGGGGTTGAATGCTTCAACCTTGGCGACGACGTCCACGCCTTCGCCGGCGAGCTTATTAATGCGAACCAGGGGAGTGTTGCCAATGAGTTCTGCAACGTTGGAAGCAATGTTCGACATGAGAGTCTCCTAAAAGCTTGACTACTGATAATTCAGTGCACGGTAAGTACAACGTGCGAAGTCAGAAAATAATTTCGTGGCATACGACGCATTTGTTCATGCGTCAGGGCGAATGACGACGCTGGGCGCCAGAAAAGTCATTCGCCCAATTAACACGAAAGAAGGCGACGCGGTGCGACCGGATGGCAAGTTCCGCGCTGGGTGAGCGTCACGTGATCGCATGTCATAATTGAATCTTAAAGCAATTGGGGTTATTCGTCTACTTCGACTCTCGTGGTGCCCATCATCTGAAACTGTGAAACACCCGAGGTCAGAGCAAGGATCTGCGCCTCAAAAATCGCGCGCGAATCAGGAAGCGTGCCAATTCGGATCGTGGCCTCGCTGCCCCAATCGATGCCAAGAATCCGCGCACCCGCATTCCTCAACTCAGCTTCAACCCTGCCAGCCTGGGCAAGCGAAACCCGAGTTTCCAGCACATCCAACGGAACTAGTTTCGCCTTCGGTGCCAGGGTGAGCGCTTTGGATACAGACGATGAATACGCGCGCACGAGGCCGCCTCCGCCTAAGAGGATTCCTCCAAAATACCTGGTGACAACGGCGGTCACATTCCACACTCCAGCCAGGCGGAGCGCATCAATCATCGGTGTGCCAGCGGTACCCGAGGGCTCCCCGTCATCACTCGAATGCTGATGAGGATCACGTCCATCAACCTGAATAAGGAACGCAGAGCAATTGTGGCGAGCCTGCGGATTGTCGGCCTTGACCTCATTAATCAGGGCGCGTGCCTCGTCGGGGGAGTCGGTGCGAGCAAGAGTCGTGATGAAACGGGAGCGCTTAATCTCGATTTCGTTTTCAATCCGAGTACTCGAATGCACGGTATGAATGACTCCCATATTCACCCCTCTTCCTCAGATACCTCTACACCATCGATACCGTTCTCTAACCTAGCTGATGGCATAAGAGATGCAGAACATGTAATGAGGATCGCATCTCAGGCAGAGTATCGAACTAGGGGCAAAACGGGCGTTCATGGTACGATTTTCGGGTTGCCGTCAGTGGGAATGGGCCGGTCGGGTCCTTCTCGCGACGTTCTGGCGTCGGACGGCGGCTCATTTTTGAGCCACCAACCGACCATACGACTACCGAGAAGAGAGGGGAGGCACGATTCAATGGCAGTTCCGAAGCGAAAGATGTCCCGTGCGAACACCCGCACGCGCCGCTCCGCGTGGAAGGCAGATCTCACCGAGCTCAACACCGTCAAGGTTGCTGGCCGTGAGGTTCGTATCCCGCGTCGTTTGGCAAAGGCATACAAGAACGGTCTGCTGGACGTCGAGGCCTGATCCTCGATCCTGCAGTTGAGGCCCGGTGCTTATGCGCCGGGCCTTTTCCGTACCCGCTTTCTTGAGCCTGACTGAGTGTGATTGTCGTTTTTGTCGTCTGAGGCGACGTTTTGGGTTCTGGAAAGGTGGAAGTGGCGCCTTCTATGACATGCCCGACCGCCGGTAGTGCGATGCGGCAAAGAATGTGGGATACGCCTTTTAAGTGGTGGAAAAGGCACACGACTTTTTAGAGTAAGCACGTGCAAAATATTGCGTTAGTTTCAGCTCTTGCGGAGCAGAGCCTTCACCCGATGAGCTCGGAAAACCTCAGCCAAGACTTCGTGTCCCTTTTTGTTATTGCTTTGGCAGCTCTCTTGGCTCCGCTCCTATCCTCTGCGACTCGTAAGCGCGTTCCGGATGTAGTCTGGCTGTTGATTCTTGGTGTCATCATTGGGCCCTCAGTTCTGGGGATCGCTCAAGTCTCGGATTCCGTACACCTGCTACGTGAGATTGGTATGGGAATTCTGTTCTTGATCGCGGGTACTGAAATCAATATTTCGCAGGTTCGTGCAAAGCCTGGTCGCGTTGCTGCGATTACGTGGCTGATCTGTTTCTTTGCCGCATTTGCACTGGCTGTTGCCACATTGCGTAACGGTGATTACAGTTCCGCGATCGCACTTGCCATTGCGTTTACGTCCACAGCTCTGGGCACGTTGCTTCCGATCTTGATGGAAGCGGGACTGATGGGAAAGCCTGTTGGTGAAGCAGTGTTGATCCACGGTGCCATTGGTGAGCTTCTTCCCGTCATTGCTATGTCGCTTCTGCTCGGCACGCGATCTCCAGGCTGGGCCGCCGTTATCCTTGGGTTCTTCGTTGTCGCAACCCTGATCTCCGTTGCGATTCCGACGCGTTTCATTCTGCGTCGCCCCGAAATTGGTCGCGTGATCTTGCGCGGTGCTCAGACTTCGTCGAAGACGCTGATGCGCGTGGTCATGGCGATCCTGACCGGTCTGATGGCACTTTCCGCCGTCTTGAACCTTGACATCGTCCTTGGTGCGTTCGCTGCGGGCGTCATTGTCCATGCTCTTTCGCCGGTGAACTTTAGTGCGATTGAAGGGGAACTACGGACGATTGGCTTCTCATTCCTGATCCCGGTTTTCTTCGTGACCTCGGGTATGAATATTTCGCTGAGCGCCGTCATTGAGCGCCCGTGGTTGCTGGTGGCATTCGTGGCTGTCATCCTGGTGGTTCGCGGTCTGCCCATTGTGCTGATTGAACGCTTCGTTGGCACGGCCGAGAAAACTACGTGGCGCGATGCCACGAAGATTGGTCTCTATGGTGCGACGGGTCTGCCGATCATCGTTGCCGTGACGGGCGTGGCTGTGAATGCTGGCGTGATGGCCGAAGATATCGGATCAATCCTGGTGGCTTCCGGTGCCGCGTCGGTCCTCTTCTTCCCCTTGCTTGCCTCCCTTGAAGATAAGGTTTTCCTTCCCGCGCCCTAGTAGAAACGGAATAGAATGACAGGCGAGCGAGGCCTCGTCGATTGGGTGAAGCCCAGCGGGGAAGTGGTCGCTCAGTGGACTTGATCGAAGGAGATCACGATGAAGATTCTGATTGCTCGCTTTACTGCCAAGGAAGGCTTCGAAGACGAGGTTGGCGAAATGATCGCCGACCTGGCGCGCAACGTTCACACGGAGCCGGGGAACGTGACGTTTGAGCCTCATCGTGAGGTTGACAATCCGCGCAAGTTCGTCGTCTTTGAGAAGTACGCCGATGACGCGGCGTTCGCAGCTCACATGGGGATGCCGTACGGCAAGGTCTTCAACGACCGCCTGAACCAGATCATCGAAGAGCCGGAGTCACAGCTAACGTTCCTTGACGCAGTGGAGTGAACGCGCACTGGAGTGTGAGGAAAGTGCCGAGGTGGGTGACTTCCGGCACTCTTCTTTTGTGTCCTAGGCGCTTGGGTGCACAGTGCGCGGCGACGGTGATGAATGATTGACGGGGCCTGGCTCATCTGCACCCTGTCAGCCCTGTTTGGCGCCCGGAGGTGGCATCTTTGGGCGTTGGTGCCCGGTGCCGGTAAACTTGGGTTCCGTCGACGTAGTCGTTGAGGCTGGTCTGACGCACTGCCTCCGTAGCTCAATGGATAGAGCAAGGGCCTTCTAATCCCGAGGTTGCAGGTTCGAGTCCTGTCGGGGGCGCAACCGGCCTGATCGTAGTTTTGCTTGCGATCAGGCCGTTTTTGTTTGTCTTGGCGCACCATCAAGAGCGAATCCGCGCGTGTTACAAAATCTCACAATGTGGTCGCTTTCTGGAAAAGTGTGACACCCATACGGCAGACTAAAATCATGACGACCTTCGCTTACGAAATGTGCTGCCTTCAGGGCACCACTATGCGTCAGCGAATGTGTATGTGATTGACGCCCTCGAACCTCTGTCAATCACTGCCGCAGTGAGTTAAAAGCCCCTTTGTGAACAAAGCTGGGTAGCGGCACCAAAGAAACCTGGATACACCATGACTCTGGTCAACACCCCCGCAAACTCTGCCGTCTTCGATGAAACCCCCGAAACGTCTTTCGACGATTTCCTTGAGATCCTCGCGCACCTTCGCCTTGCTCCCGCTCGTGTTGAGTTCAACGCTGACCGCGGGGAGCTGACCATCCGAGGCGCCCGCATTTCCCTCTGCGCCAAAGAACGCAAGCTACTCACTCACCTTGCCTTGAACGCTGATCGCGCAGTTTCACGCGAAGAACTTTTTTCGACCGTCTGGAACGGCGCTGGCCTTGGTCCCGATTCACGTACCGTTGACGCTCACATTCGTCGCCTGCGTAAAAAGCTTGCAGAGGCCCCCGAACTGATCTCAACAGTTCGGGGCCAGGGCTACCGCTTCAACACGGGTGAAGGCGTGCGCGTCCAGGCAACCTTGGCGCACACTCTGGCCGCGTAATATGCCACGAGGATAGGCAAGCGTGGCCAGCCTCGTGAATAAGAGAAAACCACACGCCTACCGAAAGCGCCCGCAAGCGGAACGAGCGTGACGCCTCAGATGATCAGGCGGAAGATCTCCGAATCCGCGTGCAACTCTTCGACGTGCAGGGGAGAATCCGCCATGCGTCGGCGCAACCCGTCAATGTCATCCTTCGCCGCAATATCGATGCCGACAACGGCGGGCCCAGATTCTCGATTGTTCTTCTTCGTGTACTCGAAGTGAACGATGTCGTCGTGCTGGCCAAGGACATCTTGCAGGAAGAGGCGCAGAGCACCCGGCTGCTGGGGGAACGTGACCAGAAAGTAGTGGCGCAAGCCCTCGTGACGAAGCGAGCGCTCCATGACCTCGGCGTAACGTGTCAGGTCGTTATTGCCACCGGACACGATCGCGATGATCGCACCATCAGAGTCACCCAGATAGCGTTCGCGCTCTTCAGGGGTTGACAGGTAGGAACGGATCGCGGTTGATGCCAGGGCGCCAGCCGGCTCAGCAATGACACCATCGGACTGGTAGAGGTCCAGCATTTCCGTGCAAACCGCGCCCTCGGGAACAACGAGGACATCGTCGACGTACAGGCGAGCAGCGTCGTAGGCGAGATCCCCTGCACGACCAACAGCGGTGCCGTCAACGAACGGGTCAAGCGATGCCAACGTCATTGGCTCGCCAGCATGTAGGGCAACGTGCATCGAGGCCGCCCCTTCGGGCTCGACGCCGATGATCTTGATTTCGGGGCGCTTAGCGCGGATCCACGTCGCGATGCCAGCAAGCAATCCACCGCCACCGACGGGAACGAGGATCGCCGCCGTGTTCTCGGGCATCTGTTCGAGCAGCTCAACGCCGATCGTGCCCTGACCCGCGATCGTCATCGGATCATCGTAGGGGTGAACGTAGGTGCGCCCAGTCGCGCGCGCAGCTTCCTGTGCCAGCGCGTTTGCCTTGTCGAAGGTGCCATCAACGATGACCTGCTCCACCCAATCACCGCCGATCGCGGCAATACGATTGCGCTTCTGACGAGGAGTATTCGACGGCAGATAAATCGTGCCGTGAACCTTCAGGTGCGCGCACGAATAGGCAATGCCCTGCGCATGGTTACCTGCCGAGGCACAGACGACGCCACGTTCGCGTTCAGCTGCAGATAATAGCGACATACGCGCGTAGGCGCCTCGAACCTTGAAGGAACGGCACTTCTGCGTATCTTCACGCTTGAGCAGCACCGGGGCCCCAATTGCGTCCGTCAACCGTTCAGAACGCGCCAACGCAGTGCGGTGGACAACGCCACGCAACACCTTTGATGCGGATTCAATATCCGCAGGAGTCGCATTTGTGTGGAACGTGGAAGCGGTTGTGTCGCTCATCAGGTCCTTCAATCGATCGGGAACCGGGAATCGGTCGCAAGCCGGCGCGGGTGCGTACGGCGAACGGATACAGTTTAAAACCGCTTGCCTACCCGCGTCCGATGGTGGTCACGTGGCGGTCAGAGGAAATAGATCAGTGGGGATATATTCTGCTACCCCGTGAGGATGCTGGAATTGGAACGAGGTTCAGGCAAGCCTCGTCAATGTGTGCGAAAGGGGAGAGGGAGCCCCCGCGCGGGCGCGACGAAGGTGGCACTTCTTGGGGTTGCGAGGAAGGTGGCGTGTCCTAGGGGCGCGACGAAGGTGGCACGTCCCACGCAAGAAGGCTCAAAACCCCGCGGTAAAATAAGCGAGTGACGAAGAAACTGAAGGATCCATTGGTATGGATCGACTGCGAAATGACCGGCCTCAACGTGAAAGCCGACGCGCTGGTCGAGGTCGCCGTCGTTATCACTGACGCCGACTTGAACATAGCTGACCCAGGCATCGACGTTCTGATCAAGCCCCCAGCAGTTGCCCTGGAGCAAATGAACGACTTCGTGCGCAACATGCACACGACCTCCGGATTGCTCAAAGAACTTGAAAACGGACTGACACTCCAAGAAGCAACAGACCAGGTTCTGTCCTACATCAAGCAGTTCGTTCCTACCCCCGGAAAAGCTCTTCTTGCCGGTAACTCGGTCGGCACGGACAAAATGTTCCTCGAGGAATATATGCCCAGCGTTATCGACCACCTTCACTACCGCATCATCGACGTTTCTTCCCTGAAGGAACTGGCGAAGCGCTGGTACCCGAACGCGTTCTACGGCGCACCGACCAAGCACGGTGGTCACCGTGCGCTCGCGGACATTCTGGAATCCATCCAGGAACTTGAGTATTTCCGTCGCGTTTTGTTCCCCTCTCACCGTGTTTCTTCCGAGGCTGCGGCTCAAGCGCTGAAGGAAACTCTGGCTCTTGAGATTCCACGTATTGGTGCCTGACCTGCGTTAACCCGGTTTCGCGCCAGTATTGCGGTCGCGTTATTGCCAAGCCGGGGCGGTTGCCGATAGGAGTTATCCACAATTTCGCTCAAGTGCCACTTATCCACAATTGGCGAGGGACGTATGAGCGCCCTCGCCAATTGAGTTTCAGACTCATTATGTCAGCTCAATGGCGAGGATAAAGGAGACACTGATGAGCGACACGACGATTACTTTGCGAGGCCGTATTGGCACGGACTTGCGTGTATCGAAGAGCGCGAACAACCATTTGACGATCCGTTTTCGCTTGGCGGTCACACACTGGTTCGCGTCTGCTGACGGGGTTCTGACGCAGGGGCGTACTCAGTGGTATTCGGTTCATGCGTGGGATCGGCTTGCCGATAATGCCCTGCATTCATTGGCGAAGGGTGAGCCCGTGATCGTAACGGGGCGGCCTCGCGCGAATGCGTGGAAGGATTCTGACGGAAATATTCGCTCTGAAGTGGTTATTAACGCTCAAGCGATCGGGCATGATTTGACCAACGGAAGAAGTACGTGGAGGAAGACTATGCCTTCGCCTTCAGGGGGTGGTTCTGCTCTTTCTTCGGGGGACGAGGCCGTGGCCACGCTTACTTCGACGTCTGACGTTTCTGGGGCCAACGTGAGGATGAGCTCCGGGGGTGGGGTGTCCGACCCCTTGGGAGCAAGTTTTGAAGACTCTCCTTTAACTGCGTCGAACACTATTGGTGAGGACAGCGAAGGTGATTCCGCACCAATGACAGACTCAGAATGTGGCGATGAAGCCTGCGATGGGTCGTGCGGACAAGAGCAATCGTCGACTCTGAAGACAACGGTGGGTAAGAATCGACGTGTTGATCAGGCGAAGGTGAAGACGAAAGAGATTTTCACTTATCCCAAGGACAAGTGCCCAGAGGATAAATAAGCTCGCGAGGTCGTGGACATGGTCACGCCCACGCTGTAATTCTCAGCAGTCGTGTGGGGTTCGGCGTGGGTGTGGCTTAGCATGGAGGGGATAACGGACAGTTTTACTGTCATGCACAACCACATGTTGGATGGAGACCAGTGGCTGAGTACATCTACCAGATGATCAAAGCGCGTAAGGCGCACGGGGATAAAGTAATCCTCGATGACGTGTCTATGTCGTTCTTCCCGGGCGCGAAGATCGGTATGGTCGGTCCGAACGGTGCCGGTAAGTCCTCGATCTTGAAGATCATGGCAGGCCTTGACGAACCGAGTAATGGCGAAGCTCGCCTGACCCCGGGTTACAGCGTCGGCATCCTTGAGCAGGAACCGAAGCTTGACGATACGAAGAACGTGATTGAGAACGTTCGTATGGGTGCGGCAGATACTTTTGCGAAGCTCGATCGTTTCAACAAGATTTCTGAAGAGATGGCGAATCCGGATGCGGATTTCGATGCTCTGATGGAAGAAATGGGCAAGCTCCAGGACGCCCTCGATGCTGCGAACGCTTGGGATATTGATTCCCAGCTTGAGCAGGCAATGGACGCCTTGCGTTGCCCGCCGGCAGACCAGCCTGTCAACGTTCTGTCCGGTGGCGAGCGTCGTCGCGTGGCACTGTGCCGCCTGCTGATCGAGGCTCCCGATCTGCTACTGCTTGACGAACCGACGAACCACTTGGATGCCGAGTCTGTGCTCTGGCTGGAAAAGCACCTGTCCACCTACGCTGGCGCCGTTATCGCGGTTACCCACGACCGTTACTTCCTTGACCACGTTGCAGGCTGGATCGCTGAAGTTGACCGTGGGCACCTCTACCCGTACGAGGGCAACTACTCGACCTACCTAGAGACGAAGGAAAAGCGTCTGCAGGTTCAGGGTCAGAAGGACGCGAAGCTTGCCAAGCGCCTGAAGGAGGAACTCGAATGGGTTCGTTCGAACCCGAAGGGTCGTCAGGCGAAGTCGAAGGCTCGTCTGGAACGCTACGAGGAAATGGCTGCCGAAGCGGAGCGCACTCGTAAGCTCGACTTCGAAGAAATTCAGATTCCGCCAGGCCCGCGCTTGGGCTCAATTGTCATCGAAGCAACCAACCTGCAAAAGGGCTTCGGTGAACGCACGCTGATCGATGGACTGTCGTTCTCCCTGCCGCGTAACGGCATTGTCGGCGTCATTGGCCCCAACGGTGTTGGTAAGACGACCCTGTTCAAGACCATCGTTGGCTTGGAGCCTCTTGACGGTGGCGAACTGAATATCGGTGAAACTGTCAAAATCTCTTACGTTGACCAGACTCGCGCCGGCATTGATCCGGATAAGAGCCTCTGGGAGGTCGTCTCTGACGGACTCGACTATATCCAGGTCGGAAACGTTGAAATGCCGTCGCGCGCTTACGTGTCCGCGTTCGGCTTCAAGGGTGCGGACCAGCAGAAGCCTGCTGGTGTTCTGTCCGGTGGTGAGCGCAACCGCCTGAACCTGGCACTGACGCTCAAGCAGGGCGGTAACCTGTTGCTCCTTGACGAACCGACCAACGACTTGGACGTCGAAACCCTTGGTTCGCTGGAAAATGCTCTTCTACAGTTCCCCGGTTGTGCCGTGGTCGTCACCCACGACCGCTGGTTCCTTGACCGCGTGGCCACCCACATTCTTGCGTGGGAAGGTAGCGAAGAGGATCCGGCTCAGTGGTACTGGTACGAGGGAAACTTCGAGTCCTATGAGAAGAACAAGATCGAACGCCTTGGTCAAGATGCGGCGAACCCGCATCGCGTCACGCACCGTAAGCTGACGCGCGACTGAGAATCGTAGAGCCTAGGAAGTGGAGCGTGGCTGAATGGCTACGCTCCACTTCGTTATATCGTGGTCACATCAGGGGCCCGTTAGGGGAATGTAAGAGGCAAGGAAAGACACATGATCCCAAGTCAAACGCCAGTGTTCTTGGACTGCGATACGGGAATCGATGATGCGCTGGCATTAGCCCTATGCGTTGCCACCCCCAGTTTGAAGCTCGTGGGTGTTGGGTGCGTGTCTGGGAATACTGATGCCGAACAGGCAACGCGGAACACGCTTGACCTTCTTGCTTTAGCGGGACGATCAGGGGTCCCAGTCGCGAGTGGCGCACACGACTTCCTTACCCACCCTTATGCCGGGGGAGTGCCCCATATCCATGGGGTAAATGGCGTTGGCAACGTCGAACTTCCCGCGTCGACCCAAGTCGCTGATACGAGGAGCGCGGCCGAGCTTCTGATCGATCTCGCGTGCGAGTATGCGGGTAGCCTCGTTGTTATTGCTGTCGGGCCGCTGACGAACCTTGCGCACGCGATTGAATTGGAGCCGGCGTTGCCGGAGCTCGTGAAAGAGCTTGTCATCATGGGTGGCGCACTTCGCGTGCCCGGGAACGTTTCGCCTGTCGCAGAGGCGAATATTGCGAACGATCCCGAAGCGGCACAGCGGGTCTTTGATGCCAAATGGCCGATTACCTTGGTTCCTCTTGATGTGACGATGCGATACCCGATGTTCGAAGAACACCGACGAGTGCTACTGGATCACCCGCACCCCTTCGTCAGCGCGCTTGGCGAGATCCTCAACCTGTACTTCGGCTTCTACACGGACGTTTTCGGTCGGCGTTCATGCGCACTCCACGATCCGATGGCAGTGGCGCTCGCCAGCAGAATGCTGAGTGCCAAGCGGAGCGAACAGATGCGAGTCAGCGTCGATACCACCGATGGTGAAGGACGAGGCCAAACAATCGAACGCCTCGACCCGTCGGGCAATGTCCGCGCCGTATTCGAACTTGAAGATGACCTTGCAGGGCACTTGGTTCAACAGCTGGTGAGGTTTTACTGAGTGCCCGCCTCGAGGCTACGTGGGCTCCTCGTTCGTGAATGAGGGTCATACGGAGTGGAGCCCGTATTTTGGATCCTTCCTGGGGTGGCAGTGCCGATAGAGATATACCGCGAAGCGTCTAACAGTGCTAGACAGAACTCGGCTGAGGAGAACATTCCGCCAGCTGAGGCTCAATCAGTGGCTGAAACAGTCCGTGCGGTGGATGCCCACGCACGTATGGAACCAAAACGCACACCCTGTTGATGTGTGTGAGCTGGAAGGCCGGGTTTGTAGTGGCGGCCTCGACCTGGCATCCACCACCGATATCACTGCTTTCGTTCTCGTATTCCCACCTTACGGGGACGATGAGAAGTACCGGATCGCACCGTGATTTTGGATACTCGAAGACAACCTCAAACTCAGGGTCGCCCGCGATCACGTCCCCTACGACCTGTGGAACAGTCAAGGATTCCTTGAAACGACTGAGGGTAACGTGGTGCACTACGGGTATATCGAGAAGTTCATTGAGGATCTTGGCACCCGGTTTAATATCCGACAGATCGCTTTCGACCAGTGGGGCGCGGTCGAAATGAGCCAAACCTTGAGGATGCTGGTTTCACGGTGGTGCCGATTGGGCAAGACTTCAAAGACGTGTCCCCACCATCCAAGGAACTGATGAAACTTGCCTTGGAGGGCAAGCTCGCCCATGGCGGGCACCCGGTGCTGGCCTGGATGGTCGACAACATCCACGTGCGAACCGACCCTGCCGGGAACATTAAGCCCGACAAGCAAAAGTCCACCGAGAAGATCGACGGCGTCGTCGCCACCATCATGGCCTTAGATCGAGCCATCCGAGGCGGTAACGCCACCAACAGTGGGAGCGTGTACGACCAGAGAGGGTTGCTAGTCCTCTAGGACGAAGGAAGCGTCATCCACCCACACATCGCTCTTCCAGCGCGAGATGTTCTTACTATGTGCGCAGTGATAGGGGTATCGCTTAGCTTGTTGAATGTACCCTTGCACTTGGAACGGCCTGACAGATCTGCATTCACGGATGAGTGGCTTAACGATAGGAAGAATATTCTTCTTCCACGGGAACTTTGAAGCTTCGGGGTCACCCCACATTGGCAGAACTATATCGGCAGTGCCCAATACGGTCGGCAACACAGTAAAGGTCACTGCAACAGACTCAAGGATCTTTCGGCGCCCTCCTTCTTCATGCCAGTCAGGAAGATCGCGCCCGTTTCCTGCCACCAAGGGGATGAGGTTAACAATTGTGATCCGGCGGTAACCCAAGGGCCGATCCTTGTCATCTAACCGGAAATGCGATAACAGAACTCTCGTGGTGCCATCGCCATCTTTTTTGTCGAAACGAAGTGCTGTGGCATCAGATGGGTTAACCCCAATGAAAACGAGATTTTTTTCCTTCTCTTCGTTGATGGGAGTGCGAAGAAACCAGCGCTCACTGGCATCTGCCGGCCTGCACGGATAGACGTACTTGCTGTTGTTATTCCATGCTTCTTTGAAGCCTTCAAAACTCACGTTCATGTCCTTACTTATTATTGCAAGGAGAAACCCTGATGGGAATCTTGAATTGGCTACGGGGTGAATCGAGTCGTCCCCGTGACGACCTCACTCTTGGCAGCTCCTACAGTGTCTTGTTCGGCCCGACAACGTCGGGTGGGCGGGTGGTGACGGAGCGCTCCGCGATGCAGTTGACCGCAGTGTATTCGTGTGTGCGGATCTTGGCTGAGACGATCGCGGGCCTGCCGTTGCGCGTCTATCGCACCGGGTCGGACAGGTCGAAGGTGAAAGCCACCGATCACAGGCCAGTAGCTGCCGCTTCCAGTTCTGCCGCCTCGAGGTCACGCAGGGTGACCCCATCGGCGGTCTTCCAGTAGACCTTGCCTGAGGTCGATGAGCCTGTCAGGAAGTCTGAGGCCGCAGACGGGGAGGTGAACAACGTGTCGCGCAAGAGTTCGCCGTCTTCGCTGATGCGTTCGGCGAGCCTCTCACGGTTCTTACGTGCTGACTCAGGCACAGAATGGGTCATCCCTGCTCGCAGCTTGGCGCCGGCGAGAACAACGAACCCGTCGGTCGTTTGCCGACCGCTTCCGGACGCGCCAGCCGATTTCAGGAACAGCAGGGGCTCCACACGGGGGGGCGCTGCCTCCGATGGGTTTTGCGTCAGGGTCTTGGCATCATCGACCGCATCGAAAACTCGGTAGCCAAGTGAGCCGATCAGGATCTTCGCCATCGAAATGAACTCGTCGAGAGCAGCCTTCTTCTCCTCGGTCACATTCCCGGGAGAGGGGTCATTGCCATTGACCGCCCTAACACGGTCAGCTAGCAACGCCTGCTGGTAGAACGCATTCTCAAGATAGGAGATCTCGGTGGGGCCGAACGAGTTGTCCGAGTCGATAATCAGGATCGCGTGGGTGAAGTAGTCGAGCTTCTCCTCGCTGAGGTGTTCTGCAACCCTAGCCAGCACGCCGTTGCCGTTCTTACGCTCGCGGGCCTGGCCTACGTAGAGCAACTCCTCGCCGGTCTCAGCGTCAGTGCCAAACAGGAGGTAGATACCGGTTTGCGCTAGCTCGGGGCGATCCTTTGATCGTGTGATCTCGGTGCGCGGGATGAGGTAGACCTTGCCGACCCAGTTGTCCAATGAACACTTGATCCGCCCACTCGGGGACCCGTCCATCAAGAACAGCTGCACAGTCCTTGGAGCTGCCACACGCCACCGCCTTGCCACCAACACCTACAGATACACCTCAAGAGTATTCGCTGCCAGATTCTCTCGGGTCGTTTTTGAAGACACCCGTGAATTGAGCACATGGATTGTTGGCGAGTGCGTGCAGTGAGCCGTCGAATTAAAGGTGAACTCAACCACTGCGAAGGGCACATCTTGCGTGAAGACCGAATCGAGCAGATCACGTGTCTACTCACCGGCGCAACGACTCTCACTAACGAACTCTTTCATATCAAAGCGCGCTCAACAATGCCATGAATGCCGGAGAGCTCAAAGTCGGTTAAGCAACAGCACTCGTGACGATCGAGGACTTAACAGCGATGATGGGCAAGGAAGTCCAGGCGAATACACGCATCGCTGCAAGCCTCAACGACGATACGGAGTTCGGCCCGACCAATCACAAGAAGGTTGCACGCATCATGAAATCCATGGGGCTGAAAGGCTTTATGAAACGGCGTCGATGCATCACCACTAGGCGCAAGCCAGGTCACCGTGTCATGCCAGATCTAGTAGGCCGTAAATTCACCGCAGACAGGCCTAACCAAGTCTATGTAGGCGACATCACCTACCTGCCCTGCAAGGGCGGTAAGAACATGTACCTTGCCACGGTCATTGACGCCTACTCGCGCAAGCTCGTTGGCCATACGCTAGCCGATCACATGCGGGCATCGCTGGTTATCGAAGCCTTGTCTCATGCCAGCAAAGTCCGCGGAAGCCTTAAAGAGGCAATTTTCCATTCTGATCATGGCAGTGTGTACACCTCACAGGCGTTTCAAGACCACTGTGCTCAACTTGGTGTGCGCCAATCCATGGGCGCAGTGGGAACGAGTGCCGATAATGCCCTGGCAGAGTCATTTAACGCTACCTTAAAGCGTGAAGCGCTGCGTGATCGGAAAGTCTTTGACAGTCCAATCAGCTGTCGCCAAGAAGTCTTTCGATGGTGCATGCGCTACAACACCCGCAGACGGCACTCTTGGTGCAACCTTCTAGCCCCCGATGACTTCGAAGCACTCACATCAGCTACAGTGATCCAAGTAGCATAGCTAACCCCCGATGTGTCTACTTTCCGGGGGTCAGGCCCCTCACGAGGTTAACTCTTGGAAGGTTTCTGGCCTTCCACTGGAGGGCGTCTGGGAGATGCCTGCGAGATATATAGGTAAAAACTGGGAAGTATTGACCGACGCAGGGAACTAGGTAAACTAACTGCCGTTGTGATCATCTCGTGCAAAGAAAAGAGAGAAGACCATGTTGAATACTAAAAAATCCAAATGCCTAGCTGCTGCACTATCGCTGGGTATCGGTTTGACGATTGCCACCCCGAATGCTTTCGCTGCCAATAAGTCGGCACCGGACTCCACCCCAATTCCTTCGACCGATACTAAAACTTCATTAACCCGTGAGCAGCTGGAAGCCGCTATTAAAGACGCTACCAACGAAGTTGCTCAGGCTAAGAAAAATCTTGATGAAAAGACTGCCTTATTAAATGAGGCAAAGAAAACATATGACAAGGCTGTTTCTGCAGTAGAAGCCAAACATGCCGAAGTTAAAGATTTGCAAACGCAAACTGAAGTTTTGTTGCAGAAAAAAGAAGATGCTGAAAAAGCTGTTCAAGCTGCAAAAGAGAAATTGGACAAAGCTATCAAGGACTCGGGTGCTGCTGCCGACGAGATTAAGAAGCTACAAGAGGCTCAAAAAGTAGCTGCAAAAGAGGCTGAGGATGCCGCTGCAGCCGAGGTTTCGGCGAAACAGAATCTAGAAAAAGCTCAGCAAGAGAAGAATTTAGCCGACGAAAAAGTTGTTGAGCTTGGAAAAGAATTTGACTTAGCTACCAAAAAAGTTGAGCACGCTAAAACCCGGTCTAGTCAGCTTGAAGAGAAACTAAAAACGCTCAAGGAAACCACTAATCAGTTACAGAAAGAGCACCCGGATGTTGCTAGTGAATTGCAAAAATCGCAAAGTGAACTAGCAGAAGCTGATAAAGCCAAAAAAGAGAAGCAAGAATTACTTACTGAAAAGACCAACGAGTATAACAAGCTCGTAGAAGAGGCAGTATCCGCTAGGTCTGCAGTCGAAGCCCTGACCAAGAAGTTGGAAGAAAAACGGACTCGCTCTGAGGAGCTTAAGGAAGAGAACAAACAGAACCTTCAGCAACTTAACGAGTTTAAAGGTAAGAAAGAGGCGGCCCAGGCTGCTCTAGAGCAGAAACAAAATGAAGTTTCGTCTTATGACGAAGATGTCAAGCGGGCACAAGAAGATCTTGAAAAAGCGTTAGCCGAAGACAAGAATCAATCTACCCCTGAGACACAGAATAAAATTAAGGATGCTGAGAATAAAAAACAGCTAGCAGAAAAGAATAAGAAGTCAGCCGAAAGTGAAGCTGATGTCCTAAAAGCTCAGGTTAATGCTTTTACAGAAAGATTTTCTGACCTAACTCAGGAAATTCTGAAAAAGCAAACTGAAATAGGAACTCTAGACGCTGACATCAAAGAACTTGATCAAAAGCTTAAGACGGAAACGCCCGCTGCCGAGGGTCTCTTCGCAAAAGCAGATGAAGCCGAAAAAACCCAAAAAGAAGCTAAGCAAGCAGCTGATGATGCCATAAGAAATTATGATGATAAAAAACATGCTGCGGATGAGCTAGAGGCAGTTGCAAAGAAGCTAGAAAAAGCAATACAAGACGAAAAAGAAGCTGAGCAGGATAAGCAGCAATCCGATAAGCTACTAGCTGAAGCCCAAAATAATCTGAAGTCGGCGATGGGCGACAAGCAACAGGCCGAGAAAAACGCTGAATTGAAAGATAATCAGCTTAAACAAGAGCAGGCAACTGAGGAAAAAGCCAAGGAGAAAAAGCTAGCTACAGAAAAAGCACTTTCCAAAGCGAATTCTGAATTGAAGAATGCCATGGACAAGAATGCGCCCGTTGCCTCTGCCAACAAAGCGCTTCAGGAAGCGAACCTGAACTTGGCCAAAGCCCAGGACGCTTGGGGAGCTAAGAACAAGGCATTAATAGAAGCGCAACAGAACCTATCTGAGTTGAGAAATGCTGAAGTAATCGACAAAGCTGCTTTTGAATCTGCCACATCAGAACTTGACAAAGCCAACAAATCTAGCGAAGAACTAGAGCGCAAGTTAGCTAAACTACGCGCTGAGTTGCAGACTATGAGAATGCTTTCTAATGCTATGGATCCGTCCAGTGGGGGAAGCAATAGTCCAAAGAACAAGGGCGATAGTCAACAGTCAAAGGCAAAACAGCTTGCGAATACCGGCGCAGACATCACCCTATTACCCGTGGGAGCAGGCATCGCTTTGCTAGGCATTGGCTTCGTTGGAGCTAGAAAACGCCGAGCTGAATAGGAAAGGCGGGTTAAGTCAATCTGATCTGTGATCTATGAATCTGTGTTGACCATCACTGATGGACAGTGACTGCCAGATCCAATACAACTGTTAGATCTGGCGGCAGCGCAGGGGCATAGACAGAACATGAACTGCTCCCCATTAGTTGGACTGAGAAATTAGTTACCGACTAGTGGGGAGCAGTTTTTTGTTGAGAGCACGTAGTTCGCTGAGTGAGTATCAGCGTGAATGGTTGGTGGGGTGTTTCGAGCAGGGGATGGGGAGCCGAGCTGCTGCGAAGGTGGTCGGGGTTTCGAGAGGTGTAACGCGTAGACTCTATCGGCGGTTTCAGTTACATGGCAGGCTGTGTCTTGTGGAGAAGCCGACAAAGCAGCAGTACTCGTTCGAGATTAAAAAGGAAGTTGTCCAGCGCCATCTTGCTGGCGAGACAACGATGGATCTTGCGCGTGAGTTTGATCTATCGTCAGACCAGCTGGTCAGTGGTTGGTCCTCGAAATGGCGCAAAGGTGGCGATGAGGCGTTGAAACCCAAGCCGAAGGGCAGGCCCAAAGGCTCGACCGCCTCGAAGCTGCTTACCGAAGAGGAAAAGCTGCGTCGTCAGGTTGAGTGGTTGGAAGCGGAAAACGCTTATCTAAAAAATTGCGGGACTTGAGGAATCAGGGACGCCCTTGCAGGCGCAGGAATACTCGCCCTCTAAGGCAAGCATCGCTACGAAGACTGAGCCTCACTCGATCCCCAATAAGTAGTGCAGAGTTACCAGTGGTGACTCCGCGCTACCTATATCTGCGACAACTGAGGGTGTTTGCGTTCCACAACTCCAAACCGTCCCGCACCTACGCCAACACAACTACGCCATACCAGCACGCATCTGACCGGTCTTCGGATCCACACCGAAACCCCAGCGCCCAGAACCAGCCTGCCCATTCCCGGGAACGCGCAACATACCCTGCTGTTCAGCCTCAGCAACCAGCGTCCCATTGCGCGTAAACACCTGATAACGAACCAACGTACGCGACGAATTTACATTCGAACACGCGCCATCGAACAACAACCACTCATTAATATCTACATCGCGGTGGAACCACATCGCATGATCCAACGACGCAGCTGACATACCAGGAGTCATCCAGGACAACCCCAACGCACGCATCGCAGGCTCCAACATCACCTGATCAATCACATACGCCAACAAAGCGCGATGAACATGCTGGCTTGCCTCAGCAGGCACCTCGGCACGAGGCTTCATCCACAACTGCTGACGACTGGCCAACGACTCATCCGACTGCGTATACAGCGACTGCTGAACATGGCGCACATCAAATGCCGTTGTTTTCCCTAAAAAACGCCCAACCGGATGATCCATCGCCCGAAAAATCTCCAAAGCACTCGAAAGCTCTTCCGGCGGCGTCACGGCAGGGGAGTCAGACGTGAAAGACAAGCCGGCCTCGTTCCCCTCGTACGACGCCTGCAACGCCAGAATCTCTTTCTCACCCTGGCGACACACAACCCGACGCGAAGAAAACGAACGTCCATCGCGAAGACGCTGAACCTCAAGTTCAAACGGTATCGATGGGTCGCCACCACGCATGAAATACGTGTGGAACGAATGAGGAAGACGCCCCTCATCCATCGTCGCAGCGGCAGCCACCAACGCCTGCGCCACAACCTGGCCACCATAAACACGCCTCACCTGAGGCAACGAATGACCAACAAAACGATCGTGACCAGACTCTTCCAAAGCCAAAATCCTTAAAACAGACGCAACAGGCTCAGTAGAAATCAGCGGAACATCAATGGGGCGAGTCATGTATCTATTTTCACCTGAAACTTCGCGCACGCCACCGCACAATCCGCCCACCCTAGGCACAGAAATCCGCCTACAGTCAACAACAGACAACGCAGAAAACTGCAAAAAACAGTCAAAAAATACTAGCCCGATCGTGTTTAGTGATTGCGATCATACCCTTAAAGGGCTACCATGTGATGCGGATCGCAACAGGACTATGCCTTGGAAGAAAGGAGCGAGATGGAATCGGCTCTCGCGTTGGTTGACGCCCTCGGCGGCACATCCAACATCGTCGACATTGAGCCATGCTCCCTCCGTATCCGAGTCGAAGTAGGAAACCAAGCAAACGTTAACGAAGACGCACTCCGCATGCCGTTCGTCCTGGCAGTCGTCCGATCCGGTAACATCGTCCAAATCATCGCAGGCACTGAATCTGATGACATTGCCGAAAAAATGGCAACCGTCGTCAAGTGGGATACTGCCAACGAAGTGTAACCAGAGTCGCGTCCACTTTGCCATCCAGCGGTTCCCAAGGGCAAGACTGACGCATAGACTTGACTGTACGCCCGCAACCAAAGGAGCCACACGTGGACTGGAGTGCGCCAGCAGCGTCCGATATTGACACGCTACGAGCCCTCGCCGACAAAAATGGTGTCGCAACCTTCTTCTGGGACTGGTACGGACAACAAAAATTCGTTTCAGCTGACTCTCTGCTCGCTGTCCTCAAAGCACTCGGCGTCAACGTTGACGCCGACTCAACGGTCGGAGACATCCACCACGCACTGACGGAAACAGAAGACCGATTCTGGCTTGCCACACTGCCACCAACGATCGTGGCACGCCAAGGACAACACCGTGATTTCCCCGTCCACGTCCCCCACGGCAACTGGGTGCACGTCACTTGGATCAGCGAAGACGGAACATCCGGCGACTGCTCGCAACTCGACCGCTACATTGCCCCGCGCCAAATCGGTGACGCGCTGATCGGTCGCGCGACTTTCGAAACACCCGACCACCTGGCACCGGGCTGGCACCGGATCGTTGCAACGCTTGAAGGCGGAGAAATTCACTCCGCAACTTTGCTTGTTGCACCCAATCATATTGACAACGGCCCGCTCGCTGACTCCAAGCGACGCTGGGGCGTATCTGCACAGCTGTACTCAACGCGTTCGGCACGCTCGTGGGGACTGGGTGACGCTGAAGACCTCGCCGATCTCGCATCAGTATGCGCCGACAGGGGAGCAGACTTCCTGCTCATCAACCCCATCCACGCGTCTAGCCCGATCACGCCGATGGAAAACTCACCGTACCTGCCGGTCTCGCGCCGTTGGCTAAATCCCATCTACATCCGCCCAGAAGCAATCGACGAATTCGCCGACGCATCACCTGACGTTCGTCGATCCATCGAAGAACTCCGCCTAGCCGCGAACGCTACCGATACCGCGGATGCGCTGGTCGACCGGGATCGCACGTGGGAAGCCAAGCGTAAAGCTCTCGAACTGGTCTACCAGATTCCGCGCTCGTACCACCGGACCTCGCAATTCACCCACTTCGTCGAAGAAGGTGGACGCGATCTGGCGAACTTCGCACTCTGGAGTGCCCTAGCAGAAGCAAACGAATCCCCCATCCTGCCCGACGAGAGCGTATCCGCAACATCACCGTCCGCTGACCGCGCCCGCCTTGAACTGGCAGACCGCATCGAATTCTGGGAATGGTGCCAGTGGATTGTTTCCCAGCAGATGCAAGACGCGCAACGTGTCGCAACCGACGTCGGTATGGACATCGGCATCATGGCTGACCTTGCCGTCGGTGTTCACTCACACGGATCCGAAACCTGGTCCAACTGCCAGGTGTTCGCCCAAGGTATGACTGTTGGTGCTCCGCCGGACATGTACTCCCAGCAGGGACAAGACTGGTCGGAACCGCCATGGTCGCCACGCGCCCTTGCACAGGCCGGTTACAAGCCGATCCGCGACATGGTCCGCGCAGCCCTCGCCAACGCGGGAGCCATCCGCATCGACCACATCCTCGGCCTCTTCCGCCTCTGGTGGATCCCAGCGGGCATGGGTGCCGGAAACGGCACCTACGTGTACTACGATCACGAGGCCATGGTCGGAACCGTGCTCCTAGAAGCGCAACGCGCCGGAGCAGTTGTTATTGGTGAAGACCTCGGAACCGTTGAACCGTGGGTCCGCGACTACCTGAGCTCGCGAGGCATCCTAGGGACCTCGATCCTCTGGTTCGAGAAGGACGGTGGCGGGTGGCCACTTCACCCCGGCTCGTACCGCACCGCGTGTCTTGCCGCAGTAAACACGCACGACCTGCCACCGACCGCCGGATACTTGGCTGGTGTGCAGACCACTTTGCGCGACGAGCTTGGCCTGCTGGTCGAGGACGTCGAATCTGTGCGAGCCGCTGACCGTCTTGAACTTGAACAGGTTCTGGCTCGACTTCGTGAATACGGGTTGCTTGAATCCGCATCTCCGTCAGAGCGTGAGATCGTTGAAGCCCTGCACGCGTATGTTGCGCAGACCCCGTCTCAGTTGGTTGTGGCATCGCTGGTAGATGCGGTGGGTGATCGGCGCCCGCAGAACCTTCCGGGCACCGACAAGGAATATCCGAATTGGCGTGTTCCGCTCTGCGATTCTGACGGTGTTGAGGTCTACATTGACGACCTTCCGACCAATGAGCGTTTGAACTCCCTGTTCACCGTTCTGACGGCATCGGTGCGCGCTCGAAAGTAGGGGACTGGCTGGGCTTTTGCTCCGGGCTGCACCTGACGCGACGGTTTGGCCTGTAAACGCGTGAGAGTGTCGCGTGGGGTGTAGGTGGTGCCACCGGAAAAGTGCTAGAGCTCCCAGCACGTGGCGATTGCAACGCCAGCTCGAACGAAAGTACCCGGCTTGACCAGCAATTTCATGGACACATCGGGGCGCAGAGCGATGACGGGAACAATCACGGCAAGGCCAGTATGGCGCGCAATGCTACGGTCCCACGTGATTAAAGGTGAGCCGGCTTTTACCGCGTCGCCCTGAGAAGCGTGGACGGTGAACCCTTCACCCTTCAAGTTCACTGTATCGATACCAAGGTGAACCAAGATTCCTGTGCCCGACCGATGCTTGATCGCAAAAGCGTGCGGGTGAAGCGAATGAACTGTCCCCGAAATTGGAGCGTTCGCGATAGAGAGCGAGTCAGCACTCGCGCCAGCATCGCCCGTGCTCGCACCCACGTCAGCAACATCAATGGTTGCACCCCCACCTTCGCCTTCGGGCACAATCGCGAAACCGGGCCCAATAATCTCTTGAGAAAACACAGGATCCGGCACGGCGGAAAGAGCTTCGACCGTGCCGGAAAGTGGTGCGTAGATCGTGAACGTCATGGAAGTAGATGCGTGTTCATCAACGAATGAGGCGCGCGGTCACCGCGTGGTGCGGGTTTGCGCCAAAGAAGGAACGAACTGTGCACAGTGAACCGCGATCATTGTTGCGATGATGCCAGCTTCGATAATCGCGTGGGTCACTTGAGCTTTTCGATTTCCTCGACGATGGTTTCGGTTTCGGGGCCCATGACGACCTGCACCGAGTTTGCGACGGTGACAACACCGAATGCGCCCGCGTCAGAGAGGGCTTTTTCGTTGATCTTGTCTTCGTCCTTGACCTCTGCGCGGATACGAGTGATGCACGCTTCGATCGTCTCAATGTTGTCCCAGCCACCGAGGGCTGAAAGGATGTCTGCTGCCTGACTCATGTGGGCCTCCTCAAAACACCGCAAATAGGGTCTATGTCACATTTAGTTTAGTTTAGTTTAGCGCGCTTTGGGTGAATGTGCCCTGTTCATCGTGCATTAAGTGGGGAAAGTGCTCACGTGGTGAGCGCGGCTTCGTCCCTTGGGTGAAACGCAGAAAGAACGAGGTCGCGACCACTAGATCAGCACCAACTTTTCGAAGGCGCGGGCCAAACCGTCTTCTTCCAAGGTGGCGGTTTCGAACGTTGCGGCTGCGACGATTACGGGGTCGGCTCCGCCCATTGCGACTGACCTTCCAGCCACCTTCAGTGCTTCAAGGTCATTCATGGAATCGCCGATGGCGATGGTGTTGGCGATGTCGAAACCAAGATGGCGAGCAGCCAGCTGAATGCCAGTGCCCTTCGAGATTCCCTTCGGAGTCACCTCAAAAACCAGAGTGTTACCTGCGGGAACGGAGCCGGGGGTGACGTCCATCGAGTCGGGGATAAGGGAGCGAACCTGCTCGTAGGTCGTGTTACCTGCTGGGATGTACGCCGTGCACTTCGCTGATGACTTCGGAAGACCCTCGCCAAGATAGGGAGCGACGGACTCGGCGTAGGGAGCCCAATCCTGGGGCTTCATTCCGGCGGTTTCAAGGAACATCTCCATGAATCCCTCGGAGGGGTGCATGGCGTCCGACCCCTGCCAGATCCACATTCCGTCAAGCTGACGCCACACATCGGTGATCGGTTCGATCAGCGCGGGGTCAACGCGTTCGTCCAGCAGGACTTCCTGGCCGACGCGCACGTAGCTTCCCGCTCCCGCAACGCACCCTGAAAAACCGAAATCCCACAGGTAGGGGTAGATTTCTGGAATCGAACGACCCGTGCACATGAACAGGGTGTGGCCACCTTCGACAGCTTGCTCGCACGCCTGACGGGCGGATTCGGGGACCGTCTGGTCTTTGCCGATCAGGGTGCCGTCAAGGTCAAGGAAGATTAACTGGGCTGAAGAGGAAGCAGAAGTCATGGTCCTAAGGATATCCGGTCGCTCAGGCACGATGCCTGAGCAACCGTGTGAAGCAACCGTGTGAAGTAAGAGTGCAGGAGGGTTAGGAAGCCAGACCAACGCGACCACGCCTGGCGTGCAAACGCGCGATAGTCACAATCAGGCGCTGTAACGGAACATCAATTCCGGCAGCGTCAGCCTTCGCCACAAGAGCGCCGTTCAGGTACTCCAGTTCCGACAGCTTTCCTGCAATCAGGTCGCGTTGCATCGACGACGTCGAGGCTTCCGGGTAGTTATCCAGCTCGCCGACGATCTTCTCGCAGTCCTCGTCGGTCAAATGAACGCCGTTGGCGCGCGCGACCGACTGGACCTCTTTCACGGACTTCGTCCAGAGAGCGTGGGTTTCGTCGAAGGAGCGTATTTCGCCGACGGTCGCGTTCGCCAGAACGTTCACGCCACCCATGGTGCAGATGACCGCGTACTTGTACCAGAGGTCGTGTGCGATCGTGGGGGACATGTGCGCATCAACGCCGTTGGCGACCAGTGAATCCTTGAATTCTTCGAGGATTGGGTACGTTCCGTCCAAGCCAATTGGTGCACTGCCGATGAGCATCTTTGGTCGGGCACCGATCTGACGGACCTCGCCCGGGCCGTCGATGAAGGCAACGATGAAGGTGACGCACGGTAGTGCGTGCTCTGCTCCGAAGCGTTTTGCCACCATGTCGGGCGCAACGACACCGTTCTGGAAGGTCAGGACCAGCGTGTCCGGGCCGATCATCTGCTGGCAGTTTTCCAGCGATTCTTCGAAGTGAGTGAGCTTGACGGTGATCATCACCAGGTCGCAGACGCCCACGCCCGTGCCGTCGGTGGTCACCGAAGCGGGGTGATAGGTACGCGAACCGGATTCGGTGTGAACGATCAAGCCCCTGTCGCTGATTGCTGCGACGTGACGGGAAGTGGTGACGATATGGACCTCGGCGCCCGCATCCATGAGAGCACCTGCGTGGTAGCCGCCCACGCCGCCGGAACCGATAATTGCGATCTTCATGCTTCGATGGTGGCACGTTTGTGGGTGTGCGTCACCGGTTTGAGAAAAAGTCTCAACTGTTAACACTCAGCAATGGTGAGGTATGCATACGAGGCCACGCGTCTGTTCCCAGACACCTGCGTCTGATAGGGGCGCGATATGCGTAACGCTTCAACGACTATGCTTAATGCATACCCGCCTGACGCCGATCAAGGAAAGCTTATGTCCGCCCAGCCCTTGCTGTCTGTCATCGTTCCCTCATACAACTCGCAGGACTATCTGGATCGGGCACTCGCGACGCTCGTTGACTACAACGATGAAGTGGAAGTGTTGATCGTCAACGACGGCTCAAAAGACAACACGGGTGCGCTTGCTGATCAGTGGGCTTCACAATATCCGACCTGCGTGCGGGCTATCCACCAGGAAAATAAAGGCCATGGTGGCGCAGTCAATGCTGGCTTGAAAGTTGCTACGGGCACACACGTTCGCGTCGTCGATTCTGACGACTGGGTTGATCGCGCGGCAATGAACAAGCTGCTTGACGTTCTTCGTGAAGAACGTGCGAACGGGCGTGAACTGGACCTTCTGGTCACTAACTACGTCTACGAAAAGCAGGGCAAGGCGCACAAGCTGGTTGTCCGCTACCGCAACGTCCTGCCACAGGGGCGCACAATCGGCTGGGAAGACGTTCGTAAGTGCCGTTACACGCAGTACCTGATGATGCACTCGCTGACCATGCGCACCGAACTTGTCCGTCAGTCCGGTCTGGTCATGCCCGAGCACACGTTTTACGTTGACTTCATTTACTCCCACACACCGTTCCCGCTGATTCGCACGATCCGCTACCTTGACGTCGACCTGTACCGCTACTTCATTGGTCGCGACGACCAGTCGGTCAACGAGCCCGTGATGATTTCACGCTTGGATCAGCTGATGCGGGTTAATCGTGAGATGGTGAAGGCTATTCCGGACCCGGACACGGTTCCGGCCAACCTCTATAACTACATGATCCACTACCTGCGCATTAACTGCGTGGTCTGCACAATCATGGCTGTTCTGTCGGGAACTGACGAGCACTTGGCGATGAAAGACCAGCTGTGGAAGGACCTCGAAGAAGTAAATCCCGTCGCGGCCAAACGTGTTGAATCCGATCTTCTGGGGCGAGTGATTCGTGTGAAGAATGAATGGGTTCTGCGAAAAGGCTATGGGATTGTCCGAGCGCTTATTGGCTTTAACTGACCGGGCTTGCCCGTTCTGGTCGCTCTTTATGCTCTGATAACGTGCTATTGGCCGGAAGAGTGCGTTCTTGCCACTAAACTGAGGGCAATCTGCATTGTGGGTGTGCACGGTTGACACACGTGCTCTAGCCCCTGTGAAAGGACCGGTTGTATGGATCTTGTCGTTGTCGGCTCCGGATTCTTCGGACTCACGCTTGCGCGTCAGGCAGCCGAACTTCGCGGTATGAACGTGACTGTCATCGAGCGCCGTGACCACATCGGTGGCAACGCATGGTCATCAGTTGATCCTGAAACTGGTGTTGAAGTGCACCGATACGGGACTCACCTGTTTCACACGTCAAATGAACGCGTCTGGGACTACGCCAATCGTTTTACGGCGTTCAACGATTATCAGCATCGTGTCTACACAAACCATCAGGGAGTTGTTTACCCGATGCCGATCAACCTAGGGACGATTAATCAGTTCTTCAATGCGGCCTATGGGCCAGATGCTGCCCGAGCGCTTGTGGAAGATCAGGCGTCAGAACTCGGTGGTAAAACTCCTGAGAATCTGGAAGAAAAGGCGATAAGTCTGATCGGTCGCCCGCTTTACGAGGCGTTTATTAAGGGATATACCGCGAAGCAGTGGCAGATGGATCCGAAGGACTTGGATCCTGCAATCATTTCGCGCCTTCCCGTTCGTTTTACCTACGACAACCGCTATTTCTGCGATACCTACGAGGGACTGCCCGTCGACGGCTACGGAGCATGGCTGACCCGGCTGGCTGATCATCCACGCATCACAGTGAAGACACGCACCGATTTCTTCGATGATTCACACGAATTCTCCAAAGATCGCACGGTTGGTCAAACCGGTGTTGTGTACACGGGTGCAATTGATCGCTATTTCAATTACCAGGCAGGCGAGCTGAAGTGGCGAACCTTGGATTTTGAGACCGAAGTCGTCAATACCGCTGACTACCAGGGGTGCTCGGTGATGAATTACGCCGATGAAACCGTTCCCTACACGCGCATCCACGAGTTTGCTCACCTGCACCCTGAACGTGACCGGACGGGCGCGACGAACACAGTGATTATGCGTGAGTTCTCGCGCTTCGCCAATAGTGATGACGAGCCGTACTACCCGGTTTCAGCGCCGACCGACAGGCAGACTCTGGCTACCTACCGCGAGCTTGCAGCGCGGGAGGACAAGGTTCTGTTTGGTGGGCGACTGGGCTCGTATCAGTACCTCGATATGCATATGGCGATTGCGTCGGCTTTGACCCGCTTTGATGAGGTCGTTTCGCGCTGGTAAGGCGTGTCCATCAGGTCCGACTCGGGCCTGATGGACACGCGACGAGGAACCTATTAAACGTTTAACCGATCAATGGGTGCCTAGGTGAGTATTCCTTCAACCCTCGTCAATGGGTCGGACGTCGAGGCAAACGAGGGCAGAGAAGTCGTACCCTTTGGCACGTGGGTAGCGTTATTTTCAGTATCTGCGCAATCGCGCTTGTCATTGGAGTCGGAGCGGTCGCACACCGAGTGGGATTGATCGACGGCGCCAAAGTGAAGTTTCTGTCCGACATCACCTACTGGATTACCGCACCCGCAATGCTTTTCCACGCTATTGCGAACGCCGATGTTCTCAGCGCTTTTGGATCCCATCTTGGCGTTGCTGCGGCAGCCGGTGCCTGCTCTGCACTGGCCTTTGTCATTATTGGCGGTGGATTAATGCGCGTCCGTGGGGGAGACCTGGTGGTGGGCGCAATGTCATCCTCACTGAACAACGCTGCCTACATTGGTATTCCGATTGCCGTTTACGTATTCGGTGAAACAACGCACGTCGTTCCGATTCTGATCTTCCAGCTCGGTTTCTTCACCCCCATGTTCTTCATCATGGCCGATATTGCTGGTGCGGGGAAGAAAACGAAGTTTTCGTCGGTGATCGCGATGGTCGTCAAGAACCCGATGGTCATTGCCGCTGCGATTGGTTTCGTCTTCTCGCTTCTGCCGTTTGAGCTTCCCATTCTGCTTGAAGTGTCAACGTCCATGCTTGGTGACGGCGCCCCGCCCATTATTCTTCTGGCATTCGGTGCCTCGATTGTGGGGCAACGAGGCTCCCACGCACACCTGTTCAGTGGAGCAACAATCCTTGCCTCAATGTCGAAGCTCTTTGTGCAACCCCTTGTTGCTTGTGGCGTCGGGTACCTGCTGGGAATGTCGAGCTACGAACTGATGGTCGTGACCGTTATGGCAGGACTTCCCACCGCTCAGAACGCGTTTATCGCAGCATTGCGTGCGCGAACGGGAGAAGGAATCGCCCAAGGAACGGTTCTGATTACGACGCTCGCTTCGCTTCCGCTTTCGATCGCGACAGTCTGGATTTTCCACTCTCTGCTGGGCGTCTAAGACATCCATTTCGACGCATCGAAGGGCACCTGAACGCCACCGTGCTCCGATGACGCGAGGTTCATGTTCGGGGCCTCGTCAATGCGAAAAATGAAACACGCACCCAGACGCGGATAAAAATGCGGCGTACTTGGTGTCTATCTGGTGGACATTTTGCCGGCACTTTGCGCGTGGCCGTTACATTGAATGGGAATCCTGTCTATAGGGAGTACCCATGTCAACTCAAACACCTACGGCCGAGCAGCCGGAACGCAAGGATACCTGGACCGGTCAGACCGGTTTCCTCCTTGCCGCGATCGGCTCCGCAATCGGTCTGGGAAATATCTGGCGTTTCCCCGGTGTCGCCTACGCAAACGGTGGTGGCGCCTTCCTTATTCCTTACCTTGTCGCACTGATCGCAGTCGGTATTCCGATGCTGTGGCTCGACTACTCGCTCGGCCACAAGTTCCGTGGTTCACCGCCGTGGGCGTTGCGTCGCTTGAAAGCCGGTGGCGAGTTCATCGGCTGGTTCCAGGTTCTGGTTTGTTTCGTGATTATGGTGTACTACGGTGCCGTGATCGCATGGGGCGTTCAGTACACGATCTACTCGGTGAACCAGTCGTGGGGCGATGACCCGCAGGGTTTCTTCCTGAATGACTTCCTACAGACTGTTGATGGCGAAACCTTCTCATGGAGCCCCGTTGCAGCCATCATGATCCCGCTGGCACTCGTGTGGATGTTCGTCCTTCTGATCATCGGCCGTGGCCTGTCTAAGGGCGTTGAAGCAGCAAACAAGGTCTTCCTTCCGTTGCTGGTTGTCCTGTTCCTGGTCATGGTTGTTCGCGCAATCTTCCTTAAAGGCGCGATCGATGGTCTGAACGCATTCTTCACCCCGCAGTGGGGACAGTTGTCCGACCCACACGTGTGGCTCGCAGCCTTCTCACAGGTCTTCTACTCGCTGTCGGTGGGCTTCGGCATCATGCTGACGTATGCGTCCTACCTGAAGCCGAAGACGAACCTGACCGGTACCGCTCTGGTTGCAGGTTTCGCGAACTCCTCGTTCGAAATCCTCGCTGGTATCGGCGTCTTCTCTGCTCTTGGCTTCATGGCAGCATCGCAGGGTGTGGGCGTGAATGAGCTCGAAGGCCTGACAGGCCCAATCTTGTCTTTCGTGACCTTCCCGCAGATCGTTTCGATGATGCCCGGTGGTTCATTGTTCGGCGTCTTGTTCTTCGCTTCCTTGGTACTTGCCGGTATTACTTCGCTACTATCACTGCTTCAGGTTGTGTCCGGCGGTCTGCAGGATAAGTTTGGTTTCTCGCCGATTAAGGCCTCCATGGTCCTCGGCATTCCCGCAATGATGATCTCCCTGTCTCTGTTCGGTACCCGCTCGGGTCTGAACAACCTGGATATCGTCGATACCTTCATCAACAACATCGGCGTCGTGTCGACCGCTATTTCGATGGCAATCCTGGTAGCGCTCTTCGCTCCGCGTCTGAAGGGCCTGCGCGCACACCTGAACTTGGTGTCCAGCGTCAAGGTGCCGAAGGCTTGGGATGCACTGGTCGGCGTCATTATCCCCGCAGTGCTGATCTTCATGCTTTTCTCTGCGATCGTCGGCTACATCCAGGAAGGCTACGGTGACTACAAGACCAGCTTCGTCCTGATCTTCGGTTGGGGCTCGGTTGCGTTCGCGATTATCGTGTCTGCAATCCTGACGCTTCTGCCCTGGAGTCATCGCGGTGTCGATGCAGCTACGGTTGCTCACCTTGTTGAAGAAGACGAAGAAGCTTTGCTTAATGCGACCGTTTCCGGCGCCGAAATCGCTGATGTAACCCGTGAAGGAGGTGCATCGTGAGCGCAGCTGCAACCGTCATGTTCCTGGTGACGATCCTTCTTGTGTGGGGTGGTCTTGTTGCCTCTGTCGTGCTTCTCCGCACCCTTCCAGTTCCGGGGGATGAGGCCGAGGTTCCAGCTCAGTCGGTAGACCCGAAGGACTCGACAACAAACGAATGATGAAGCCGTGAAAGTGCCCTGCGTGGCGCTTGGCTTGATCGACGACGGTGGCCGGTGATGAACATTCATCACCGGCCACCGCTTTTATTGCATTCCACCCGATTTTTGGGTTGATACCAAATGTGTGGCTAATGCCCGAATTGTGTGTTTTTTCGGGCTAAGTAACATTTTGTGTGTCTTTTTCTGGGCGTGTCGGGGTGGTTGAGTGGCCTGCCCAGCCTGTGCGGATGTGTAGGGATTCGTTGTGATGTTTGGGGTCGTAGTCGATGGCGTTATCGTGTTGGCCAGTCCGGGGGAGTTATCCACAAAAGTGATGAAGGGGCACTTATCCACAGAATCGAGGGAATGAAGATGCACCGAAAGCCGGTTCGGCGTTCAGTAAAAGCAGTCGTTTCCAACGAAGAAAGGATTGCATGATGACGCTGAATACTCTTCAACCAATGTCGGGGTATGAGGGACTGTATGGTCCGAGCCATTGGGTTCACGAAACGGGACTCTATGAATTGTTATCGCCCTATATGTGTCTTCCCGCTTTGAGCGATGAGTTTGCACGTTTTGACATGATCGGATCCCAAGTTGCTACCGAGCTTCTGTCCCTGCTTCCCAAAGCAAACCTGGAGGAATCACAAAACTCCGGACCGCAGGTGTGTGACCTATTGCACGCGTGCGCGAACAATCTGGGAGTCTATTTGAGCGGATACGTTGTGTGTGCACCTCGTTTTGACGAACGGATCAGCATTGATGGAATCTATCTGCCTTCCACGCCCGACTGCTCTGCGCAGGCTCCATACGCACGTTCGTTGGCATTGTGTTGGCCGATTCTTCGTGAAAAATACGGGCTGACCAGCGCTCAAGGAGATCCTGATGAATTCCTCTTAGTCCCCACCGATTGTCAATCACGAAATGGGTGGTGGATATGGTGGGACTGAAACACATAGGCTTAAGACATGATCCGTCAGACGTACTCGTGGTTGTTTAAAACGTTCATTCATCGCACCGATCCCGAGATGGCTCATCATTTGGGTATCACCGCCATTGAATATGCAGGAAAGTGTGCACTTACCCGCGGTTTAATGCGAGCGACGATCGGTCATTTCGACGATATCGATGAAGATTTGCTTCCAGAGCGTCGCAAGGTCTACATCGGCAGGCGTCTTGTACGTCACCGCCTGGGTCTTGCAGCAGGAATGGACAAAGATGCTTGTGCGGTTCTTGGACTGACCGCTTTGGGCTTCGGATTCGTCGAGGTCGGTACGATCACCCCGAAGGCCCAACCCGGCAATGAAGGACCTCGCTTGTGGCGTCTGATGGAATCTCAGGGTCTTCGTAATCGCATGGGATTCAATAACGAAGGTGCCGACGCTGCGGGTGAGCGCTTGAAGAAACTGCGTTCAACAAAGGCGGGTCGCGCCGCGATTGTTGGCGCCAATATTGGGAAAAACAAGGTGACTCCCGCCGAAGACGCCCCGGCAGATTACGAATACTGCGCTCGCCAGCTTTCACCGTGGGTTGATTTTGTGATCGTCAATGTGTCCTCACCGAACACTCCTGGGCTTCGCGATCTTCAATCCGTTGATTCGCTTCGTCTGATCCTGCAGGCAGCCCGAAAAGGGTGCGAGGAAGCCACGGATCGTCCGATTCCTCTGTTCGTCAAGATTGCTCCCGATCTGGCTGATGAAGATATCGTCGACATCTGTGCGCTCACACGCGAACTGGGTGTGGCTGGTGTGGTCGCCACGAACACGACCATCAACCACGATCTGGGTGATGGTGGTGTATCCGGAGCTCCATTGCGTGAGCGCGCCCTAGACGTTGTTCGTCTTGTTGCCTCGAACCTCGATGATGAGCAGATTCTGATCGGAGCCGGCGGGATCTTCACTTCGAACGATGCGCGCGCCATGCTGAGTGCGGGTGCCGATCTTGTCGAAGCCTTCACCGCGTTCATCTACGAGGGCCCATCATGGCCGGGTGAAGTGAACAGGGAATTGGCGAAGGTGCGTCCGTGATTATTCCTCTTCAATCGGCTGATCTTGACCAAGATCCTCGTCTGGCCGATTACACGAAGCTGAAAGACGTCAAGCTTCGTGCCGCTCTTGAACCCGAACGCGGACTCTACATGGCAGAGTCAACGAACGTGATTATGCGTGCCCTAGAAATCGGTCATCATCCGCGGTCATTCCTTATGGCTGAAAAATGGATGAGTGATCTTGCTCCGCTGATCGAGAAAGCAACGGGGGCGCCCGACGGGGCAGACATCCCGATTTTCATGGCGGACGAGGCTCTTTTAGAAACCATCACCGGTTTCCATCTGCATCGAGGCGCACTGGCAGCGATGCAACGCCCGGTGTTGGAGCCAGTCAGTGATCTTTTGAAAACTGCCCGTAACGGTGAGTCCGCACGTCGCATCGTCATTCTTGAAGACCTCGTTGATCACACGAATGTCGGTGCAGCTTTCCGATCCGCGGCCGCTCTTGGCGTCGATGCCGTTCTGGTGACACCCAGTTGCGCTGACCCGCTCTATCGGCGATCGGTCCGAGTCTCAATGGGCACGGTCTTTCAAGTGCCGTGGACCCGCATGGAAAAGTGGCCCGCAATGGATGAACTGCACGATGCTGGTTTCCACGTTGCAGCACTCGCACTGTCTGACGACTCAGTCAGCTTGGACGAGTTTGTTGAATCCGACGCCTGCACCGCGCCAGACGCCAAGGTCGCGATGGTCATGGGAACAGAAGGCGACGGATTGAAACCGCGCACTATCGCGAGCGCCGACACCGTCGTGCGTATCCCAATGGCTGGAGGAGTCGACTCGCTGAACGTCGCAGCAGCCTCCGCAGTCGTATTCTGGGCAACTCGCCACGTCGGCCAGGCGGCCTCGTAAAACACAAACGAGGAACCGCCATAGGCAACCGGCGAAGTGGCAGAAGCGATACTAAAAAGTCGAGGCCACCGGGCGTGACCTCGACTTTTAAGCGGAAGTAACCGGGTTACTTGGTCTTCTTTTTACCCGGGAATTCGCCACGCGCAACCTGCGGACGAGGGCTACGCCAACGGCGAGCCATAATCATGCGCGAGAAGCAGTAGTACCACGAACGCGGTGCAATCTGATCGTTCGGGTAGCGCTCGCCGATGCGACGCTTCAGCTTGCGCCACACAACAACGCCTTCGATGATCGAGATCAGGAACAGGCTGTAGAGCGCGACAGTCACCGAGATCATCATGATGCTCGTGACGTTAGCCGGAAGCGAACGGATCAGGGAAACACCCATCATCGCGATCAGGAAGATCACCATCACGGGAAGAAGGAACTCAGAGAAGGACCAGCGCGCATCGACGTAATCGCGAATGAAACGACGCACGCGACCCTTGTCGCGGAGGGGCAGGTAGCGTTCGTCGCCGGTCTCCAATGCCATCTGCTCGCGCTTGAACTGTGCATCGCGTTGGGCGCGTGCTTGACGCTTTGCTTCCTTACGATCAGCGGGAACCAACGGGTGAGAATTACGTGCCTGAGCGTCCTTCCTCTTCGGAGTGGGACGTCCCTTCTTGCCGGTCGTTTCGTTCTGCTTTTCGGCTTCGGACACCTGTAATCCCCTTTGAATGCCAGTGATGAGTGCATGAAATACGTACACAGGCTAACTGATGAAAGCGCCAAAGGCTCATTTCGTCCACTAATGTAAGAGTCATGTCTGAAACATCTGCACTCGCGCCGTCGCGAGATGAACTCAATTCCTTGCTCGATTCCTCCTTCGATTCTTTCCTTGATGAATTGAAGACCTTGGTTGCAATTCCTTCGGTTTCTTCCGATCCAGCGCACCAGGAAGACCTGGCCCGCAGCGCCGCACACGTGTGTGAGCGCTTCGCATCGCTCGGTTTTGACGCTGAGGTTCTTCGCGTCACCACGCCCGAAGGTGTGGAAGGCAAACCCGCCATCGTGGTGACCAGCCCGAAGGTTGAGGGCGCACCGACGGTTCTGCTTTACGCTCACCACGATGTTCAGCCGACCGGCGACGTGTCCCGCTGGGCATCTGACCCGTTTGTTGCCGAGGTTCGCGGGGATCGCATCTACGGTCGAGGCACCTCGGATGACGGCGCCGGCGTCATCGTTCACTTCGGTGCGATGTCGCTGTTGAAGGATCGCATGCCGGTGAATGTTGTTGTCTTTATCGAAGGCGAAGAAGAAATCGGTTCCCCGTCGTTTACGACCTTCCTTGAAACCCACAAGGACAAGCTGAAGGCTGATGTCATCGTCGTCGCCGACTCCGATAACTGGAAGGTTGGCGAGCCCGCCGTCACCTCGACCCTGCGTGGCAACTCCGTGTGCACCGTCGACCTGACTGTCGCTGACCACGCGGTTCACTCCGGCATGTTCGGTGGCCCGATGCTGGACTCGGTGACCTGCGCTGCCATGCTCATCTCGTCCCTGTACGACGAGAAGGGTGATCTGGTTGTCGAGGGTCTTGGTGGCTCCGATAAGGCTGACGTGGATTGGCCAGAAGATGAGTTCCGCGCAGCGGCTGGCCTGCTTGACGGCGTTCAGCTTGCCGGTAGTGGCGATCTGGCCGCCCGCGTGTGGACCAAGCCCAGCGTTTCCGTCATCGGTTTTGACGCGCGCCCCGTGTCGAACTCGTCGAATACGATAGCTCCGCACACTCGCTTCCGCCTGTCGATGCGCGTTGTCCCGGGCAAGGATCCGGTTGAGGCCATGGATCGTCTTGTCGAGCACCTCGAGTCGCACGCACCGTTCGGCGCCCACCTTGAGATCACCCGCAACGAAGCCGGAAACGGCTACCAGGCGGATATGGATTCACCCGTTACGAAGCTTCTGCACGAGGCTTTGTCGGATGCGTGGGGCGTGAAGTCTGTGAACATTGGTGTGGGTGGCTCGATCCCGTTCATCACCGACTTCCAGCGCCTGTTCCCTCACGCTCAGGTGGTCGTGACCGGCGTTGAGGATCCGCTCACGAACGCGCATTCCGAAGACGAGTCGCAGTCGATCCCGGACCTGCGCGCAGCGATTCTTGCTGAAGCGCTACTCCTGACGCGTCTGCCCCAACTGTGAGTCCAACACTGGTCATCGCCGGGCACTGGACCGGAGGCGACCCCGCATACCCGTCAACGCTGGCTGCTTTAAATGCCTGCGCTGACGGGTTTAGCGCGCGCAAACCCGACTGGAATATTCGCCTTATTCCTTTTGGAGCTGGCGTTGCCTTCACCGAAGCACTCGTGCAAGCGCAGGCCACCGGCTGGGCACCGATCGCCGTTCCCATCCACGAAGAATCTACGTTCGACGCGGGTCAGCGCACGCTCGATGCCCTTGATGGCGGGCTCACCCCGCTTATTGAAGGCGCCCATTCGATTGACGTTGACTGCGGATTTGGGTTTTTAAGCGCCCTGTCCAACGTCGATTTGAGCGATGGTCCGGATCTTGAAGACCGGTTGCGGCGTGCGCTCGATATCGCCCGCGCCGCTATCGCCGGTCGTGATGTGGTGGTCGCGGCCTCGTCGATGAGGCCACTGCTGGGACTGTCATCCGTGCTGGCGCTCGGCGTCGACCTTGAGGCTCGCACATCGCAAAACCGGCAGCTTACCTCGATGCTGACCCGCGTTCTTTCAACGAAGGCGAAGCGTAACCTTTTGGCGTCCCCCATGGGGGACGAGGCCGCTCCCACCAACTGGGGCACGGCTCCTGGATCCGGTGCAGCCGGTGGAATCGGCGCGATTGTTGGAGCACTGGGGGGACGAATTGTTCCCACAGGCCAATTCTTGCGCGCCATTTGCGACCTTGATTCTGCGCTCGCAGATGCGAACCTCGTCATCGTCGCCGAACCGCGCTTGCATTCACCGTCGCTCGCTGACGCATCACTGGATGTGATCACGGATGTGGCAGGGCTTTACGCTTTACCGGTCGTGGCACTCGGAAGCGAATCGTCACTTGCCGCGCACGAACGCGCCCAGTGGGGTCTACATGGGCAATTCCTTACCGAAGGCGTTCTTACCCTGGGTGAAGCTGGAGAACGAATCGCGCGCACGTGGGCGCGATAGTCGGTTAGTTTTCTCACCCGTAACGTCCACGCGCGCCCCTGCCGTGGCACAACGCGACGAACGCACGTACTCTAAACAATTGTCAATGAGTTTTTTCAAACGAATGGAGCATCATGTCTGACACCGACATCGAAGCACCCGCACACGAAGTGACGTTGACGGACGTTGCAACAGCCAAGGTGAAGAGCCTGCTCGAACAGGAAGGTCGCGACGACCTTCGCCTGCGCATCGCCGTTCAGCCCGGTGGTTGCTCCGGCCTGATCTACCAGCTCTACTTCGATGACCGTTTGCTCGACGGCGACGCTGTGCGCGACTTCGACGGTGTTGAGGTTGTTGTCGACCGCATGTCGGTCCCGTACCTCAACGGTGCAACGATCGACTTCGCAGACTCGATCGAACGTCAGGGCTTCACCATCGACAACCCGAACGCGCGGAACACCTGCGCATGTGGTGAATCCTTCCACTGAGCCGAAAGCAAACATGAAGATTATGCATAAGGTGGCCGTAGCCGTCCTCGCCATCACCGTTTCCCTTGGTCTTGCAGCATGTGGTTCTACTGACGACTCGCAGTCTGCCTCAGCCCAATCAGGCACATCAATCCCCGAGGTTGAACGTGACGGCGACTTCAACTTCCCGGCAACAACGGGCGGATACGGTGAAGACACCGAAATCTCCGCCGGCGAAGGCGACGCTCCGACCGACAAGGTCTACGTCAAGACCCTCGTTCAAGGTGACGGCGCTGAAGTTCAGCTCACTGACACCGTCTATGTCAACTACGAGCTCGCTCTCTGGGACGGCACCAAGGTTGAGTCCTCCTTCGAAACCGGTAAGCCGATCGCTTTCGGTCTGAACCAGGTGATCCCCGGATGGACCTACGGCCTGGCGACCCAGCACGTTGGCGACCGCGTTGAGCTGGTTGTTCCCGCAACCTGGGCGTACGGAAACAAGGATTCCTCATCGATTCCCGCCAACTCCACGCTGATTTTCGTTGTGGACCTGCTTGATTCTACGTCGAACGTTTCTATCGACGAGGAAAGCCTGAAGAAGGCTACCGCTACCGGTAACGAACTGCCCGCCGGCATCAGCGTTGAAGGTGATCCAGCGGTCGAACCTACTCTGTCCTTCACCGAAGGAAGCCCTGCCCCCACCGAAGACGCATCGATTGATATCTACACCGGTGTCGGTGAGACCATCGAAGACGGCGACATTGTTCTCTACCGCGGTTTGGGAGCCCCGTTCGGTAATGCCTCCCAGATCCAGTCGACCTGGTCTGACACCAACAAAAAGTACACCGCAGATGCCGCCCAGCTGAACGTGGTAGGGAAGACTGTCGGTACTCGTTTCCTGTACATCGCCGGTGCAAGCGCAGCTGCTCAACAGTCTGCCCAGTCCGGTGCTCAGTCGGGCTCAACGCAGACGATCACCCCCCAGGTTTTCGTTCTGGACGTTATTGGAGTGATGAAGGCACGCTGATAGCCTGACGCAACTCGTTCTAGTGGGCGGTTCACCGAGCGGTGGATCGCCCACTAGCGCATACAATAGACCCGGTTAAAGTTTCGAAGCCGTAAGGCATCCAACCATTGGGAGAAGATCGTGAGCGAAATGACCGCACGCATCCTGGTTTTTAGCGCTGACATTGATAAGCGCCATGCTGTTGTCAACGGTGTTGGTATTCGGGCTGCGAAGGATCTGCCGACCATTGAATGGTCCGAAGCTGCAACCCCCTTCGGCACCAAGGAACTGGTGGAAAACAACGATTTCGATCTTCTGATCCTGGATGCTGAAACCACCAAGGAAGGTGGCATGTCCGTCGCTCAGGAACTGAAGAACACGGTAGAGAAACTTCCGCCGATCATCTTCCTGACCGCACGCCAGCAGGATTCCTGGCTTGCTACCTGGGCGGGTGCTGCGGCAACTATTTCGGATCCGCTTGATCCGATCGAGCTACAGGAAACCGTTGCAGACCTTCTGCGCAAGGCGCGCCAGTGAGTCAATCTTTCGAATGGGCTCGACTGATCGCCGACATTATCTCGGGTAAGGACCTGGATTACGACAGCTCCTACTGGATGATGGACCAGGTGATGAGTGGCGAGCTTGGTGAATCACGCCTGGCATCCTTCCTGACCGCTATGGTCATCAAAAAGCCAACGGTGTCCGAGATCCGTGGTCTTGCCGACGCTATGCAGGACCACGCGGTCAGCGTTGATTTGCCCACCGATGCTCTTGATATTGTCGGTACGGGTGGTGACGGCTACAAGACCGTCAACATTTCGACCATGTCTGCAATCGTTCTGGCCTCCCTTGGTACTCCGCTGATCAAGCACGGTAACCGCGCCTCGACCTCCCAGTCGGGTAGCGCCGACGTGATGGAAGCCTTGGGCGTGAACCTGAACCACGAGACCGAGCGCATGCGCGAGATTTTCGATGAACTGAACATCGCGTTCCTATTCGCGAACAAGGTTCACCCGTCGATGCGTTTTGCCGCTCCTGTTCGTCGTTCCTTGGCGTTCCCGACAGCATTCAATATTCTTGGCCCGCTGACGAACCCCGCGAAGGTAACCTCGAACGCGATCGGTTCGTCGAATCCGACGAATGCTCGCCTGATCGCCGGCGTTCTTGCTGATCGTGGTGCGTCTGCTCTGGTGTTCCGAGGCAAGGAAACCGGCTTGGATGAACTCTCTACAGTTGACGTGAACGAGATCTGGGAGGTCCGCGACGGCGAAGTCACTCATAGTGAGTTCGACCCGACCGAACACTTCGACATGGATCCGGCAGCAATCGGAGACCTTCGCGGTGGCGACCCAGATGATAACGCTGTTGTCGTCCGAGAAATCCTGCTCGGTGGTGGCCGAAAGGCGGTTCGTGACGCAGTCGCGCTGAACACCGCGGGTGGTTTGATCGCATATGGCAAGGCTCAGGGCGTGCGTCCTAGTGACGGCTCGCTGGTCGAGCGTTTCGGCGTTGGTATCCAGATGGCACGCGATGCCATGAATGACGGTCGTGCGATGAATTTGCTGAACCGCTGGATCGAGCTCACATCAGCCTGAATTGTGCCCATCGTGCACCTTGGTGCGATGAAGAATGTACGAGACCGGTCGGACACCATCAGGTGTCCGACCGGTTTTTCGTTTCTGTCGCCTTACCTTGTGGCTTTGTTAAGGGGAAAGCTCAATGATGTGCCTCGTACCCCGACGTACTAGTAGGCACCCAATTCTTCGCGTGGCGTCGACAAGAGAGCAATATCGTCGCTACTGGTCACTCCCATGTCTTCGAGTATGTGCGTAAGCCCGTCCAGTACATGCAACGTCGTGTAGGAATCAGCCAAAGCACGATGTGCTTCCACTACGGGAGCATCGAAATAATCGGCTAAAGCACCCAGGCAATGACTGGGAACCTCAGGCTTTGGAAGCAGAATCCTGGCAAGAGTCAACGTGTCGAAATAGGGCAGAGGTCGCCATTTAAGACCAGCCTGCTGACATGCTCTTAGCAGGAAAGCGCGATCAAAAGGAACGTGCTGAGCAACGAAAACCTGCGCGGGCTCACCGTCGTCGATCCACGTCAAGAACTGGGGGAGGACCTGGTCAACAGTCGGAGCACCCTCCACGTCTTCATTGGTAATACCTGTCAAAGTCGTGACGATTTCAGGGATAGGACGCAGTGGGTTCACCATCGACTGGAAAGTAGAAAGTACCTGGCCACCGCGGACTTTAAGCGCACCAATTTCGGTGATCTGGTCATCGTTGTCAAGTCCCGTCGTCTCAAGATCAACGACAACGTACGTCGTATCAGCGAAAGACAGCCCGCTGATTATGCGCGATGCGCCGTCGCGTATCTGACGTGCTTGGCTCAGATACGTGCGCACCTGTGCAACGATATTCGCACGCCTGTCCGTTGAATCTGAGATAGCGTCGTTGTCTGCCGGCATATCGCGTGAACTGGGCATAGAGTTAAGCATAGTTCGTGTTTTCACCTTCGAACCTCGTGGAGGGGCCGTGGCGTTCTACCAAGCATTGAAGGCAACCGGAAGTCCGATCCTGAAGGCTGCATACAAGCCGTGGATTCGTGGCAAAGAGAATATCCCGACCTCCGGGCCGGCAATTCTTGCCTCAAACCACAACGCGGTGTGGGATTCCGTCTTCCTGCCAATGATGCTCGACCGTGAGGTCGTCTTCATGGGTAAGGCCGACTACTTTACGGGTACCGGTGCAAAGGGCTGGGTCACGAAGGAATTCATGCGCGCCGTTGGCACAATTCCCGTTGATCGTTCGGGAGGTCGCGCATCCGAAGGTGCTTTGAAGGCCGGTCTTGACCGCCTCGCCAGCGGTGAACTCTTCGGCATTTACCCCGAAGGAACCCGTTCGCCCGACGGCCGTCTCTACCGCGGTAAGACGGGTGTTGCTCGACTTGCTCTGCTGTCCGGAGCCCCCGTTATTCCCGTCGCGATGATTGGCACGCACGCTGCTCAGCCGATCGGCCAGAAGATCCCGTCGCGCACCAACATTGGCATGGTCATCGGCGAACCCCTGGATTTCTCCCGTTACAAGGGCCTCCACAAGGACCGCTTCGTCCTGCGCGCCATCACGGACGAAATCATGTACAACCTGATGCTGCTCTCGGGTCAGGAATATGTTGACCTTTATGCAGCAGACGTGAAGGCGAAGCTTGCCGCCGACGGAAAGTTCGACGGCCCGGTTCCCGCGAATGGTCGACCCGGTCCCGGTGGGCGTACCGCTCCGATCGTCGAGGTACCTCATCGACCCGAAGAAGAATCCAGCGAAACGGATCCTAACAAGGGTGAAAACGCAGAATAAATGCGTGTGCGCCCGTCCATGGGACGGGCGACCCCCCATACCAACTCCACTGTGGCTTTAAACTAGTGGTGTTTGAGGTGCGTGTCGTCCGACCGCACTTGTTCCAACGCTGAAAGGTGTTTCCATGTCGGTTCGTCGCGTCGCTCTGCTCACCGCCGGTGGCTTCGCTCCGTGTCTTTCTTCCGCTGTTGGTGGCCTCATTGAGCGCTACAACGAAATCGATCCTTCGATCGAGATCATCGCGTACCAGAACGGCTACCACGGTCTGCTGACCGGCAACTTCGTTGTCGTTGACGAAGAAGCTCGTAAGCATGCTGCTGTCCTTCACCGCTTCGGTGGCTCCCCGATTGGTAACTCGCGCGTCAAGCTGACCAACGCGAAGAACCTCGTCGAGCGTGGCCTTGTCGCCGAAGGCGAAAATCCGCTTGAAAAGGCTGCTGAGCAGCTCCGTAAGGATGGCGTTGACGTTCTGCACACCATCGGTGGCGACGACACCAACACCACGGCTGCAGATCTTGCTGCCTACCTCGAAGAGCATGACTACCACCTGACGGTCGTCGGCTTGCCCAAGACGATCGACAACGACGTTGTGCCGATCCGCCAGTCCCTGGGTGCATGGACCGCCGCTGAAGAGGTCTCCGAGTATGCACAGAACGTCATCGGTGAGCACCGCTCCAACCCCCGTATGCTCATCATCCATGAAATCATGGGTCGTCACTGCGGTTGGCTGACCGCTGCTGGTTCGCTTGAGTACCACAACTGGCTGAAGACCCAGGAATGGGTTCCCTCCATCGGCCTGTCGCAGGAACGCTGGGACATCCACGCTGTCTTCCTGCCCGAAATGGCACTCGACATTGACGCTGAGGCCAAGCGCCTCAAGGCCATTATGGACGAGCAAGGCAACGTCAACATCTTCCTCTCCGAGGGGGCAGGCGTTCCCGAGATCATCGCTGAAATGGAAGCAGCTGGCGTTGAGGTCCAGCGCGACCCCTTCGGCCACGTGAAGCTCGATACCATCAACCCCGGCCAGTGGTTCGCCAAGCAGTTCGCATCCAAGATTGACGCTGAGAAGGTCATGGTCCAGAAGTCGGGCTACTTCTCACGTTCTTCGCGTGCAAACGCTGACGACCTGCGCCTGATCAAGTCCATGACTGATCTTGCTGTCGAATGCGCTCTCAAGGGCGAATCCGGCGTTATCGGCCACGATGAAGAAAACGGTGACCGCCTGACCGCAATCGCGTTCCCGCGTATTGCCGGTGGCAAGCCCTTCGATATTTCTCAGAAGTGGTTCCTCGACATGATGGCCGAGATCGGCCAGGAAGTGAAACCCGCTGCACAGTGAGTTTTCCTATGAATCCCGGTCGCGGCACGCCACGGTTCGCACAGTACCCGGCGCGCCGCGACCCGGAGGACCTCGTAGCCCCAGAAGCCGGTATGGACGCGCCGTGGGACTCATGGCGTAACCGTGAAGCCCTGCAGCAACCGACTTACCCTGATGCGCAGGCAGTCGAAGACGTAACAACAGCGTTGCGTCGCCAGCCACCGCTTGTGTTTGCTGGTGAAGTGGACGATCTGCGGACTTGGCTGGGAGCTGCGGGACGCGGTGAAGCCTTCGTCCTCATGGGTGGAGACTGCGCCGAAACCTTCGCAGAATCCACCGCCGATCACCTGCGTTTAAAGATTCAGACGCTCCTTCAGATGGCGGTTGTCCTGACATACGGTGCCTCGCTTCCCGTTGTGAAGATTGGCCGTATCGCCGGACAGTATGCGAAACCCCGTTCTTCCGACATGGAGACCCGCGACGGCGTGACTCTTCCGTCGTATCGCGGAGACGCTGTGAATTCCTATGAGTTCACCCCCGAAGCGCGTATTCCGGATCCGGATCGTCTTCTTCAGACGTACCACCATGCTGCGTCGACGCTGAATCTGATCCGCGCCTTCACGAAGGGTGGTTACGCTGACCTGCGCATGGTTCACCACTGGAACCGTGGTTTTACGCAGAACCCCGCGTACGCACGCTACGAGTCCTTGGCTGAAGAGATCCACCGCGCCGTCCAATTCATGCAGGCCGCCGGTGTTGACTTCGATTCCCTGCGCGACGTTGACCTGTATTCGTCGCACGAGGCACTTCTGCTTGAATATGAGTCAGCAATGACGCGTATCGACTCGCGTAACGGGTTGCCCTATGACACATCCGGTCACTTCTTGTGGGCAGGGGAACGCACACGCGACCTTGAAGGTGCTCATATTGAGCTTCTTGCACGTGTGCGTAACCCGATCGGTGTCAAGGTTGGTCCTACAACGACGCCCGACGATCTGCTTGGACTGATGGATCGATTGAATCCCGAAGGCGAAGAAGGACGTCTGACCTTCATCACTCGCATGGGTGCAGGCACGATTCTTGATAATCTTCCTCCGTTGCTGAACGCTGCGAAGACTGATGGTCGCCCCGTCACGTGGATTACCGATCCCATGCACGGCAATACGATCCCATCGTCCACCGGATATAAGACGCGTTGCTTTGAAACGATCATGGAGGAAGTGAAAGGATTTTTCGATGCTCATGACGAAGCAGGAACCGTTCCGGGTGGCATCCACGTTGAACTGACCGGTGACGATGTCACCGAAGTTATTGGTGGTTCAGAAAAGCTTGACGATGAGTCGCTTCAGAAGCGCTACGAGACCTTGGTTGATCCACGTTTGAACCACCAGCAGTCGTTAGAAATGGCATTCCAAGTCGCAGAGTATTTGCGTCGCGATCTCTAAATCTTCGTCCCGATACAACAAGGCCGCGCCCGCACAAGCATCGTATTGCTTGGCGGGCGCGGCCTTGTTCTGGTGGCTTTGGTCGTGTGAGGCGAGATTTTGCTGCTGTCTGTACTGGTTCCCGTTTTTTGGGACAGTGTTCGTGGTGTAGGTGGAGTGCGTGGTTTCGGTGTTCGGTGGGTGTGTGGTTGTTTAGGCCTTCTTGTTGGCGTTGGGTGTTGTACCAGGTGATGTTGTCGCGGATCACGTGGTCGAGGGCGAGTGTGTTGGCGAGTGTTTGAGGCGGAACAATTCGGCTTTGAGGTGAGAGAAGGAGTTTTCTATGATCGAGTCGTCGTAGCAGTTGCCTTTGCGCCTCATTAACTGGACGGTGCCGTGCTCATTAAGCAGGCTATGCCATGGTTCGTGCCTGTATTGGAACTCCTGGTCCGTGTGAACCATCAGCCTAGGAGCTGGCTGGGCTGTATGGAACGCGTCAGCCAAACTCTTCGCGGTCACCTTGGTCGAGGGAGAGGTCGAGCATGAGAACGCGATGATGCTCCGGTCGTACAAGTCCATGACGGGCGAGAGGTAGATAGATCCTGTTGTTGATGCGCATTTGGTGAGGTTACTGACCCACACTGTGTTGGGGCTTCTGGGGTGAAGCGTCGATTGAGCATAAGGTGTGGAAGGAGTGAGGGGGTCAGGGTTTTGTGTGTGAGGCTCTGGTTTGAAAGGAGTTTCATCGATAATGATTGCGGTGTCTTCGAAGAAGAATTGTGCCCCGTTTAGGGTTAACGAGATCAGTGAGAAGCTGATGGAAAACCCGGAGCTTGCCAGTCTCGACTGTGCTTCGCAAGAGCTACACCGCATCAAATGCAGATACTGCCGGCGTTAGACTTGATGCGTTTGAGGATTGAGAACTCGGGCGTAAATACCCGCAGTCGGTCAAAGTCTGGCGTGACGCGTGGGAACGGGTCGTACTATTTCTGTAATTCTTGCCCGTGGTAAGACGGGGGCTTTACACCACTTACTCGATTGAGTTTTTTTAATGCTGAGCTGTGTAAAGTTACTCCTCATCGGGGGCAATTCCCCAATTGATACGGACGCGTTGAAAACGCTTTGCCTGGTGATCTGCACCATCGAAGACAAGCGTGCTACGCAACGGGTGAAGAAAACCAAGCGCGCCACCGACGCCAACGGTCATAGTGAAAGTACGAAAGCCACCGGCTGGAAACAAGCAATCAACCAACTCTCAGTGACATACCCCGACCGCCTCGCCAACAATTTGTAAACCAACCCCACACACAAAAACCAGACACCCTCCGCCAGGCTGGTCTTGCCGTGATTGTTCCTGTCATCGCTCTGCGACCCGATGTGTCCATGAAATTGCTGGTCGTGCCCGGTACTTTCGTTCGAGCCGGCGTTGCAATCGCCCAGTGCAGAGAGCTCTAGCGCTTTTCCGACGGCACCAACTACACCCCATGCGACACAAACACGTGTTTACACGCCAATCTGTCGCATCAGGTGCAGTCTGTGCACGTAAACTACCCCGACCACCGCACCAACTCCACCTCGCGGCGTAGCTTATCCTCCTCAGACAATGCGCGAACCGGGACAGCGGGTGTCGCTCGGGTGCGAGGCCTCAATGCATCCTCGCCACCCTGACGGAACCTGCAACCTACTTGGAAACCTGTTTGGACGAACTCATTGCGAACTCGCGAGCCAAGTCAATGTGCTTCTCGCCAGCTAAGGCGCGGGTCACGACCTCACGTTTGACCTCGAATGAATATGTCTTGCGCGTCTTGTTGTGCACACGACATAGCCTGCCATGCAGTAGTCACTGTTAATACAACTGCTCAACAACACCATGCATCAGATCAAAACGGCGAGCGCACGCCGTCACCTCAAGGCCTTGCTCAAACAAATCCACCCACGCCCGACGTGGATATTCCGACAAAGTCCGCCACATCACACCACGCCCCCCTCAAGAACACAAACAAAACCAGGAAAGTGTCCAAAAACGGGGTCCACTCCATGGGATCTGGGTTTTGTCGCCTCGTATGACGTTGTTGGTCGCGCACGAGGTGCGGGCTGGCGGGTTTGGCCGTGTGAGGCGATTATTTCGCGCCGTCGGGTCGAGTTTCGTCGCCTTGTATGACCGTGACGGCAACTGGAGTGGCACCGTGAACGCTGCTGACAGCTGTAGCGAGAGTCGCAGGGAAAGCTGTATCGGTAGAAGCTCTGTGCAGAGCTATCGACTACACGATGAAGAGGGTGACCGTCGATCCCTTTTTCACAACCGTGCCAGCATCGGGATCCGTGTAACGCGCGGTCCCGAACACGCCACCGAGCACGCGTTGAACCGTGACATTCAGGCCGGCGGCTTCCAAGATTCGCTTCGCTTCAGCTTCCTGCTTACCCGTAATGGAGGGGACTTCAACTGTTTCTGGCCCCTTAGAAACGACATATTCGACCTTGTCGCCCTTATAAAGAGTCGTGCCAGCTGCTGTTGTCTGGGAAATCAAGGAGCCTTCGGCGACACTGTCCGAGTACTCTTCGCTTGGAGACGCGACCAATCCCAGTGCCTCGATCGCAGCCTGAGCATCAGCGCTACTCATCGCCATGAGGTCCGGAACCGTCAGTGGTTCTCGACCCTTCGAGACAACAACATCGATTTTCGTATCGTGGGGGATCGACGTATCGGGATCCAAGGACTGAGAAATGACGATATCCTTGGCGACCTCTTCCGAATACTCTTCGTTGATTGTGCCCACGGCTAAACCAGCATCGATGAGCAGAGTCTCAATCTCAGACTTGTTCTTTCCAACAAGATCGGGCACAGCTCGCATATCGATGCCTTTGGAGGTTGTTACGCGAACCTCGGCGTTCTTGTGAACAGGCTGCCCGCCATCGGGATCAGAAGAAATGACGATACCGGATTGGACGGTGTCAGAGAACGCTTCCTCTTCAATCACTCCAAGCCCAAGAGCTGCAAGCTCTGACTTCACGGCCTGTGAGGAACGCCCAGCTGTTTGAGGCATGGTCAAGTACGAGCCGGGGCCGTACTCGTTCCACCACCACCAGCCACCTACGCCACCGATGATGGCGACGAAGGCAATGATGGCTAGGAACTTGCCGATGAACGAACGGCGATTCTTTTTTGGAGAATGCATCGCTCCTTGCACTCCAGCAGCCTGGACAACAGTGCGGGACGTGGAATGACCATTCGGGGGAAGTGAAGACGTCACACCCAGATGCTCCCAAGTGGCCGTTTCTCCCGCAGAAGAGGCAACTTTTGGTGCAACGTCGGCTCGACGAGTAAGGATCTCTTCCGGCAGTCCAATTTCGACGCGAGAGAGGAGCTCAAGTGCTTCACCGGCGTCTGTTGGTCGCTCATCAGGATTCGTCGCAGCTAACGCTGAAATAAAGTCATCAATTTCGCGAGGCAACCAGCTGACCAGAGTCGACGGCATCGGAATTGGATCATTCACATGATGCGTAGCAATCTGGATAGCGTTTTCGCCTTCCCACGGCACTGAACCCGTGAGCATTTCAAACGCCATGATGCCAACGGCGTAAAGGTCGGTGCGCTGATCAACGTCGTGTGACAGGGCAACTTCCGGAGCAATGTAGGCCACGGTTCCCAGCATTGAACCAGTGGTCGAAAGTGACACTTCAGAGGCCGCGCGCGCTAAACCAAAATCGGTCACGCGAGCAGGCGGATCTGCGGGAACAAGGACGTTTTCTGGCTTGATGTCGCGGTGGATCACACCAACACGATGAGCGGCTCTCAGTGCGTCAAGAACGTCGTGAACGTAGGACAGGGTTTGCCCAACGGTAAAAGAACCTTGTTCGTTTAAGACAGTGCGAAGGTTTGGTCCGTCGATGAGCTCCATGACCAAGAATCCCTGACCAGCAACAACACCCTGATCGAAAACCGAGACGACACCGGGGTGAATGATGCGGGCAGCGGATCGCGCTTCGCGACGGAAACGAGCAACGTAATCCTGTGACTGGGCAAGATGCGGATGCATGATCTTCAAAGCAACCGGGCGCTCCAAGCGTTCGTCTTGTGCCACGTACACGGTTGCCATTCCGCCGCGAGCCAGCAGGTGGATCACGCGATAGCGCGAGTCAATAAGCATTCCTAGAAGCGGATCAATCTGGTCGCTCGTAGGGGATGAAAGATCGTTGGGCTCGGGTGATTCAGGCGCAACAAGATGCCCTGGTAGGGTCTGCAGGCGCTCAGTCGGCTGCGAACCAGCGTCAGGGGTGCGTCGGTCTGAATCAAAATCGGTCACGTTCGGATTGTATTAGAGGGGCGCCGTAGTGGGCGTACGCAAGACGGCGCGCCATGTGAGTTCGTGCGCTCAGCGCCTAGGGACGAGGCCGAGGGAGCGTTTGACGGCTAGGCTGAGAACATGACCCAGAATGTGGAAACTATTTCGTTTGAAGAAGCCGGTCGTCTGTTGGGCGTCGAAGAACGCCGGATCAAGCAGTTTGTGCGCGATCATGTTTTGTTTGCCGTGAAGGGCGAGAACGGCAAGCCTGCGATTCCTCGTGAAATCATTGTCTTAGGTGCAAACGGCTGGGAGCCACTGTTCAGCCTTCCCGGCACGCTGACGCTTCTGGAGGACGACGGTTTTACGCCCGAAGAAGCGGCTGCGTGGTTGTACACCGTTCAAGACGAGCTCGGTGAAACGCCCATGGAAGCCCTGTTGAAGGGGCGCCACCACAAGGTCAATTCAATCGCCTCAACTCTGGCGTTCTGAAATTATTCCGACCCGCGCTTGAACAAAGAACGAGGCTCGCTCATGTGCGTTGCCTCGTTCTTTTCATTATCGCAGAAGGCAAATCTGAACGCGTAAGGCGACTGGTTACGCCGTACGGGCGGTGACGATCTCAGCCAACTCGGTCAGATCGCGACGCTGGTCTTCAGTGAATGGATAGGCGTCAAAACCGCGATGGCCTTCCTTCACTAGAGAATCGATCAGCGACTCGTGGGCGCGTCGACCACGTTCTTCAATAATCGTCGCGCACTGGGCAATCGCTTCATCCGAAGCATCCTCATCGCCGAGCACTGAGAGCAGAGTGCGACGTTCGTCTACAGTCGCATGAGACCACGCCAAAGAAAGCAATACGGTTCGTTTGCCTTCACGCAGATCATCGCCGGCAGGCTTGCCCGTGGTTGCCGGGTCGCCGAAAATCCCCAGATCGTCATCGCGAAGCTGGAAAGCGATACCCCACGGAGTGAGGATAGAGTCCAACGCCTGGATCAACTCGGGTGAACCACCGCCGGCAATCGCCCCGAGAATCGCCGGATGGACGATCGAATAATGCGCGCTCTTGTGGAGGACAACCTCCATGACATCCTCGACGCTGATGGCTACGTCATCTTCGACGTCCAACGGAAGATTTTCTGCTCGGATATCAAGGTATTGCCCCAAGCCCACTTCCGCGTGCATCGTTGTAAAACGCTGCATGAGCAAGAAGGCGCGCTCTGGGTCCAACGCCGAGCACTGAGAATTGACCGCGGCCTGGGCGGCGGAGAACAACAGGTCACCGACAAGAACAGCGCCGGCGGCGCCGAATGCGGTTGCAGACCCTTCCCAGCCTCTATCGCGATGAATCCCAGCAAGGCGAACATGGGGAGTGGGGGCTCCGCGACGCGTATCAGCATGGTCAATGAGATCGTCGTGCGCCAATGCTGAGGCTTGGTAGAGCTCAAGGCCGGCTGCCAACGCCGAAAGGTCAAGATCCGGATCATCCAGCGGACGTTGCAAGGCCAACGAAGCCCCGAAATATGCCAGAAGTCCGCGGAAGCGCTTGCCTGACTGGATCGATGCGACGCAGGTCTGCGTAAATTCATCCGAGACTCGTGACGTGCCGATTTCGTCCATCACAGCGATCAGATGATCGTGAGTCGCATTGTCGATGATGGGGCGGAGTTCGGCGAACTGTGCGGCAAGTATTTCCATAGGTCACACTGTAGCGTGACAAGCACAAATGTGGTGCTGGTCATTATTGTTTCGCTTTTGGTGAGCTACATCATTAAAAATAGGGGTTGACAGGTGGGCTCATCAGGAAAATTTGCACTATCGGACTATAATTAAAAGCAGATTTTCAGCGCCCGAATCGGCGCGAAGAAGTCCCCATTTTCTGCGAAAGGGATAGGTGTGGCCGGATCGAGCACTACCAAGGGGTCCAAGACTACTTCCAAGGCCAGCAAGGTTGATGAAACAGTAGAGGTAGAAAAGACCGCACCAGCAACGAAGAAGCGTGCTTCGAAGGCTGTGACTCAAAAGGCTACCGACAAAGCTACCAAGGCTCCCACAAAGAAGACCGCGCTCCGCACGGCGAAGAAGACTGCGGAAGCTGGCGACGTCACTCCCGAAGAGAAGCCTGCTCAGAAAACGACTCGACGTACCGCGAAGAAGGTCGCCGACGAAGCTGTAAAAGCTTCGTCTGAAGCTGAAGCCACCAAGGCTCCTGCGAAGAAGACCACGCGTCGTACCACGAAGAAGGCTACGGAAGCTGGCGACGTCGCTCCCGAAGGCAAGCCTACGAAGAAGACGACTCGTCGTACCACGAAGAAGGCCGGCGAATCTGTCGAGCTTCAAGAAGGCAAGTCCGCGAAGAAGACAACTCGTCGCACGACCAAGAAGACTGTCGAGGTCGCAGAGACCCAAGAAGGCAAGTCCGCGAAGAAGGCTACGCGTCGTACCAAGAAGGCTGCAGAGGCTGGAGAGGTTCAAGAAGATAAACCTGCGAAGAAGACGACTCGTCGCACGACCAAGAAGACTGTCGAGGTCGCAGAGACCCAAGAAGGCAAACCTGCGAAGAAGACGACTCGTCGCAAGAAGAAGGACGAGCCCAAGGTTGAAGAACCGGCAATTGAAGAGTCTGAAGAAGAGACTGAAGACGATATCGACGATGCTGATATCGATCTGAACGACGAAGAAGAACTCGACGATACCGAAGACACCGATGGCGACGATACGTCAGATGATGAAGACGAATCTGAAGAGGGAGATGAAGAGTCCAAGCCCAAGTCGGAAGTCGTTGAGGTAACAACGTCGAAGGCAAAGACGAAGGGTAGCTTCGTCGTTTCCGACTCCGACGAGTCCGATGAGCCCGTCCAGCAGGTGACCGTCGCGGGTGCAACCGCGGACCCGGTCAAGGACTACCTCAAACAGATCGGCAAAGTTTCGCTGCTGAACGCAGAGCAGGAAGTTGACCTTGCTCGCCGTATCGAAGCTGGCCTCTATGCCGAATACAAGCTGAAGAACGAAGCCGATTCGATGACGGCGAAGGAACGTCGTGAGCTGCACTTCATGGCATCCGACGGTCAGCTGGCGAAGAACCACCTGCTGGAAGCAAACCTGCGTCTGGTCGTTTCGCTGGCTAAGCGTTACACAGGTCGTGGCATGCAGTTCCTGGATCTGATCCAGGAAGGTAACCTCGGTCTGATTCGTGCAGTTGAGAAGTTCGACTACACGAAGGGCTACAAGTTCTCCACCTACGCAACCTGGTGGATTCGTCAGGCGATCACGCGTGCGATGGCTGACCAGGCTCGCACGATCCGTATTCCTGTCCACATGGTTGAGGTCATCAACAAGCTTGCTCGCGTCCAGCGCCAGATGCTTCAGGATCTTGGTCGTGAACCCACGCCGGAAGAACTGGCGAAGGAACTCGACATGACGCCCGAAAAGGTCGTCGAGGTTCAGAAGTACGGTCGCGAACCGATCTCGCTTCACACTCCGCTGGGTGAAGATGGCGATTCTGAGTTCGGCGACCTGATTGAAGACTCTGAAGCAATCGTTCCCGCCGACGCGGTGTCGTTCACGCTTCTTCAAGAACAGCTCCACAACGTGCTCGACACCCTGTCGGAACGTGAAGCTGGCGTTGTGTCGATGCGTTTCGGTCTGGGCGATGGCCAGCCGAAGACCCTGGATGAGATCGGCAAGGTCTATGGCGTGACGCGCGAGCGTATTCGTCAGATCGAGTCGAAGACGATGTCGAAGTTGCGTCACCCGTCGCGTAGCCAGGTGCTTCGCGATTACCTCGACTGATCGCCTCGCGGTTGTCTTATCTCAGTAACGGTGCGGTGACTCATCTCATGGTCACGAAACGATGAAATCACTAAGTGTCAAGTCGCCGATGGGCTCGAACAGTTAGAACATAGTTGCATGCTCTCGGGTTTTCTCATCATGGCCTTTGTTCTTCTGCTCGTTGTGGTTATCGCTGTTGCGGTGATCGTTGGTTTGGCACTTGAGCGTCGCCCTGCGTCCATTTGGCAGGAACATCTTCGTGACCAGCGTGAGAAGCTGACGAATGCTCCCGAAAATGATGCCGATCCTGTGTCACCTCACTCGACAACGTTGACGGATCTGATGGGTGATACGTCGTCGATGAAGAACGCGTATTTTGATGCGGATCGTTTGCCCGGCGTTGATCGTATTGAACGTGTGACGGATCGTTTTGAAGCGATGCAGGAGCACCGCAAGGCAGGCAAGGAAGCTTCGGCCGAGTAAACGTTGCCTAGCGTGCCACTAGTGTTCGACTACGTTAGGTTCAACCAATAAGTGGAACTTGATAGCGTCCATGGGAGATGATGAGCCCATGGACGCTGTTCTTTCATTTTTAAGCTCTCCGGCGGGCATTGCGTGTATTGCATTGCTCGTCGTTGTCATCGTGGGCGTTGGTATTGGAGTTGCGCGTAGCTCGAAGAAGTCCGTGCCGACTATGACGCCTGCTGCTCCGGCCACGCCAGTTACGGCCGCGCCGACAACTCCTGCGGATGAGGCCCTTGCAGATGCACCTGATGCGCGCGGTAGTCCGTCGCTGATCGACGAGGCCGCCTCTTTATCTCCGACGTCCGAACCTGTCGTAGATGGAGGGCAAGACCAGGTAGTAGCACCTGTTGAAGAGCCTGTCGAAGCACCTGAACTGTCAGTTGAGGTTCCTGAATCAGTGCCGAGCCGTATGGCTCGCCTGCGTTCGCGCCTGTCGCGTTCGGGTACGCTGGGCAAGGCTATCGTTTCGGTGTTGTCCCGTGGTGAGCTGAAAGCCGCTGACTGGGAAGAAGTCGAAGATACGCTTCTTGTCGCTGATCTTGGTCTTGAAGCGACCGACACGCTGATTGAAGCACTGAAGAATCGCGTGGCCGTTGAAGGTGTTCACGACACTGATTCCATTAAGAGGTTCCTTTCCGAAGAGCTTCTTGCGCTGGTTGATCCTGCGATGGATCGTAGCCTGCATCTTGATCGTCAGGGCGACAATGGTGAGCTTCCCGCATCGATTCTGATGGTTGGCGTGAACGGCACTGGTAAGACGACGACCGTTGGCAAACTGGCTCGCGTTCTCGTTGCCGAAGGCAAGAGCGTTTTGCTGGGTGCAGCTGATACCTTCCGTGCTGCTGCCGGCGAACAGCTGGGCACGTGGGGCGAACGCGTTGGTGTTGAGGTCGTTGCTTCTGATCGCGAGGGCGCAGATCCGGCTTCGGTTGCTTTCGATGCTGTCAAGGCTGGCGCAGACAAGAATATTGATGTCGTGCTGGTTGATACCGCTGGTCGTCTGCAGACGAAGTCGACGCTGATGGATGAGCTTGGCAAGGTCAAGCGTGTCATGGAAAAGCAAGCTCCCGTCAACGAGGTTCTGCTGGTCCTTGATGCGACCACCGGTCAGAACGGTATGAAGCAGGCTGAGGTTTTCGCTGAGGTTGCTGGAGTGACCGGCATTGTCCTGACCAAGCTCGATGGTTCTGCGAAGGGTGGCATTGTTGTCTCCGTGCAGAAGGCTCTTGGTGTTCCGGTGAAGTTCGTTGGCCTGGGTGAAGGCGCTGACGATCTTGCTCCATTCGATCCGCAGGGCTTCGTTGACGCCATTGTGAATGGCTGACACTCTTCGAATTGCACGCTAGGTGGGGCACTCTCACGCCGTGTGAGGCTGCCCCGCCTACGGCTCTGAATAGCCCGCGTGCGATAGGCTTTGACCAGTAAGCGAGGTTGCGGCCTCGTACCCCTTTTGCTTTCCACCTTTTGGGAGACTCAACGTGTTCGGAAATCTGTCGGATCGGCTGACTCAGTCTTTTAAACAGCTTCGCTCTCGTGGCGTACTGACCGAATCAGATGTTGACCAGACAATTTCAGAGATTCGTCGCGCCCTGATTGACGCTGACGTTGCTCTTCCCGTTGTTCGTCAGTTCACCAACGAGGTCCGCGAGAAGGCCTACGGTGCGGCGCGTTCGAAGGCCCTAAACCCCGGACAGCAGGTCATTCGAATCGTCAACCAGGAACTGGTTGAGATTCTGGGCGGCGAAACTCGTGAACTGAAGTTTGCCGATCGTGGTCCGACGGTCTTCATGCTTGCCGGTCTACAGGGTGCCGGTAAGACGACGCTTGCCGGAAAGCTCGGTAAGTGGCTCCGCGAAGAAGGCAAGTCCGTTCTTCTTGTTGCTTCTGACCTTCAGCGCCCGAATGCAGTGAACCAGTTGCAGGTTGTGGGTGAGCGTGCTGGTGTTCAAGTGTGGGCACCCGAACCCGGTAACGGCGTTGGTGATCCGGTGCAGGTCGCACGCTCGGGTCTGAACCACGCGATTGAAAACGGCATTAACGTGGTCATCGTCGATACCGCGGGTCGTTTGGGTGTCGACGAAGAAATGATGGCTCAGGCTGTCGCGATCCGTGATGCCGTTCAACCGCACGAAATCATGTTCGTGCTCGACGCGATGGTCGGTCAGGATGCCGTCCAAACGTCGACCGCGTTCCGCGATGGCGTGGGTTTCACAGGTGTTGTCCTGTCGAAACTCGACGGTGACGCCCGCGGTGGTGCTGCGCTCTCCGTGCGAGGCGTGACCGGTGCGCCGATCCTGTTCGCGTCCACGGGTGAGAACCTCGATGACTTTGAGCGCTTCCACGCTGACCGTATGGCGTCACGCATCCTCGATATGGGCGATATCCTCACCCTGATCGAGCAGGCAGAAAAGAAGCTGGACGCCGAAGAAGCCGAGCGCATGGCGCAAAAGGCGATGGCCGGCGAACTGACTTTGGGTGACTTCCTCTCGCAGTTGCAGCAGGTGAAGAAGCTCGGCTCGATGAAGAAGATGCTCGGTATGATTCCTGGCGCAGGCCAGATTCGCGAGCAGATTGAAAACTTCGATGAACGCGAGGTCGACCGTATTGAGGCGATTGTCCGTTCGATGACGCCCGCGGAACGCGAAGATGTTTCGCTACTGAACGGTTCGCGTCGTGCGCGTATTGCACGAGGCTCCGGTGTGACGGTTGCTGACGTGAACTCGCTGGTCAAGCGCTTTGAAGCTGCCAAGGCCATGATGGGTCAGATGGGCGCGATGGGCGGAGTACCCGGCTTCGGTAACATGCCCGGCCAGGGCGGTAAGGCGAAGCAGAAGGCGAATGCGCGTGCCGCTCAGGCAAAGCGTGCGAAGGTGAAGAAGAAGGCACGTTCCGGTAATCCTGCGAAACGTCGCCAGCAGGAGCTTGAGGCTCTTCTTCCGCCCGAACAACGTTCGTCTGCGCCCGCTGCAGGATCCGCATTCGGCGGTGCGCCTGCTCGTGAACCGACCGCTCGTCCGTCGATGGATGATCTGCCAGACGACATCAAGCGCATGATGGCCGGCCTCAAGTGATCTTTCAGGGATCGCTACTCTGGTCCGCGACCTCCGGCTCACCGGCATCGTGGACAACCGGTTCGTGGAAGATTGATGCTTCCGGCATCACCATGATCGACGAGGCCGGGACGACAGGTTCGGACTTCACCGGCTTTGCGGTGCCCGGATTCGTTGACTCTCACGCCCATATTGGCGTTGGATCAGATGGGCCCGTGGGCCTTGAAGAGCAAGAAGTGCAGGCGTGCGCTCAGAGGAACACGGGTGTCTTGGCTCTGCGCGATTGTGGCGCTCCCGTTGATAACCGTTGGTTGGATTCACGCGATGACCTGCCGAAACTGATTCGAGCAGGACGTCATATTGCTCGTCCCAAGCGATACATTCGTGGCATGCCCATTGACTGCGAGAATCTCGCTGATCTTCCGGACCTCGTCGCTGAGCAGGCGAAACGGGGCGACAGCTGGGTGAAACTGGTCGGCGACTGGATTGATCGCTCGAATGGTGCAGATTCTGACCTCGATCCGCTGTGGCCGACGGAGGTTCTTATTGATGCCGTTGCAGCTGCCCACGAAAACGGTGCGAAAGTGGCGGTTCACTCCTTCGCTCACGCGACGATCGATTCACTTCTTGAAGCGGGCGTCGACGACATTGAACACGCGACGGGCATGGACGCGGATCAAGCAGATGAGGCCGCGCGCAGGGGAGTGCTGGTCACTCCGACGCTACTTCAAGTTGAATTGTTCAAGGACTTCGCTGATCAGGCCGGAGCGAAATACCCCGTATACGCTGCGACCATGTCTCGTATGTACGACGAGCGTCGCGAGCATTTCGCAATGCTCCGGGAATTCGGCGTCACCTTGGTGATGGGTACTGATTCTGGTGGCTACCAAGAGCATGGGACGATCGGTAAAGAGTTTGAACTCTGGCTGGATCGGGGAGTATCGCGCTTAGAACTGATCGATGTCGCCACATGGAAGTCCCGCATTGCACTGAACTTTGAGCAGTTGAGCCCGGGTGCCAGTGCGGATCTTCTGATCTACCGCGAGGATCCGCGAACAAGCGGTGCATTGGATCAGCCCGACCACGTCGTGATCAACGGGCAGCTGGTTTACTCGCGTTCCTGAATTGCTCTTTGCTTCGAACGTGACCGATTCCACGGCGGTTTGAAGCGTGTGCTGAGCCCCAGATTTGGGGCATCGGGCGCCAACTATGGCACAATTGAGGGCGTACTCGGGCACTGGAGGACCCTCTCACCTTCTTTGACCGCGTCCCGGAACAAACACCGACCTGTGTTTCCCACCGGGGAAGTGCACGTTCCAACTCTGAACTAGAAACAGGAGTGACCACACAAGTGGCAGTTCGCATTCGTTTGAAGCGCGTGGGCAAGATTCATGCTCCCGCATACCGTGTTGTCGTCGTCGATTCGCGCAAGAAGCGTGACGGTCGCGTCATCGAAGAGATCGGTCTGTACGACGCACAGCCGAACCCGTCGATCATCCGCATCGACTCGGATCGCGCTCAGTACTGGCTGGGTGTTGGCGCACAGCCGTCCGACCAGGTTCGTAACCTGCTCGTCCTGACCGGCGACATCGCAAAGTTCAACGGCAAGAAGGATGCGGTTTCCCGCGTCAAGGTTGCCGAGTCTGACAAGGCTGGCGCAGCTGCTGAAGCTGTCAAGGCTGCAGAAGCAGAAGCCGAAAAGTCGAAGGCTGCTCAGGCAGCTGCAAAGGCAGAGGCTGAAGCAGAAGCAAAGGCCGCCGCTGAAGCTAGCGAGGCTGAAGCAAAGGCAGCAGAAGTTGAAGCTGAAGAAGCTTCGGCTGAAGCTGGCGAGGAAGCCTGATCATGCTGGCTGATGCGCTTGAGCACCTCGTCTCTGGAATCGTCGACCACCCGGAAGATGTTCGGGTTTCGGCTCGTTCCATGCGACGCGGTCACCTTCTTGAGGTTCGGGTCAATCCCGATGACCTCGGTCGTGTGATTGGTCGTAGTGGTCGCACCGCTCGCGCTCTGCGCACGGTGATGGGCGCTCTTTCAACGCGCGGTCCTATTCGTGTTGACGTTGTCGACACGGATCGCGAGTAAGCGCTCGCAAACAAAACTCATGTGGAGGGGCTCAGTTTTGAGCCCCTCCACTGTTTTATTTCTCCCACGGATATGGGCGGTAAACAGAATGCAGACCGATTCGCTGGCCGTGGGATACTAGAAGCCAATACGTCACTTCTCGGTGTACACAACTTAAGGATGAAGGACACACTATGCAGATGACCGCAGGCATCATCGGGCCAGCTCATGGCCTTCGTGGTGAAGCAATGGTGGAAGTACGTTCCGACGATCCTGAGATCTGGGCACCCGGCTTTGTCTTCGATGTACTGGGAGAGCCTGAAATGGAACTGACGGTTCGCAGTGCGCGTATGCACAAGGATCGCCTGCTTGTTGGCTTCGAGGAACTGTCAACCCGCGAACAGGTAGAGGCTCTGCGTGGCAAGAAGCTTCTGGTCGAAGAAACTGAAGAAGAAGACGCATGGTATCCGCATCAACTAAAGGGATGCGTAGCCGTGACGCCCGATGGTTTGGCACTGGGAACAGTGACTGGCCTGCAATTTGGAATGGCTCAGGATCTTCTTCTGGTCAAGCCCGTCAGCGGAGCAACAGTCATGGTGCCTTTCGTTGAAGAGCTTGTTCCTGAGGTTGACATTGAGAATAAGCGCGTCACTCTGACTCCGCCTCCCGGGTTGTTTGATGATGACTATGTCGACGCATCGGATAGGAATTCCAACTGATGAGGATCGACCTTTTCTCGATTTTCCCCGAATACTTCGCGCCCGTGCATCTGTCTCTGCTGGGCAAGGCACACGAGACTGGCCTCGTCGATGTGCATGTCCACGATCTACGCGATTGGACGCACGACGCACACCGCACCGTTGACGACACCCCGTACGGCGGTGGCGCGGGCATGGTGATGATGCCGACCGTGTGGGGAGAGGCTCTCGACGAGGTCATTGCTGAGTGCTCTGCTGGGCAAGACCAGGACGTTGCGCAACGTCGTGTTCTTGCGATTCCAACACCGTCCGGTATCCCGTTGACGCAGGCAACCGCACGCAATCTGACTAACGTCGATCAGCTGATGATCGCCTGCGGACGATACGAAGGGATTGATCAGCGTGTGGCCGATCACTACCGCGCGTCCGGTGTCGAGGTTCTTGAGTACTCGATCGGCGACTATGTGTTGAACGGTGGGGAAGTGGCGGCGCTCGTGCTTGTGGAAGCGGTGACGCGTCTACTCGACGGTTTTATGGGGAACCCTCAGTCGCTCGAGGAAGAATCCCATGAGAACGGTCTGTTGGAGTACCCGACGTACACGAAGCCTCGTTTGTGGCGTGATATCGAGGTGCCTGACGTTCTTCTCAGTGGCGATCACGGGCGGATCGAACGCTGGCGACGCGACCTGTCGCTGAAGCGGACGCTCGAGCGCAGGCCGGATTTGATTGCTCAGTTGCAGTACGAGGATCTCGATTCAGCTGACAAAGAGTTTCTTGCTACCCGCGGGCACCTCGTCACACCTAGCGGGCACCATGCGGTTTCGATTCGAGTGGCTCAGGCACACGATGGAGAACCTCTTGCCGCACTTGCGGCGCGTACGTTCCCGGACGCCTGTCCCGACTTCCTTTCTGATGAAGCAATCGCAGCGTTTATCGGCGACCAGCTATCGCCCGAAGCATGTGCTCGATTCATCGCTCAGCCGGAACGATACCGCGTGCTGGTCGCCGAAATCGACGGTGAACTGGGCGGATACACCCTGTCGATCATCGGCGAAGACGCGATTGAAAAAGACATGGTGCGACCCGGACGTATCGAAGCGTCGGACGCCTACCTGTCCAAGTGCTACACGGATTCCACATGGCGTGGAAGTGGTCTGGCGGGCGCTCTACTTGAAGCAGCAGTGGCGGACGTTGAAGCTTCCAATACAGCCCCGCGCTTAGTTTTAGCAACAAACACCGGCAACCTTCGCGCTCAAAAGTTCTACAAGAAGCACGGCTTCAAAAAGAAGGCACGTCGCACGTTCAACGTCGGGGGAGTAATGAACTCAGACGTTGTCCTCGTGCGGAATCTCACCGTTCGATAAACGTAGTCGTACCTCGCCGACAGTGGGCAGCGCCTGGCGAATGTGGCACACTTGAACACGGTGCATTCGAGTGCAACCTGCCGCAGGGGGACACTCACATGAATGCCCGGTGAAGAAAGCGCAGGCTCCGCCTGCCGTATTCGACGCAACTGACCTGCGGCAGAAGTGTCAAGGAGTAAACATGCAGAAGCTGGACGCAGTCGACGCCGCTTCCCTTCGTTCCGATCTTCCCTCGTTCCGCGCCGGTGACACCGTCAAGGTTCACGTGAAGGTTATTGAAGGAAGCCGTTCCCGTATCCAGGTCTTCCAGGGTGTTGTTATTGCCCGTCGCGGTCACGGCGTCTCTGAGACGTTCACCGTCCGCAAGGTCTCCTTCGGTGTTGGTGTGGAGCGTACGTTCCCGCTGCATGCACCGACGATCGACCACCTTGAGGTCGTCACTAAGGGTGACGTCCGTCGTGCAAAGCTCTACTACCTGCGTGAGCGTCACGGCAAGGCTGCCAAGATTAAGGAACACCGTTCGGGCAGCGCAGAGTGAAACTCTGAGCATGACCACTGCGTGCCCGGTGCCCTTCGGGGCGCCGGGCTTGCGTGTTCGTATGCCAACCGGTGTTGGCATCTCCTCTGAAAAGTGAAGGACTACGAGTGACTGACAGTGATTACGCCATCGATTCTGATGGGGATACCGGTTCGGGTGGCTTTTTTGCTTGGATTCGTGAACTTGCCCTGATCGTGGTCGTGGCGTTCGTGATCTTCACTCTGCTCCGCGTTTTTATCGTCCAAGTGTTTTGGATTCCCTCCGCGTCCATGCGCGACACCCTGGTGGAAAATGACCGTATCGCAGTCTCACGTATCGCGGCACACACGGGAAATATTGAGCGCGGTGACGTGGTTGTTTTTGACGATCAGTTGGACTGGCTCCCGTCGAATCTTTCAACCGGTGATTCTTTTGCCAATGCCGTCGGTAGATTTGTTGGTTTTCTTCCCGGTGGTTCAGATAAAACACTTGTGAAACGCGTGATCGGTGTGGGCGGTGACCACGTCACTTGTTGCACGGCCGAAGGCAAGGTTGCAGTGAACGGTGTGCCCGTGGACGAACCCTACATTGCTGACGGTCAGCTTCCCTCTGACATTTCTTTCGATATTACGGTTCCCCAGGGCACGCTGTGGGTCATGGGTGATAACCGTGGTAATTCAGCGGATTCTCGCTACCACATGGGTTCTGGTGAAACACCTTACGTTCCCGAAGACGCGGTTGTTGGCACCGTGAGCGCAGTTATTTGGCCGACGTCGCATTGGAAGGTTGGCCTGAATCGTCGCGACGTTTTTGCTGGTATTCCCGATGCCCAGTGATGCGACGCGCGATGTCGAACGTGAACTCCTTACCCACTATGACGTTGTCATTGGAATGGACGAGGTGGGGCGTGGCGCAATTGCAGGGCCCGTCGTCGTGGGGGCGTGCCTTGTCACGGGGGACGAGGCCCCTCAACCAGCGGGGCTTCGCGACTCGAAACAGTTGAGCGAAAAAAGACGCGTCGCCTTGGAGCCTCTGGTGTGCCGGTGGGCGACGTCTGTTGGTGTGGGTTTTGCTTCGAATGATGAAGTCGACGCCCACGGAATCATTGTTGGCCTGCGTTTGGCTGGTATGCGTGCTCTGCAACAGTTGGATATTCCCAATGGCGCACGCGTGATTGTCCTGCTTGATGGGACGCATAATTGGCTGACGCGATCCGACGATTTGTTTTCTCCGATTGATGACGCACCCTACCCGGACATTGAGGTGCCAAACGTTGTCACCCGCGTCAAGGCTGACGCATCATGCTCGGTCGTGGCCGGCGCATCCGTTGTTGCGAAGGTCAGACGTGACGAATGGATGAAAACACTGGAAGATCCGGGATACGACTGGGCCTCGAACAAAGGCTATTCTTCGGCAAAACACATTGACGCTCTTGGGCGACTGGGGGTTTCTCCTCTTCATCGTCGTTCGTGGAATCTTCCCGGCACTGGGCACGCCGAGCGCGCCTGAAGGGCCAGGAACAATTTGTTAGGCATGATTGAACCGTGAGTGAAGACATCGAAAGCTACGAAAACTCTCTGGAACTTGAACTTTTCCGCGAGTACAGGGATGTCATTGGCTTATTTAAGTACGTGGTCGAAACCGAACGCCGTTTCTACCTCTGCAATCAGGTCGATGTTCAAGCCCGCCCAGTTGGTGGGGATATTTACTTTGAGCTCACGCTGACTGACGCGTGGGTGTGGGACATTTACCGTTCCTCGCGTTTCGTGCGTTCTGTCCAGGTCATCACCTACAAAGACGTGAACGTCGAAGAATTGACCAAGCCAGAGCTGAACCTCTGACCCCTTCGGTGGGCTATCCACAATTTCAGGTGGGTGCCACTTATCCACAATTTCGCTTTCGCTGACTTTCTCTCTGTGCTTTCCTGACTGACGCTTGGTGCGGAGGTCAGTATGGGAAACGATTTTCGCCGTCGGCTCGGAGTGTTAGGCGAGGCCACTGCGACGCGCTTTATCAGCGAAGCCGGTCTGCAGGTTATTGATCGAAATTGGCGCAACGGCAGGGCAGGCGAGCTCGACATCATTGCGACGGACGGCTCGAACACGATTGTCATCGAAGTCAGAACCCGCTTTGGGAACGCAAAGGGGAGCGCGCTCGAATCAGTTGATGATCGAAAGGTCAGGCAACTACGTTCGCTGTCGGTTGCTTGGGCACGATCATATGAGTGCCGTGGACACGTGCGCGTTGACATTGTTGCGATCACTGTCGATCCGGCAATGCGTGTAGTCGTTGAAGAGGCTGGTCCAGATGCGGACTTACGTGACTACGGTGCGCACATCGCGTGGATTCGAGGCATCGCATGAACGCCTCGCTTGCACACATTGATTCAATTGGACTTGTGGGCATAGAAGGCCATCGGGTGCGCGTCGAAGCACACGTGGGGCGCGGACTGGTCAAGTTCACTCTGGTTGGCCTGCCGGACGCGTCTTTGCGTGAAGCGAAAGACCGGGTTCGCTCGGCGTTGCAGTCCTGCAACTTGGAAGTGATGGACGCGCATATCACCGTGAACCTGTCGCCGGCGGGTCTTCCAAAGTCTGGTTCGGGGTTTGATCTTGCGATTGCCATCGCAGTGCTTCAAGCTGCGGGTTCACTGAAAAGACAGGCATTTGTAGGCGCTGCTCTATTAGGAGAGCTAGCTCTTGACGGCAGTATCCAATCAATCCGAGGAATTCTTCCCGCGGTCTTGTCGGCGAAGAAACTTGGGATTCAACGTGTCATCGTTCCCGCGTCATGCGTCTTAGAAGCTCGTCTTGTCCACGGTATTGATGTCATTGGTTTCGACCACTTAGCTGATCTTGTTACCTGGGCTGGGGGAGATGCTCTGCGTCCGAAAACACCTATCCCGATTTTCCAAGCTCTGCCGACTGAGAGAGTGACAGAAAACGTCGTCGCGGTTTCAGATTTAGCAGATGTACGAGGTCAAGACGGAGCCGTTGACGCGTTAGAGGTGGCTGCCGCGGGAGGTCATCACGTGTTGCTCATCGGTGAAGCCGGCTCTGGCAAGTCAATGCTCGCATCACGTATGCCAACGATTTTGCCGCCGATGGATGATCAAACAGCCCTTATGACATCCGCACTTCATTCCATCGCAGGCCGCCTCGAAGACCACACAACTCTGATGCGCACCCCACCCTTCCAATCCCCTCATCACAGCGTCACAATGCCGGCCCTGATTGGTGGCGGTAGTGGGATTGCGATGCCGGGTGCAGCATCACTGGCACACGGGGGAGTCCTGTTCCTTGACGAGGCAACCGAATTCATTCCCTCGGTCCTCGACGCTCTGCGCCAGCCACTCGAAGAAGGCGTCATCACGATCCACCGAGCCAAAGGACACACCACCTATCCCGCCAGATTTCAACTGATCCTCGCCTCAAACCCCTGCCCGTGTGGTGGCGGAACCAAAGCTCGCCCCTGTCGATGCACATCCATCCAAAAACGCAGGTACATCACACGACTATCAGGGCCCCTGCTTGACCGCATCGATATCACAATCGCAATGCGTGCTCCCACCCGCGCGCAGCTCAACGCCAGCAAACGACGCACATCCGAAGAAGTAGCCGAAAGAGTACTCGCCGCACGCGACAGGGCACGCACACGCCTAGAAGGAACAGGATGGACCCTCAACTGTCAGCTTCCCGGCCCCTGGTTACGACAACACTCGGGCATAGCGCGCACATACATCGACCGCATCGATCAAGGCGTCGACAGAGGAATCCTGTCCATGAGAGGCGCCGATCGCGTCTTACGCCTCATGTGGACCCTCGCCGACCTAGACGAACGATCCACACCCAACGACACCGACCTTGCACAGGCACTACAACTGAGAAACTCAGGAGCACTCGATGCCTTCTATCAGTGAACGCGACCTCGCCTGGGCATGGTGGACATGCATCCAAGAACCCGAAGACGCCCATGCCCACGCTCTACGACTTCACCTGGGACTCATTGAATCAATCGAATGGGTACGCGCCGATTCTCCCGGCCCACTCCCACCACCACTGTCACAGCAGCGAAAAACACTCGAAGACGCCTGGAAACGCTTCAAACCACGAGCACTACGCAACAACGTCAACCAAGAACTCGCGGCAATCCACGCCCTAGGCGGACGCTTCATCAGCCAAGAAGACCCATCCTTCCCCAAAGAACTCACCATCCTTCAAGAATCAACACCACTTGGCCTATGGGTCCGAGGCACACTCCCACACACACGTTCAGTCACCATCGTCGGAGCGAGAGCAACAACAAACCTCGGAATAAGGAACGCTTTCGACATCGCATCCGACCTTGCCGACAGAGGCGATACCATCCTCTCCGGCGGAGCATTCGGCATCGACATCGCCGCCCACAGGGGAACACTCGCAGCAAACGGGCAGACAATTGCCATCCTCGCCGGAGGAGTAGCAAACCCCTATCCCGTCTCTCATACCCGCGACTTCGAAACAATCCTCGAATCGTCAGGAGCCATCGTCTCAGAAGTACCACCAAGCTTCAGACCCGCAAAATGGCGCTTCCTTAGACGAAACAGAATGCTAGCCGCCTGGGGGGATGCCACCATCGTCATCGAAGCATCATCCAGATCCGGTGCCCTCGCAACAGCCAGACGAGCAATGACACTAGGCAAACCCGTAGGAGCAGTCCCCGGACCCATCACCTCACAATCCTCAATGGGATGCCACGAGCTCATTCGCAACGGTGCCACGCTCATCAGAAACGCATCCGACATCCACGAAATGATTGATCCCCTGCACACGCAACTCCAAGGCACACTCTTCGGTGAACCCGTCTGCCCAGATCAGGGAGTCAACGCACTCTCACCCCACGCACGCAGGGCATGGGAAGCCCTTCCCATACGCACCCTCTCAACACTTTCCAACCTCGCTGCAAACGCCGGCATGAGCGAACAGGAAACGTTGCAGGCGCTCGCGGAACTGGAACTTGAGGGGTACGTGCGTTCTAACTCCCGCGGTTGGGCTCGCAAAGGCGGAGCTCGGTGCTGATAATGAAGGCATGAGTGAGTTAGGCATCTTCGACGCATGGGTATCATTCCTGACCCATACGCGCCGGCTGTCTGACCATACGATCACGGCATATTCGGGCGATGTTGCTGGATGTTTTGAGTTCATCGACGTTGACCCGAATCCAACGAACGAGCAACTAGACGCTCGCTTGACGACGCGCCGTCTTCGCCTGTGGCTAGCGAAACTGAGCGAGCAGGGAGCATCACGTTCGACCCTATCACGTAAGACCGCTGCCATACGAAACTTTTGTCGGTGGGCGATTGACCATGACGTGTTGGCTCACGATCCTTCTGCATCGCTTGCGTCTGCTCGCGTAGATCAACGCCTTCCTCAGGTTCTGACATTGAATGATGCTGCAACCCTGATGGACTATGCGCGTGCCCACGCCCGTTCAGGTGATGCGGCAGATGTGCGGAACTGGGCGATTCTTGAACTGATCTATGCGTCGGGAATGCGCATCTCAGAACTAGTTGGGTTGAATCTGACAAGCATCGATTATTCAGGTCACACCGGACGTGTTCTGGGTAAAGGAAACAAAGAACGCGTTGTCCCGCTGACCGATCTTGCCCTCGAAGCCGTACAGACGTGGACGGTTAGCGGACGTCCGCAATTGAGCAATTCTGACTCTGGGAATGCTCTGTTCATTGGTGACCACGGCAAGCGGATCGATGTTCGAGTTGTTCGCTCCATGTTCCATCGCGAAGCTACCCGTGCTGGTGTCCCAGATCTTGCGCCACACGCCCTACGGCACACGATGGCGACCCACCTGCTCGAAGGGGGAGCAGACTTGCGTAGCGTTCAAGAGATCCTGGGCCACTCTTCTTTACAGACCACCCAGCGATACACGCACGTTGATTCAAAACGACTGTCCGCTATCTATGCTCAGGCGCACCCGCGCGCTTAAGTCATTCGTCTACCCTCCAGCTTCGCCCCGTCCACGATTGACGAGGCTATCCGCCCTATTTGCTCCCCTCCCAGGGTTTCAGGGCGAGATTGCCAACTAAGAACCGTAGGGGATCAACGTAGTGATCCCTTGAGGTTTTGGCACCCCAGTGCAGACCTCCTGCTGGCTCATGCCCGGGTCTGAGGGTCGCTATGGGAGTCCCCGCACTGACGTGCTCTCCAACGTTCACAAGAGCATCGACGGGCTCGTATGTTGAACGGACGGGGCCATGGGACAACGAGACAACATTCTTGCCGGCAATCTCGCCGGCCACTTCTACAATCCCGTCAGCCGGGGCATAGATCGTAGCGCCAGCATCGACCTTCAGATCGACTCCGCGATGACCTGAAAGCCACCGTAACGCCGGAGGATCAAAACCCCTGGTCACGCTTACCGCATTCCTGGTCGGCCACTGCCAGTGTTGCCAGATGGATGCGCTGGCCGGCCTCGTCAATAGGAAAGAAAACAGAGCCAAGGCGGCAAAGATCGCCAAAGGAAGACGTGCATAACGGTCATTGTGAAGAAACATGCACTCAATGTCGTTGATCGCGGGCTAAAGGGCGAATGGGGTGAGTACGCATTGTGGATACTCCGTGATCGGGTGGGGCATTTGTGGATAAGTCGCGCGACGAGGGTCACATCAAGTGAAATAGGGAGTATTAGGGCATATGAGATAAGCTATTCGAGCACCTGCTTGCAGGTGACTTCGCGTGCCATTTTCACGTCAGCGGTCTTCCGCGGTGGGCATAAGTTCCAGGTCCTTTCGAGGTGAACTTAAGTCATGGCACCAGGGCTTGCGTACCCGCGCACAGCACGTAACCGAAACCGAGGGTGAAAACCCTCATGATCCCGCAGTTTTGCGGGGAAGGACGATTCAATGGCAGTCGTAACTATGCGTCAGCTCCTCGAGTCCGGTGTCCACTTCGGTCACCAGACCCGCCGCTGGAACCCGAAGATGAAGCGTTTCATCCTCACCGAGCGCAACGGCATCTACATCATCGATCTTCAGCAGACCATTGCTGACATCGATATTGCTTACGATTTCGTGAAGCAGACCGTCGCACACGGTGGCACCATCCTCTTCGTTGGCACCAAGAAGCAGGCACAGGAAGCCGTCGCAGAGCAGGCAACCCGCGTTGGTATGCCGTACGTGAACCACCGTTGGCTCGGTGGTATGCTCACCAACTTCTCCACCGTTTCCAAGCGTCTCCAGCGCCTCAAGGAACTCGAGCAGATCGACTTCGACGATGTCGCCGCATCCGGCCGCACCAAGAAGGAACTCCTCATGATGCGTCGTGAGAAGGACAAGCTGGCTCGCACACTCGGTGGCATCCGCGACATGGCCAAGACCCCCTCCGCGATCTGGATCGTTGACCCGAAGAAGGAACACCTCGCGGTTTCCGAAGCTCGCAAGCTCAACATCCCGATCGTCGCCATCCTCGACACCAACGCTGATCCGGACGAGGTCGACTACCGCATCCCCGGTAACGACGATGCCATCCGCGCAGTTGCACTGCTCACCCGCGTGATCGCAGACGCAGTCGCAGAGGGCCTCCTTGCTCGCTCTGAAACCCGCAAGTCCGCTGACTCGGCAGAAACCGTTGCAGAACCGCTCGCCGAGTGGGAACGCGAACTCCTCGAAGGCGACAAGGGCGAAGCCAAGGCTGAAGAAGCTCTGGCTACCGAAGCTCCCGCCGAGAACTGATCTTTACCAACTTCAAAGTAGAAAGAGACATCAATGGCGAATTTCACCGCTGCTGACGTCAAGGCTCTGCGTGAGCAGACCGGCGCAGGCATGATGGACGTGAAGAAGGCTCTGACCGAGGCTGATGGCGATGCTGAAAAGGCTCTCGAAATCATCCGCCTGAAGGGTCTGAAGTCGCTCTCCAAGCGCGAAGATCGTCAGGCATCCGCCGGCCTTTTGGTCGCTCAGGTTGCCGATGGCGTTGGCGTCCTCGTCGAGGTCAACTCCGAAACCGACTTCGTTGCAAAGAACCAGAAGTTCATTGACTTCGCAAACGAGGTTCTTGCAGCAGCCGTTGCTTCGGGCGCATCCGATCTTGAATCTCTCCTCGCATCCCCCATGGGTGACGAGACCGTTCAGGACAAGCTCAATTCCATGGCAGCAGTCATCGGCGAAAAGCTCGAAATCCGTCGCGTTGTGCGCGTCGAGGGCGAGAACGTTGACCTGTACCTGCACCAGACCAGCCCCGACCTGCCCCCGCAGGTTGGCGTCTTCGTCGTCACCGACGCACCTGGTGCTTCCGTTGCCCACGACATCGCAATGCACATTGCCGCTTACATGCCGGCATACCTTGATCGCGATGCCGTTCCGGTTGACGTTCTGGAGAAGGAGCGCGAGACTCTCACGAAGATCACGCTCGAAGAAGGCAAGCCCGAGCACATCGTCGGCAAGATCGTCGATGGTCGCATGGAAGCCTACTTCAAGGACAACTGCCTCGTGGACCAGGCGTTCGCCCGCGATCCCTCTAAGTCGGTCGGCAAGGTTCTTGCCGAGGCCGGCGCAAAGGTGACCGAGTTCGTTCGCGTTCACGTCGGAGCCTGATAACGCATGAATGGCCCCGCCCAAATGGGCGGGGCCATTCGGCTATCCTGTGTACTAATGCTTCTTACCGCGTGAACAGGAGAAACGCGCATGCCTCATACTCGTAGGGTCCTTCTTAAACTGTCTGGTGAAGCTTTCGGCGGTGGCGCCGTTGGCCTTGACCCCACTGTCGTTCGCGATATTGCCCAGCAGATTGCTATTGCTGTCCGTCGAGGCATTGAAGTCGCAGTCGTCGTTGGCGGTGGTAACTTCTTCCGCGGTGCACAGCTAGCTAAAGCAGGCATGGATCGTTCGCGCGCCGACTACATGGGTATGCTCGGTACGGTGATGAACGCCCTTGCGCTTCAAGACTTCATCGAACAAGCCGGTGTTCCTGCGCGTGTTCAATCCGCAATTACGATGACCCAGGTTGGTGAGCCCTACATTCCTTTGCGCGCTATTCGCCATATGGAAAAGGGGCGCGTTGTTATCTTCGGCGCGGGAGCCGGCATGCCGTTCTTCTCGACGGACACGGTTTCAGCTCAGCGTGCTCTTGAAACCCACTGCGACGAGCTTCTTGTTGCTAAGAACGGCGTGGACGGTGTGTACGATGACGATCCGCGTCTGAACCCGGACGCGAAGCGTCTTGAATTCCTGACGTACTCGGACGCCCTTTCTCAGGAACTCAAGGTCATGGATGCAACAGCTTTGGCACTTTGCCGTGATAATGGTTTACAGACACGAGTTTTCGGAATGTCTGAAGCAGGCAATGTGACTGCTGCCCTGATGGGTGAGACAATCGGTACTCTTGTGACTGCGCAAGACTGATCAACATAGGAGTCACGAATGATTGACGACATCCTCCTTGAAACCGAGGAAAAGATGGACCGTGCGGTTGAATCCGCACGCCACGAATTTGGCAATATCCGCACCGGTCGCGCAAACGCAGCGATGTTCGAGCAGATTCTTGTCGACTACTACGGCGCACCCACGCCGATGCAGCAGCTCGCTTCTTTCCAGATTCCTGAAGCTCGTACCGTGTTGATCTCCCCGTTTGATCGCACTGCCACGAATGAGATCTTGAAGGCCCTGCGTGAATCTGATCTGGGTGTGAACCCGACCGATGATGGCAACGTTGTCCGCGTTGTTCTTCCTGCCCTGACTGAAGAACGTCGTAAGGAATACGTGAAGCTGGCAAAGACCAAGGCCGAAGATGCCCGCGTCGCAGTTCGTAACGTTCGTCGTAAGGCAAAGGAACAGCTCGATAAGCTGAAGAAAGACGGCGAAGCCGGCGAAGACGAGGTTGATCGTGCAGAAAAGAGCCTCGAATCGCTGACGAAGAAGCAGGTCGAACAGATCGACAAGCTTCTTGCTTCCAAGGAAGCTGAGCTCCTGACGCTGTGAGCGCCTCTGATCATTCTTCCCCTTCGTTGGTTGCGAAGTTTTTCTCTCCGCAACCAACGAAGTTGAAGGAACCACTGGCAGCCACTGGGAAAGCGGGACGTAATCTTCCAGCAGCAGTATCTACTGCCGTTGTCTTGATTCTTTTCGTCGGTATCTGCTTGTTTTATGTACCGTCACTTTTGACACTGTTCATTGTGCTGGCGTCGCTGGCGGGTTTATACGAGTTAGGTGGCGCATTCGCCCACCTAGAAACAAAGCTGACGATGGCTCCGCTGTATGCGGGAGCTATCGGTATGGTCACGTGCGCATGGTCTCTTGGCGCAGAAGCGCTCCTCTTTGCCCTGTACACAACCATTTTCGCTGTTGTTGCGTGGCGAATCTTGGATCCGAACCCCAAGGGGCGGATTAACGACGTTATTGCATCGGTCTTTGCCGCGCTGTATGTTCCTTTCCTTGCCTCGTTCGTTGTGCTGATGATGCGTCAGCTCGCTAACCCGTGGGTGGTTCTCACCTACGTTGGCTTAGTCGTCGCATCCGATACCGGTGGCTGGGTCGCAGGCGTTCTATTCGGCAAACATCCGATGGCGCCTCGACTATCGCCCAAGAAGTCCTGGGAAGGCTTCATCGGCTCGACAATTGGTTCTGTCGCACTTGGCGGACTTGCTTTCTGGGCACTTGGCGGACACTGGGCATTCGGCTTCCTTGCCGGCATTGTTGCGTGTGTTGTCGGCACGCTCGGTGATCTCACTGAATCGTTAATCAAGCGTGAAACCGGTCTGAAGGACATGTCGCAAATTCTGCCGGGGCATGGCGGTGTCCTTGACCGCATTGATGCTCTGCTGATGGTTGCACCGCTTATGTTTATGATCTTCACCTGGACGCTGTAAGGAATCCTATGAGCCTCGAATTCGAAAAACAGCGTCGGCGTGAAGTGCGTCCGACTGACCAGCCACCAGAAGGAGCAACGTCAGCCGATGCGAAGCCGGTGATTTCATTCGCGCCAGCTAAACGTGGCAAGGCACCTGCTCACCTCGCTGACGTGGACGCAAAAGGACGTAAGCAAGTCCTGAAGGATCTGGGTCTTCCCGGTTTCCGTGCTGACCAGCTTTCTCGACACTATTTTGATCACTTCGAAGCCGATCCGGTGAAGATGAGTGATATTCCAGCATCGATGCACGGTGCAATTCGTGAAGGTCTGTTGCCTGAACTGGTTCGCCAAGTCGTCGCGCAACACGCGGATGGTGGAATGACGATTAAGCACCTTTGGGAGCTTTTCGACGGGGCACGCGTTGAATCCGTGCTGATGCGTTACCCGCAGCGCACGACCTTGTGTATTTCTTCGCAGGCAGGATGTGGCATGGCGTGTCCGTTCTGCGCGACCGGCCAGATGGGGCTGACTCGTAACCTGTCGACGGGCGAAATTGTCGATCAGGTGCGCCAAGCGCAGATTGCGTGTCGTGATGGCGAGCTTTCCGGCGGGCCGACCCACCTCTCTAACGTTGTGTTTATGGGTATGGGCGAACCGCTTGCTAACTACCGCACGGTCGTGAATACTCTGCACCGCCTGATTGATCCCAGCCCAGAAGGCTTTGGACTTTCAGCTCGAAACGTCACTGTGTCGACGGTGGGTTTGGTTCCCGCGATCGACAAGCTGGCGAAAGAAGGCATGCCTGTGACGTTGGCAGTTTCGTTGCATGCTCCCGATGATGACCTTCGCGACGAGTTGATTCCGATTAACTCGCGCTGGAAGGTAGGGGAGTTGCTTGATGCTGCTCGCCGATACTTTGTTGCGACGGGTCGTCGCGTGTCGATTGAGTACGCGCTGATCAAGGATATGAACGATCAAGAATATCGTGCCCAATTGCTTGCTGATGAGCTCAATAAGCGCGGTCACGGGTGGGCTCATGTGAACCCAATTCCGTTGAATCCGACTCCCGGCACAATCTGGACTGCGTCTACTCGGCGTGCTCAGGACACATTTGTCGCTACTCTGCGCAACAATGGGATTTCGACGACGATTCGCGATACTCGCGGTTCTGACATTGATGGTGCGTGCGGTCAGCTCGCAACAGCAGTGAAGGAAGCGAATGCGAAGCGTCGGTCTATCAATTCAGATTCCACTTCAATTCAGGAGACTCGATGAGTGACTCTTTCCCACGAGTGAGCTTCTGGCGTCACGGCTACGCGACTGAGCGTGTGGACGCTTTCTTTGCGGACGCACGCCAGGCGTATGAAGGTGGCTTGCCGGCAGAGCAGTTCTCTGCACAGCAGGTTCGCCAGGCGACGTTCCCATTGAAGCGTCGTGGCTACGCGATTGATGCTGTTGATTCCGCGATGAGCCGTCTTGAAGCGGCCTTTGTTCAGCGTGATCGTGCGGATCATATTGCTGTTAACGGCGAGGCTGCATGGTTCGAGAAGGTTGCCGAGCGCGCAACGACGTTGTACGACCGTCTGATGCGTCCTCGGGGCGAACGTTTCTCGCACCCGGAATCCGGTCGTGGATATGACGCGGCTCAGGTTGATGATCTGCTGGATCGTTTGGCCGCCTATTTTGACGAGGGCACTGAGATGAGCGTTGATGACGTTCGTCTTGCTGTTTTCCAGCCTGCTCGTGGCAAGAAGGGCTACACGGAAGGAACGGTTGACGCCTATCTTGGGCGCGCCGTAGAGATTCTTCTGGCTGTTTCCTGATCGGGAGGGCGAATCGTGACTTCTTCGCGTCAGCCGATTGTCCTGCTGGGGTCGACCGGTTCAATTGGTACTCAAGCGTTGGATATCGTTCGCGCGAATCCGTTGCGTTTCGATATTCGAGGTCTTGCTGCTGGCGGTGGCAATATTGAGCTTCTTGCGCGCCAGGTGGTTGAGTTCGATGTTCCTGTCGTCAGTGTGGATCGCCTTGTTGGTGGCGAGCTACGCGACGCGATTCATGCCATTGATTCGTCTGCGCACCCCCAGATTATCGAAGGGGCAGACGGGGCAACTCAAGTGGCTTCACTTGTCCCTGACGGAGTTGTCCTGAACGGTATCACCGGGGGAGTGGGTTTGCTTCCCACTCTGGTTGCTTTGAAGTCCGGTGCGACGCTAGCTTTGGCGAATAAGGAATCGTTGGTCGTGGGTGGCCATTTGGTGCGTAGTGCCTGCGTGCGTCCGGGTCAGATTGTGCCTGTAGACTCCGAGCATTCGGCTATCGCTCAGGCGCTGGCCAGTGGAATTCACGAGGCTGGCCTCACTTCACCGGTGGTCACCGGCCGCACTGAGGTGGCCGATCTTGTTCTGACGGCATCGGGTGGCCCGTTTAGGGGTAAGAAGCGCGCTGAACTTGCTGATATCACTCCGGAAGCTGCTCTTGCTCACCCGACGTGGAACATGGGTCCAGTTGTCACGATCAATTCTTCGACGCTGGTCAACAAGGGGCTGGAGCTGATTGAGGCTCACCTGCTGTTTGATGTGGCTCCCGAGCATATTGTGACGACTGTTCACCCGCAGTCAATCGTGCACTCAATGGTGACGTGGATTGACGGTGCAACAACGCTTCAGGCTTCGCCACCCGACATGCGCCTGCCCATCGCGCTTGGCTTGACGTGGCCTGAGCGCCTGCACGACGTGGAAAAGCCTCTGACGTGGGTTGATGCGCAGAGTTGGACCTTTGAACCGGTCGATAGTGATACCTTCCCTGCCATCAATCTTGCGCGTCATGCGGTGGCCTCGTCACCGACGCACACGGCGGTGTACAACGCTGCGAATGAAGTGTTCGTCGATGCGTTCTTAGCCAAGAAACTACCGTGGCTGGGCATTGTCGATTATTTGACAAATGTTGTTGAGTCTCACGACGGTATTGCAGACCCAACGTTGGATGACATTCTTGGGGTCGAAGAATGGGCGCGCGCGCAGGCGAATGCGCTGGTGAGTAGCTGGTCATGAGCTACCTAGTGGGGATCCTTGCCGTTGTCGTCGGCTTCATCATCACCGTTGGTCTTCACGAGCTTGGCCACCTTGTTCCGGCGAAGAAATTCGGCGCGGTCGTCAGTGAATATGCGATCGGTTTTGGTCCGAAGATTGTGTCGCGTGAAGTCAAAGGCACGTTGGTTGTTTTTCGCGCGATTCCGCTGGGTGGTTACGTGCGTATCCTCGGCATGTTCGCTCCTGGCAGGCCGGGGCGTCGCACGCTGAACTCGAAGGGGCGGCTGACTCTTGCTGAAGAAGCGCGCCACCAGAGTGCCCAAGAAATGCCCGAAGGGTGTGCACACCGTGCATTCTGGCGTCTGACGTGGTGGAAGAAAGCAATTGTCATGGCGGCTGGACCCGCGATGAATTTCTTGCTTGCGTTTCTTTTCCTCGTTATTGCGATGGTCGGCATTGGTTTCCACAGTGCCTCGTTAACGCTTGCGGATGTGTCTCCCACAATTCAGACGAGCGCTGGTAACGTTGCGTCTCCGGCGTACGAGGCCGGCCTGGCCGGAGGCGACACTCTCATCGCGCTTAATGGCCGGGACTTGTTTGACTGGTCTGATTTCCGAGACTCCATTGCCTCGTCCAATGGACAGCCTCTTCAGGTGACATTTGAACGCGATGGCGACCTTCATGAGGCCTCGTTATATCCGCGCAAGACGGAGGACGGCACGTACGTGGTGGGCGTGACTGCCGGATATGAATATACGGCGGCCTCGATGTCGGATGTGGCCAAGGAATATCGCTACATGTTCACGGGCACGGTGGGTGCAATGACGAAGATTCCGCAGTCCCTGTGGAACGTTACGATGTCGATGGTGACGGGAAGTGAACGCGATTCGTCAGGCTTGATTTCGATTATTGGAGTGTCACGAATTGCTGGTGAAGTGACCAGCGATTCTGCGGGCACTGGCGTCGCGGACGTGCGTTCTCAGATTGCGTTCCTTTTGAGTCTCATGGCCTCGCTGAATATGGCGTTGGCGGTTTTCAATCTGATTCCTCTGCCGCCTCTCGATGGTGGGCACATCATCGGTGCGCTCTACGAAGGCGTGCGCGGAGGAGTGGCGCGCGTGGGAGGAAAGCCGAATCCCGGCCCTGTCGATACCGCCCGATTACTACCGCTGACCTGGGTTATGGGAGCATTGTTGGCAGCGATGAGCATTGTGCTCGTTATCGCTGACATCGTTGATCCGCTTTCATTGCGTTGAACTGGAGTTGAAATGGCTAAGGCTGTTTTTACGAACGACTATTCCGCGACTGCTCACCCGCAGATTCTTGCCGATTTGACGGCATTTGGAATGCAGAAGTTCCCCGGTTACGGAATGGATGCGATCTGCGATGAAGCTGAAAAGTTGATCCTCGACCAGTGCGGTATTCCCGGTGGAGCGGTTCGTTTCCTGGCCGGTGGAACCCTGATTAACGATCTTGCGATCGACCTGTTTTTGCGTCCGTGGCAGTCAGTGATTGCCACCACTGACGGCCATATTGCTACCCACGAAGCCGGTGCGATTGAAAACTCTGGGCACCGTGTCCACACGATTCCTTCGCATGATGGCCTGATGGAGCCAGGTGAGCTCGAAGCGACTCTTCTTGAATGGCGCGACGGCGGTTTGCGTGAGCACGTGAGCGCGCCGGGCCTGGTTTATATTTCCCAGCCCACGGAGCTTGGAACGTTGTATTCGCGCGAACGGCTGACTGCGATTTCTGAGATCTGCCATTCCTTCGGCGTCGGTCTTTACGTTGATGGCGCGCGTTTGGGATATGCGATGGGGTCGCCAGCAAATGACGTGACCTTCGCTGACTTGGCGACGCTGACCGATGTGTTCTCCATTGGTGGCGCCAAGTGCGGAATGATGATGGGTGAAGCCCTCGTCCTGCCCGACGCGTCAAAGGCTGACTACTCACTGCGCGCGATGATGAAGATCCACGGCGGACTGGCGTCGAAGGGCTGGATCTTGGGTTCGCAGTTCCGCACGATGTTCGCCGACGGTCTGTACCTGCGCATTACGCGCGAGGCTACCCAGCGTGCTCAGCGGATTGAACAGGCATTCAAAGACGCCGGTTTTGAGATGCTGGTGGATTCTCCGACGAACCAGCTCTTCCCGATTCTTTCGCTTGAAATGGCTGAGGACGCGCGCGAGCGTTTCGCCATCGAAAAGTGGGCGCCGGTCGCCGACAGGTTGGCGGTTCGTTTCGTCATTTCGTGGTCCACCACAGATGAGGACGAGGCTGCCCTCCTTCAGTGGATTGCGACCTCGTCTGCGTGTTAACCTCGCGCTCTGTTGTTCTGCTGACCAGCGTTCGTGCTCGTGGATGCGGATGCGGGGTCGTAGAGTTCTTCCAGCTTGTCGTTCAGCTCAGCGATGAGAGGGGAGTGAAGTAGCTGGCGCGTTTGAACGTGCCTGCGCACCGTTGCGTGCGCCCGGGATCACCCCCAGTCGCTTCCGAGTTACCCTGTATCAACACCGATAACGGATGCCCGGTGTGAAATGAAAGTGCGGGTTTCCATGCTTCTGACGTGAATTTGCGTCCTTTAGTTTTAAATGCAGAAACCCAATTGTGGCAGTGACATATCTTCATTAACCTTTCCCACACCTTTGCACTAAGACGAAATAGTCGAAGTGGGAGATAATGAGCGCGTGAGTGAAATATCTTTAGGCATGCCCGCAGTAAAGACGTCTCCGTTCCCGCGTAAGAAGACGCGGTCGATCATGGTTGGAGATGTTCGCGTTGGTGGTGGCGCGCCCGTTTCCGTCCAGTCGATGACCACAACGAAAACCCACGACATCGGCGCAACTTTGCAGCAGATTGCAGAGCTCACCGCAGCAGGGTGCGACATTGTTCGTGTTGCGTGCCCGACGGATAAGGACGCCGAGGCGCTTGCGATCATCGCACAGCAATCGCGTATCCCCGTTATTGCGGATATTCACTTCAACCCGAAGTACGTGTTTGCAGCCATTGACGCGGGCTGTGGAGCTGTCCGCGTGAACCCCGGTAACATCCGCAAGTTCGACGACCAGGTGAAAGAAATCTGCAAGGCGGCATCCGACGCCGGTGTTTCTTTGCGCATTGGCGTGAATGCGGGTTCGCTGGATCCTCGTCTGTTGAAGAAATACGGCAAGGCGACTCCCGAGGCCCTCGTTGAATCGGCAGTCTGGGAAGCGTCACTGTTCGAAGAAAATGACTTCCACGACTTCAAGATCTCCGTGAAGCACCATGATGTTCTCACCATGGTCGAGGCATACCGCCAGCTGTCGGAAAAGGGCGACTGGCCACTGCACCTCGGTGTGACCGAAGCCGGTCCCGCATTTCAAGGCACCATCAAGTCGGTGTCCGCATTCTCGGTTCTTCTTTCAGAAGGCATTGGTGACACGATCCGCGTGTCCTTGTCTGCGCCTCCGGTCGAGGAGGTCAAGGTTGGCACCAAGCTTCTTGAATACATGGGGCTTCGTGATCGCACTCTTGAAATCGTTTCGTGCCCGTCGTGTGGTCGCGCGCAGGTTGACGTGTGGGCCTTGGCAGAAAACGTCACCGAAGGTCTCAAGGATCTGACCGTTCCGTTGCGTGTTGCCGTCATGGGGTGCGTTGTTAACGGACCTGGTGAAGCTCGCGAAGCCGACCTTGGTGTCGCATCGGGCAACGGCAAGGGCCAGATCTTCATTCGCGGGGAAGTTGTTGACACCGTTCCCGAAGATCAGATCGTTGACACTCTGATTGCTCACGCAAACGCGCTAGCTGAAGAAATGGGTCTGACTGAGGGTGATGGTCAGGTCGAAGTTATTCCCGTCGGTCGCTAAGAAAAGGACTTGAGAGAATGAAGAAATCACGTGTCTTCGGTCTGGGACTGCTCGCAACTGGCGCCTCACTGTACGCCACCGGTTTCCCGAAGCGTCTGGGTCTGACCGCTTCAGAAGCCTTGATTTCACTTCCCGGTGATCTTCTTGTGCCCCGCGCTGACGTTCAGGTTGATCGAGCAGTTCGAATTAACGCTCCGGCTTCTACTGTCTGGACGATCATCGAGACTGCTCTTGAAGACGAGTCCTTGGTAAAGGCCAAAGAGGAAGAATCGTGCATCATCCTGAATGCTCCCAAGCCTGGAACCGAGGGTGAAGAACTCAATCAGATGGGAACGTGCGTTCTTGCCCTGCTCGACTTGGGTAATGGTCGCACAATGCTCCATATGCGCGAACGTCACACCAGCGACGGAACCAACACTGACAAGGCAAAGCTCTACGGATTACTTTCCCTTGAAACCTACGGGGCGATGATGATGCTTCGCGACATCCGCAAGGCAGCTGAGTCCATCTAACGTTCTGAATCAGACACGTGGCGTCTCCGACGGTTACACTAAAGAAACCGTCGTGGCTCGCCAAGGTCGTTTGTGTCAGACGTTTGGTCCAAAGGAGGACATATGGCACCGTGGGGTGGCGTAGCGATGCTCGTAGTAACTGGCCTTGCCATCATTGTTGGCTGGGGCTGGGTATGGGCTGGTCTCACTCGTCGTACACGCGTCGTTGCCATGGAACGATTGTTCCCGTATAGCCCCACTCCAGTTATTCCTCAGATCCAAGCGATCATTTGGCCGGTTGTGCCTGTTGTTGGGTGCCTGTGGATCGCAGTCGGTGCCTACAGTGCTCAGACCATCATCGGCCACGAGACACTGTTCGAACGCACGATCATCATCTTCCTTTTTGCATTGGTTGCCTTGATCGCTGCCTGGATTATGTTCGGACAGAGCCTGCCAACATGGATGTACCCCGGCTGGCGAGCAGAGCGCTATTACCGAACACACCCTAAAGTCGCCGAAAAGGAACTCAATGCTCGTACGGCTAGGCGCTTCGTGGGCGTCCGGGCCTGAACGCCAAAGTGTGAGAAAAGAGGAGCTCGGCCTCGTCGATGACCTCAAGGTGCACACTACTGACGTGGTGCACTAATCTTGAAGGCGTGCTGAGAACTCTATCGTCATACTTTGTGCGCACTTTGCGCGAAGACCCAGCTGACGCTGAGGTCGATTCCCACAAGCTCCTGGTTCGCGCCGGCTATATCCGACGCACTGCCCCCGGTATCTACACGTGGTTGCCTCTTGGCCTGCGCGTCCTGCGCAAGGTCGAAGACATCGTCCGTGAAGAAATGGACCGCATGGGCGCTCAGGAAGTTCACTTCCCGGGTCTGATCCCGGCAGAGCCCTACAAGGCAACGAACCGTTGGGAAGAATACGGTCCGACCCTGTTCAAGTTGAACGACCGCAAGGCGGGGGATTACCTGCTGGCTCCCACCCACGAGGAAATGTTCACCCTACTGGTGAAAGACATGTATTCCTCGTACAAGGATCTGCCTACCACCCTGTACCAGATTCAGACGAAGTATCGTGACGAAGCTCGTCCGCGTGCAGGCCTGATTCGAGGTCGCGAATTCGTCATGAAGGACGCCTACTCCTTCGACCTTACCGACGAGGGCCTGGACGCTTCCTACAATGCGCAGCGCGAGACCTACCAGCGGATCTTCAACCGCCTTGGTCTTGAATTCGTCATCGTGTCCGCAATGTCGGGCGCCATGGGTGGCTCGCGCTCGGAAGAATTCCTGCACCCCAGCCCGATCGGCGAAGACACCTTCGTTCGTTCACCCGGTGGCTATGCAGCAAATGCTGAGGCAGTGACGACGCCGGCACCGGCTCCGGTCGATGCGTCCAACGTGGGTCCGGCTCGCGTTGTTCCGACCCCGGATTGCCCGACCATTGAGTCCCTCGTTGATCTGCTGAACGTAGAATACCCGCGTGAAGACGGTCGTGCATGGACCTCAGCTGACACGTTGAAGAACGTTGTTGTCGTTCTGACCCAGCCTGACGGCTCGCGTGAACTGCTCGTCGTTGGCCTGCCCGGCGACCGCGAGGTCGACATGAAGCGCCTCGAAGCAGCTGTCGCACCCGCCGAAGTTGAAATGGCAACCGACAAGGACTTCGAGGATCACCCCGAACTGGTTCGTGGCTACATTGGCCCGCAGGTAATCGGACCGAACTCGCCGGCACGTACAACTGACGAAGATGGGAACCCGACCGGTTCCGTCCGCTACCTTGTAGATCCTCGCGTCGTTGAGGGCACCACCTGGGTGACCGGCGCAAACCAGGATCGTCACCACGTGATCGACCTGGTTATGGGACGCGACTTCGCAGTCGACGGCACCATCGAGGCCGCCGAGGTCCGCGAAGGCGACCAGGCGCCCGACGGTTCCGGTCCGCTTCACCTCGAACGAGGCATCGAAATTGGCCACATTTTCCAGCTTGGTCGCAAGTATGCGAAGGCTCTGGGGCTGATGGTTCTCGACGAGAACGGCAAGTCCCAGGTTGTCACCATGGGCTCGTACGGCATCGGCGTTTCCCGCGTGCTCGCAGCGCTCGCTGAGTCGAACCACGACGATAAGGGTCTGGCGTGGCCCGCTCAGATTGCACCGTTCGACGTGCACGTTCTGGCAACCGGTAAGGGCGATGAACTCTTCGACACGGCCAAGGGCCTCGCTGAAGAACTCGAAGCCACCGGCATGGACGTCCTCTACGATGATCGTCGCAAGGTCTCGGCTGGCGTCAAGTTCGCTGACGCCGAGCTCATCGGTATTCCGCTGGCTCTGGTTATTGGTCGTGGCCTGAAGGACGGTCTGGTCGAGGTTCGTCAGCGCGCCACCGGTGAAAAGACTGAAATGCCACTCGCGCAGGCCGTTGAAGCTCTGAAGGCTGCTCACGCTGAGATTCTTGGAGGCAAATGATGGCAATCCGCGATATTCGTATCATCGGCGATCCGATTCTGCGCACCCAGTGCGAACCGATCACAGATATTGATGCTTCGGTGAAACTGCTGGTCGAGGATCTGCTTGAAGGCGTTGACATGGAAGGTCGCGCAGGTCTTGCCGCCAACCAGATCGGTATCGGTCTTCGTGCGTTCTCGTGGAACATTGACGGCGAAATCGGCTACGTCCTCAACCCGAAGATTGTGGAAATGTCAGCCGACGAATTCCAAGACGGTGATGAAGGATGCCTGTCAGTTCCTGATCTCTGGTATCCGACTGAACGCGCGTGGTATGCGCGCGTCGAAGGCATCAACCTGGACGGTAAGAGGATCGTTGTCGAAGGTGAAGAGCTGATGGCTCGTTGCCTGCAGCACGAGTGCGATCACTTGGATGGCATGATCTACATTGATCGCCTGGATCGTAAGACTCGTAAGAAGGCTTTGAGGGACATTCGTAACTCACACTTCTGATCCAGTCGTTGCAACGCCGTCGCACCCTCTTGCTATACGGTGCGACGGCGTTTACAGTTGAATTACACCGTTGTGAGATGTGGCAGTGGGTAGTTGAGGGCGTAGGGGAAGACGATCCTCAAAGACTATGGAGGTCACATTGAGAGGGACATACACCCGCGGTGTACTTTTCGTGCATTCAACACCGCCCGCGCTGTGCCCACATATCGAATGGGCAGTCGGTACGGCTCTCGGTCAAGATGTGCGTCTTCAGTGGACCGCGCAAGATGCTGCTCCCGGCATGGTGCGTTGCGAGTTCTCGTGGGTTGGACCGGTCGACTCTGGTGCGCGCCTTGCCTCAGCTTTGCGTGGCTGGGAACACCTGCGCTACGAGGTCACCGAAGAAGCCACAGCTTCCACGGACGGTGGTCGCTGGGCTCATACTCCATCACTCGGCATCTTCCACTCGCAGATGGACACTGTCGGAAACGTCGTCGTTCCTGAAGACCGTATTCGTGCCGCCATTGAGAGCGCCACGAATTACGAGGAATTGCGCGAACGCCTTGATCTTGCCCTCGGACAAGCGTGGGACGATGAGCTGGAATCCTTCCGCCATGCCGGTGCCGGCGCACCGGTTCGCTATCTGAATTCCAAGGTCGGCTAACCGGTGGGTTCGATCGCTGATCTGCTTGGGTACACGCTCAACGCTGAAGGGGAGAAGTCCGATATCTCCCCTGAAACGGGAGGCGCGATCAATGAAGCGGGGGAGGCCTCGTCCCCTAAAACTGAGCACGCGCGCGAGGTGGCGATGGACGCCATCTTGGAATTTGTCGACCTTGCCCCCGAAGATGCGCGCGGCGACCTGACGTTGAAAAATGATCTGGATATCGATACGTTGGTCAGATACGCGATCGTTGCACGCATTGAACACGAGTTGAAGCTATCGATTCGAGATACTGAGGTTGATGCGTGGGAGACATTGGACGATGTGCTGTCCGATGTTGCGGGGCGTGTGTAGGTGAAACCGCGTTCTCGAACCGTCTTTTCATCTTCTTTCACTTCGGTCAAGAAAAGGTGATGAGACGGTTTTTCTTTTGTGTAGTTTCGGCAAGTCGTGGACTTTCGTCCTAGATTTACGTCACTATAGATAGCGCAACACAGTAGTGAAGCTGACCATGCTCACAAGCATCGCTCAGCACACGTAGCCACAGACGAAGGAGTCGCAGGTGAGGGCAATGAAGCGTATCGAGGAAGACCTCTTGGGCGCACGAGAAGTTCCGCTTGAGGTCTACTGGGGTATTCACACGCTCCGCGCAATCGAGAACTATCAGATCTCCGGTACGACAATCGCTGAGGAACCTGAATTTGTCCGTGGCATGGTTGCCGTCAAAAAAGCGTCAGCAATGGCGAACCGGAAGCTGGGGACACTGAGCGACACAATCGCCGATGCGATTATTTGGGCGTGCGACGAAATCCTGGAAGATGGGCGCTGTCTGGATCAGTTCCCGATTGACGTGTTCCAAGGTGGCGCGGGTACCAGCGTCAATATGAATACAAACGAAGTTGTCGCTAACCTTGCCCTCGAACACCTAGGGTACGCGAAGGGACGCTACGCACACGTCAACCCGAACGACCACGTCAACAAGTCTCAGTCGACAAATGACGCCTATCCCACCGGCTTCCGCTTGGGCTTGTACAAGAAGGTCGACGATCTGGTGGATGAACTCGAACGTTTGATCGAATCTTTCGCATCGAAGGGCTTGCAGTTCCACGACGTCATCAAGATGGGGCGCACTCAGCTACAGGATGCCGTCCCGATGAGCTTGGGCAAAGAGTTTGAAGCATTCAGTGTGCTCTTGGATGAAGAGATCCCGCGTCTACGTAACAATTCGGCGCTACTGCTGGAAGTAAACCTTGGCGCAACCGCTATTGGTACTGGCCTGAACACTCCTGACGGATATCAGGACACCGTCGTTCACTGCCTACGTGAGGTCACGGGGCTGCCGATCAGGGGAGCGGACAATCTGCTGGAAGCAACCTCCGATACTGGCGCCTACGTGTCGATGCACGCCTCCATTAAACGTCTTGCGGTTAAACTATCGAAGATCTGCAATGACCTGCGACTTCTGTCGTCTGGACCTCGTGCGGGCTTGGGTGAAATTCGCCTGCCTGAACGCGCTGCCGGATCGTCGATTATGCCGGCGAAGGTGAATCCGGTGATCCCGGAGGTCGTGAACCAGGTGTGCTTCAAGGTGATGGGCAACGATGTGGCACTGACTTTCGCGGCTGAAGCTGGCCAGTTGCAATTGAACGTCATGGAGCCGGTAATCGGCCAGACTCTATTCGAGTCCATCAACCTGCTGGCGAACGCGATACGGACCCTGCGTGAGCTCTGCGTCATCGGCATCGAGGCAAACGAGGATGTCTGTCGTAACAATGTCCTGAACTCGATTGGTATTGTCACCTACCTGAACGAGGTGATCGGGCACGCGAACGGTGACGCGGTTGGTCGCGAGTGTGCGCGTAGTGGCCGCAACGTTCGCGAGGTTGTTCTTGAAATGGGACTTCTGGACGAGGCTGCGCTGGATGAACTGCTCAGCGTTGAAAACCTGTTGCGCCCGAAGTACCGCGACATGAACTACTACTCGGGTGGCGACCCGTCGGTCGTGGAATTGGAGGACGAAGAGTAATCGTTCATATGGCGTCGCACGCTCGGCGCATAAAAACTGCTGGGACACTCGGGTGAGCATCCCAGCAGTTTCCGTTTGTCTTAGTGACGAGGCCTGACGCGGCGACTGAGTGCCGCGTCAGGGCAGTTCGTCTCAGTGTGCCTGGTCTGCAACAGAATCGATTCCGCAGTTGAACAGGTCGTAGCGCGTAATTGCCTGAGTAACGACGCTACGATCGATCTTGCCCTGATCGGCGAGAGTCTGCAGGGTGCGAACGACCAGCGACTCAGCGTCGATGTGGAAGAAACGACGTGCTGCACGGCGGGTGTCGGAAATACCGAAGCCGTCGGCACCGAGCACACGGTACTCGCCGGGCACCCACTGGCGGATCAAATCCTGGGTCAGCGTGTCGAAGTCGGAGGTTGCGATGAACGGACCTTCGCAACCGGCCAGTTTCTGCGTGAGGTATGCGGTGCGCGGTGCTTCCTCCGGGTGGAGGAAGTTGTGCTCGTCGGCATCCAGGCCGTCGCGGCGCAGTTCGTTCCACGAGGTCACTGACCACACGGCTGCGTCAACGCCCCAGTCTTCAGCAAGCATACGCTTGGCGTCACGTGCCCACGGCACACCCACGCCGGAAGCGAGTAGCTGGACCTTGTGGCCTTGGCCTGAGTGATCCTCGACCTTGTAGATACCCTTCTTGATACCTTCAACGTCAACGTTCTGAGGCTCTGCAGGCTGGTGAATCGGCTCGTTGTAGACGGTGATGTAGTACATGACGTTCGGGTCACGACCATCGTTCTCACCGTACATGCGTGCCAGGCCGTCCTCCATGATGTAACGGAGTTCGTAGGCGTATGCCGGGTCGTAGGAGACGAACGCGCGGTTGGTGGAAGCTAGAACCTGTGAGTTGCCATCCATGTGCTGCAGGCCTTCGCCGGCGAGCGTGGTACGACCAGCGGTTGCACCGATGACGAAGCCCTTCGCCATTTGGTCGCCGGCAGCCCAGAACTGGTCGCCGGTGCGCTGGAAACCGAACATCGAGTAGAAGATGTAAACGGGAACCATCGGCAGGTTGTGGGTCGCGTATGCGGTGCCAACAGCCTGGAAGGCCGCGGCGGAGCCAGCCTCGGTGATGCCCGTGTGGAGAACCTGACCCTGCTCGGATTCCTTGTAGGAGAGCATCATGTCAGCGTCAACGGCCGTGTAGTTCTGGCCGTGCGTGTTGAAGATCTTTGCGGACGGGAAGATGGCGTCGAGGCCGAAGGTACGGGCTTCGTCAGGAATAATCGGGACGAAGTAACGGCCAACCTGCTTGTCCTTGAAGAGGTCCTTCAAGAGGCGAACGAGTGCCATGGTTGTTGCGACCTCGAGTGGGCCGGAGCCCTTCGACAGGCCTTCGAACGGCTTGGTCGGCAACGGTGGTAGTTTCGGCTGACGGTCGTCGCGACGTTCGGGAACCCAACCGCCAAGCTTCTCGCGACGCTCCTTCATGTACAGGAGTGCCGGATCGTCCTCAGACGGCTTGTAGTACGGAGGCATGTAGGGATCGCGTTCGAGCTCTGCGTCCGTGATCGGAATCTGTAGACGATCTCGTAGCTGCTTCGCATCTTCTAGCGTCAGCTTCTTCATCTGGTGGGTCGAGTTACGACCTGCGAAGTGAGAACCAAGAGCATAGCCTTTAATGGTGTGCGCCAGAATGACGGTCGGCTGGCCGGTGTGCTCCATCGCTGCCTTGTAAGCGGCGTAGACCTTGCGGTAGTCGTGGCCACCGCGCTGCAGTGCCCAAATCTGGTCGTCGGTCCAGTTCTGAACCATGGCCTTGGTGCGCGGGTCGCGACCGAAGAAGTGCTCGCGAACGTATGCGCCGTCGTTGGCCTTGAATGTCTGGTAGTCGCCGTCGAGCGTGTCGTTCATGACGTGGACAAGAGCGTCGTCCTTGTCGGAGGCGAGCAACTGATCCCAGCCACGGCCCCAGATGACCTTGATGACGTTCCAGCCGGCGCCTTTGAAGAAGGCTTCCAGTTCCTGGATGATCTTGCCGTTACCACGGACCGGACCGTCGAGGCGCTGCAGGTTGCAGTTGACGACGAAGGTCAGGTTGTCGAGGCCCTGCTGGGCAGCAAGCTGGAGCATGCCACGCGATTCGGGTTCGTCCATTTCACCGTCCCCGATGAATGCCCAGGTGTGCTGTTGCGACGTGTCCTTGATGCCACGCAGGTGCAGGTAGCGGTCGAACCATGCCTGGTAGATGGCTTCTGCTGGGCCGAGGCCCAGCGAAACGGTCGGGAACTCCCAGAAGTCGGGGAGCTGGCGCGGGTGCGGGTATGAGGGCAGACCATGTTCGGTCGATGCCTGCTGACGGAAGCCGTCCATTTCCTCTTCGGAAAGGCGACCTTCGACGAACGCACGTGCGTAGGGGCCAGGGGAGGCATGGCCCTGGAAGAAGACATGGTCGCCACCGCCCGGGTGATCCTTACCGCGGAAGAAGTGGTTTAAACCAACTTCGTACAGGGTGGCAACGGATGCGTAGGACGAGATGTGTCCGCCGACCTTGACGCCGGGGCGCTGTGCGCGCGTCACTTGGACGGCTGCGTTCCAGCGGATCCAACGGCGGTACTGGCGCTCCATGGCCTCGTCACCGGGGAAGTAGGGCTCTTCGTGCACCGGGATGGTGTTGACGTAAGGAGTCGTGTATTCCTGCGGAACATGGACGCCCTGGTGGCGTGCCTGATCCAGCATGTGAAGCAGGATGTAGCGGGCGCGCGGACCACCCTTTTCGTCGATCAATCCGGACAGCGACTCAATCCATTCGGCGGTCTCTGCCGGATCGTTGTCCGGAACCTGGCTAATCAGGCCGTTAACAACGGGATGGTTTTCGCTCAAGTGACTCACGAATCCCCTCTGGTATTGCTTAGCTTTTACGGTGGTGCACGGCTTCGTGCGCTCGTTCCTATTGTCCACTGTTTGTGCCCTTCATGCGACCTTTACAGGGACTTCTGACCCATGAGTAATGCCTCATTATTTCAAGGTGTGCAATCGGGAACATGTGCCCGACCTTTCCGCTAGTCTTCACGGCGTGGACAAATGGAGTTTCAGCAGTGATGTGCAATACGATAAAAGGGTGTTACATACTTCAGCGCTCCGTGCGCTCACGCCGAAGGGTGGTTGTTCATCATGGCGGTGAGCCTCGGTTTCACACTGGGACAGATTGTTCAAGAGTTTTACGTCGACGATGACGCTGACCAGCAGATTCGCGTCTCCATTGAATCCGAGACGGGTGAACAGCTCGTCGACGAGGACTACGGAGATGTCGTTGACGGTGCCATCGTGTGGTGGCGTGCAGATGATGCTGAAGAAGACGATCTTGCCGACCTTCTGGTTGATGCTCTGTCGAACCTTGATGACGGTGGTCTGATCTGGGTCTTCATCCCGAAGCCGGGTCGTGCTGGAACCGTTCCTGTTGCTGACGTTGAAGAAGCTGCGAAGGTAGCGGGACTGCATTCCACGTCCGCTGCCTCGGTTGGTGATGACTGGGCGGGTATTCGTTTGACGGCTCGTCCTCGAGGTCGTTGATTTAGTCTCAAAGAGCCACTGGGATTCGCGCGAGAAACGCAAGCCCAGTATGCTTGCGACTGTTCCCGCGCGCGTGCGGGTAACGGGCCTGTAGCTCAGTTGGTCAGAGCGCTGCGTTTACACCGCAGATGTCGTCGGTTCGAATCCGGCCGGGCCCACTTTTGGTACCCACGTGTTTTTCCTTTGCGTTTTGTCGCCGAGAATCCCGCGCGAACCTCGTGAATAACCCCTCAAGGTCAGCGCTTGTAAATCAGCCAGTTCAGGATCAGAGCGTTGAAAACTCCCAGTATCAGCGCGAAGACTCAAATGTATTTCTATGCGTTGAGGTCGTGCTGGACGGGGAATGAGACGTTCATCCCGAATAAACCGGTGATGACAGCGCCGATTGTCGCCAGGAGGCGTCGTTTGGCTTTGTAAGGGCAATGCGCAGTGATTTATTGCGTTGGCACGGCATCTTAGGGGATAATTTGGGAAGCAAATACAAGAGTCTGGGCTTGAATCCGAAAGTCTTTGCTGATGGTAATTCTCGCAAGAAAGTGCATTGGAGAAATATGAGGGGTCACCACTCTGTTCTGTTACGTGGAAAGATTGAGCGTGGCCTATCTAAACTGTTGGCTTTAACTTTGGGAACTCTCTTAATGCTGACTATTACAGGTTCGGTGGTCCTCCCTCGTGCCTATGCGGCAGATGCTTTAGAAGAGCAACAGGTTCAGCAAGTGCTCAACCAGGTCCTGGGCGATTTGCAGACAGTTGATTTTCGTGATGAAGCCATCAGGGCGAAACTTGCAAAGACCAACTTCACGGGAGCCGAGAAACTCAACAAAAAAGTTGAGATTTGGAAGGATAATAAAGATAAGTATCCTTCCCTTAACGAAGTCCCGGATGATGTAGTACTCAAGGCGCTACAAGAAGAGTACTTGCTCGCTTCCGATATGGAAGGCGCATTCAACCAAATCAAAGCAGACTTACCAACAGTCCTTCCCCTCATACTAAAAGCAGATTCTGCCGTGGCAGATGGGAAGAACAAAGACGCAGCCTACTATGTAAACGCGATTAAAAACGATACTGCTGGATTTCTGGTTGGTCTTGCCTATCTGCAACGTAACTACGGATTTAACCTCAAAGAAGGTGTTACGGTTGCCCGGCAAATGATGACGGAAAATAATGCTTTCGGGAAGGAATATGCTCCCCTCGACGTCGTCAAAACTATTGGGCAGCAGAATGCTAACCAGCGCAAAATGCTCTCTACGCCTCAACTGTTTAAAGATGTTTTAGGCGGGAAAATAGCTGACCAGACTGATTTGGGATCGTTCCTCAATGAGCAGGTAGCCAAGACAGGTCAGAATCCTGCCGATTGGTTTTGGAAGACTTCTAAAGCTGTCATTTTCGAAAAACAGTCTAAGGCGAACCCAACTGCTTCATATAGGGTATTCGATAAGCTCAAAGGTGAACCGAACGGTCAGGCTGAGCTACTTGCCCTGTTGAACGTGTCAGAGAACTCCATGTATGTGGTGTCGACGGCGGAATCCATCATGTACGGTCTGACAGATACCTATGTGAATAGAACGCTCAAAGATACCGATCGAGATGCTTATATTGCCGAGCTAGAGGAGTTTGAAAACAAGGTCGAGTATGCCGCTGACCGCCACGCCGACTATTTGGATTTTTGGTATCGCATAGCAAAAGAGGATAAACGCGCACAACTGGTAGGTAACCGTCGCGTATGGGATAACCAGCAGATTAAGAACCCAAATGAGATTTCTGCTCAAAAGCGTTGGTCGCCTAAACAGGGTGAAGGAGTTGCCAGCGGAGTTAAAGAGTTTATGACACCGTTGGGCTACTATTTTACTTTCACGCAGGCAGATGGAGTGGCCGACATTAATAGCGGACAAATCCACTACTGGTTGGCCAATGGTCTAGATGATCGCGGGCTGACCACCTACGCTCACGAACACACCCACCAAATGGCGAATCAAGTTCATTTTGCGGGATATGGTCAGCGTTCTGGCGCGAGTGCCGAACTGATTACTCGAGGCGTGTTCGAGCCGTGGCATAAGAACGATGATACGGATAAAGGGGCGAACTTCGACCTCAACCAGATTTTTGACCGCACTGGGCAAGAAACTTATGGGAATGAAAATCCAGATCGTTTCCAGACAGCCGAGGACTTGAAAACCTATTACGGCAACCAGATGGATTTGATCTACACCTTGGATTATGTAGAAGCTGAAGTAGCTTTATCTAAAGACGATGCCACCAAAGCAAAGCTGTTCAATAAAGCCTCCTTGTCCAACAAGGACGAAAAGTTTGACAATATCACTGTCGATGAGGCAAAGAATCTTAGAACAATCAATGACCTGGTGGATATGAACGCGGTTGCCTACCGACTCATGGTTGATGGGCAAAAGGTAACCGGTACCGCTAAATATAATGGTTACTACGCGATCCCGCTGTTTACCCCGATTTATGGAGCGCCCCATAATCCCAATGGTATGAGCGGAGATATACATACTAAGCGTCTGAGCTGGGAGATGCTTGCGGCATATGGCTACTACGAGGGTATGGTTCCCTACCTGTCTAATCAGCTAAAACCAGGTAACGTTGCGCAAAATACTCAGTTTAGCGACGACGTGATTATTTCTGAGGTGAGCGGCGGTGCCTACCCTACTATGGCGGCTTTCAAAAAGGCTCAGTATGCTGACCGGATCGCTAAGAAAGATAACTTAAAACCAATCACTATTGATTGGGAGGGAAAGACCCAGCAGATCACCACCTACGCTCAGCTCAAAGAACTGATGGATGTTGCTGTGGAAGACGACCTGAAAAATAATCGCCTGCTGCCCTCGGGCTGGTACAGCAAACTGCCCACGCAAACAAAGGTGGAACAGTTAAAGAGCGCAATTTTCTTAGCGTATAAAACAAACACCAATCAGTTTGCTACCGACATTTATAAGGACGCCCCTAAGACGTACACGGTCACTTACAGCTTTGATGATTTCGATGCCCTCCCCGAGGACGTGCAAAAACTCCTACCAGCCTCACAAACCGATATTGCTGCTGGTAGCACGGTAACCCTGGCTGAACCAGGGGAGAAGCAAGTGATTACCGATAAGGGGATCTATGACTTCAAGGGCTGGGAACCTAAGACAATCACGAACATAGCTAAAGACGAAACCGTTATTGGCACTTGGTCTTTTACTGCCTATGTGACCCCGAATGCTCCTAGCAGTCGAGATGATGACTTTACTGAAGGCGAAAATGAGTATATCGGCAGCTACACGGTACCTGAGGTAGCAGGCGTTGAATACGTGGTTGACGGGAATGTTGTTACCGGAACTGTCAACGTGAGTCCTAATCAGGCTGATGTGAACGCTCCGGTTACGCTTACCGTTACCGCTAGGGCAAAGGATGGTTATAGCCTTAAGCCCTCCGCTACGTCCTCGTGGGAATTTACGTTTACCCGCGTGAGTGACAAAGACCGGTACGCCCCGTTTGCTGACCCGATTTCCCTGACAGTGGGAGATATGCTTCCGCTACCTAAAGATGTGGTTAAGTTCCCGGATACTCCGGGTCAGATGCCTACCGATTTAGATAAAGTGAAGTTCGAATGGAAAGCGCCGACACCTAGCACGGAGGCAGTCGGTGAGATTGAGGGAACCATCACTGTTACGTATGGTGATAGCAGCAGTGAAGAAATCATCGTGGCTATTAGCGTTAATGCTAAACCCTTAGCCAAGATAGAGATTCCGCAAATCCCTCAGGTGAACGATCCCTGCAATAAATGGGTGGCTAACGGGAAATCAGAGCCTAATGCGACGTGGATTAAACCCGACGATACTGAGCAGGTCACTTGGGAAATCAACCAAGCGAAAGAGCTGATAGCTAAAACTAAAGACGGCTTTGTTTTCGAAAACAACACGAGCGCTCACAACTTTGGGGTAGCGAAGGACTCGGGCGATTTCTGCTGGGAAGATTTGGGCCCAGCTGAGACTGTTCCTGATAAAGATGTCTATACTCCGCAAGCCGATCCGATCACGGTGAAAAAAGGTGAGAAGCTGCCAGAGCTGAGTACGGTCATTACGTTTGAAGGGAAGGCTCCAGCTGATTTAACTCAGGTCACCTTTGAGTGGAAAGGTGATGCGCCCAGTACCGACGAAGCAGGAGAGCTTTCGGCAGTGGCAACCGTTACGTATGAAGACGGCAGCAGTGAAGAAATCACTCTGAAAGTGATCGTAAAGGCTGACGAACAACCAGGTACCGAACCTACTGAACCCGGCACACAGCCAGGTGAAGAAACTCCTGGAACCACGCCTAATCCAGGTACAGGTGAACCTGGCAGTAACCCTTCGCAGCAGAGCAGTTCCTCGTCAAACCCGAGTCAGAGTGCTTTAGAAACCGCAGGCAAGAGACCGGCACTAGCGAATACTGGTTCTGTGGGGCCGGCCGCGTTAGTAGCTGTCCTTTTCCTCAGCACTACTGGCGCGTTGTTGCTGAGGCGCAGGCGTCAAGCTGAGCGCATCCAGTAACGAGGTTTGATCCCGGTCTACCTTGCGTGCAAACCCCGTCACCGTCGCGATCGAGCGGTGACGGGGTTTGCTGATCCCCAAGAAATACGCCCAATCGGGCTATAGGGCTTTTGAGGGTGCGGATTGTTTTTAGAGTGTTTTGTGTTGTTAGGGATTGGTGCTAGAAGAGGGTTTTCCCGCCGAGACTGAGTTTAAACTTGAAGTGGCCTGAGAATTAGGTTCAGTTGGTTTATGTGTTGACCGTGTTTTCTTGTTTCTATTGTTCCGCGTGCTTTCGGGGGTTGAAGTAGCCCTGGACACTTCAAACTTCTCTCAACGTTTGGCCACGTTATCAATACTGTTAAGCCCACTGCCGTTACAAGCCCGACAATGCCACCTTAAAGTCAACGCGCAGGAGCGGGCGGAACCGGCCTGCTCCTGCGCGAATTGGCGTGATGTACTTAGTTCGCCGATGGTCGGCTCATCATGTAAAGCACCATTTTTGCTTTGGTTAGTGCTTTAACCGCGTGTGGTAGGCGCGTAGGAAAATGCACCATTCCACCAGGACGCAACGTCACCGTTTTACCGTCCCCACTGATTTCTAGTTCACCTTCAAGGGCTTGAACTATCACCGGCATCGCGGCGGTGTGCTCGGATAGTTCTTCTCCCTCGTCGAACGAGAACAACACCACGTTCACTCCCTCAGCGCGCATTACTGTTGTAGAAGTCGTTGAGTTCGCACAATACTCAACACGCTGCGCCAGGTTTTCGATAAACCCCAGCGCTGCGGCAGGTGATGGTTTGGACTCAGTCATCGTCAGATCTCCTTTTCTTCCAGGTTAGTGGCAGGTTTGCGCGCGATGATAGCGATGCCAGTCAGATTATCGCGGTATTCGTTGAACGTCGCGCGCATATCCAACACGCGGCGACGCAACTCCTTATCACGCGCAACATTACGCAAAATCCGCACAACTCCGCCCACACCCTCGTCGGCAAGGTTGCGGCGCGGGGACAGTAAAGCCATCGGCTCATACCCCACCCATTCGATACAAAAACCAGCCTGTTCTAACAATCCACACCATTCACCGCGAGTAAGGGGGCGAGCATTAACCCTAATCGTGCGGGCTAGGCGCTGTCGCAACTGGTTCGCAAGCTCGGCGTCAATGCTATCAGGGGTGAGTCCAAGCTCATGGATCGCATAGCAACCGCCCGGTTTAAGTAGCCGGAACGCTTCGGCGATGATCTCTCGCTTGCCTTTATCGCCTTGCATGGTCAGCATCGCTTCACCAACCACAACCTGAGCCGATTCGGACTCAAGGCCGGTGGATTGCGCATTAGCATTTACAACCGTGCCCCTCGGCCCCACAGCGGCCTGCACTCGTGCGACGGCATCCGGGTCTTGATCCACGCCCGTGTAGGAGGCGATTCCTCGCTCAATCATGAGCATGGCCGTACGTCCCAATCCCGGAGCAAATTCCAGCACTTTCTTGCCAGATAGATCGGCCGCATCCAACATTCGATTCGTTAGTTTCAATCCGCCCGGACGTAAAACTCGCTTGCCTGCCCGGGCAAGCACCCAATGGCCTGCCGCAACACTAGTTGACCGGTCACTTTGTGGAAGACGGGGTTCGCTCTTATTTGTGTCCATGACACAACAGTACTAGAATGGCTTAAGTATGCCTAACCTAAGTTTTGCGTTCGTGCTGTTAGTGAGGATTATGTGGACTCGCGCATACGAGGCTGGTCTATCCGAGCTCTAGGCGAGCCAGTTCTTATTACGAGTCATCACAGTATTGGAAAGCTTCGCGCTGCACGGGCAGTAGGACAAAGATCGTGCGCAACATGCTTTAAATGAGTTTGGCCGGCCACTTCACCTGAAATGGCCGGCCAAACTGTTACGAGCTATGCGCTGCCTGGTTTGTTGGGCTACGCGTTAGGTGTGTTATGCCCGGTTACGCCTAAGCACCAGTACGCCAGCACCAAGTAGGCCAAGTGCGAGGGCAATAGCGGAGCCAATCTCAGCACCAGTGCGTGGTATCGGTTTGTGTGGCTTCTCCGGTGTAGGCGGGGTGGGCCC